>Ga0335072_10011082_pt1 | contig 12925 bp, 10 predicted proteins | sample Lox_Sample_21_FD_206725 | JGI IMG/M metagenome (GOLD analysis project Ga0335072, IMG submission 206725) | Soil microbial communities from Loxahatchee National Wildlife Refuge, Florida, United States - Lox_Sample_2.1 | ecosystem: Environmental > Terrestrial > Soil > Wetlands | place: USA...
TGGTGAAAGACGTCCGCCAGGAAATCGCCCGCATCAATCACATCGTTACCGATTTGCTGCAGACCGCGCGGCCGCACCGCCCAGAGATGAAAAAGAGTGATCTGAATACCACGGTGGAACATGCCGTTATGCTGGGACGGCAGCACGCCAGCGCGAAAACAGTCGAAATCATGCTGAAGAAGGACGCGGACTTGCACGCGGTAGAACATGACAGCGATCAGATCCACCAGGTCTTGCTCAACCTGCTGCTCAACGCGACCCAGGCGATCGAAGGACGCGGAACCGTCACGGTTACGATGAAGCACGAATGGGGCTTCGCCGTGATCGAAGTACAGGATACGGGGCGTGGCATCGCCTCTGAACACCTGCCTAACATTTTCCGCCCGTTCTATACGACCAAAGGCGACGGCACAGGCCTGGGATTGTCACTGGCCCGCCGGATCGTCGAAGACCACCACGGCAAAGTCGAGGTCAGAAGCGTGGTGGGCGCTGGCACGACCTTTTCGGTAAGACTGCCTCTGCGACAGCCCATCCGGGCGGAAGAGGCTCCCCTGAACGGCATCTCGGCCGATTGAAGCACCTTTCGCTCCGCAAGCCGCTTCCCTGTCGTCATATCCTCCCGAACTTCCAGCCGTAGTAAAGTAGATCACGGATGGCCACGGAAAAAATCCTGGTGGTGGATGATGAGCGCCTGGTGCGCTGGTCGTTGCGCCAAAAGTGTGAAGAATGGGGTTACGAGGTCGTGGAGGCCACGGGCGGCGAACCCGGCCTGCGCCTGGCGCAGCATGAGTCACCCGACCTGGTGCTGCTCGATGTCCGCATGCCCGATCTCAACGGGCTGCAGGTTCTCGAGCAACTCAAAAAGAATGGCGAATCGCGTCCGGTGATCATGATTACGGCCGATCCGCAACTGGATGACGTCAAGAGCGCGCTCAAGATGGGGGCTTACGATTTTATCGGCAAGCCTCTCGACTTCGAAGAGCTGCGCGTCACCATTCACAATGCGCTGGAGACCACCCGCCTGCGCGGCGAGGTGCAAAGCCTGCGGGGCGAAGTACGGCGGCGCACAGGCTATCACGAGGTGGTCGCGGTCTCGGCCAAAATGACCGAATTGATGAACTTTGTGCGCAAAGTGGCGGCCAGCGAGGCCACGACGATTCTGATCCAGGGTGAAAGCGGCACGGGCAAGGATCTGATCGCCAAAGCCATCCACTACGAAAGCTCGCGGCAGGAAAAACCATTTGTGGCGATCAACTGCTCGGCGATTCCGGAAACGCTGATGGAGGCTGAGCTTTTCGGCCATGAGAAAGGCGCTTTCACCGACGCCAAGCAAATGAAGAAAGGCCTGTTTGAGGCGGCCGACGGCGGGACTTTGTTTCTGGATGAGATTGGCGAGCTTTCGCCTCTCTTGCAGGCCAAGCTGCTGCGTGTGCTGGAGGATCAGGTGATCCGCAGGGTGGGTGGGGTGCGCGACATGCAGGTGAACGTGCGCGTCATTGCCGCCTCGAATCGCGATCTGGAAAAAGCGGTCCGGGAAGGTCAGTTCCGGCAGGATCTTTACTACCGGTTGGCGATCATCGCCGTCTTCATCTCGCCGCTGCGCGAACGGACCGAGGATATTTTGCCTTTGGTGGATTTTTTTATCGACCTCTACAACCGGAAGTTCAAGAAATCGGTGCGGGGGATAACGCCCGAAACCCGCCGGCTGTTGCTCTCCCACAGCTGGCCGGGAAATGTGCGCGAGCTGAAGAACTCGATCGAACGGGCGATGATTCTGGAAGAGGAGCAAATGCTGCGCCCGATCTATCTGCCCTTTGCCGTGGGAGAAGCGGCGCGCAGCGGCCTGACCGCCTTCGAGCACAGCAGCACGCCCGCCGACGGCGGACGACAATTGCCGGCGGGACGCAGCCTGCCGCGGCTCTACATCCCCGAGGAAGGCACCTCGCTTGAAGAAGTGGAACGCACCATGGTGGAGTTGGCCATGCGCCAGGCCAACGGCAATCAGACGCACGCCGCGCGCCTTCTCGACATCAGCCGCGACGCGTTGCGCTACAAACTGAAGAAATTCGATCTGGTGCCGGGGGATGAGGAAAACCCTCCCGAAGGTGCCGCGAGCTAATACGGCCAAGGCCGACTCTGCAAGCAAACGACAAAGCCCTTCTTTCTTCCGGGAGGCCTTTGGGCGCCAATCCTGCTCATGAATTAGCGCCGATGCGTCTTTACTCTGTCCGGGTTCCAGGTTCAATGTGTCACGGCGCTGCCCGTCGGCGGATCCGCCGCATTCCGAACATTTGTTGCAATTCTCGCGGGCAATGTCTGCAGATGGAACAGCCGCTGTACCGCTTCGGTCAGCCGTTCCTGCTCGACCTTCTCTGGCAGCCCCTTGAGTTCACGGGCGAGCGAAGTGGCGATCTTCTGCGTGATCTGGGAGGCGAGCGCCTGCAAGACATGATTCTGCTCGGGAGAGAACGGCCCGCGCTCGACGCGGAAAGACTCCAGTTCGTGCCGGCAGAGCTCGTCCAGATGCTGACGCAAGGCGACAATGGTGGGCACGATGCTTTCGGCCTGCAGTTTGCGATGAAAGCCGCGCGCCTCATCGGCAACGATCTTTTCGGCCTCGGCTGCGGCCGCCCGTCGTTCCGCAGTGTTGCTCTGAACCCCGCGTTCGAGATCGTCCAGATCGCGCAGGAGGATTCCCTTCACCCCGCGTACCGCGGGATCGATGTCGCGCGGCATGGCGATATCGAGAATGAGAAGTGGTGCTTTTTGGCGCTCTTTGGCGATGATCTCCGCTTCCTGCCGGCTCAACACCACATGCGGGCAGGCAGTAGAGCTGATGACGATGTCGGCCTGCAACAGATGCTGCCAGCGGTCTTCCATTGCGACCGCGATTCCGCCCAGCTTCTGCGCAAGTTCCTGCGCGTGTTCTCGAGTACGGTTGATGATGCGGATCGAGGCAGCGCCGCTGTTCCGCAGGTAGCGGGCCGAGAGTTCGCTCATCTTGCCCGCGCCCAGCAGTAGAATCTCGCGGCCCTCGAGCGATCCGAAAATCGTGCGCGCCAACTCCACGGCCGCGGTCGGAATGGAAACTGCCAGCGAGCCGATGGCGGTTTCGTTGCGGACCCGCCTGGAAACAGTCAGTGACTTTTGCAATACGGCATCGAGAAAGCGGCCGGTCGCTCCCACCGCGCGGGCCTGCTCCCAGGCCGCCTTGACCTGTGCAACAATTTGCGGCTCTCCCACCACCATCGAGTCCAGGCTCGAGGTGACGCGGAAGATATGGGTGAGGGCGGCGTCATCGAGCAGGCGATAAAAGTGCTCCCATTCGCTGAGCTTCAGACCATGGAGGCTCCCCAGATACTGCAGCACGGAACTGGCAGCCTGGGTAGGCTCGTTGGACCAGAGGAGAAATTCCGTGCGGTTGCAGGTCACCAGTACGACAGCTTCATCGATGCCATCCGCCTGCGCCAGTTGGCGCAACGTGTCGTAGCGGCGGCTCTCGCTGATCCAGAAGCGCTCCCGCATCGCCACCGGCGCCGTGCGGTGGTTCAATCCGATCACCATCAACGCAGGTTCCATGGATACACCTCAAGTGCACTCTGGTCCCAAGTGGTTGAGGCACGCCCTTTGCCAAAACACCGCAGGTCAGAGACCAAGCGGGCCGGCTTGTTTTTTCAGCACCTTGCGGAGTACCACAAGCCCGAGGCGTCTGCGAAGCGCGAAGACAGATTGCGCGATATGGCGCGGGTCGCGCGTTTTTTGACCCTGAGCAGAATCTGTTCACGCGAAACGGTTTTGCCGGCGAAGAATGCGTTCTTACATCGCCGACTTCGATCACGAGCAGGAGTGACGGCGGTCACAGCAGAGCGGTTAGGCAAAGTTCAGACTGCCTCTGGTTAGCGCATTCTTAGATTTCGCTGTCTGGAGTGGCAACTAGCTGCAGTTTTAGTTGCGGTTCGTGTGAAAGGAAAATGCCATCATGAAAACGATGAAGCTCTTAGTTCTGATCGTAGTCATCGCGGCAACGTTATTCCTTATTCTGCCTAACCTGTCCTGGGCGGGAGATGACGGTGCCACGATCTACAAAGCCAAGTGCGCCATGTGCCACGGCGCGGACCTGACAGGTAAGCCGGCAGCGAGGATTCCAAGCCTGCTCTCCGACCAGGCAAAGAACGCCTCTGACGCCGATTTGACCGACATGATCGCCAACGGCGGCAAAGACAAGAAAGCGATGCATGCATTCCAGGCGAAGGGACTATCGCCTGATCAGGTCAAGATGGTGGTCAGCTACATTCGCGAGCAACAGAAGAAGTAGGATCGCTGTTCCCCGGTTGCGGACCAAGCGCTGCCGTGAAACAACCCGGCAGTTGTGAAGGGCAGGAGGGCGAGCGGTTCGTCTGGCCACCTCCGGTAAGGAGAACCGGCTCCCCTCAGGTTCGCTCGAAAAATGGGAACAGCTCAGCCCGGGTCTCGTTGTAGCTCACCCACGAGACCCGGGCATTTGTATGGCGTCCTCTTACCCAGCCCGGACGTCACCCGCCACTCGGCCGCCGTCTCCTTCGTTGGATCGCATCTCTGGAGCTAGTGTTTTTGTGGGAGGCGAGTCACGCTCAAATGTGATTCCCATCACAGCCCTTTCCCTGCCCCGGAAATATCTTGGAGCTGTCATTGGGGTTCTTTCATAGCTTTTGCCGAAAAGGGGGAAATCATGGCCGCTACGGTTCTGGGGGCGCCACATCAACATACTCATATCCATCCAGTCGCTCGCGATTTTTCTCGTAACCCCATGCTGGTCTATTGGGAGATGACACAGGCCTGCGGACTGGCCTGCAAACACTGCCGTGCGGAGGCGATGCCTACGCCGCATCCGCTGGAGCTCAACAATTCCGACAGCAGAGCGTTCCTGAACCAACTACTCGGCTTCGGCGATCCGCTGCCGCATCTCATTCTCACCGGTGGCGATCCACTGAGCCGCAAAGATATCTATGAGCTAATCAACTATGCCTGCGGCCTGGGCCTGGAAGTTTCCATCACACCGAGCGCAACACCGGAGCTCACCAATGATGCCATCACGAGGTTGAAGAAGTATGGCATCCAAAGCCTCGGCTTGAGCCTGGACGGATCCTGCGCCGAAAAACACGATGCCATTCGCGCCGTACCCGGAACCTTCGACCGCACCGTCGAGGCGGCGCGCCATTGCGGGCGGCTCGGCATTCCCATTCAGGTGAACACGCTGGTTGCGCAGGAAACCGTCGACGATCTGCCCGCGATCTACGAACTGCTGCGGACGAGTTTTCCAGTGATGCGCTGGAGTTTGTTCTTCCTGATTTCCGTCGGACGCGGCAAGGCGCTGAACGAGGTCTCTCCCGAGGATGGCGAGGGCATCATGAACTGGGTGTTGGACCTGGTGCCGCGCGCGCCCTTCGCGGTGAAAACCACGGAAGCGCCGTCGTACCGTCGGCTGGCACTGAATCGGGTGAAGACCTCCGGCCTGGAATCGGCAGAACTGCGCGACACGGCGGTTTACAAGGGATTTCAGATTCGCGACGGGCACGGGATTGTCTTCGTATCGAATCTGGGAGAGGTTTATCCCTCAGGCTTCTTGCCGCTGACTTGCGGCAACGTGCGCAGCCAATCTCTGGTGGAAATCTACCGCAATTCTCCGGTGTTCCGCGCGCTGCACTCTCCCGATAAGTTCCTGGGGCGCTGCGGTGCTTGCGAGTACAGGCACATCTGCGGGGGATCGCGGGCTCGCGCCTTCGCCCACACCGGCAACGTGCTGGAGGCCGATCCCTTCTGTCCCTACGTGCCCGGCAAGTTCGCGCCAGCCATGGTGTGAATCTCCAACAGGACGGAGGAAACAAAAAACAGCCCGCGAAAAATCGCGGGCTGTTTGCTGCAGGGATGGCGGTTAGAACTCGAAGCGAATAGCGAACTGGCCCTGCCGGGGATTGTCGGCAACTCCGGTAATCTGACCAAAGTTGGACGCCCCGATGCCGGCACTCACCCCGCCACAGCCGACGATGTTGTAGTAGTGACGGTTGAACAGGTTGTAGAACTCCGTGCGGAACTGCAGTCTGTATTGCCCGTCAGAACCCATTGTGAAGTGCTTGAGCAGAGTCACGTCTTCGTTAGCCTGCCCAGGGCAACGCAGCGCTGAGGTGGTAGGCGTCGGGGGAAGGAATCCAACCGTCGGATTGCTGGCCACGCTTGAGGGCATATAGAAATTGCTCGCCGGCACTTGCCCACCGACGGGAACCGGCACAAACCTTCCGGGACTGGAGGGACCGGAAAATCCGTTGAGATTAAATTGAGGATATAGGTTGCCCCATAGAGGCCAGTACGCATTGGCCGCTCCCACTTCAAACGGCTGGCCAGTGTTGTAAAGGACAATGCCGCCGATCACCCATCCTCCAACCACTCCGTTCACGACTCGGTTCTGGCCGGCCAGCCAGGGCCGTCCTTTCCCGAATGGCAGCTCATACATGGCAAACCCTTTTACGACATGGGTCAGATCGTAGCCTGTAACGGCGTGGGCGGCCTGCTGCATGTGGCTGAAGTCCTGAACGGGCGTGTAGTAGCCGTTGTAGTCTTGCTGCGCCGAGAACGAGTCGCCTTCCTGCCGTGACCACGTGTAGCTCACGTCCGTTGTCAGGCCGCGGCCGGTGCGTTTGACTACGTCCACGACCATGGAGTCATAAAAGCTCTGTCCCAATGGCAACCCAACGTAGTTGATGTCGGCATAGCCCCAGTAGTTCACCGCCGCTTGAGCCATTTGGGGGAAAGGTGCAGCTGCTGCTAAAGCGGGCCCGCAGAAGCCCGGATAGGGGTACGGGACGCCGTAGTATGCGGCCGTGCTTGGATCGCAAACATAGTCGGCGTAGGCGCCGGCATAGCCCTCCTGCGTCTGCCGTTGCCAGAGGCGCAGGAAAGTCGAAGTCGGTCCTTCGTTCCAAGCGAGCGCGGTATCTGAAAGGTGGTGGCCCCGGTTACCGATGTATGCGAGTTCAAGTCGTGTATTGGGGGTCAGTTCATGCTCGACGCCGAAGTTGAAAGCTTCGCTGTAGCCCAATTGCAGAGCGCGAGGATCGACGGCAACCTCGGGAAAGATGAACGATTCGGCCGGATCGGTATTGAGGTTCGCGGTTTGGAGAATGCCGGGATAGTTGCCCGTACCCCCGGGGCCGTCCCAACTGAAGTTGTTCGCCCGATTAATGCCGAGCTGCGGAGCAAAACCGTCAGGAACGCCACCGAAGAACGTGACGCCGACTGGATTGTAAATCAGGCCAAACGATCCTCGTACGACCGTTTTAGGAAGCATCTGGTAGGCAAAACCAACCGTGGGTCCGAAGTTCTTCCCGTACTCGTTCCTCTCGAAGCTGATATTGCCCGGGTTGGCGAACGCGAGCGTTCCGGGAATGCCGTAGGTCGGACTGATCGCATTTTCGTCAAAGTTAGCCCAGTTCCCGTATTTCTCGTGAAAGCGGAAGTTATAATCCCAGCGCAGTCCCATACTCAAGGTGAGCTTTGGTGTCGCCTTGTAACTGTCCTGGGCATAGAGAAAGAGACTTTTCTGCCGGCCGTAAAGGTTGTAAGCCACGCTTTCGCTGGCCTTATCCGACTGACCCAGAAGAAACGAAGCATATCCAAAGCCATCGTAAGGATAGGTGGGGCCGGCTGTAGTTAGATAGGAGAAGTCGAAGGAAAGCGCGCCGGAACCCGTTCGGTTGTTCACCTGGTGCGCCTGGAAATCGCCGCCAAAGGTAAAACTGTGCCGGCCTTTGGTCCAAGTAACGCTATCCCCGGTGATGACGTTCACCCCGGAAAGACTCCCCTGCCAAGTGTTCCCCAGAAACGTTTCCGAGTGGCCATACGCTCCATTGTCCGTAAAGCTGATGAGCGGAAACGTATTTGCGCCGGTGCCTGCGAAACCGAGTTGGGTATTCCAGTTGCCGGGGTCGGTGGGCGTGCTGGCGTTGTAATCGAAGTTGTATGTGAAATTGAGGACATTCAGAACATTAGGACTGAAAGTATGAGTCTCGCTCAGCCGCCACTCGTGCGACCGGTAAATCTGAAGGCGGCCGTTCGAGAGCGGTCCGCCGTTCGTGGTTCCGGCCTGCCACAGCCCCCCGCTGTCATCAAGGGTCCGTGGCCTGTGATTGTAGACCCAGGACCCGGATAGATGATCCTGCTCCCGCAGGGTGTGGTCGATCTTGATGACGACTTGATTCGGAGTCTGGCTGGGAGAGCCTTGCAGCAGGCCACGGCTGTTGTTGTCGATGCCGCCGAACTGAGGCGCATAGTTCTTGTAAAAAGCATTGACTCGCTGAGCCACCGGGCTGATCCGGTTCGTGGGAATCATGTTGCCGGCAAATTGGCAGGGCGGCATGGTGCACAAAGGATCGGAGCTGGATTGGGGATCATAGATCATATTTTCCTGCGCTGGAACCATGTTCCCGGCTGTGTCCTGCACCACGATTGGCGTTCCCCCATTCTGGCTGCACAGTCCTATTCCGCTGGAACCGTTGCACAGAGTCCCGCCCAGAAGGCCTTGGAAGTTTCCATTCTGGAAGGCGGTGCTGGGAACGGTTGCCGAACCGCTATTGAGCCGAAAATCGATCTGCTGGTAGCGCTCGAACGCACCGAAGAAAAATGTCTTGTTCTTGATGATGGGACCGCCGAGGCTGAATCCATAATCCCAGGCCCGCTCCTGGGGTTTTTCTGTGTTGGTGTAATCGTTGGTCCAGGTATTGGCGTCGAGCAGTTCATTGTGACCGTAGAGGAAAGCCGAACCGTGGAACCGGTTGGTTCCTGATTTCAGGTTGAAGGCGATCACGCCTCCGCCGGTGATCGCACTTTGCGCATCCAGCCCGCTGGTCTGCGCCTGCAGTTCCTCAACCGCTTCCATGGTCGGTCCAGATTCCATGGAGTCACCCTGAATGTTGGCGGTGGCGGATGTGCCATCGACGGTATAGTTCTTGGTAAACCATTGCCCGCCATTGACGACGGCGCCGTATGGACTGCTGTAGGGGGAATAACCGGGAGTGAGGGCGACGGCAAAGTCCTCGACTGACCGGCCGCCTCCGTAAATGCTCAGCGGCAAGTCGGTCACGACGTTGCCGTTCATATTCGTTCCTTCCGATGGCTTCTCCAAGTCGAGCACGGGCGCGTTTGTGGTGACGGTGACGGTCTGGGTGACAGCGCCGACTTTCAGCGATGCGTCAATGCGAGCCGCTTCCGTCGATGTAAGTGTGATGGACGAGTGCTCTAAGGTCTCAAATCCATCCCTCTTGAATTCGAGGGAATATCGTCCCGGCGGCAGGTTCGGCACCAGGTAAATGCCGTCCTGGTTGGAAACGGATTTTGTTGGCACGTTGGTATCCAGATTGGTGGCCGTGACCTCCACGCCCGGCACATTGGCACCCATGGTATCGGTGATAGTTCCCGTGATGCTGGCGCGATTAGACTGGGCGGTTAAAAACAGGGGAATAGCGAGGAGTAAGAGAAAAAAAGCAGACAGCTTACCGAAACACGATACGGAGCGCATAAATGTTCTCCCACATCGGCGACGTGGCGGAGGGGAGTTGAGCGGGGATGCGAGGCGGATTAGTAAACGTTTACCTTCATGCCTGCACCCGCCCGCGAGCCGCCCTGAACCTTCCGCAACGGGCGACATTACGCCCGCCCCGTCGCCACTGTCAACCCTTTTTCTGCCTGCTCTGCGTTCCTTTCCCGGTTCCGGCGTTGCACGTTTCCTGCACTCACAAGGGTATTCCCGTCTTCGATTTCGCCAAACATATTCGTGATTCTCCTGAGCCCTTCGAGCGATCCTCCCGGCCCGGAAGGCAACTTCGACGAGGCCGCGAGCAACAAACTCCAATCAGCTATGCGAAGATGGAATGAACACAAGGAGGATGGAAAATGAACGGTTACTCCCGCTTTCTGACTTCCCTGCTCCTGGGCACAGCGCTCAGCGCGTCTGTGATGGGTACGGCGTGCGCACATCACTACTACCGGGTCTACGATCCGTACTACCACGATTATCACGTCTGGAATAACGACGAGGTGGTCTATTACCACCAATGGGCAGTGGAAACGCACCACGATCCGGACCGGGATTTCCGCAGACTACCTGCCGACGAACAGCGGCAATATTGGGACTGGCGGCATCACCACGGCGATCACGACCACGATCATCACTAGAATGTGGGATGGGATGAATTGGGAGCACGGTGTACGCTCCCATTTTCATTTCGAGGCCAAGGTTTCCAGGGCCGCATCGGTGGTGGTGAGTTTTGCTCCCAGTCGTTGCAGTTCGGCGATCGCCTTCGATCCCTGTTCCAGATCGAGAGTCTCGATCGCGTCGCGCACCAGCGTGACTTGGCGTCCCCGCTGCAGCAGGCCCTTGGCCGCGCAGCGCACGCAGTATTCTGCAACCACGCCGAAAACCAGAAACTCGGCATCTGCGGGCAAACGCTTCACGAGGGCATCGGCATGGCGGGATTCGAAGATATCGAGCGTCTGCTTCTCCAGCAGAATCTGCCGATAGGGTGAGAGATCGTCGGGCAGTTTGGCCTCTGGCTCATTGGCAACGCGGACAACTTTGCCGGTGAGCGCCTCGGGCACGAACTCCGCCCCGGGCGTATCCTTCACGCAATGCGGGGGAAATGTTTTGAATTCGGGATCGTCGGGAATATGAAAGCATCCGTGAGAAACCAGAAACACTCGCCCCTCGCGAGCGGCGTCGGTGAGCTTGCGAATGTTTGGCAGCAATTTCTCCGCTCCGGGCACGTAGAGCTTGCCGCCGGGCAGCATGAAATCGGCCTGGGGATCGACTTCCCACAGAATGACGTTATGATTTGCCATTTTCCCCTCGTGCAGATCTTGTGGCGCTAGCCGCTCACGTTCTTTGTTTTGCACAGCCCTTATTTTACTCACCTATCTCTTCTCGGGAGGCAGCGCTTCGGAGCGATGCTTCGAGTATGATTTTCCGGTTGAAACTCCTTCGGCGAGCGATGAAGACATGAGTCAGGACATCTCCGCAAAACCTTCCAAACCGGCCAAACTGGTTATCCGCAATATCGGGCTGCTACTGAGCGGCGATCTCGAAAGGCCCATTCTCGATGCCGATACGGTTACAGCCGTCGATGGGATCATCGAGGCAGTGGGACGCGAGAAGGATCTGGATTTATCCGGCGCCACTACGGTTGTGGACGCGAAAGGAACTGCGCTCGCACCGGGATTGATCGACAGCCACGTGCATCCGGTGTGCGGCGACTGGACGCCGCGGCAGAATCAACTCGGCTGGATCGATAGCTGCCTGAATGGCGGCGTCACGACCATGGTTTCGGCGGGCGAAGTGCACACCCCGGGCCGGCCGAAGGATATCGTTGGCCTGAAGGCGATGGCGATCTTTGCGCAGCGCGCTTTTCACGCCTTTCGCCCGGGCGGAGTGAAAATCCATGCGGGCGCGCCCGTGCTCGAACAGGGAATGGTGGAAGAGGATTTCAAGGAATTGTCGGCGGCGGGTGTGAAATTTCTGGGCGAGGTCGGCTTGGGCAGCGTGAAAGACGGCGTTACCGGACGCCGCATGGTGGCATGGGCACGCAAGCACGGCATCCAGAGCACGATTCACACCGGGGGGCCGTCGATCCCCGGCTCCAGCCTGATCGACAAAGATATGGTTCTCGAAACCGACGCCGATGTGATCGGCCACATCAACGGCGGCCATACCGCGCTGCCTGACGATCAGATCGCCGAATTATGCGAGCGTTCTCCGCGCGCCATCGAAATCGTGCACAATGGCAACGAGCGCGCCGCATTATTCGCGCTGCGCACCGCAAAAGATCTCAAGCAGCTTCATCGCGTGATTCTCGGAACTGATTCCCCAGCGGGCTCCGGTGTTCAGCCGCTCGGCATTCTGCGCATGATCTGCATGCTGTCGTCGCTGGGAGAGATTCCCGCCGAGATAGCAATCTGCCTGGCCACGGGCAACACGGCGAAGATGCGCAATCTCAATTGCGGCCGGATCGCTCCAGCACGCGAGGCCAGCTTCCTGCTGATGGATATGGCACAGCATTCCTCCGGCAAGAACCTGCTTGACAGCATTCAGAAAGGAGATCTGCCGGGGATCGGAATGGTGATCACCGATGGGAACGTGAGCGTTCAGCGCAGCCGCAACACCCCGCCTGCGACGCGCGTGCCGGAAGTGGTGAAACACTAGAAACTCCAACTCACCGCAGGCCGTCCTCACCCTTGATCTGATCTTTCGTCAATCCCCCAACTCGCGGCAGCGGACGGCCGCTATCTGTTACCGCGACCGCGACCATGATTTCGTTGGCACGAGGCGCATCGTTCAAGCGGACTTCCATGCCGTCAAAATGGCTGCGCACATAGGCCGCGTCTTTGTGGCCGAGCGGAATATCGAGCACTACACCAAGCCCGCCTCGTTTTTTGGACGATGGAATCAGCGCTGCACCTTTTCCCAAAACCCTCCGCACCGGCGTGCCCAGCTTGGGATGCAGAATCGCCGCCGCGTGTTCGATCTCGCCGTTCTCGCCAACCGCCGCCGCCTTGCCATAACTTTCGGCAGAAGGTCCGGGAATACCAAGGGCTGCAACAGCGCGCTGCGCGAGCAATTCACCCAGTTCCTCGCCAATCGCCATCAACTCGGAAAGATCCTCCACGTACTTCCCAGCGCACGGATTTTCGATCACGGCTACGGCCGCCGCGCGCCGCGTGGGCGGCGAAATCACACGATCCATTTCGCGCTGCGTCTCTTCCACGAAAGTGGCCAGTTTGCGAATCTTCGCTTTCATTGTTTTCGGGTCTGAACTCATCGCAACCCATCTTCTCCTTTGACCTCAGAAGCCTTCAATCCGCCGACGCGCGCGTGCACGCGCGGACCGGTGGTCATGACCAGGGC
>Ga0335072_10011085_pt1 | contig 12923 bp, 11 predicted proteins | sample Lox_Sample_21_FD_206725 | JGI IMG/M metagenome (GOLD analysis project Ga0335072, IMG submission 206725) | Soil microbial communities from Loxahatchee National Wildlife Refuge, Florida, United States - Lox_Sample_2.1 | ecosystem: Environmental > Terrestrial > Soil > Wetlands | place: USA...
CGACGCTGTCGCAAAATTGGGACGTCGCCGGCCTGCAGTTGATCTACTGCCTCGTCTATTTCGCGCTGCTCACGTATCGCGAGCGAAACGTGTTTTCGTTCGACACGTTGTTTCACCGCTGACCGCGACTCCCCGCGAGGCATCGTTTACTCCACCTCCCAGAGCAGGGCAGACCCGTGCTTGTCCCAATAGCGAGCCTTCACTTTTGCGCGCGCGCGGTAGGGCTCGAGCGACGAATACGGAATCCCGGCTTCGCTGCCGAAAAACGATTTCCATTCGCTTTGCGGAATGTCCAGAACACCAAAGAAATACACGCGGCCCAATTTGCCCTTCGCTCTGGCGGATCCCTCGCGGATTTCTTCGAGAGTCTTCGCGCGCACCGTGGTCGCTTCGGACGGGAACGATAGGTACTGCCCCGGCCGGGCCCACAGATAGCCGTAAAGCATCCCGACCGACCGCCAGTCAGAAACGACGAAATCGTCCTTGCCGATGATCGTCGAAGCTTCCTGCGCCTCCTCGAATTCGATCGGCAGGTTCACGTGTTTTTGATACATCCAGCGCAGGTTCACGCTAGTGAACCAGAGCGCCAGCGCCGCGAGCGCGCAGGCCGCAATCCAGTGGCGCGGGCTGGGCGCCCGACTCACGCTCAGCGCCACCGCGATCAGGAAAAACAGGCATGCTGCCGGCTGCACCCAGAGCTTGTCGTACTGCGGGTCCCAGACGACGATGGGAATGAGGGAAAAGACAAGGCCTGCGATGCCCGCCGCGACGCTCAGCCGTTTGACCGGTTCGAGGTCATTCCAGCACCTCGCGATGCGGACCGCGCAGAAGACGAGCAAAGCCAGAATCGCGGCCGTGGCGAAAAGAACCGCGGCGATTTGGGCCTTCGGGCCGCCGAAGAAATCGCGCGCGCCGGTATATTCCGGGGCCAGCGCGACGAAGTTGCGCGTCAACCCAATCGGGATTTGCAGCACGCGATGGAGGTGCACGCCGAAATAGAAGTCCGCGCCTTCGGTTGAGCGGAAGCGCGAAAGCATGCCCGCGAATCCCCGCTGGCCCATCTGCGCGTAGACCCAGGCGTGCAGGAGCGCGGCGGAAAATACGCCGGAGAGGACGAGGGCCGCGGTCCGTCCCAGCCGGTCCTTCGAAGCGTCGAGCCGGACTCCTGCTCCCAGCTCGCCGGACAAAATCAATACGAAGGCCGCCGGGGCCAGCAGGATCATGGAGCGGTAGGTGACCATGGCCAGGCCGAAGAAAATTCCGCTCCCGATTGCCGCGAGCCACGAGCTCTTCTTGACGGATTGCGCGGCCAGAGCGATGGCCAGGAAGCTCCACAAGATCGCAGGCATCGGTTCATTGGAATTGAGCGCCTGCCCGGCAAAGCAGCGGGAGAGGCCGAAGACGACGGTGGTCATGGCGGCGACGAAGGAAGATTCCGTGGCGGCCCGCACAAGCGCGTAGAAGATTGCGATCGCCGCGGCGCCGGCGAGGGCGTTCATCACCTCGATCAAATGGAGGAAGGCAACCGGCCTGGCGGGCGTGTAGCCAAGCGCTGCGGCGAGCCGCGTCCACCAGAAGGCGTTGGCCGTGTAGAGCAGGTGATTGTTGCTGCGGAAAAAAAGCCCGGGAGTGCGGTAAACCTCGAGGCAGCGGAAGCTGCCGTCCACGGCGAAGAAATCGTTGGAGCGCAGGAGAATGAAGAGCGCCGCGAACGCGAGGAAGACCGCGGCGGGCCCGGCGCAGGCTTGGGCGCGTCTCACTGGGGCGCCTGCGCGTCTTTCCTCGCGAGCAACTGCTTGATCTCTTCGAGCTGCTGTTCGAGGCGGTGTTCGGTCTCCGCGTTTTTCCGGGCCATGAGGATCAGCTTGACGGAGACCATGAAGACCCCGGCTTCGAGCAGCAGGTCTTTCGAAATTCCTTTCACGGCGAGCGCCACCACAAAGAGGATGCACGTCGCGACGATCGTGCCTGTCGCCCAGGGATCGGAATATTTGTCAGAAGTCATCGCAAGCCACCCTTGTATTTGTGCGGCGCGCACACGACAGCGCCGGGGATTCGCACGACCAGCTTATCAGGCATGAGCGCAAGCGATGTGTCGTCGCGAGCCACACGCTTCACTCCCGCGCCGCGCGCTCGAGCCGCGCTCGATCGAGAATGTGAATCTGTTTCCTTCCCACGCGGATGATTCCCGCCTTCTTCAGCTCTCCCAGCGCGGCGGTCACCGACTCGCGGTAAACGTGCAGGTGCAAGGCGATCTCCCGATGCGTCATTTCCCCTACGCGATTTTCAATTGCCCGCTGCAACAGGAGGTTCGCCAGCCGGGGAATCAATTCACGAAACGACGTTGATTCCAGGTCAAGCAGGACGCGGACAAATCTCTGGCTCACCAGATCGAGAAGCCTCCGCGTCATTTCGGGATATTTTTCCAGCAAGTGGTCGAGTTCGGCCCGCGTGATCGTCCGTACGCGAGACGCCGCCGTGGTTTCAGCGCAGCAGTGGTACATGCACTGGCCCACGCACCCCATTTCACCGAACACGGCGGGAGGTTCGAGGTCCGCGATGATCAGCTTCTTTTTTTCACCGGTCATGCGGAAGGTTTGCACGCGGCCCTTCTCGAGCAGGAAGAGCACCTGTCCGGTTTCGCCGGGGCGGAAGAATACGTGGCCGGCGCGAAACTCTTCGACCGTGCTCGATGTGGCGACCAGATGGAGGCAGGAGGCGGGCAAGCCGCGAAAGAGGTCAACGGCGGAGAGGGAAGCTGCTTCGAGCAAGCTTCCGCGATGCTTCGTTCTGTCCTTCACGATGGGTTTACTACGCGCGGCGCCGGCTCGCGAGTCTTTGCTCCTTCTGTAAGGCCGATTACACCGAATGGGGCGCTCCTTTGCGGGGAAGCCCTCATCCAAACTATCGCACGATTTGGACAATTGCGAAAAAGGAGAACTTTGATGTCGAGACTTGCTGCCATTCAACCCGAACAGGCCACGGGAAGGGCCAAGGAGTTGCTGGATGCCGTGCAAAAAGCCCTGAAAATCACACCCAATATGACACGTGTCATGGCCAATTCGCCCGCGGTGCTTGAGGGCTATTTGGCGTTCAGCGGCGCGCTGGCGCACGGCGTGCTTCCGCCGAAATTGCGCGAAGAACTGGCGCTGGCGGTCGGCGAGGCGAATGCCTGCCAGTACTGCGTTTCCGCGCATACGGCGATCGGCAAGATGGCCGGTCTGAGCGATAGCGAAATCGATGCCGCGCGCGGTGCGAAATCGGAGTTGGCGCGCACGGCGGCCGCGCTGCAATTCGCGCGCGAAATCGTGCGCAAGAAGGGCATTACCACGGACGCGGACGTCCAGGCGGTCCGGGCTGCCGGATTCAACGACGGCGAAATCGCGGAAATAATCGCGCACGTGGCGCTGAACGTCTTCACCAACTACTTCAACAACACGGCGGAGGTCGAGGTCGACTTCCCGAAGATCGCTCTGCGGCAGTCTGCCTAGCCCCGCGGAGATAGAGATCTGGCGCAGATTGGTATGCAGTGCAAACCGCGAGAACCGAAGGACGCGCCGGTGGACATCGATTCCAAACGGCCGTTGCGCCATCCGGCCGTGGTCAGGCTGACTCATTGGATTCACGCGATAAGCTTCATCGCGCTGGTCCTGAGCGGGGTTGCAATCCTTCTTGCTTATCCTCGTTTGCATTGGGGTGAGACCGGAACCTATGGAAGCCCATCGTTCATCGACCTGCCGCTTCCTTTTGTTCTCGACCTGCCTCTTCGTGGCCCGGGCCGCCACATTCACTTTCTTGCGGCCTGGGTCGCGCTCTTTGCGGGATTGGTTTATGTCTTCTCCGGGCTTTGGACGCGCCGCCTTCGGCACGAATTGCTTCCGCGAATATCCGATCTTCGTTTCCGTACCCTCCGGACGGTGATATCGAACCATATCCACTTCAAGCGGCCCGAGGAGGAAGAGTTTTGGACGTATAACGCGCTGCAGAAAACCTCTTACCTTGCGGTCGTGTTCTTCCTTCTGCCATTCATGTTTCTTACCGGACTGGCCATGTCGCCCGCGGTCACCTCTGTTTTTCCCTCGATCGTCAACCTCCTGGGCGGGCACCAGACGGCGCGCACGCTTCACTTCTTCGCCGCCGTCTTGCTTGTGTCGTTTCTCATTCTTCACGTCGGGCTTGTGGCGATCTCGGGTTTTGCCCGGCGGTGTCGCGCGATGATCACCGGCTATTCGTTCCGAAAGGGCGCTCATGAGTGAAAAAATCTCCAGGCGAAAAATCATCACCGCGGGGCTTGCCACGGCCGCCGGCGTCTCCGGATTGGCCGCCAAAATTGCCGATCGCTACGGACTTCTGGCTCCTGATTCCGGGCGAGTTTTCGGGGCCGGCGAAGCGCTTACGTATGGAGCTCAGCGTCTCCTCATGTCGCACCACTCGATGGCGCGGGAGTTCAACCGGAGCGAGATGTCGCGGCAAACTACGGTCAATCACGAACATCCCGACGATGACGACTATGAGGGGTTTCTCGAACGCCATTTTTCGGACTGGCGTCTTGTGGTTGAGGGTCTCGTCGCCCGCCCGTCGTCGTTCTCTCTGGAAGATCTCAAGGGGATGCCTTCGCGCAGCCAGATTACGATGCTCACTTGCGAAGAGGGGTGGTCGTTCATCGCCGAGTGGATTGGCGTGCCTCTCGCCCATGTTTTGAGCCTGGTCTTTCCGAACTCGGGCGCCAAATGGGTTGTCTTCTATCCCTTCGACGATTTCTGGGGGAGTATTGACATGCCCGAAGCGCTGCATCCGCAAACGCTTCTCAGCTACGGCATGAACGGAAAGGATCTGAGTCCCGATCACGGGGCTCCGATCCGCCTGCGCATCCCAAGGCAACTTGGCTACAAGAATCTCAAGTTTCTGAACCGGATTTCGGTCACGGATGACATCAAGAAAATAGGTGACGGCAACGGCTCCGCCGCTCCAGAGATCGGCTACTCTTGGTACGCCGGAATCTGAAGCTCTACCAATGGAGAGCACGCCGGCTAGACCATGAGCAATGAACCGACCGCGGCGGAATCCATGAAGCTTCTCTCGGTGAATTGCGGGCTTCCGAGGGAAGTGGAATGGCACGGGCAAAAAGTGAGCACGGGAATATTCAAGAGTCCCGTGAAGGGGCGGGTGTTGCTGCGACGGCTCAACCTGGAGTGCGACCGCCAAGCGGACTTGACGGTGCACGGCGGCGCCGACAAGGCCGTCTACTGCTATCAAATTTCGCACTACGAGTTTTGGAAAAAGCGGCTGCCGGAAGTCGAACTCCCGATGGGAGCCTTCGGGGAAAATTTCACGATTGACGGGCCGGCGGAAGACTTCATTTTCGTGGGGGACCGGTTTTCGGTGGGTTCCGCGGAGATAGTGGTGACGCAGCCGCGGCAGCCCTGCTACAAACTTGGAATTCGCTTCGGCTCGGACTTGATGGTCCGGCGATTCCTGGCGAGCGGGCGAACGGGTTTCTACGTGAAGGTGAGCCGCGAGGGAGAGGTTGGCGCGGGCGACGACCTGCGCCTGGTCTCGCGCGAGGCGGATGCTGTGGCCGTCTCCGAAGTGACGCGGCTGTATTTGGCCGAGAGCTTCACCGAACACGATTTGGGAGTGCTGCGGCGGCTGGTGAAATTGGAAGCCCTGCCGGAGGGCTGGAAGGAATATTTTCAGCCGCTCGCGGAGGAGAGGCCGCGGTAGCGGCGAGATCGGGCGCAAGGGACGGTCTGCGGCGGCCGTCGAAGCGCGGAAGCGGCTGCATGCATTCTCTTGGCCGCGAAGTGGAAGCGGCGCGGCGGTGTGGTAGCCTGTAGCGCGGAGGTTGGCGCGGTTTTGCCGTTCGCACACGACATGGCCACGGCCCTGGTTCCCATCGAAACAATCGCCCGCAAGCTGGAACTCCCGGAAAAATATTTCGAGCGCGCTTCTTCCTACGGCGCGAAGGTCCATCTGGAACTTCTGAACGATCCCAGCCTGCCGAAACGCGGCAGGATGATTCTGGTGACGGCCACGACGCCGACCACTTCCGGAGAAGGGAAGACGGTGACGGCGATCGGGCTGACGCAGGCGCTGGCGCTGCTGGGGAAGAAAGTGGTGATCACGTCGCGGGAGCCGTCGCTCGGGCCGGTTTTCGGGATGAAGGGCGGGGCGGCGGGCGGCGGAATGTCGCGCATCGAGCCGAGCGCGAAAATCAATCTTCATTTTCAGGGCGACTTCCACGCGATTTCTTCCGCGCACAACCTGCTGGCGGCGCTGCTCGATTCGCATCTGTATCACGGGAACGCGCTGGGGCTGGACCCGCAGCGGATCAGCTGGCCGCGCACGCTGGATATGAACGACCGGGCGCTGCGGCGCATCGCGGTGGCGCTCGACAGCCGGCGCGACGGCGGCGGGCGGCAGACAGGATTCGTGATCACGGCGGCGTCGGAAATCATGGCGATCGTGGCGCTGGCGAAAAGCCGGGAGGACCTGCGGAAGCGGCTGGGAGAAATCGTGGTGGGCGTGACGCGCGCGGGAAAGCCGGTGCGCGCGCGGGAGCTGGAATCGGTGGGTGGGATGATGGTGCTGCTGGCCGAGGCGCTCCTGCCGAACCTGGTACAGACGACGGACGGCACGCCGGCGTTCGTGCATACGGGGCCGTTTGGAAATATCGCGCACGGGACGAGCAGCGTGGTGAGCCAGCAGATGGCGCTGCGGCTGGCGGATTACGTCGTAAATGAGGCGGGGTTCGGGGCGGACCTGGGCGCGGAAAAGTATATGGATATCGTGATGGAGCAGGCGGGGATTCGTCCATCGGTGGCCGTGCTGGGGACAACGGTGCAGAGCATTCGCAATCAGGGCGAGGGGGATTTGGAGCGCGGGCTGCCGAACCTGGGGCGGCACATTCAGAACCTGAAAGGTTTCGGGTTGCCGGTAATCGGCGCGATCAACCGATTTCCGAACGATACGCCGGAGGATTTGGCGCGGCTCGAGGACTATTGCGCCGAACGCGGCGTGACGACGGCGCGGTCGGAGGCTTTCACGAAGGGCGGCGCGGGTGTGACGGAGCTCGCGGGAAAAGTGGTGGAGCAGATTGCGGGGAATCCCGCGCCGGAGGTCCGGCCGGTGTACGCGCTCGAGGAGACGCTTGAGGAAAAGATCGGCAAGGTGGCGACGCGGATTTACGGGGCGGCGGACGTGAGCTATTCGGCGGAGGCGCGAGAGAAGCTCGAAAGATTCTCGGAGTGGGGCTACGGAAAAGTGCCGGTGTGCATCGCGAAGACGCAGTATTCGTTCACGGACGATCCGAAGATTCCCGGCGCGCCGGAGGGATGGACGCTGCGGGTGACGGACGCATCGCTTTCCGCGGGCGCGGGATTCGTGGTGGTGATTTGCGGAAACACGATGCTGATGCCGGGGCTGCCGAAAAATCCGCGGGCGAACGCGATCGATCTGAGCGAAAGCGGGGAATTCCTCGGAGTATAGGGCGCGGGGTCCGGCGCCTTCGGAAAATTCCAAAAGAAAAATGGGGAGCGAGCGGAATTTTGAAAAGAGGGGAGAGGTGCGGGCGGCCACGACGAGGGCCGGGCGGAGTGTAGCGATTGATGAGATGGGCGCGGCTGTGTTTTGTTGGGGTTGCGGGGAATCCGGTTTCGATGGGAGTAGCGATAGAGAACCGAAAATGGGCGGGACAAAAGCCGGCGCGGGGAATTGCGGAGAAAGCGCGAAAGCCCGATGAGAGCGGCGCGGCCGGCTGGGCGACATTTTTGAACGGCTCCTTTCTCGCGGAGGCAAATGAAAATTCCGCGTGGAGCGAGCGTAGCAGACGGCAAGAGAGAAAGAAGCTGGCCGGAGGACGGGAAAAGGTCGAGTTTTAGGACTGGACGTATAGAACTGTACGAAAGGACAGGTGGCGGAGGGCGGCGCGAGAAAATTGCGGGAAAGAAGCCAACCTGGCGGGGGCGCGGAGGGATGCTCCGCGCCCGGCCAAGATGGAAATGCTGTGTGCTGAGGTACACAGCACTCCATGCCCCCAGCGAAGCCTCGCAGGCAACGAGGTCCGCTTTCCCCCAAACCCAGGCACCGACGAAGGAAGCCAAAGGTCGCGCGGATCCGGCGCCGCTAATTCGGGCGACGAGGTCCGCTGCCCCACCAAACCGAGGCGCCAACGAGGGTAGCCACGGGTTATGCGAGACCGACTCCGCCATTTCGAGCGACGGTACGGATGCCGTCCGAGAGGGAGTTAACGGCGGGCGTCAGCCGCGAGTTGCGGGCGCGAATGGCAGGCGTGAAGGTTCGGGTGCAGTCGGGCAGACCGGCCGCAAAAAGAGCGGCGAAGAAACCGGGCCCGCCGAGATTCCGAACCGGACGATTAACCACACAAGCCATTCCTGCCGGGCACAACATGCCGCGAAAACCGCGAGGCGAACGTCTGGGGACGAGGCAAAATTCGAGACGCACCCGCGCTCAGCCCGCGGTGTTTGCCTTGCAACTCTTCGACGGATATACTCATCGCACCTGGCGTAACGCAACGGTCGTTAACGGACAAAACCGGACACAACCTGGGAAATTCGGCTCGACGGGGCTGAATTCCGCTTTTTAGGCGAGGTGGGATGGAAAGCCTGCCGCAGGACCACGCAGAGCGCTGCTTTGACTCGTGGAAGGAGATTGCCGCCTTCTTCGGCCGGGACGAGAGGACCGTCCGGCGGTGGGAAAAGGACCAGGCGCTGCCGGTGCACCGGATTCCGGGAGCGGCGAAGGGCCGGGTGTTCGCTTATCAGAGCGAGCTCGAAAAATGGCTGAAGAAGGCGGAATCGGCGCGGCCGGAAGCGGCGAAGGAAGCTGCGGCGTCCGCGGCGACGGCGGTGGCGACGACGCCGCAGCCGAGCGAAGCGGCAGTTCCCGCGACGGCGGCTGAGAAGAATCCCCGCAGGACCTATTCCATCAACAATTGGGCGGCGGCTCTGGGACTTTGCGCCATCGCGCTGATGGCGGGGCTGGTGTTGTCGAAGCGTGGCGCGCATTGGCCGGTCCAGACGCCGGCGGATCCTGGGTCCGCGGCGTCGAAAGCAGGGGTTGCCCCCTCACCGGCCCGCGCCCGCGCGGAGGATTTCTACCTGCAAGGGCGGTATTACTGGAACAAGCGCACGCCGGACGACCTGAACCGTGCGGTGGACGAGTTCACGCAGGCGATCGTGCAGGACCCGAATTACGCGGAAGCGTACGTGGGGCTGGCCGACAGCTACAACCTGCTGCGGGAATACAGCGCGATGCCGGAGGACGAGGCGTATCCGCGGGCGTACGCGGCCGCGAGCAAGGCGGTGGAGCTGGACGGGACGTCGGCGGAGGCGCATACCTCGCTGGCGTTCGTGACGTATTACTGGAACTGGGACGCGGCCGGAGCGGAGCGGGAGTACCGGGCGGCCCTGGCGCTGGACCCGGCGAGCGCGCGGACGCACCACTGGTACGCGACGTTTCTTTTTTCGACGGGGCGGGTGCGCGAGGCGCTGGAACAGATCGAGGAGGCGCGGCGGCTGGAGCCGGGTTCGGTGGCAATTCTTTCGGACAAGGGAATCATCCTGCACCTGGCGGGGCAGACGGACGCGGCGATCGCGCTGCTGAAGGGAATCGAGGCGGAGGAGCCGGCGTTCGCCTCGCCGCACCGTTACCTGGCGGAGATATATTTCGACCGCAGGCAGTGGGGCAATTACCTGACGGAATGGAAAGCGACCGCGGAACGGACGCGCGACAAACAGGAAATGGAAATCGTGAAGGCGGCGGAAGCCGGATACGCGAAGGGCGGATACGCGGGAATGCTGGAAGCGACGGTGAGGGTGGAGAGCAATCTTTACGAGAGAAACGCGCTCCCGGCGTACTCGCTGGCGCTGGCGTACGCGCGGCTGGGGGAGCGGGCGCAGACGATGCGGTATCTCGAGACGTCGTTTGAGCGGCGCGAAAGCGGGTTGCTGGAGCTGCCGAACCAGCCGGCGTTTAATTTTATCCGCGGGGACAAGGAATATACGGAGCTGATGCGGCGGGTGAGAACGTCGCCGCGGCCGGCGGCGAATTCCATCGCCGTGGCCATGCAGCCTGCCTCGTAGCGCAAGACGAAAATCATCCGAGAAGCGGGGGCGCGCGTTTGCTTTGCCGGGACGCGCGCGGGTGGCGGAGCCTACTCGGGCGTCTTGCCCATGGCCGTGGTGACCTCGTCGTAAGCCTGAATGAAATCGAGCTGGGACTGAAGGAGAAGCATCCTGGCCTGAAATTCCTGGGCCACGGCCTGGTCGGACTGGGAGGGGAGAGCTTCGCCGCGCTGCAATTGCTGGGAATAGACGCGGCTGGCTTCGGTGCGGAGGTCGAGCGCTTCCTGGGAGACGCCGACCATTTCGCGGGTGCGCTGGAGCTTGTTGTAGGCGATTTGGAGCTGCAGCTCGACGTCTTCGGTGACGCGGGCGAGATTTTCCTTGGCCTTGGCGAGGTCGGAATTGCTTTCGGCGACCTGGGCGCGGCGGCGGCCGCCGTCGAAAATGTCGTAGGTGAGCTGGCCGCCGAAGGTGCCGAAATTACGGGCGAGGAAGGGAACCTGGTCGGAGTAGCTGTAGCGGGCGATGGCGGAGACGTCGGGAAAGTAATCGGCTTTGCTGAGTTTGACGGCGGCGGCGGCTTTGCTGACTTCTTCGCGGGCCTCGAGAATTTCGGGATGGGATTCGAGCGCGGCTTTGACGCAGTCCTCGAGCTTGCACACGTCGGGCACGGCGGGAACGCTCGGGTCGAGCTGGAGGGGCGTGGAGACGGGGAGCCCCATGAGATCGTCGAGCTGCATGGTGAGGTCGGAGAGTTGAAGTTCGGTGGTAAGCAGGTCCTGCCTGGCCTGCAGGGCGGCGGCCTGGCTTTCGATCAAGTCCTGTTCGAGGGCGCTGCCGAATTTCACCTGCTGCTGACGCTCGGCCTTCAGGTCGTCGGCGGCCTTGATGCGGGCTTCGGCGGCTTTCCGGCGAAGCTCGGCGACGAGAATGCCGTAGTAGAGCTGGTGGACTTTCAGGGCGATTTCGTTTTCGGTTTGCTGGGCGGAGTCGCGCGAGGCGTTGAGGTCGGCGCGGGCGATATCGTTTTCCGGGCGAACTTTCGTGAAGAGCTGCGTCAAGGGCTGGACGAGGCCGGTGCCGCTGACGATGAGGGTGTGGCCGCCCTGATTGAGGGTGACGTTTTGCGCGGGGATGCCCGCGCCGCCGGAATTGCCGAGGCTGCCGGCGGCGATCTGGATGAATTGCGTGTCGGTGACTTGCACGGCGGTGGTTTCGTTGGAGATTTGGGGGAAGTAGGCGCTGCGCGCGACCTCCTTGGCGTGCTGCTTGGCCTCGACCTGGAATTGGGCGATGCGGACAACGTGATTGTGAGCGAGCGCGAGATGGACGGCGCCGGAAAGAGAGAGCTGCCGCGGCGAATCGCCGGGCGGCGCGTTTTGGGCGCGCGAGGGAGCGGCGAGGCTCGCGACCAAGAGAACTGCCGTGGAAAGCTTGCGAAGACTCATCCCTTCACCTCTCGAACCGGCCCCGGAGATTGTTGGAACGTGACGAGGTCGCCGTATTTGAGCGGCGAACCGCGCAGCAGGACGTTGAGGGCGATGCCCACGACGCAGGCCCAGGCGACCAGATAAAAGCCGTCAATGATAGTGAGCGTGTAGGCCTGCAGGCGCAGGCGCGCGCTGACCAGGCCGACGGCGCGGCCGGCAGCCGCCGCCGCGCCGGAGGATTTTGCGTACAAGCCCGCGGTGAGGGCGCGGATATTCGCGTCGGTGATCCAGGCCCCTTTGTCCACGTGGAGGCCGAGAATATTGGAGTGGAATTTTTCGCGCCGGGAGATGAAGTGGCTCATGTAGACGGCGCCGACATTGCCGCCGAAGAGGCGGATGGTGTGGAAGTAGGCGGAGAACGTGAGAATCCACTGCGGCTTCGAGAGGCCGCCGGAAAAAAGTCCCTGGAGGATGATGGAGGAGACCAGGCCGAGAAAGGCGAAGGACTGGCCGACGCCCATGAGGAGTTCGGTGCGGTAGAAATTCGCGGCGGACCAGGCGCTGGTGAGTTGCGCGTTCATGAAGCAGGCCAGAGCGATGAGTGCGAAGCCGGTGGCCATGATGAGGCGCGTATCCACGTCGGCGAGCAGAAGGAAAGCGACGACGAAGGCGATGGGGAGCTGCGGCAGGGCGGTCCAGATGAGGGCGGGGCCGATCTCGCCGGCGTCAAAGCCGTGAACGCTGAGAGTGAGGGGAACGAGGATGATGGTGGAGAGCAGGACGAAACGAAAGAAAAAGAGGAGCGTGCCGAGGAGGACCGTGTTCCATTGGCGGAGGTAGGGAAGGGCGACGAGCGGATTGGGGCGGATGAAGCGGTGGAGCACGCCGCAAAGGAGGAAGAAGACGCCGGCCAGCGTGAGAGCGGTGAAGACGCCGGAGCGCCACCAGTCGAGGCGCTCGCCCTGATCGAGCGCGGCGTAGAGAACGCCGAGGCCGGCGCTCCAATAGAGGAAGGCGGCGAAACTGGGGATGGGGCCGGAACGCTTTGCGGGCGGCGCGGCGGGAATGCCGAAATAGATGCAGACCATCATGATGGGAGTGATGACCGCGGAGGCCCAGAACATCCAGGCCCAGGAAAAATGGTCGCGGCAGAAGCCGTAGAGAGTGGGCGCGACGTTGACGGCAAAATCCACGCTGGTGGCGTAGAGCGCCATGGTGAAGGGAAGAAAGCGGAGCGGGATATTGCGGAGCGCGAAGGTGAGAGTGAGCGGATAGAACGTCCCGGAAGCGAGCCCGGCGAGAGTGAGCGCGGCAAGCAAGAGGCCGTAGCCATGGATGAACGGGAGGAAGGCGGAGAGAAGCGTGAAGGTCCCCGCGGCCCAGAGCAGGATGCGGCGCGGGCCGAGGA
>Ga0335072_10011088_pt1 | contig 12923 bp, 10 predicted proteins | sample Lox_Sample_21_FD_206725 | JGI IMG/M metagenome (GOLD analysis project Ga0335072, IMG submission 206725) | Soil microbial communities from Loxahatchee National Wildlife Refuge, Florida, United States - Lox_Sample_2.1 | ecosystem: Environmental > Terrestrial > Soil > Wetlands | place: USA...
CTACATTCGATCTCTTCCTTGGCATAATCGCCGCAAACCTCAGCCTCTCTCGAGCCGCAAACCTCAGCCTCTCTCGAGCCGCATACCTCTATTTCAGCCGTCATTCTGCTTCCCAATACACGCCTAACACCAACTCCAACTCTAACTATAACTACAACTCCCACGACCAACCAGCCGTGCTTTCACCACGGTCACGTTCCACCTTTGCGACCAAGTTGAGGGGTAATAGTCATTGTGTTTCAAGAACGAATACGATTGTTGAGTGTACTAGGAAGAGGGAGAGGGCATTGACAAATAGGAGTGAGGATAGTGAAGTTGAGTTGGTGCTAGGGATTCAGAAGAAGAAGGAGTTTTGGGTTAGTGAAGGGGAGGAGGTGGAGGGGAGGGAGAAGGTTTAGGTGATTACTATGATTTAGGGGTTGAAGCAATCACGTCAAGAATATGTTTATTGTTTCCAACAGGACACAACTCTTCCGGGCGCTGCAAGAAAGTTGGCCAGGATATGAGGTATCAGCGGGCCACGGAAACGCAGCAATGGATGATCTTCGGTGAGGAGGATGAGGGAAGCCCTTGAGATAGGATAGAAGGACAAGGACTTTGTCAAGTATGAACTTACACAGATGGCGTCGTTTAGAAAATGAGGGGGCGGCCGAGTGAGAGGAGATACAGAAGCTACTGGAGAGGCATGAAAAGGCTATCTGGCGGTTAGCTTGACGAGGAGCCTGTCAGACAGAACGACAAAAAAATTGACTTTGAAAAGGCCTGGTGACGCCTGCTTGGCATGCCAAAGCACTAAGATACTGTGTGTATAAACAGAAAAAGGAAAGACATGTGGTGATGCATGAGGTGTGCCACCGCCCGAAAGCATGAGCTGGGTGAGCACTTCTCTAACTCCCTCTTCCTAATTCGACAAACGAAAATGCAAAGCTTTTGAAGGAGAGAACAAAGAGCGCGATTGCGGACAATGCCGGTAGCCGGTCTTCAAATTTTCCCTGCCCCAAATTGTGCCCAGCTCGTTTGTGGATTCTGCAAGTCTCCATTCCTCCCACACTAGGTTAGCTGGGGTAAAATGCACCACCCTCCTTGCAAGTAGGCGTTCCTAGAAATCCCAAATAGAGGCAGTTCTAGAGTATTCCAAAGTGCTCACCCGTTTTCTATATATATATAATATAAGGGGACCACTATAAACTGTACGGTCGTGACGGACCTTCACAATAAGGGACTACCATAAATTGTACGGTCACACTGTAGGAATGCTGGGGATGTAACGGACCCTCACAATATAAAGTGTACGGTCATGATTTCTACAGTGTGGAGCAGGTCGCTAGAAATTTAACGAGAACCAGCAGGAAAGTTAGCCTGACTACGAAAGAGAAGGCACCTTTTGCCCTATAGGTACCTACAGCCTAAAAGGTACCTTTCTCCTTATAGGTACCTACACCAATAATTTTAGAAACAAAATTTGAGACTTAATTAGGTGACGTACTTGGGTGGCCCACGAAAAATTTAGGGTAAACTCAGAAACGCTTGAATAGACGCTGGCGTTCAGTCTGGGACAAAAATACTAGCAACAGCTAAAATTAGATTCACGTGTAATAGGCTTCATTACGCAGCGCTGATGAATACCAGCACGATCCGACCGCTGGCGCAGAGCCAGAATAGGCTCCTCGACGCCAGCGTAGGGTGAGCGTCAGAAGCAGGAGCCAGAATAGGCTCTTCAGCGCCAGCAGAACATGAGCGACAGCGTAGGTACAGAGCCAGAATGGGATCCCAATACGCCAGTGTTCAGCCTACGCCAGCGCAAAGGCAACGCCAGCGCTGGAGGACGCATCATAGGGGGTCTATTCTTGCTCCCTTCCCAACGCCGGCATCTGGATGACCGGTTCTGGCTCTCTTCCTAACGCCAGCGTTTGGGTGGCCGGTACTGACTCCCTTCCTAGCGTCAGCGTCTCCCCAACTCCAGCGCAAGAGATTCCTATTCTGGCTCCAGTCCCAGCTCCAGCGTTCGCCTTACATCAGCGAAGGATGCAGAGGCATCATGGGCTCTATGGCGCTAGCGTGGGAAGATGTCAGCGTTGAATTCACAAACCTGGCTCATCTTCAAAGGATAACCTGTTGTGTATTTAGGTAGTCCCTATTAAACAATATATAGGGTTTAAAAATACAATTGATCTGCCTTCCTCTTGCTGTTTATTTATCATGCGTTACTTTTTAGAGCCCTAAAGCTGATTTTCTATATCTTGAGGAAGCATGTTCTTAGGAACAGGGTATGAAGTCTGCTGCTTTGAAATTAGTGTAAATAAGTAGATAAAAAAGACATACTCTTACAATTTCTTTTATAGATAGTGGAAAGGATTTAAGATTAATGGATCTGTAAGTGGTAATGTAAGCTAGACTCCAGTAGGTCACAGGCTAGGGGTCACAATCACTAAGAGGGAACGAGTATGAGGTTTAAAAGGTTCGCTGGAGCTTAGCTAGGGAGTAACCAGAGACTACTCTCTAGCCCTCGAAGAATTGAAATGTGCCAACTGTAAATACACGTCATGGTCGCTGGGAATAAGCCGACGATTGGAAGGCCACATTATGTCATTCCCCGTGACTTAGTTGGAAGGCTAATCATTGGCTGCTCACTAGCTAACCACGTGACATGCCCTTACAGGGATGCAGTTCGTTAAGCAAAGGATTTATGCATTCTATACGCGCTAAAACCTAAACCTTCATATTCTAACCCTTAGAGGGAATGGAAAGCAATGAAGAGAAGGAAGGGCAGCAGAGGGGGGTCGTCGAGGAAAGCGGCAAGGCGCCTTGCCCGATCGGGGGGCCGCTAAACCCGGGGATTGGCGCGCGATTACAAAAGGGAGTTCATCTGTTATTCTTTCCTCCACATACTACGCGAAATTGTCGCAATCCAGAGGCCGCAACGTGGTCTCTAAGGCTCCTATAGCAACTTCTGCTATTAGTGTCACACTAGAGCTTCGTCAGTTATGAAACTGTGGGCAATGGCTTCAGAAACCGTTAGAATTGATAACAGTGCTCAGCAAGGACAGCTGGCGTCATTGTCTTCTCACGGCGTAGACGATTATGGAAGCCGCTCATTACAATGAAAGATGATGGGAGAAGCTACACGCAACCATGGCTACAAAACTTGGCAGGATTGATTGTCCGCTTGCTCGTAAACCAGTTTCTTGTCGTCGAGTCATCTCCTGTAGACGAACAGCTTTCCTGTCTTTGCACAATCCTCTTTTCGTCGTTATTATCAGTGTCTTTCGGCAATTGTGGAGACCGTGCGGCGTCTGCCTGGGTCTGGTTGTGTAACCAGTGTTGGTGGAACTTGGGCCTGATTGGCTGGCGTGACATCGTGGGTCGGACTGACAGTGTTTTGGGTGCGCGGTGGCGGGGTGCAAGGTACTAGAACTGGAATTTCTCTGGTCTGGGTGCTTGGGAACCACGTACAGTGTTGACTGTGATTTTTGGGGGGAGCAACGTAATGTCACGGTGGCAGTCAAGAAGTATGGGAGTTCCTTAGAATGGCAAGACGTTGCTCGAAGGAGCAAGAACTGTCTACTGAGAAGTCGAATATGTACACAAGGTAGGGTGCTCGAGGCTAGCTAGTAGCGAGCAGTGAATCATGTATGGCGGTGATTACCTGCAGCATCACATTTCACCGGGTAATCCCGTGGTAGCAGTCTTTCATGTCATTCCTTGATTTGATAATATATCCTTTATCGCGCTGGAATGATTTCACGGTTGCTTCACACATTGGAGGTATCCAACTGCATCCTCCGGTCCCATAAGTACATACTACTCCCCGCGCGACAGTCCTGTTGATTTTGCTGAAGGTGTTGTGGAAATTAAAAATAGCCACTTCATTTGGAAAACTCAACTATGTTAGCGGATTTGCCAAAAAAAAAAAAAACCTTTGGCTCCATGAGTAGGTTGTTCACAAACGCTCCCTTGCAGCCATTAGAAATATTCCCGGTACTTAAGAGTCAATTAACGACTGCACTTTATTTTTCGGTATTCCCTATATGAATGTTCGATCCTCATAGAACTAGTCTCTTCTCACTCCTCATTAGTGACCGCCAAAAGTCACACAAAGCTTGTGGTAACCCCCTTGGGCTGTGTTGGTTTACCTTGTGGAAGCCATATGAGACAGGGCTGAGATGTGAAGCATCCGCAAACTCCAGCTTTGTATATCTACAAGCATTCATTGATAAATTTGATTGATGCTCAATAATATCTGCTCCATTGTAGTATCCAGACCTGTCTGCTAAGACGTGTTTCCTATGTGCCCTAGCAGATTCAAAATCTAGCTTCAAATTTGAAGCTTCGTATGAACGTGAAGCTTTTTGCAAACTTGCAACCTCAAAGCGTCAGGCTGCTCCGCAATGACGGTGGTCAAGCGGAAAGGGCTGAAGAAGACGAAAAAGCAAGGATTAAATTCAAGAATTACGAAGAATCAAGCGCACATTTCGGTAAGCTCCAAGAAGGCTTCGTGCCTCGATGTACAACTTCATACATTATTCCACAGCAAACCATGGTCTATTTCATTATGATATTAGCTGCTCTCGAAGGTTTGTGTAACCCCAAGCTTGGTGAAGTCAATTAAGACTTAGAACTCATTGTATAGTAGCGCTCTGAATATACCTGTTTAGATCTGCTTATTTCTGCAGGTCGTTGCAGGATTCGGGATTCATATTTCAAGTTGGGGAAGTTATCGTTTTTGACAAAGGTTCGCTCGAGAGCTTGAAAGATTGACTCCGAAGTTGATGATTGCCCAATCCATTCGTATCATCATCATCCGCTGAAGGTGACTTTTTTCAGTGTCATTAACTCTCATGTCGTCACGGCCTCTCCTGTCGTTGGTTAAAATCCCGTTACTACAGACTTGTCACCGGCCTATTTGCTACCTCTTTCTTATCCACTTCTCAATCTCCTCCTCCACAGCTTGTACAGTGATCCATTGCTCCCAGTTGATTTCATTTGTCGACTATGACCGGGAGGAAACCAAAACACTGTTAGAGGCTCCACATGTAGGTGCTTTCACATTTTAGATGACAAGGTATTCCTGGTTTCGAAAATCTTGGACTTAGCTCTTCTCACACTCGTATTGCTACGCGTGAGGCCAATCATGCCCGATTCTAGACCCAATAAGAACCTCTGTTGACATTAAAGTAATTCTGCTTCTACAGTAGCTTCAATCATAGCAGTCATAATCAACATCAAAGCGACCCATATCCCTCTGTGTACTGACCCAGTCCTCACTCGTCAATCCATTCTTCTTCGCCTTTTTTAAAGCCTTCACATCCTTATGCCAATCACAGGCATAGTCACATACCGGTGTAATGGTCTCACCAAAATACTTACATATCAGCTGATGCCGACATGTATCTGTATCCTCACAATAGTTAACCAGCGCTTTCATACTGTTAACTCTGGCTTCCAAGTTCTGATGCTCTTTCTTACTGTCCCTAGCAATCATGGCATAAGCTCGGTCCCTATCTTCACGGCTATAGTACATAACGCAGGCGCTTGCTTTACCATCTCGGCCGGCACGGCCAGCTTCTTGATAGAAGCCTTCGAAGGATTTGGGCAGTTGCCAGTGCACAACGAAACGCACATTTTCCTTGTCGATTCCCATGCCGAAGGCGGTTGTAGCCACAATGATGTCGAATCCCGGGTCATTATTGACCCACCGAGTGAGAGTCTCGGTCTTCTCGCTGTTACTCAGCCCGGCATGGTATGGTTTGGCGCCAATATTGTGAGAGCGCAGACGACCTGCCAGACTTTCGCAGTCTTTACGGTAGAGCGTATAGATGATTCCTGAGACATTGTCTAGACGCTCATTGCGGGCCTCTAACTCTGCTCGACGCTCCGGATTCTCAGCCCGACGTTTATGGATCCCTTGGAGCCAATGAAGAAAATTATCAAAATGATCCTCCTCGTCAGTCTTGAATCTGAGTTCATAATGCAGGTTTGGCCGGCCAGTTGTCATGGCGAAGACTTTCATCTTCTCCTCATTTAAGCCAAGGGTCCTGATTACATCTTGCCGTACGCGTGGTGTTGCAGTGGCTGTGAGACACATTACAGGGACATCTGGGAAGCTCTCACGAAACCAGCGGAGCTCCTTGAAAGATGTGCGGAAGTCATGTCCCCATTCCGAAATACAATGGGCTTCATCTACGGCGATGCGAGCAAGCTCCCGCTGCTCATGCACAATAGTAAGATGCCGGCGAATATAATCCAAGGCGCAAGATTCGGGCGTGATGTAAAGAAGTCGAGTTAGAGGATGTCCTGTTGCAAGATCTCTGAGTATTCGCTGTTTTTCTGATGGAGGAGTTGTGCCATTAATGCAAGCCGCCTCAACATTAGCAGCGCGGAGAGCGTCTACTTGATTGTTCTGCAGCATCTCAGCACGTGACGTTAAGGATATAATGCTTGGTATTACCATTAATGAAAGAAGTGGTGAAATGACAATAGTGACTTGCAAGCGTTAGACAACAATCAGGAAATATAAAATGATTGGTGGCTTACTGCCATGGTCGATCACGGCAGGCAGTTGGAAACATAAGCTCTTCCCAAAAGATGTTGCAGCCTGCAGGAAGACATCCTCCTTTTCTAAAACTGCTATGATGACTTCACGCTGAAGGGGTCTGTATAAACATTAGTATCGGATACCTCCAAGGGGCTTTACTTTCTAAAGAGCGTACCTGAAAGATGTTTTCTTGAAGACGCGTCGAAGTGTGAAGTCTATATCAACAAATGAATTGGATCTTGAAATCGGCAGCATTTTGGCCCTTTAGCTTCCCTCACGGTCATCAATATCACCTGAAACCCATCCCCAAGACTGAGCCTTATGAAAAAACCCTACATGGCACCTGATCGAACATTTGCGCGAGGAAAGAGCAGACGTGACGATGGTTACATTCACGCGTCGCTTAAAGGACCGCATCATCGTCGACATTCAATGACCATCAAAGGGTGAGTAGTATGTTGAATATCAGTCTATCTACCAAAAATCTGTCCAAAACGGCTCGAAGGTTTATTCTATTCCACCATTAGAATCTATCCACATCTAACATGCAACGCTAATATGCCAAAACTGCCTGACAAAGGCAGAACACGAAGTCTACCGTATGTATATCAACGCCTTCTTCCACTTTTAATCCTAAACACACTCTCTCGCCAATTGGCCATCCTTGGCCGGTTGCTCTTGTGTCATCCCCGCCTCTTTTCCAAAGATAAAAGCTTCCAACTCCCGGTACGCCTCCTCCTTGTCATCATTAACGATGATTGTATCATGAGCTCCTCCGGTCTTCGAGTACTCCAGCTCAAGCTTCGCTTGCCGCAGCCTCTTCTGAATGCTCTCTTCACTCTCCGTCCCTCGCCCCCGCAGCCTCAACTCCAGAGCTTCAAAAGTCGGCGGCTCAATGAAGACAAATCGAGCATCCACGCCAGCCTGCTTCACTTGCTTCACGCCCTGCATCCCCAGTTAGCCGTTGCCTCATGTTCGAGCTCCTCAACTACTGGCTGAGAAGGGCAACACAGTTCTTGCTGCATACCTCCATCTCAATATCCAAAATCACCACCTTCCCCTTCCGCCCCATCTCTTCGATCATCTTCTTACTAGTCCCATACCGATTTCCCCCAAACTTAGCATGCTCCAGGAAGCCTCCTTTGGCAATCAAGTCCTCAAACTCTTGCATGGACACGTAGTAATAGTCTTGGCCGTGGACCTCACCAGGCCGCGGACTGCGTGTTGTGTGTGAAATAGAGGTTGCAAAGCTGTCTGGGTGCCGGTCGAGAAGCATCTTGTACAACGTCCCTTTGCCGACCCCTGAGGGGCCGGAGAGCACGATTGGGCGGCGGTCAGAGGGTGAGAGTGCTTTGGAGGAAGAGTATTAGTATTGTATAGCAGGGAAATGTAGGTTGGGACTTACTCGGCGTCATTGCGTATCTACGGTATAATGACAAAAGTGTGGGGAACTTCCTACTGAATGAAAGACTACGAGCAGATCGAATGGAAATCATAAGAGAGCATAATGGGTCTGCATTGTTAAATTCTGGCTTCAAATTTCTATGTTTTATCGATAAAGGTTCTCATAATTTTAAACATGACAGCCTTGTGATTCAGGCAGCAGTGCACATCGCATTTTGAGACGTTAAAAAAAGGATAGCAAGTTGCTGGAACTTAGGTGCCTATAGGCAATTCAGATACTCTACATAGCTCATTTATTCATGATTCCTGAACACCAAAACTCCTGTTCCTCTCTCCTTGGGTATTAAACGGAACAACGATCTAGATTTCACCTCAGATTGTCCGGTCTCTAAGTTCAGAATCTAAAATCTGCTTGCCACGCTGTATCGAGAAGGGCTGTAAGCCGGGTGCATTGCTGTTGGTGGTCTCTGAAGAGCTGGTGCGATCGGCGAGCTCCTGTCCTCCCATTTCTTGAATTGCTCGGGATCCGTGGCGACAGGTCGAGAGATCTCGATCTTTGAAGCGCGGAGAGGTAGGTGGAAATTGAACTTCGATCTTCGTCGTTCGTTTGGATTCTCATGATAGCTTGGAAGGACAAGAGATGCAGGGCGACGTGACGTGGTGCTGCTCACGCTACCGCTCGACTTTGGAAGAGTGTTCTTTGGGATGGCGGCACCATAGCTGCGGACTTGGCGAGAAGTAATCTCGTTTCTGCGGTCACAGAAAATGAAACCGGCTATGATGTTGAAGAGACCTAGAAGGGCGGACAAGATGCCTCCAGCAATGACAACCCGCCACAGGGGAAGGCCTAAGTTTTGGACGCTGGTCGCTGGCTTGTTAAGATTACCAAGTGTGTCGAAGCCAAGGACGATCATTGTGACTCCCAAGAAACTTAGGCCGGCATTTTCACTAAGCACAGGCCAATTCCTTGAGAAGTATCCTTTGAAAAGGTTAAGCTCTGATACAATCAGGAAGATGCTGACGAATTGTGTGATAAAGTGGGAAGTCGCATCGAAGAAGAAGACTGTTAGAAATTAGCCAATGTACTTTAAGTATGTGTGATATAAGTTGAACTGACAGTTTGAGGTCTGAACTGTTCTAACCAGCATGATCCAGCTTCCCACAACCACGGTGAGTAGGGAGATAATGTTGATCGCGCGGAGGACATTTAAGATAATGTAGCCTGGGCCAGCCAACTTTCTGTCTTGGCTGTTCAAAGACATGTTGAACATTTTGGTGGTGTTAGTGAGACTTGAAAGTAGAGAGTGCGCTTTCCAAGAAAATGTTAGCGATATATATAGAGAGCCTAGTCGAAGGAATAGGTAACTCACAAATTGCTGAGATTCAGAAGCTGCCGGCAGCGAATAATCGTGTATGGTGAATTATAGAAAGTCGAGGATTCGAGTAAATTTGGAAAAGATGAAATGGTGAAGAAAAAGAAGAAATATGTAAGAAAGAGAGGTCAAGAGTTCAACTCATTGACAATGACTCAATAATTGATATTGTACCGAAAATGAAAATACAAGACGGCAATGAATAAGAAAAAGGACAATAAAAAAGAGAAGGCCGAGTCTTTATTGAGCGGAACATAAATGCACACTCAGTCTTAAAGACATTCTAGATCTTGAACATACCAATCCTTTGTCATGTAAAATGGCGCAAGATCCATTGTCTCTTTGTAGACCAATGAATACCCTCACGCCGAGTATTTCCAGACCAGGCGCGTGGGATTTAGGGCGCGAAACAAGCCATTTCATGAAGATACCAACGAAGAGAACTGTTCAGCAGTGACAAAACAAGGGGTTTTCCTGTCGCAACACGCTTCTGCGCTGCTTGTCGCGTTCTAAATCTGAAGCTGTAAAAGGACTTGAAGGACCACAGAAACGTTGCAGAAAGACCGGCGAGATGACCCAATGAATTCTGAAGCCATCCTGCGGGGTAATGCAAGTGACGGGTACCTGAGGAAAGGACGTTTGGAGTGTTACTCGTTTGAGATGAAGCATTGGATGAGACGGATGAGTTTCGTGTTTCAAGTTTGACCAACCAATGAGAGCGCTACTGAGACAACCCATTATTGGCCCAAACTATGAACAGGGTTGCATAGTCAGAAAATACCAAGGAGCAGTCTGTGAATAGAAGTCGAGCCTGCCTCAAAAGGCCATGAGCTCAAGGTAGTAATGAGCCGCCTGTGCTGTTCATAATTAGGCTGTTGAGATGATCCTCGCACCCTATCGACCCTCTGGCGGCTCCCCTAAGCGAGCGCTTGACGTGTTCTATTTTAAGGTGCTTCTAGAAATCTTTTGTCTGCTCACGAGTCCGACTTTCCATCTCTCCACCCAGCCAAGCCGGCCTATATCCACAAAGACCACAGCGGATCGCGGACACTCAGCATACGCTAAATATGGCTCGAGGCAATCAGCGCGACAAGGCTCGCGAAGCAAATCTGAAGAAGCAGGCTGCTCAGGTATTTTAGTTCGGAGGGCTTAGTGGGGCAATTTCTGGTTGCGATAAGAGCTGATATGTGTTTTCATTTTACAGAAGTCAAGCAATACTATGTCTGGAAGTGAGATGCAGCGTGAGAAGGAGAAGGTCGCTGCGAAGATGAGGGAAAAGCAGGCTGCTGGTGAGGTCGCTTGATGGCCCAAGAGTGACTGCCGCTGACTTCCCCATAGCCGATGCGAAGAAGGCTGCTGAGGCTGCGGCTGCTGCTAAGAAGAAGTGATTGAACGCATAACGCATTTCAAGGCGCAGGATAGGCGCGATATAGGAGGTTGATGTTGCGGTTTCTGGAGTATCTTGGATGGTAGAATGCGTTGTTTTTCGAAGGAGAAACTAAAAAGGAATTTGATGCCGATGCCCAGACTATCGTTTGCCATTCAAATGTGAGGACCTGTCACATCACTAGTAATGCCATTTATGAACGGAGTCCAACTGTTTCACAAAGCACAGCCTTTTTATTTTTGCTGTTTAGACAAAACCAACGCCATGAAGAAATGCACAAATCTGTACATTCACTGATTCTCTACATTACTACTTTCCACCTACAACCCAGTCACATCTATCATCATGCCAACTTCCGTCAAGACCTCAACGGCGACGCTACCCAGGGCAATGATGCAAGTCAAGAATAGAATACCAACACAGCTCTAAGCTCTTTATGACATATACATAGGCACAGCACCTGAAGAGCGGTCAGTTATTCGGTTGATAGTTGCTGTGATCAGAAAAACTAACCTGACATGCCGCCGAAGCCCTCAAGACCTTGTACAGAGGAAGGGAACTGTGCAACGCCGCAGAAGCATGAGCATGAGCAAGCTTCACCGGAACTGGTATATCCAGAACCGTAGGCCATGCCAGGGCTGGAGCTGACGGCGGTTTGCGTCGACGCAGCCGAATACACCGAAGTAGCAGTTGCGAGTGTGGTCATGCTATTAACATACATAGCAGTCGATGTGGCAACAATACCAGCAGTCGTGCCCGTACCATTCTGTGCAATGGCCATCTGCTGAAACATTTCTTGAGTCTTGTTGACTGTGGGGTTGATGGAAAAGACCATGCCCTTTCCGCAGTGACCCTTTTGTCTGCAGTAAAACCCTGAAATGGTTAGATTAATCTGCAGATTAGAGGGGATGTCTACTTACACAGCGGGGTTGAAACTTTGACTTGCATCGCCATCTGTGGAGGAGGGACAACAGTGTTGTTAATATTAGGCATGAAGCCAGAATCCATACCACCGGGCAAAAATTCGCAAGGTGTCAAGAAGTTTGACTGGGTCGCTGTGTGATTCAATGACTCGAAGGTGAAGATGACGATGTCGCCTACAGCTGCCTCTATCGTGTCTGGGGTATAGACAAGGCCTGCATCACCTCCAACAATGACCTATACTATCTTAGTATTGACGCATAAGGAGAGGACAGGGAACTGACTGTGTGAGTCGACATCGTAGAGCCCATCGTATTCGTTACTGAATTCATTACTGTGGTTGAGGACCCTCCGCCCATGCAAACCCAGATGAGCACAACTTCTTCAACTATGATCGTGGATGAACCACTGCCATAGCTTTCCCCATAAGACATGTCCTTAGAATCCTTGCTGTCGGTTCTGGCGACTACATCCGCCTGTAAGGCACCGGCCAGCACCAGAGGCGCGGCGAAAAGTGATGCAAGAGCTGACCACTTCATGATGAATTAGATGCTTTGATGGACCTCGTAATGAGAGAATCGGTGATGCCAAAAACCGCACTGCGGGTATGGATAAATTATCGGAGAGGGAGTCTTGCAAGTAAAGATTGTGGAGCTGATTGAAAGACTGCGAGACCCGGCTCGAGAAGTGAAGAAAGATGCAAGAAAAAAAGCGAAAGAATGTTTTCAAAGCAAAGCGGTTGAAAGAACAGGAGGGAATGGGGATGAACAAACTTTGGGGACGTTGACAGCTTAAATCAAGCATGAAATTACATGGCCGGAGGCCTATCGCCCAACCCGCAGGATGTGATTGCAGACCCTGCGATGACCAAAGGGTCCAGGAGGCTGGCGCGAAACATCGCTCGGAGCTCTTCTCGTCCGGTATTGTTCTGCGCCCAGCATTATGACATTCTTCTGATCCATCATCTCAAGCCCTTGCCATAGTTGATGATGTATATATAGCCACAGGCCGCCATGTGGCCAATGCGGCCAAAGCGTGACCGAAGCGAGGAAATCCCAGACTCATTGTGTCGGAGAGTTGGTCTCACATCCGTTTGGAGATTCGCTAAGATGCCCGTTGTCGTCTATTGGTGCCGGAGGCGCTCAGACCTAACGGCATAAAACAGTAAAATTTCGGACATGGTCTCGATTATCTCAATTATACTCTGCTGATGGGAAGGAAAGACAAGATCAGCTTCCATGAGTTACAAATTAAGTCATGAGAACCATTCTCTTTTTCAGACTTGAGCATTCCGCCGCGGAAA
>Ga0335072_10011089_pt1 | contig 12923 bp, 10 predicted proteins | sample Lox_Sample_21_FD_206725 | JGI IMG/M metagenome (GOLD analysis project Ga0335072, IMG submission 206725) | Soil microbial communities from Loxahatchee National Wildlife Refuge, Florida, United States - Lox_Sample_2.1 | ecosystem: Environmental > Terrestrial > Soil > Wetlands | place: USA...
TTCCGAACTATCTCGATATTCCGGGCGAAGAATTGCCCAAGGTGCATCACTACTATGACGATCCGCATCCGCACTACGACCAGGACGTGGTGGTGATCGGCGGCAAGAACTCCGCGGCCATTGCCGCTCTGGAGCTTTGGCGTCACGGCGCACGCGTGACGCTGGTGCATCGGGGGCCCGGCATGCACAGGCATGTAAAGTACTGGATTCTGCCGGATATCGAAAACCGCATAAAAAGCGGCGAGATTACGGCGCATTTTCTCAGCACGATTGCCGAGATTGGCACAGATACGGTTACGATTGAGAGCCCGCAAGGCAGGGAGGAAATTGCCAACGACTGCGTGTTTGCGCTGACCGGATATCATCCGGATTTTGATTTTCTGAGAGCTCTCGGGGTGCGACTGGACGGCAAGGACCTTCTGCCGGTATGCAATGCCGATTGTCTGGAAAGCAATGTGCCGGGGGTTTATCTGGCGGGAGTGATTGTAGCGGGCTCACGCACAAACGAAATTTTTATTGAAAACGGGCGATTCCACGGACGGCAGATTGCGGCAGACCTGACGCAAAAGCTTTCGCTGCGGAATGTGCTCGATCCGATTGCCCGCTAAGGGCGGAGTTCGAGTGTCAAAAAACCAGGACGGTTGGCCATGTCGATAGTGAGGCCGCGAACGATTCGCGGTCAGTTGATGCGGGGCATGGTTGTCTTTGAAGTCCTGGTGCTGGCTCTTCTCGCTGTAGTTTTGATCAACCAGCAGCAGAAGGAATTGAGTTTACGAACCGCGCGGCGTCTCGAATATCAGGCTGGAGTGCTCGCTGTCCAAGCGAGCGCAGCGATGGGCTCTGGCCAAATGGATGGCCTGCAGCGCGTAGTCGACGCCATGCGGGCCGCACCGAGCATTCGTACAGTCCAGGTTACGGATGTCCAGGGTCGAACATTGCTGAGCAGCGATCCTGGCCTGAAAGGCAAGTTGACGCTTTCACCCACGGAGCACAGCCACTTGCGCGAGATGAGTAAGCCGCAGATATTCTCGATCGACGACAAGACCAGCGAGGCTGTAGCCCCGATACACGTGGATGGAGTGACACGAGGCTTTGTCTGGATCTATCCGGACGATTCGCGGGACCGTGCCGAACTGCAGAGGCTACTCGCATATTCGTTGCTCACAGCCCTGCTGGGCATAGTGGCCTGCACGATCTTTGCCAACCTGATGGCTCAATCTATCGTGAGGCCGCTTGGCACTCTGATGGCTGCCACGCGGAGGCTCATCCGCAATCCTGAGGACACGACTGCGTTCCCTCTGGCGGTGACGTCGGCAAATGAAGCGGCCGATCTGACGATGGCCTTTAACCTGATGGTCGCTTCGATCCAGGAGCAGCGCTCGGGCCTGAATGAGACGCTGGCGCTGCTGGATTCCATGCTGGCGAACGCGCCGATCGGCTTTGCATTTTTCGACAGGCGGCTACGGTTTGTTCGTGTCAACCAATTCTTCGCGAGGATGAACGATCTGCCGGTGAGCCGGCATCTTGGACGAACAGTCCGAGAAGTTCTGCCGGAGCCAGTGGGAAGATTGATGGAACAGAATATCCACAAGGTCTTCGAGCTCGGAGAGGCAGTGCAGGATCTGGAACTGGCCATTCGATCAGACGAAGGTCCTTCCACGGAACGTCACTGGCTGGCAAACGTCTACCCGGTTCGCACTGAGTCCGAAAGCGTGCGTTGGGTGGGAGTGATTCTGGTAGAGACCTCGGAGCGGCGACGCGCGGAAGACGCGCTTCGAAGGACGGAAAAACTGGCCGCAGCGGGCAGACTGGCAGCGACAATTGCTCACGAGATCAACAATCCGCTGGAAGCAGTTACAAATCTGCTGTACCTGATTCGCCGGGGAAAGCTAGATCCGGCGTCGGCGGAATTTGCCGATCTGGCACAGCATGAGCTGGCGCGAGTTTCGGAAATCACACAACAGATGCTGCGCTTCTACCGGCAGTCGACGCTGCCCAGCCTGGCGAATGTTTCCGAACTGCTCGAATCAGTCCTGACCCTGCATCAGGGGCGGGTGGCTTCGCTCCACGTTGAGGTGGTTCGCCATTACATGCCGGACGTCAGGATGATTTGTTTCACTGGTGAGATAAGACAGCTGTTCGCCAACCTTATAGGCAACGCGCTCGATGCAATGGCTCCAGGAGGCGGCCGATTGCTGTTACGGGTGCGCTATACCGGGACGTCGGGCGTTCGCATTACCGTCGCCGACACAGGGTCAGGTATGTCGCCGGAGGTGCTACGGCATATTTTCGAGCCATTCTTTACGACTAAAGAAGCCATCGGGACGGGGCTCGGTCTCTGGGTAAGCGCCGAAATCGTGAGTAAACACAAGGGAAAGATCCGCGTTCGAACCCGTGCTCGGAAAGAGCACGGAAAGAGTGGCACCGTCTTCACGGTCTTCTTCCCTCTGGGCGTGGAACATGGCGCCGGTGGAGAGAAGTCGACAATGATCGATAGTGCGGCGGCGGCGCTGGCAGAGAAGCGCGCCTAAAGCTGACTAAGCTCAATCCTCGGGAATCGCAGCGAAATCGTCCGGCGTCGACTCCGCTGCCGGCCGGGCATTGCCAGAAGGAGTAAGTCCCTTGAGCGCGCAGCTCGAGGCGTGGTGGGCGCCGGAATATTTCGACTGGGTCACGTGAAAGCGATGCAGCCTGACGTAGCGCACGCGCAGGCCGCCGAGGGTGGCGGGCATGGACTGCGGAGCACGGGCGATATCCACAAGCACCAGGAGCGCAGGTTCGGTTGGATTGTCGTGGCTCTGCGCAACTCCCACGCCGAAAACTGCAGGATCCTTCATCAGGCGCGGCGCGTATTCGCGAACGACGGCCTCAGCACCGGTGAGGATGCTGTCGGAGAGGTGAATGCCGTTGGTCACGGCGGGTGTGACCGGAGCCGCACTGCGGGCAAGAGCCGCGGAATCAGTAGGGATCAGCTGGGTGCGCAGCCCGTCGAAGGTTGTCGGCACGGTGATGTGCTGCTTCGATTTGTCTACATACACGATGAGGGCGGGGTCGCCTGGGCTGTCGAGACTCTCGCCCGCCGCGGTGGCTAGAATGCCGGTCTCGGAATTGACCAGCGAGGCGCCAGTGGTCTCCGCGATGAACTGCGCCCGCGCCATTTGTTCGGACGAGACGGGCAGGGCAGGCGCAGAGGCTTGCGGAGATTCGTCGTAACGAATGCAGGCCACCTTATGCGGCGTGCTTGTACCTACGATGCTGAAGCGGCTGCCAGCCTCGGTCCCAAGCTCACGGAGAACGTCACCGATGGGGTTGGCTACGCTCAACCCGGTCCCGTCGCCGTCGGTGCCGCCCGCGAAGAAGAGCCCGACCGGCTGCGCGTTTCCTGCATCCACGATCAGCGCACCGGAGTCGCCGCTGTCGGAGAACTTATCTCCGCCGATTCCGATCTGGCCGGTGAAGGTTTTGGAGTAGTAGGGCTGGCTCTCGGCACAGTCTTTGAAGTAGTCGACCCGGACACTCAGGTCCACGGTCTCAACGGTAGAGCAGGTGAGCCCGGTGGTCCGGCTGCTTTTTGCGAGCTGAATATCGCCGAGGTTTGAAGCGTTCAGTGACTCGCCGATTCCAGCCATAGGCGGCGCTGATCCGAGGGGACTGCCGGGGCGCACGCTTGCGATTGACTTCGGGGCTTCGAGTTGCAGGATGCTGCCAGTGTGATCGACTGCCCCCGATAAAACCGCAGCCAGAGCGGCATCGACGTTACTCTGCGGAGTGGCGAGGGGCACGTAATACTTCAAGGCGCCAACAGGGCGCAGGAGAGAACCGGCATGACTCAGCGGCAAGCAGCCGTTATCGATCAGGCCGGGTTCGTCGATGGTGTCGCCGATCATCGCCTGATCGGATTCGGCCAGCACATGATTGTTGCTGAGGATGTACTGATTATGGGCGGTATCTTCTACCAGCGCTCCGAGCGTGCCGCCGCAACAATCGGCAATGTACGGGTTGCCGGAATGGTCCAGGTAGGTATCGTAGTCGTTGTCGTTGCCTCCCGAGGACCCGAGGGAGATAGCTCCGTTCTGCGGCGCCTGATTTGTCGCGGGATTGCTATTCAGACCATCGTTATTGAGCAGGATCTTCAGCGGCGAGGTGGCAGGGGTGCCGTTGACTGCGGCTGAGAGGTAAACGGCGGTGGTTGCAGAAAGCGACGACGGCGCCGTGTAACTCACTTTGCAGGTGGTGAACTGATCGAGACTGCGCTGGCAGCTCATGTGATCGATCATGCCGAGGTTCCCTGGGTCGCTGTTGGGGCCTGCGGAAGGAGACGCGCCAAGCGACCACTCAACCGAACCCGCATTGACTTCGGCAATCTCTGCCGTGGCCTCCAGGTTGCCTCCCGCGGAGAGCGTCGCATTTTCGGGCAGCAGGGATTGAACAAATCCCGGAGTGATGCTGATGACGGCTGAGGCGGTCGCGGATGGATCGCTCTTGAGCCGTGCGGCGATATGAATTTGAACCCTGTCGCGCGAAAGGGCCCCGGGCGGTGTATAGGCGCCTGTGGAATCGATACGGCCTTCACCCAACGATGAAGCGTTCTCACCGTCGGCGATAGACCAGTTAACGGAGGCAGGCTCACCTGACGGAAGAAGCGCCGTGAACTTCACCTGTCCAGTTGAGGTCACTACAGCAGAAGAAGGGGTGATCGAAAACGCGCCGCCGGCAGCGCTCACGCCAGAGAGCTGGCCAGTTCCGCATCCGGCTACGAACAACACAAGTGTGGCCAGGGATAGCGCGATCTTCGGACTGAGTCGCTTGAACATAGGGTAACGGCGGGGAGGTTGGGAGCGGCTCCGTCATTATCCTAAATGGGCGAGGCGCAGACAAGGGCTAGCTAACCCTAAAGGATTAGTCCCTAGAGGTAACCCGATGCAAAAAAGCCTCTTTGCCGAATTGGACGGTGCCGAAGGACTATCGGCTTACTTCAAGCCACGCTCGACTTGCGTTCTACAGTCTGCAGTGCGGCGCTGCTGGAAACAGGCGAAGGCATCACTTTCAGTTCGCCAGCGTGCGCAGCTTTCATTCGGCGTAATTCACGCGCAGTCAGGGCGCGCATCGTCTGCGGGGAGTGCGGAATATGTTTTCCGCAATCAAGGCAAACCCTATAGGTCTCCTGCTTTACGGTAAAGATGCGCGTGAGATGGCCATGACTGCAGCCAAGACAAATCTCGTGGAAGAAGTTGAAGATTGCGCGAATAACACTCATAAGAGCACTCCCCTCCCCTTCGAATCTCTCAAAGCGATGAATGAAAAAACGGCCTTAAGGCAGCAAGCAAATCCGCAGAAATTAGATGTCGGATAAAGAGAAACGTTGCCTTCGCCCAAAGCTGGAGTTTTCATCCAGCGACTCGGACCACCAGCTTGGCGAAATGCGATCCCGACTCCGTTGCTCGCAAAGCATTTTGGAAGCGGTGAAATGCAAACACCTCATCGACGACTGGTTTCAGCGAGTTGACCGCGATTGCCTTATTCATTTCTTCAAAGTTGACGCGAGAACCCACATACATCCCCTTGAGACGCACCTGCTTGTGCAGAATCGGAAAGACGACCAACGGCTCGGTTGACTGGCTCAGGACGCCGATCTGGGCAATGATTCCCCCGATGCGGATTGCCTTAAGCGACTGAGCGAGTGTACCTGCGCCTCCAACTTCAACGACCAGGTCGGCGCCTACGCCGCCGGTCTGCTCCAGCACCCATGTTGGCCAGTCCGGATTGCTCTTGTAGTTGAGCCCGGAGTTGAGGCCAAGGTTGTACGCGCGCCGCAGCTTCTCGTCGTTGCTGGATGTGCCGAGGACGCGCGCCCCCAACAACCTCGCAAACTGGAGGGCGAAGATTGAGACTCCGCCGGTCCCCTGGATTACGACGGTATCGCCAGGTTTGACGTGTCCGGCATGAACAACCGCATTCCATGCTGTTACACCCGCACATGGAAGAGTCGCCGCTTCTTCCCACGTAAGATGTACGGGGATTTCGACAAGGCCATTTTGATCCAGCACCACATATTCCGCCATCATGCCGTCGATATCGCCACCGAGCGCGCCGCGTTGCTTCTCCGCGCTGGGAGCGCCCTCGATCCAGTTCTGCATGAAGATGCCCGCGACGCGCCGGCCGGGCCTCCATCTTGTTACGCGGTCGCCGATGGCGATCACCTCTCCCGCCCCATCAGAACAGGGAATGCGCGGCAGCGCGAGCTTCGGGTTGTACTTGCCGAGCACTACGAGCAGGTCGCGATAGTTCAGAGAAACGGCGTGCACTTTGACCAGGACCTGTCCAGCCGCCGGCTTCGGGGTCGGACGCTCGACGATCTCAATGTTGTCGATTCCAAAAGAAGGAATTTGCCACACTTTCATCTTCAAGCTCCATTACGAATGGATGGCGGCAACTCTCTCTGTGCCGCTGAATATCTCACGGCCAGGCAACGATTGGCATTAACATGAAAGTATGGCGCGTGGTTGGGAAAGCAAATCTGTCGAGGAACAGCTAGCGGAGCGGCAGGCTGACGGCAAGAGCCCGTCGCAAACGGCACAGCGGGCATCGGTCGAGGCCGCAAATAAACAAAGGAAGCGCCAATCGCTGGAGCTGCAGCGCGAACAGATCCTCAACGAGCGCACTTCGAATCCGCATCGCCGTGCCGCTCTCCAGGCGGCTCTGGCCGAGATTGAAGAACAGCTGAGCCGGATATCGTAACCCGGATTGATACATAGTAAAGACCTCACGACTGGTTGCGGTTGAAGAGCAGAGAGTTCGCCTGGTCGATGGTGGTCATAACCACGCGCGCGATGTTCACGTGTGCGGGCCGCGTCGCCGACCAGACGATGGCATCGGCGATATCGGCCGGCGTGAGCGGCGTGAGCCCTTGATAGACCTTCGCAGCGCGCTCGGTATCGCCGTGGAAGCGCACGAGGCTGAAGTCGGTTTCAACCATGCCGGGATCAACGCTCGTAACCCGCACCGGCGTTCCCAGAACGTCCTGACGCAAACCATCATTGATGGCGCGCTCCGCAGCTTTGCTGGCGCAGTAGACCGCGCCGTTCGGATAGGTGATTTCACCCGCAGTCGATCCCAGGCTGATCACGTGCCCCTTGCCGCGCGCAACCATTCCGGGAACAACCGTGCGGGTAACGTAGAGCAGCCCCTTGACGTTGGTGTCGATCATCTCGTCCCAGTCGTCGGGATTGCCCTCGTAGAGCTTGTTGAGCCCGCGGCTTAACCCGGCGTTGTTTACCAGGATTTCAATCCCGTGCCAGTCGGGCGGGAGGCTGGCGATTGCACTCTCGACCGCGCTGCGGTTGCGGACGTCGAGAGCAAACGTGTGTACATCAGACGCGCCAGCTTCGAGCAGCCGCGGCTTCATCTCCTCGAGGCGGTTCAGACGGCGCGCGGAGAGCAGCAGGCGCGCACCTTCGCGAGCGAAGGCGAAGGCGCAGGCCTCGCCAATGCCTGCGCTCGCCCCGGTAATAAAGACAATGGAGCCGTTCAAGTTGTTCATGCAGATAATCGTAAGTTACGAGACGCTGTCCGTCATGCTTTGCGCCAAACGATAGTATCCCGCAGCCCAGTCTTCGTCTTTCATGCCAGCGTCGATAGCTCTCTGAAAATTCGCCTCGAAGAGGTCGGCCAGTTCCGTTTTTACCTCGGCAGATTTGGCGGCTTCGCGGAAGAGGCGAATATCTTTTTCGCCAATAGCGATGGTTCCGCCGGGATGCTCGGGCGGATCAAGCATGATTTTGCCGTATGCCTGATAAAACGGGGATTGAAAGAGCGCGTTGTTGATGGTCTCGAGATATACCTGTGGCTCTATGCCCAGCGCTTCGGCGTAGACCAAGCCCTCGGAGAGCGAAGCGATCATACCGGTGATGAGAAAATTTCCGCCGAGTTTGAGCGCGTGGGCCGCGGAGGGCTTCTCCGAAACGACGGTTACGCCGCGACTGAAGGTTTCGAGCAGAGGGCGAATCTTGTCGATAGCCTGCGCTTCGCCAGCTGTGACGGTCCATAAGCGGCCTTCTTCCGCCACGTTGGGGCGCCCGAAAACCGGAGCGGCGGCAAAGAGCGTGCCCGCGGCACGATGCGCTTCGGTGAGCTGGTTAGAGAGCTTCACGCTGATCGTGCTCAGCGAAACGTGAATGCTCTCGGGTCGCATGGCGTTCAGCAAGCCGGCGTCAAAGACGATCGACTGGAGAGCAGCATCGTCCATGACCATAGTGAAAACGACTTCGGCGTGAGCGACCGCTTCGGATGGTATTGCCGCCGGCTTCGCTCCCAAGCCCTTCAGTTGCTCGGCGCTCGCGGGCGTGCGGTTCCAGACGGTAAGTTCGTGGCCGGCATTCAGGAGCTGCCGGGCAATGGCACTGCCCATCTTTCCCAGTCCAAGAAAAGCAATTCGCATTCTTCTCCTCGTGCTACTGCTGTTCCTTTGGATGAACGGGGACCCTGACTCGATTGCAAAAGAAAGGCCGCTCCGAAAAGCGGCCCGATTGAACGAAACGGTTATTGCTGAGGCACGTTCGACACGCCGGTCGCATAAGGTTTCGAGAGCTGCTGCGGCGGCGGGGGCTGGTTCAGCGATTGACCACCAGGGGTCGGGGCACTCTCCTGAACGCCGATTGCGTTGCCCGAGACGACAAGCTGGACGCGGCGATTCTCCGCGCGGCCTGAAGAGGTAGAGTTGTCGGCGACCGGATCGCTCTTACCGTATCCGGCGGCGCTGATGTTGGTCTGGGCTACGCCCTGCGTCACCAGGTAATCACGGACCGCGTCGGCGCGCTCGTCGGAGAGTTTTTCATTGTATTCATCGGAACCGATGTTGTCGGTGTAGCCCTCGACCTGGAGCTTGAGGTTGGGATAAGAGAGCAGGATGCCGGAAACCTTAGCCAGCTTTTCGCGGGCATCCGGCTTCAGGTTGTATTGGTTGAAGCCGAAGAGCACGTCGGACATATTGACGATGAGTCCGCGCGCGGTTTCGCGGGTGGCGAGGACGGCGTTGAGCTGGTCTTTCAGACGCTCACGCATCTGCTCGGTCTGATCCGTAGCCTGACGGGCCTGCTGCTGCGCTGCTTCCTGGTCGGCGCGGGCCTTTTCAGCAGCTGCCTCCGCCTGGGCAGCTCGCGCGTCGGCCTCGGCTCGCTGGGTGGCTGCCTGCTGGGCCTGGAGAGCTGCCTGCTGGGCCGCCTCGTTCGACTGCTGCACTGCCTGCTGCGCGGCCTCGTGCTGACGCTCCTCATCCTCGGCCTTCATCTTGCGGATAGTCATGATACGCGCATCCTCGGAGGCCTGAACTGCTTCGCGCGCGTAGGTGATCTCCTGTTTGCGCTCGCTTTTATGCGAGTCCATGTCCTGGGCATTCTGTAAGTCCTGCGAGGCGGTGGAGAACGTGTCGGGGGCGTACTTCCTCGCACCTGCGGCGGCTGCGATCTGCACAGCGTTGATCGCCTCGTAGAGTTCGAGCGGGGATTTATCATTGCGCGTAATCGGATTCAGGACCGTATGTTCCCCGGCGGTTTGCGAATAGGCGCCACGGGGCAGCAAGGATACGTGCGCGTTGATCGTTTCGATGATGCCCTGCGTCTTATCGGCGAGGGGATAGTTCTGCAATACCACCACGTCGCTTGGCATGGTGACCGCAAAGTAGGGCTCGGCGGTGACGATCAAGCCATACGCCTGAAGGTCAGTGGTAACGGTGATTGCACTTTTTGAGCCGTCGGGCAGGACTTCGCCGAGATTTACAGGACGGCCTTCGGGCGTGATTGCCCAGAGGACGTAAGTGAGATATTCCACTCCGAAGCTGTTCGCGGGAACCAGCCCCTGAAACTTCGCGTCGATGACCATACGCCCGCGGCGGCTCTCGACGGTTGCGGAGCCCTTGCCCTGCGGCAGCAGGCTTGTGCCCTGAAAGCCGATCTTCGTGGCGCCGCTGCGATGGAAATAATTGATGGCGGGAATGTCCCGGCCGACGACCGTGATCTTATAAACGGGTACGCCGTTGCGCCATTCCGCCTGCGGCTGCTGGCGTTGGTCCTGCGGCCACTGCTGGGTTGTCGTTGGATTCATCTCCTGCGCGCAAGCCATGCCGCATGCGGCGCATACAAAGAACGTAAGTAACTGAAACTTTCTCATCTGTAACCTCCTCCATAGCCCAAAACCAGGTAGGGGAACCAGCAGGCGTCAACGGCGGGTCGGCGCTAGGACCGAACGCCAGAGCATGCTGAGGAGTTAGATGGAGGAGAGGCCGCGATCAATGGTATGAGCGGCGAGAAGAAATATGACCGGCGGCCAAATAAAATTCAGTTTTGCGGGGCAACCAATCGGTGCGCAATCGCAAACATTGCCAGTTCGAGACGCGTAGAAACACCGGTCTTATCAAAGGTGTTCGAAAGGTGCCTCTTGACGGTCTCCTCGCTTAGACCGAATTGCTTCGCGATATCGCGATTGCTGCATCCCTCGACGATGCATCCGACCACTTGCATTTCGCGCGGCGTGAGCCCGAAGGTCTTGCGCTCCGGAGGCGCGGCCTGCTTCATAAGATCGTGCAGGGCACCGACGAGATTGACGACACGACGCCCGCCAATCCAGTAATCGCCGGAGAAGACGGTGCGGATAGCGCTGGTGAGGTGATCGGTAAGAGCGTCCTTGAGCACGATACCGCGTGCGCCAATCTGCAGGGCTTCGATGATCTGCTGGGTGGTGACGGTGCTGGTCAGCAGGATGATCTTGACGGTTGGTGAGCCGCTCATGATGGCGCGCATGGCCTCCAGGCCCGGCAGGCGGGGCATGGAAAGGTCGAGGAGCAGAATATCGGGCAGCAGTTCGAGCGTCTGCGTGATGGCCTCGTCGCCGTCGCCGGCCTCGCCTACGACTGAAAATGATTCGTCAGCCTGCAGCATGTTGCGCACACCGATGCGGACAACAGGGTGATCGTCGGCAAGAAGAATGCGAATGGCGTGAGTTGACGGCTGCCTGGGATTAACAGACGGACCTTTGGACTGTTTCGTGGGGGAAGTCATAGTCATAGTTTGCTCATAAGCATACGATGTAACTCGTCACAACACGACAACAAATTGTCGACCAACTTAGGAATGTCGTCCGGTTTGTAAGCCCCGAGTTCCAATTGGGCAGCTGCCGAGGCCAGTTTTCTGGCGCCAATCATGCCCGCGCTTCCCTTGAAGGTGTGGGCGGTCCGGCGGACCGATGGCAGGTCATTGGCGGCACCGGCCGTGCGCATTTGCGGGCTGCGGGCGCGAACATCGCTCACGCAAGCCTCATAAACCTCGCGGACGGCACTCGGAGGCATCATGCGCGTCATCCGCTGGAAGACTCCTTCGTCCAGCACTGGTTGGCGAGCATTCGGAGACGAAATCGAGGCCTGATCGTCAGCGCGCCCCTCAAGGGCGGCCCGCAGGGATGCGAGATCCAGCGGCTTTTTCACGAATGTGTCGTAGCCCTCCGCCGGACTCGGTGTGGCGCTCATGGCCAGAAGCTTTGCGTTTGGAGCGAGGCGGCGGAGGGTGGAGGCGAGCTCCGTACCGGAGAGGCCAGGCATGCAGAGATCAACCAGCAGGGCAGACGGCAGAGTGTCAGGCTGTAAGCCGGCAAGGAGGTCGATCGCAGCTGCTCCCCCATGAGCCTGGAGGATTTCAAAGCCGTCAGAACCGAGCAACAGAGAGGTCAGCGACAAGCTGATGTCGTCGTCATCGACGACCATCAACTTCCGATGACCGTTACCGTTACTGACCAAGGGAGGCATAGCAATGCAACCATTAAACGCTTAAATCGGGAACAAATGCTCAGTTACCGGCCTGCCTGGGCAGATATCCAGATTTTGAAAGCTTGTTAGAACAAGTTTGATATCAACACAGTTACAGCAGGTTACAACATTAAGATTTATCGTGCGTTCGCAGAAAATTCAACAATTTGTCGCATAGGATTTTTAGGCTCGAGCCTATGCGTAAAAAACAGATTTCTTCTCTCAGCTTACTCTGGGCAGGCCTTATCACGCATTCTGCGGTGAAGGTGTGTTGCCTCCGAGAGATCCGAGCAGCGGAGACCAGATATCCAGCACCTGGGAGCCGCGAATCATTCAGTTCGGCCTCAAGGTCATCTACTGAAACGCACCGCGTTCCAAATAGCACTTGGTGGGAGCCCGCGGGCTCCCATTTCTTTTCCATGCGTAGGTTGATTGTTAGAGTTAACAACAATGGATCCCGATTCTCTCGGCAGCCCCGAGCGGCAGATGGCGGATCTGCTCGCGCGCGTGTTGCGCCTTGAAGCAGCGCTGCGCAGGCAAGGCATTGCCATTGATGACGCTCAGGGTGTTTCGGAGCAGGCCGGGGAGATCCCGGGGCGCGAGGTTCCGCCAGCACCCCTTCCAGCAGCGGTGTCGCCGCCGGTTGAGCTACCCGCCTCGTTGCAGCCGACTGTAACTGCGGCCGGGGATCGCTCTCTCGAAAGCCGAATCGGCTCGCAGTGGTTCAACCGGGTCGGAATTCTGGCGGTGCTTATAGGAATGGCGTGGTTCCTCAAGCTCGCCATCGACAATCGCTGGATAGGACCCGCGGGACGGGTGATCATCGGATTGATCGCAGGCGCCGCGTTGATTGGCTGGTCGGAGCGCTTTCGCAGCCGCGGCTTTGCGGCGTTTTCCTATTCGCTGAAGGCTCTCGGCAGCGGCATTCTTTATCTGGCCTTGTGGGCGGCGTATAGTCTCTTCGCGTTGGTTTCGAGTTCGGTCGCCTTTGGGGCGATGATCGTGGTCACTGCATTCAATGGCTACATGTGCTGGGTGCAGGATTCCGAGTTGCTGGCTTTGTATGCGATTGTTGGCGGGTTCAGCACGCCGCTGCTGCTCTCCAATGGAGAGAACCATGAAGTTACGCTCT
>Ga0335072_10011090_pt1 | contig 12922 bp, 7 predicted proteins | sample Lox_Sample_21_FD_206725 | JGI IMG/M metagenome (GOLD analysis project Ga0335072, IMG submission 206725) | Soil microbial communities from Loxahatchee National Wildlife Refuge, Florida, United States - Lox_Sample_2.1 | ecosystem: Environmental > Terrestrial > Soil > Wetlands | place: USA: Florida...
GTTTGTAGAGAGCGAGCCGTCACAACCGCTTGCAGAGCCCGCGGGAGATGGGTTCGTATTAGGGCACGCATTTATGCGTGCCGGCAAGTTCATAACATCAGCGCGCCGTTGGGCGTTGTGGCGCGGCGGGCTGCGGAAGAGAAGGAAAAGGAGAAATAATGATCGATCTGACCACCAAGTACCTGGGCCTGCGGCTCCGTTCCCCGTTGGTCGTTTCCGCCTCGCCGCTATCGCGCGATATCGAATCCATCTGCCACATGGAAGAAGCAGGCGCATCCGCGGTGGTTCTCTACTCGCTCTTCGAAGAACAATTACGGCAGGAAGAACTCGATTTCGACTATCACCTCGCCGCCGGAACCGAGAGCTTCGCCGAATCGCTCACCTATTTCCCGCAGCCCAGCGAATTCCACACCGGCCCTGAGGGATATCTCGACCACATCCGGAAGGCCAAAGCGGCCACGAGCATTCCAATCATCGCCAGCCTGAACGGATCGACAATGGGGGGATGGACGAAATTCGCGGGACAAATTGAACGCGCCGGGGCGGACGCGATCGAGTGCAATATCTATTACATTCCCACAGATCCCGAGCTTGCAGCGGGCGAAATCGAAAATACGTATCTCGAGATTCTGCGGGCCGTCAAATCTACTGTCACGATTCCAGTCGCCGTGAAGTTGAGCCCCTTTTTCAGCAATCTGGCCAATATGGCTCACCGGCTGGACGAAGCTGGAGCGGACGGGCTGGTGCTGTTCAACCGCTTCTATCAGCCGGATGTCGACCTGGAATCATTGGAAATCCGGCCCAATGTTTTGTTGAGCACGCCGCAAGCATTGCGCCTGCCGTTAACTTGGATTGGAATCTTGCATGGCCGCGTGAAAGCCGATCTGGCCGCCACCGGCGGAGTTCACAATGCCGAAGACGTGATCAAGCTGCTGATGGTAGGCGCGAATGTAACCATGATGTGTTCGGCGCTAATGCGGCATGGCATTAATCATCTGCGTCACATCGAACGCGAACTGGGGGACTGGATGGAGGAGCACGAATATGAGTCCGTGGCCCAGATGCAGGGCAGTATGAGCCAGATGAAGTGTCCTGATCCGCAAGCCTTCGAGCGTGCACAGTACATGCGTGCCGTGAAAGGCATGCAGCACATTCACATGGCAGGATGGCGCTAATGTCTTCGAAAACACTGATGTCCTCGAGAACCTCGTTGCCCCACCCTTCTGGCGCTTTTGGCGAGCGCGTGGGGACTTTGAACTCCGCGGCAAATGCGCCCGAACGCTCGATGCCAGCCTCGGAGAAAGCGCGCCGAGAACGCCATCGCGCTCTCATCCTCCCACGCGAGCACGGCGCCTGGGGATTGCTGCTCGTCCCCATCATCACCGGTGCGGGCGTGGCATTCCGCGAATGCAGCCACATCTTCCCCCTCATCCTGTTATCAGCCGCTGCCTTGGCCCTGTTCTGGTTGCGGACGCCCGCCGAAAGTCTTCTCGGCACCTCTGTTATGCGGGCGCAGACCACCGAAGAATCTCGCACGGTGAAGCTGGCCATCGTGGTATTAGGAGGAGTTGCAGCGGGGGCTCTATGCGCATTGCTCTGGGCGGGGAAAAACGCTGATCTGTGGCCGCTCGGCGCGTTTGTCGCCGCCGCCTTCATCGCTCAGTCCTTGCTCAAGAAATTGGGTCGCGGCGCTCGCATGCTGTCTCAGATCGTCGGGACCATCGGTCTCACCGCCGCAGCCCCAGGGGCCTACTACGTGATTACCGGAAACTTTAACGCGACTGCGTGGATGCTATGGCTCGCTAATATTCTTTTTGCCGGCGATCAGATTCATTACGTCCAACTCCGCCTCCACACAGCCAAGGTCGAAGGCTTTCGCGCAAAACTGGTGCATGGATGGGCCTTCGCGCTCGGCCAAGCTCTCATGACCACAATGTTGACCTTGGCATGCATGTCGCGGCTGATGCCGGCCATCGTCTCGCTCGCATTTGCTCCGCTTCTTTTTCGCGGATGGTTCTACTTCATTCAGGAACCGGGTCCATTGATCGTGCGCCGCCTCGGCTGGGGCGAACTCAAACACGCAACCGCGTTTTGTATCTTGTTCATTGCCACGTTCACTTTGGCGCGATAGAAAATGAGTAATTCGATTTTGTGCACAAAGCCATGCCCCACATGCATACATAATTTGTGGGCTTACGGCACAATCACGGCCGCGCCATCAATGGCGTCATTTTTCACTGCCAGCAGTGCTTCATTCGCCTGGTCCAGTGGGTACACGGTCACTTTCGGTTTTAAACCTATCTCGGCGGCAAGAGCAAGGAAGTCACGCGCGTCAGCACGCGTCATGTTGGCAACGCTGCGAATCTGACGCTCGCCCCATAACAGGCGATCATAATCGAATTGAGGCATGCGATCGAGGTGAATCGCATTGATCGCAACCACGCCTCCTTTGCGCAGGCTTGATAAAGCAGAGATCACCACGGCTCCTGCAGGCGCGAACGTGACGGCGCGATCCAGTTCGACAGGGGGCTTGTCAGTTTCATTTCCTACCCAAGTCGCGCCTAGCGACTCGGCCAGCTTGCGATGTGATTCGCCACGGGTTGAGACATACACTTCACATTTCCACGCCCGCAGCACTGCGATGGCAAGATGCGCGGACGCGCCAAAGCCGAAGAGTCCAACGCGTTCGCCACGCTGGACGCCCGCCACACGCAGACTGCGAAAACCGATGATGCCAGCGCAGAGCAGGGGCGCGGCATGCAGATCGTCGAGCGTGTTGGGCAGAGGGAAGACAAAATCGGCCCGAGCCAGGGCGTATTCGGCGTAGCCACCGGGCACGGAGTAGCCAGTGAATGTGGGATGGTCGCAGAGGTTTTCTTCACCGCGTCTGCAGTAGAGGCAGGTTCCGTCGGTGCCGCCGATCCAGGAGACGCCCACGCGGGCGCCGACTGGAATCTCGTTCGTTGCAACATCCATCTTCGTACCATCGGTTTTCGTGAGGTCCGTCGTTGCGGCATGGATGACTTCCCCGACGATCTGATGACCGGGAATGATCTGCTCGTGAATTGGTGGAAGTTCTCCCTCCACGATGTGGAGATCGGTGCGGCAGACGCCGCAGGCACGAACGCGCAGAAGCACGTCTCCCACTTGCAACGCGGGCCTGGCAATCTCGGCGATTCGTAAAGGACGTTGTGCGATGGGTTGCGGCGAGGTGAGAATGGCTGCTTTCATGAAAATCCCAAGTTTATGATGCCAAGCCGGCCGGGCGGTGGCGCGAGAAAGCGTAGCCAAATCACAGATTTTTGATCTCACACAAGAGTAGGGTTGGAACACGATTTCACTTGACTACAGGGTATAAACGAAAGTAAAAGTTGTAACTCGTAAGAATATGAAAGCAAGATCGCTGGAGGCAATTATGCGTGATTGTGGCCGGCTTTGGACAAGTCTCGTCGTTCTCTCCGCAATCGTTTCACTTTGCACAGCCAGCGCATTGGGACAAGCCAGTTACCAGGCACAGATCCGCGGCACCGTCACGGACCAGAGCGGCGCGGTGGTGGTGAACGCAAATGTCACCATCACGAATGATGCGACGAACATCTCGCAGGCTACGCACAGCGACAGCCATGGGCAGTATTTCTTTGTGGGCCTGCGTCCCACTGTGTACACGATCAAGGCAGAGAGCAAGGGATTTGAGATTAACGAGAAGAAGAACATTGTGCTCGAAGTCGCCCAGGAGGCGACCGTCGACTTCGTGCTGCGCCCTTCCTCGGTGAGCGAGACCATGGAGGTCACGACGACTGCTCCGTTGCTCGACACAGAGAGTGCGACCCTGGGAACAGACATCAGCAGCCAGTCCATAAAGGAGCTGCCGCTGATCAACCGCAGCTTCTTTGGGTTGACGTTTCTGGCCGCGGGTGTCACTGAGGCGACAGGATCGGGCACGAGCGATAACTATCCCAGCGGCACGAATTTCGTCTCCAACGGGCAGCGGAACGCGACCGCCGACATACAACTGGACGGCACGTTGTTGAGCGCGCCGGAGCAAGGCGAAGGAGGGAACTCCAATGTTTATTACGAGCCGCTGGTCGAGGGTCTGCAAGAGATGAAAGTGCAGAACAACAGTTTTTCGGCTGAGTTTGGCAACAACGGCGGGACTGTCGTCAACATGGTCATGAAGAGCGGGACAAACGCATTCCACGGCAGCGGCTGGTATTTCTTGCAGCGATCACAGCTGGATGCGCGCGATTTCTTCAATCCGGCCAGCGTCGGCCCCAAGCCGGACAGCCTACGCGACCAGGGTGGATTTACGTTTGGGGGACCGATCAAGAAGGACCGCACATTCTTTTTTGTAGATTTCGAAAAAGTTCGAAGCGCCAGCTCATCAAGCGGGGTCGCGACTGTACCCACACTGGCCGAGCGTACGGGCGACTTCTCGGGGCTTACGAATCCCATCTACGACCCCACGCAGCCTCTTGTCCCTTGTACGCCTCCAGTCACGGGAATGTGCCGGCCGCTGGTACAAAACGGAGGAGTGATACCGGCGAACGAGCAGGATCCGATCGGGATGGCTGTGCTTAATCTTTACCCAAAGCCTACCAACAGCGGCGAATTCAACAACTACAACTGGACGTTGACGGCAAATGGTCCCGACTATCAGTTCGACGTCAAGGTAGACCACCAGATCAACGACAAACACCGGATGGCCGCGCGTTACAGCCGCGGCTGGAGTAACTTCACGACACCGCTGACGCTGGGTGACGGGTACGACAATGATGGAATCAAGAGCGGTGTGACGGTGGCGCAGAACGGTTCTCTGGAATACACATGGACCATCAATCCGCGAATTATCTGGAACAGCCATATCGGGCTTGACCGGGTACACGAGCTGTCGATCCCGGGTATCCCCACGATTTCGAGTTTCAATGCTTCGCTGCCCGCCGGCACGCAAGGATTGCCGGCGGTGTTCGAGCAGGCCAACGGGATCGACAAGATGCCGACGTTTCAGATGCAGGGGAACCTGCCTTGGAATAACCTCTACGACCAGTGCTGCATTAATACGACCTTCGGCCATACGCTGGTCAATTACTCGTCGCAACTGGTGATCTCCCATGGATCGCACCTGATTAAGTTCGGCGGAGAGCAGAGAATTTTCTACAACAATTTTTGGCAGCCGAATTATCCGACTGGGATATTGACCTTTACAGACGACGTCACGTCGCCGAACCAAAACAGCAACACGACGCAGATTTGTGTCGCAACCCCCTGCAGTGACCCCAACAATATTGAGACGATCACGACGGGCAATCCGCTAGCCAGCCTGGCTTTTGGGTATGGTGACAACATCAATGCCAGCAGTCAGCTCGTGGTCACTCCGTCGGTGGCGAACCGGTCGCTTGAGACCGGCTTTTATGTCCAGGATGACTGGAGAGTGAACTCAAAACTTACACTTAATCTGGGTCTTCGATATCAATGGAGTTCGCCCTACACATCGCGTGGCAATCAAATCGAGTTCAGCAACTTCACCGCCGATAGTGGGGTGAGTATCGACTTGACCAGCCTTCCGGCCGCGGCTCAGGCCCAAGGTGACTTGAGTGCACAAGGACAAATGCAGAGTATACCCGGATTGAATTTGCCGTCCTCCCAGGAATTGCTGGGTACGACACAGTTCCCGACCTCTAGCATGAGGACTGTTCCGACCTACCGCAAAGATGTTGGACCTCGCCTGGGCTTTTCTTACCAAGTCAGCTCGGGAACGGTAGTACGCGGCGGGGCCGGAATCTATTTCGGAATGAGCCCGGTTACGAACTTCCAGTATCCCGGGTCGGCATTCCGAAAAACTGCAAACATATTTTTCACCAACGATGATTTTGCGACCCAATCGGCGACACTGGAGAATCCATTCCCCAGCGGATATACCGGACCGCAGGGCACGCAGTACGGACAGTTGGCGAACTGGGGATATCAGAACCCGAACGATTTAGGTACCACGGCCGCGCGCGATGCCAACATCTATATGTGGAATCTGGGAATCGAGCGGTTGCTGCCCAGCCAGATCGTACTAGGCATCGACTACTCAGCGAATCGCAGCACACACCTGCCGTGGTCCGGGACGAATAACCGAGACTACATTCCTTCTGCTCTGCTGGCGCAGGTTTCCGCAGCGGTGCACACCGACTACGACATTACACAGGGCAACGGCGTTGGCGCTTGCGACAGTGCGGGCTGCGTGAGCAATTTTCTTCAGACGGACGTGGGGAACCCGTTCTACGCGATGTTCAATACGCCTTGCACGCCTTCCGCGGGCAATCCGTGTTTCAACGAACCCAATTCGAACTATGGACAGGCTGCGCTTCCGCTTGCATATTTACTCTCCAACTACCCGCAATTCGCCCAGGACTTTGAAGGTTTGATGCTGGAAGAAGCAAGTTCCTGGTATAACGCCATGCAGATTCGCTTCCAGAAGCGCACCACACACCACATCAGTTTCGAGGGCAGCTACACGATCTCGAAGGCAACGGACAATTCCTCGGCTGGAAGAAACAACTGGGTGGGAGCGCTGGGTAACGGCCTTCCTCAACAGCTGGATCGTTTGTATGCCGAACACAGTATCGGAGCCAACGACACGCCACAGCGTCTGGCGGGCGCAGTGGTTGTAGACCTGCCGATCGGCCGCAAGCAGTGGATCGGCGGCAACATGAATAGAGCGCTCGATGGAGTGATCGGAGGCTGGTCGGTTTCGACGCTGGTCACAGAACAATCCGGACAGCCCATGGCGATTGGCATGTCGACCGCACGGCTGGCAACCGGTAATCAGCGACCCAATGTCGTGTGCTCGCAACTAAAGACGGGCGCAAGCATGCACAGCGTAGCGTTGAATTGGCAAAACGCGGGAAACGGAGGGCCGGTCTTCCTCAATGCAAATTGTTTTGCCGACCCGGGCGACGAGAATCCGGGGAATGCGCCCCGCTATTTCTCCGGACTGCGCGTGGATGGAATCCACAACTTCGATCTGAATCTTTACAAATCGTTTGTGCCGAAGGAAGGCATGCGGATTGAGTTGAGGGCGGAGACGTTTAACCTGGCCAATCATCCGCGTTTCGCGCAACCGGATTCGGCTGTGGGAGATCCCTTGTTTGGGACGATAACGAGTGATACGAGCGTAGGCGGGAATCTTCTGCAGATGCCGCGCACCTTTCAGTTTGGAATGCGGTTTGAATTCTGACGTATGAGTCCTGGGTGATTTCCATGAAATCTCGCATTGCCATAGTGTGTCTGGCAGTGGTTGCTGGCGCGCTCCTTGTGTGTGCGCAGAGTGGTCCTGCTGTGTACCCTTCCGGTCAGGACTGGGCCAATTACGTCCGCATTGGGGCTTATGGCCTGCGCGGCGGTGACGCCACGCAGATCGTGCGCAAGGCCCAGGCCAGCGATGTATTCGGCATTGAGGTCGACAACGACATTGAAGGACGGTACGAGAGCTTCGTTCATCCCGAAGAGAAACTGAAAGCGATTCATGCCGTCGCGGACGAGGCGCACAAGGTGGGCAATTATGCATTCGTCTACATTGCCGGGACGGAGTGCATTACGGCGCATGCGGACCAGACGCCCCACACGCTATGGAAGGAACATCCCGACTGGGTGCAGCGCGACATCACCGGCAAACCAGCAATCTTTGGCGGGGGTTCGGCGTTTTGGATCCGGCCGGGTGATGAGGATGTCTGGGTTAGTCCGTATGCCCCGGAGTGGCGCAAGATTTACATGGAACACGTGCGGCAGATCGCGGCCACGGGAATCGATGGAATTTATATCGACATTCCGTACTGGATGACGCATTTCGAGGGCTGGGAGGATACGTGGGCCAGCTTCGACGATTACACGGTTGCGGCCTTCAAACAGCAGACCGGACTCGACGCAAAGCACGATCTGAAGCTGGGAGATTTTTCTGATCCGCCGTTTCGGAAGTGGGTTGAGTTCCGCATTCAGACGTTTACCGATTTCCTGGGCGAGATCAGCCGCAACGCGAAGTCGGTCAATCCGAAGATCAAAATTATTCCGGAAATTTATCCGGGCATTGAATCCGAAGCGGTGCGAGTTGGGGCAGACGTTTACAGCCTGTATCCGGTGGTGGATGCAATCGCTCACGAATATGAGTTTGGCGAAGGCGATCACATGGCGTCGGAGCGAAAGCCGCTGGACTGGTTCCGATATCAGGTGGGAATGCATTCGTTTCGGGCATTTGCCCAGGGACCTTCGGAGCAGGATAAGCCCACGTGGATTCTGAATTATTCGTGGGACGGCGACAAGAAGGTCTCCATTCCCGAGTCCATGATGAACCTGGCCATGTCGCAGGTTATGGACGGCGCGAATTTCTGGGATGCTCCGGGGCATTCGATGGCGGGATCGAACGATCTGCCGATGCGGAAAAAGATATTCACGTGGATTGCGGCGCATGAGAAGACGTTTTATCTGCCGCGATCGCCGATTGATCCGATTGGCGTTTATTTTTCGCCGACGACACGAAACTTTCATGCGAATGAATTCATTACTTCCTACCGTGGGATTCTGATTTTGCTGATGCAGAAGCATCTTGAATTTCAGGTTGTCACGCCCCGGAATTTGGCGGGATTTCATGGGCAGACGCTCGTGCTGCCGGACGTGCGGGAATTGAGCTCCGATGAAAAAAGCCAGCTGCAGGCTTATGTGGGATCGAGTCGGAAACTAGTCGTCACGGGAACCGACGCCACCGGGATTGCGGATGCGCCGAACGTGGCGCGATTTGCGGAGGATCCGGGAAGAGCGTATGAGAATGCGCTACAGAAGGACTTCGAGCATACGTCGCCAGATTCGGAGCAGGCATTTCTTGATAGCTTGCAGGGCTCGGGAGCGGTGAAGATCAAAGCCGGGCCGCATGTGGCGACCTCAATCGCACGAACATCCGACGGGCACATCAATGTGTTCTTCGCAAATTTCGATGGCTTGGTCGGAGGGTCAAATCCGGTGCAGACACCGCAAACGGGAATCGAGGTGAGCGTGGCTTCGAAACCTGATAGCAAGGGATTCCTCTTGCCATTTTTGGGAGATGCGCAGAGGGTCAATGGCGTTCGGCAGGGGGATTCTGTGACATTCACGCTGCCCGCGACCACGAAGGGCGCGGTGTTCTGGGTAGAACCGTAGGCCGGCCTAACGGCCCTGATTTGATTCGCGTTCCCAATTTCTTGTGCGCGAAACCGCTTCCGACCAGCGATCTCGCAGGGCCTTCGCGTGGGACGCAGGCATCTGCGGGTCAAAGCGGTAGCCTTTCTCACTTCCCTCGAAACTGGCAGGCCAGAAACTGACAGCGAGCGCGGCGAGATGAGCGGCGCCGAGAGCGGTGGTCTCGGTGGCCGCCGGTCGCGCGACAGGTACGCCGAGGATATCGGCCTGAAACTGCATGAGGCTGTTATTCGCCGCGGCGCCACCATCGACACGGAGTTCCTGCACGGCATTGCCAGAGTCCTTGCTCATCGCATCGAAAAGATCCGCGACCTGATAGGCAATACTTTCAACCGCGGCGCGAGCGAGATGGCCAGCCGTACTGCCACGGGTGATGCCGAAGATCGAGCCGCGAGCGTAGGAGTCCCAATGCGGGGCGCCGAGACCGACAAAGGCGGGAACGAAATAGACACCGCCGTTGTCGGGCACAGATTTCGCCAGCGCTTCGATGTCCTCTGACTTGCGAATCAGTCCCAAGCCGTCGCGCAGCCATTGCACAACCGCGCCCCCAACGAAAACGCTGCCTTCGAGCGCGTACTGGGTTTCATCTTCAATTTTCCATGCGATTGTAGTGACAAGTCGATTTTGGGAATCGACCGGATTCGAACCCGTGTTTTGCAGCATGAAGCAGCCGGTGCCATATGTGTTTTTGGTCAGGCCTGGTCGGGTACATTGCTGGCCGAAGAGAGCGGCCTGCTGGTCGCCGGCAACTCCTGCGACTGGTATCCCTTCGAGTCCGGGCGTAATCACCTTGCCGAAGACGCCGCTTGAAGGTCGCACGCCGGGCATCATGGAGACCGGAACGCGAAACAGATCGAGTAATTCGCGATCCCACTCGCCGCGGTGAATGTTGAAGAGCATGGTGCGGGAGGCGTTGCTGACATCGGTCGCATGGATGCGGCCTCCACTAAGCTTCCAGAGCAGCCACGCGTCGACGGTTCCGAATGCGAGTTTTCCCTGCTCCGCCAGGGACCGCGCGCTGGCAACGTTTTCCAAAATCCACGAAATCTTGCTCGCAGAAAAATAGGAGTCGATCAGTAAACCGGTGCGCTTCTGGATAAGCGCAGCATGACCTTGCGCACGAAGTTGCTCGCAGAAGTTGGCGGTGCGGCGATCTTGCCAGACGATGGCGTTGTAGACGGGTTCGCCGGTTTCGCGGTTCCAAATGAGCGTGGTTTCGCGCTGATTGGCGATCCCGATTGCGGCTACATCGGTGGATCTGACCTGAGCCGTGGCCAATGCCTCGAGGGCAACTGCGATCTGCGAAGAGACGATATGTTCCGGATTATGTTCGACCCAGCCGGGCTGAGGAAAAATCTGATCGAACTCACGCTGCGCTACGGCCCGGATTGCGCCTTCTTCGTCGAAGAGAAGCGCGCGTGAACTGGTGGTGCCTTGATCGAGTGCTAGAACGTAGCGCAAGTTCTCTCCCAATGCCTGAAGGCGATTCCCTGTCCAACCGTTACGGCATCTCTGAAAACACCCCGGATACGAATCTTATGATACGAATTTCAGTGGCATGTCTGGGAGAAACCCGACACGAACCTAGGCGGTGTATCTCTCCTCCTGAAGACCGCCCGCGGCCAATCTCACCTACTGGCCGATTCGGGTGCGTCCTGCGATTTCGGAACCACTTCTTTCATGAATGCCCCTGGGAGCAAAAATCGCCGGATGCCAAAGTCATAAACCGCGGCGCCGGCCAATCCTCCCAGCAACGGTGCAACGATCGGGATCCACCACACGTGAGTTCCGTCGGTAAGGCCGTTATTGCGAAAACCGACAACGGCTGTAAACACGCGCGGGCCGAAATCGCGTGCGGGATTAATCGGATAGCCGTGCATCCCACCGAAACTCATGCCAATCGCCACCACGACCAAGCCGATGAGCGCGGGAGTGAGGTTCGCCCCAGGAGGCGCGTTGAATTCATCGATGATGACGAAAATCATGAGGACTAGCAATCCCGTTCCGATCAACTGATCGAGAAATCCGGCCTGCGGCAAGTTTGGGAAGGCGGGAAACGTGGTGAAGACGCCGGCGGTGCGCTCCAGTTGTGGATCGACGCGATGAAATACCGGCAAGTAGTTCCAGAACACGAGCGCGGCTGCAGCGAAAGCTCCCGCGGTTTGAGCAATCGAGTACGGCAGCACTTTGCGCCAGGGAAAATCGCGGAACACCGCGAAGGCGAGAGTGACCGCAGGATTGAGATGCGCACCCGATACTTTACCGGCAATATAAATGCCCATGGTGACGGCGAGTCCCCAGCCGAAAGTGATGTTGGTGTAGCCGCCATGAATAGTCTCGCCCGGATTGTTGGTGGGAAAGAGCACAACCATTGCCACGACGCCGGTGCCGAAGAGAATCAGCACGAATGTTCCCAGGAACTCTGCTATGAGTTCAGCCGTAAGCGTGGGCTTGGCAGTCATTACGTTTGGGGCGACAGGGGTTCGCTTCGGGATTGCGATTCGAAACCGCGAAGTAGTGTATCAGGCCGGTTTGTGGCTGATCAGGAGGGTGCAAGACTTTGCGCGCCATCTTCGGCCGAGCAAATGTAGACCTGCGGATCGATTCCCGTGACGGCACGATACCGTGGCGCAATCTCTGCAGCGAAATTTGCGGCATCCTCCCGACGCACAAGATTGACGGTGCATCCTCCGAACCCGCCGCCAGTCATGCGTCCGCCGATGAAACCTGGCAAGTCTTCGGCCGCTTCGACCATAAGATCAAGTTCGCGGCAACTGACCTCATACAAGTCACGCAGGCTGGAATGTGATGCACGCAAAAGTTTCCCGACCTGGAGCACATCGCCCTCGGCAAGGGCACGGGATGCAGCGAGAGTCCGCTGGTTCTCGTGGATCACGTGCGTGGACCGCTTCAGGATCGTTGGTGGAAGATCAGCGGCGTGCTCGTTGAGCAAATCAACAGAGACGTCTCGCAGGGCGCGAACGCTGGGATCCCACTGCGCAAATTGACGAACAGCGTCTTCGCATTCCGCACGGCGAGTGTTGTAGGTACCAGTGGCCAGATCATGTTTGACCATCGTATTGCAGACGACGAGTTGGATGCCGGGAGGAATTGGGGTCAACTGGAAATCGAGGCTACGGCAGTCGAGAAGAACAGCATGTCCCGCACGTCCCATGCAGGAGACGAATTGATCCATAATACCGACGCGGGCTCCGACGAAATCGTTTTCGGCCTTTCGGCAGAGCTTCGCGATGTCGGCGGGTGATAGGTCGGCGGCGGCTCCGCCCAGCAAAGCAAGTGCGGAAGCGACTTCGAGCGCAGCGGAGGAACTAAGACCTGCGCCGATCGGAACTTCTCCGTGGACGAGCAAGTTTGCACCGGAAAGATGAACTCCGCACTGCCGCAACTCAAGCGCAACCCCAAGAATGTAGTCACACCACGACCCGGTGCGGCGTTCGGGAAGATTTTCGAGGTCGAACTCTAAGCGACCGGGAAATTGTTCAGAGCAAATCGCCAGGCCGCGGTCCCGCCGCGGAGCTGAGGCCACGTAAGTAGAGAAAGCAATGGCTACCGGCATCACGAAGCCATCGTTGTAGTCAGTATGTTCGCCGATCAGGTTGACTCGACCAGGTGCGCGGTAGATCTGGGGGCGACTGCCAAACAGCTTTTCAAACTGCTGCGAAAGATGCGAGATGTTCATCGGATAGCGTAC
>Ga0335072_10011091_pt1 | contig 12921 bp, 8 predicted proteins | sample Lox_Sample_21_FD_206725 | JGI IMG/M metagenome (GOLD analysis project Ga0335072, IMG submission 206725) | Soil microbial communities from Loxahatchee National Wildlife Refuge, Florida, United States - Lox_Sample_2.1 | ecosystem: Environmental > Terrestrial > Soil > Wetlands | place: USA: Florida...
AGCAGCAACGGCGCCGCGGCCGCCCACGCCTGCGGCGAGCATGACGTCGGGTAGGGGACCGGCGTCGCGAACTCGTCCCGGCCGAACCCGCAGAACAGCTCAGGCAGCCGGTAGCCGAACGCCGCGGACGCGTCCACGATTGCGTGCGTCACTCGCTGAGCCTGCTCGATGTAGCCATAGCGCATCAGGCCCGCCGCGCAGATCGCGTTGTCGTGCGGCCAGACCGAGCCGTTGTGGTAGCTCATCGGGTTGTACGCGCCCATCGAGCTGGCCAGCGTGCGGATGCCCCAGCCGCTGAACATCTCAGCGGACATCAGGTGCCGGGCCACCGACGACGCCTTGGCCTTGTCGGCAATGCCGGTCCACAGGCAGTGCCCGATGTTCGAGGTGAGCGAGTCGATCGGCCGCTTGTCGCGGTCCAGGCCGACCGCGTACCAGCCCTGATCCGGCAGCCAGAACTGCTCGTTGAAGTCCCGCTTGAGCTGCTTGGCCTTCTTGCGCCAGTAGGTTCCGCCGCGCTCGTCCCCGGCGGCACGGGCAAGCTGGGCCCTGGCCCGGTATGCCGCGTAGACGTAAGCCTGCACCTCGGCGAGCGCGATGGGAGCCTCGGCGATCGTGCCGTCGGCGAACGTAATCCCGTCCCAGGAGTCCTTCCAGCCCTGGTTGACCAGCCCGTGGCTGGTCTTGCGGCAGTACTCGACGAAGCCGTCGCCGTCGGAATCGCCGTTGGTCTCGATCCACTCCAGGGCCCGGTCCGCATGCGGCAGCAGGCCGGCGATCGCGTTGTCCTTGCCGGCCCAGCGCTGCAGCTCGCCCAGCAGCATCACGAACAGCGGCGTGGCATCGACGCTGCCGTAGTAGGCGCTGCGGCCGCCGAGGGCGAACGACGCGGCGGGCCCGAACCGCACCTCGTGCAGGATCTTGCCGGGCTCCTCCTCGGAGGCCGGGTCGAAGTCGCTGCCCTGCCAGGCCGCCAGCGTCCGCAGGGTGCCGAGGGCGAGGCCAGGGTCCCAGGGCAGCAGCATCCACGCGGTCAGCAGCGAGTCCCGGCCGAACAACGCCATGAACCACGGCGCGCCCGCGGCTACCACGGGCCAGCGCGGGTGCTCGGGATCGAAGATGCGCAGCGCCCCGAGGTCCTCGACACTACGGCCAAGTACCTCGGCCAGGTTGCGGTCGGGCGTGCGGACCTGCGGGCCGCGCTGCCGCCACTTCCGCATCCGCTTGGCTGGCAGTGTCCGGTCGACGGCGTGGCCGCGCGGATGCCGCAGCTGGAGGGCGACCCCGTCGTCAACTGGCAGCGCTTCGACGGTCACCGTGCGCTCGGCATGGGCCGGTACGGACAGCAGCCAGGACAGCGCCCCAGATTCGGTGACTGACGGGCTCTGGTCGCCCGTGATCCGCAGCTCTTGCCGGCGCTCGCGCCTGCCGCTAGTGATGACCAGGCCCTCGTCTGCCAGCGCGGTACTGGCTGCTGCCCGCGGCTTGGACCGGCCCTTGACCTCGAACAAGTCGGCGAAGTCGGCTTCCGCGGTCAGCACCAGCCGGAAGCGCTTGGCCCGGCCCGAGGTGTTGCGCAGCGTGATGTCTTCCCGCATGCCGTCGCCGACGTACCGCCGCCTGATCACCAGCAGCGTGCTGTCGGCCTTGCCGACGCGGGGCGGCATCCGGCCCAGGAACGAGGCGGCATACGGCTCAGCGTGCTGCACCGACAGCGGCTGCGGCTCGATCCCGTCAACAGTCAGCTCCCAGCGCGACAGCATCCGGGTATCGCGGACGAACAGTCCCTGGGCACGGTCCGGCACGATGTCGCCGCCGGGCTCGCTGATGCAGAAGGTCGAGCCCTCGATCAGCGTTACCGGACTACACGCCGCACCCTGCCCCGGCGGCAGGTCACCCGACGACCACGGCTCGGTCATCGAGCTATCCCCCGCCGCTTGCCGCTACCCAGGCGCCGCACGCGCGGCTGCGCGCGGCCAGCAGGCCGCGCGCAGCCAGGTGCTGTGTGCTATGCGCTGATGAGCCGGCGGCCTGCGGTCGGGATCCGGCGAACGAACCGGGCCTCGCGCTCGGCGATCCTCCGGTAGAGCCGGTCGTGATCGCTGGCCATCCGCTGCAGTGAGAAGCGGCGCTCGGCGGCGTCGCGGCACTGCGCACGATCGATGTTGGCCACCCGCTCAATTGCGCTGATCATCTCCCCCTCGTCACGGCAGAGGTACCCGGTCTTGCCTGGATCAATGATCTCAGGAGCGGCCCCGTTCGGGAAGGCAAGCACCGGCGTGGCGCACGCCAGCGCCTCGGCCATTACCAGGCCGAACGGCTCCCGCCAGGTGATCGGGTTGAGCATCGCGTCGGCGCGGCGAAGGAGCTCGATCCTGCGCTCCATCGGCATCTCCGACGGCATCTCGTCATCCGGGTCGAGCAGTGGCTTGACCTCCGCCTCGAAGTAGGCGACCTCGTTGTCCTCGCGCATCTTGGTCGACAGCAGCAGGCGCTTGCCTGCCTTCTTGGCGATCCGGACGGCATGGTGAACGCCCTTGTCCGGGGACATCCGGCCGATGAACATCAGGTAGCCGCCGCCCCCGCCGCCGGCCGTGTAGACGCTGAGGTCGATGCCGTGATGGATGACCCCGGCAATCGGGACGCCGCCGCAGGACTGGGCCTGGCGGGCCTGCGAGTGCGAGATCGCCACCAGGGATGCGTGCTTGGCGATCTCGGCCAGCACGGGCTGCGTCTCGCCGTTGAACGGGCCGTGGTTCGTGCTCACGACCGGTGGCCGGCGCAGGCCGCGCAGGCCGGAGATGAGCGGACCCAGGAAGGTGTGATCATGGATGATGTCGCAGTCTGCGAGCGCCTCGTACGCGGCCAGCACATGCGCCGTCTCCGGGACGGTCACGCCGATCGGCGCAATCGCCTTGGGGTATAGGTAGTCGGTTGGAACCGGGCACTGTGACTCGCCCACCGTGAACAGCCGGACCTCGTGACCGAGTTCCTGCAAGCCGCGCGCCAGGTTGTCGATGACGACCTCGGTACCGCCATAGGCGGGAGGTGGAACTGGCACCCATGGCGGGGCAATCAGGCCGATCCGCATCTGTACTGCCTCCTCGTGTCGAGCCGCGTGACGATCACGCTCCGCCAGGCCAGGGCGACAAGCGCCCGGGCGCTGACGATGGTGGGCGCGCTACCGGTGATCCGCACCACCTGGGCGGGAACGCCCGGATTGGCGCTCCGCCGGCAGGACGGGCACACGGCGGCATGGGGAGTTCGTCCAGCAGTGCCGGTCGTGTGACCAGTTCCGGCTCCGCTCTGCGCACCCGCGGGGAAGTGCCAGAGTTATAGGCGACGCACCATTACTGTGCGTATGGAGCCGATAACCGAATGGAATGTTCCCATCGGAAAGGCGCAGCAAACTTCGCCCAGGCCGCCGGGGCGATCACCGCTAACCGGACGCAGATCGCCTGATTACCTGGGCACGCTGACCGCCGCAGCCTCGCTGCCTGGGTGTTTACGCGAGAGCGGACCGGGCTGCCCGGATTGTCAGGGGCCCGTGCTGGCCACCACACGGAGATTCCGTGGTTTAAACCGGAGTGCGGCTGCAATTCGCGATGGAATGCGGACGCCGGGGGAGCGCCATTCCGGCCCGCGCGGAATTGGGCCGGTCCGCCGCGCGAGGCACGGGCGCTACTGGCGTGAGCCGCGGCCTGGCCGGCTGGCACGGGCGCTACTGGCACGGGCGCGGCGGGGAGCCTGCGGCAGCGCTGCCACTGCTCCCCCATGACCAATACCCGGCGATTCTCAAGCACGGGCAAAGCAGCCGTACGGTTATCGCCGCGATCCGCGCCGGTCAGGTTCCGGTCGGGCACGGGTAGAAGAGCCTGCCGTCGAGGTCGACGTCGAACTTCACGGCAGCGAAACCCCAGGCCGGCGCGTAGAGATTGCGGCAGAAGGCCGCAAAACTCCGTCTTCCCGTGCAGCTCTGGCCCGGATTGCACACGTACCTGTCCGCTGCGTACTCGGCTTCGCCGACCCACTTGCCGGTCGGCTGCTCGCGGGTGCGGTCGGTCGAGAAGTCGTCCCATCCGCACGGCGTGCGGCCGGCCAGGGCCGTGCAGGTGATGCCGTACTGCCTGCTCCCGCGCAGCTGCGCTGCCGTGCACTGGCGGTAGACGTAGCACTCCTCGACGATGGCGCCGTCCGCGTACCGGCGGCCCCACCAGCTCAGGTACGGCGAGTTCTTCCACAGCCCGGTCATGCCGAGGCGGTGGATCTCGTTGAAGGCGTAGGCGAGGAAGTTCTCGGCGTCCCCCGGCGTGAGGTGGAACCCGGTCGTCGACGGCGGGTCGAAGCTGTCGATGTCGTCGAGCTCCACCGCATCGAAGCCCTTGCGCGCGCACATCTTCAGCCGCTCGTCCAGCATCGGCTTGAGCGCGTCGAGCTGCCGGAAGTCGACCCAGCGCTCCTGCGGGTACCCGTAGTACACCTTCCCGAGCGTGTCAGCAGGGAAGACGTCGCCGGGGCTGGCGTCCGGCCGGTAGTCCTCCCACGCCATGTCGATGTAGCAGATCAGCCTGGGATGCGGCAGGGTGGCAGCCTGCCACGTCCGGTGGATTGCCCGCACTTCCTTCCTGGTGGTCAGGAACCCGTCGATGTCGTAGATGTCGACCGCGCGGGCGCCGGTTCGCTGCAGCGGCCGCACCCGGCCGATCTGCCAGTCCCAGCGCATCGGCTGGCCGGACGAATTAAGGTGCGGCGGGTACCAGCAGGACCGGCCGTGCGAGCGACGGCACGGTACCGGCCGGGGCATCGGCACCACCCGCCACCGGAACGCGGTCGTCGTGGCGCCGGCCGTGTTAGCGGTCCGCACCTGCACCCGGTGCATGCCGATCGCCAGCTTGCCGGTATAGAACACCCGGCTGGCGGGCAGCGTGCGCCAGCTGCTGCCGTCGACCCGGTACTGCTGCAGCGGGACGCCGTCGGCCGAGTTGTAGTGCGGCGGGTCGACCTGGAAGTACTCGGCATCCGACGCGGTCCGGTGCTCGGGCGTGCCGTTCACGAACTCGGCCTTGGGCGGCGCCCGTGCCGGATAGGCGCCGACCGCTTCCGACGTCGTCACGCTGACCGAGGCGTGGACGACGGAGAAGGCGAACGTGGCGGGATCGGTCTCGACGACCTCGGTGGCGGTCTCGGTGACTCTCAGCTGCCTGCCGGTGTCGGCGTGCCCCACGATGTACGTGTGCGCCGCGAACGGGGTCGCGGTCGAGTCGGCGGCGCTCACACAGGTCGCCGCGCACGATTGCCAGGTGTAGCTGACCTCGAAGCTGAGCTCGGAGTCCTTGGCCGGCAGCAGGCTGCTCCGCCAGTACAGGCCAGTCGCGCGAACCGTCCTGCCATCGCGCAGCGGCCCGGCGATGTGCAGCCGGCCCGCTGCGGTCGGAGCGGGGATCGCCGGTGCCGCGGCCGCTGTGGTGGCGGCCAGGCCGGACGAGCCCGTTCCCGGCCACGACAACACGACGCTCGCGGCCGCCATGGCGATAACGGCCATCAGGACTACCGATCGTGTCGCTCGCATAGCCGTCCTCCTCAGCTACAGGCCTGCCGGCAGCAATGGGGCATGGGCGGCCAGCAGCTCGTCGACCATGGCGACGGTCTGGTCGACGGTCAGGGTGGCCGCGGTGTTCGGATCGAGAAGGGCCGCCTGGTAGACGTGCTCGCGGCTGCCCTCCAGGGCGGCCGCGACGGTGAGCTCGACGACATTCAGGAAGGTGCGGTTGAGCGCGGCCAGCTGCGGCGGCAGCGGCCCGACGCTCAGCGGCTTGGCTGATCCTGCCGACACCGCGCACGGCACCTCGACGCAGCAGTCATCGGGCAGGCTGGAGATCAGGCCGCCGTTGCGCACGTTCACGTAGATCTCGCGCTCGGTCCCGGTCTCCATGGAGTGAATGAACTGCGAGGCCAGCTCGTCGGTTGGCTCGAGATCGAGCTCGGTTCCGGCTGTCAGCTGATCTTGCAGAGTCGCGAGCTCGGCCAGGTTCTCTTCGGAGCGGGCGAGGTAATCGCCCACGAAGATGCGGTACCGGCTGACCTCGTCATCGTGCCGCATGAACCACGGCACGTACTCGGCCGAGTGCTCGCTCGACTCGGTCGGGAAGTAGCCGAACCGCCGGTAGATCTCGACCCGTACCCGGCGCTGCAGCTCCGGCGAGCCGTCGATGACATCGGCCAGCCGCGGGTACAGCGACTCGCCGTCCTGCTCGAACCGCAGCACGAACGCCTGGTGGTTAAAGCCCGCCGTGAGGAAGCTGACGCGCGCCGGGTCCGCGCCGACCAGGCCGGCCAGGAACGCATGGGTGTCGCGGACCGAGTGGCACAGCCCGAACACGTTGCGGAAGTCCGTTCCGGCGTAGACCGCCCAGGGCAGCATCGCCATCGGGTTGGAGTAGTTCAGCAGGTAGGCCTCAGGGCAGTGCCGCAGCATGTCGTTCGCCAGCGCGGTGACGACCGGGATGGTGCGCAGGCCGCGGAAGATCCCGCCGATTCCGAGGGTGTCGCCGATCGTCTGCCGGACGCCGTAGCGCGCCGGGATGTCGAAGTCGGTGCGCGTGGCCGCGTAGCCGCCCACCTGGACCTCGTTGATGACGTACCGGGCGCCAGCCAGGGCTCGCCCGCGCTCGGCTGACGCGGTGACCGTCGCCTTGGCGCCGGTCTGCGCGACCAGCTGGCGGGTCAGCGCTTCGGCGAAGGCGAGCCGCTCCGGGCTGATGTCATGCAGCGCAAGATGCAGGCCGGATTCGGCCAGCTCGGGATAGCTGCACAGGTCGGTGACGACGTTGCGGGTGAACTCGATGCTGCCTGCGCCAATGAACGCGACGGTGACCACAGCTCGCCAGTGTTCCATTCGGGGTCGAAATGAGCAAGAGCGAGCAAGGGGTGCGCAGCTATCTGCATGCCAGGTAATCCGTATTTAGTTGGCCGAAGGGATTGACAACGACATGTACCGATGAGCAATGATGTCGGAAACTCGCTCAGATCGAGCAGGACTCGTCGTTCGCATCGCGAAGAGGTCGGCAATGAGACGTTACTGGCTTGCCGCCGTCATGGCATCGGCACTATGCGCGTTCGGGCTCGCCGCGTGCGGATCAGGTACGCCCAACTCGACGTCGGGCGGCATCCAGATCTGGGAGGGCTACCAGGACACCGAGGGCAAGGCGTTCGCCCACCTGGTCGCGGTCTGGAACAAGGCGCACCCGACCGAGAAGGTCACCAGCTACTACGTCGACAACGACGACTCGCTGCCGAAGCTCCTGACGGCAGTCAAAGGCGGTAGCCAGCCCGACATCGCCTATGTCTACGGCTCCTGGGCGCCGAACGTCGCGCAGATCCCGCAGGTGGTCAACCTGACCAAGGTCGTCCAGCAGCCTGGCGTCGACTGGTCCGACTTCTGGACCGGCGAGCGCGACGTCGCGACCGTGAACGGCAAGGTCATCGGCATCCCGGCTCTGGTCGATAACCTCGCCGTCGTCTACAACAAGTCGCTGTTCGCGGCCGCGGGGCTGCAGCCGCCGAGCGCGAGCTGGACCTGGGACCAGTTCGTTTCTGATGCGAAGCAGCTGACCATCCCGGCCAAGAAGCAGTTCGGTACCGCCTACGTGACGCCCGGCAGCGAGGACACGGTCTGGCACTGGGAGGCACTGCTCTGGGAGGCCGGCGGGGAGATACTCAACTCAAGCAACACCAAGGCCGCCTTTGACTCGCCGGCCGGCCTGAAGTCACTACAGACGCTGCAGACGATGGCCGTCACGGACAAGTCCATGTACCTGGATCAAACCGATTCCGAGTACACCAACCTGTTCAACTCCGGGAAGATCGGGATGCTGGTAACCGGGCCCTGGGACCTGGCCAGCTTCCCCAGCGTGAAGTACGGCGTGCAGATCATGCCGTCGTTCCCCGGCACCGATGGCGGACACCAGACCATCTCCGGCCCGGACAACTGGGTGGTCTTCAACAACGGGTCGAAGCGCGTCGCGGCGGCGGAGAAGTTCCTGCTCTGGCTGACGGCGGCGCCGCAGGACAAGTACTTCTCGCTGCACACCGGAGACCTGCCCATCCGGAAGTCGGTGGAAGACTCGCCCGGTTTCCTGCAGCAAATGGACCAGGCGCTGCCTGGCGTGGACACCTTCGTCACCAATCTCGGCAACGTCGAGCAGGCACGGCCACAGCTCCCGACCTACCCGAAGATCTCCACCATCCTGGGCCAGATGATCGTGTCGGTCTTGCTCGGCAAGGCGCAGCCGCAGGCGGCGCTGGCCAGCGCCGCGCAGCAGGTGAACCAGGCGCTGGCGAGCGGCTCGAGCTGACGTGGCAGTTGCGGCAGGGCGAGCCCGTCGGCTCGGTCAGCAGGGCGGGCTCAGGCGGCAGGCATCGCCGGGTCGGCCGGCCCGGGCCAGGGCCGGCGAGCAACTAGCCGCCTGGGCTTTCCTGACGCCGGGCGTCGTGGTGATCTTCCTGTTCGGGCTAGTGCCCGTCGCGTGGTCGGCGGTCATGTCGTTCCAGCAGAACAACCTGTTCTCGCCGAACACGCCGTTCGTCGGCCTGGCTAACTACCGGCAGATGCTGCACGACCCTGTGGTAGGGCAGGCGATCGAGCACACTATCGTCTACACCGCGCTCTTCGTTCCCGGCACGATGCTGGTCGGGCTGTTCCTGGCCGTGGCGATGAACCGGAAGATCAGGTTCATTAACTTCTACCGGACCGCCGCTTATGCCACCATGGCCATCTCCACGATCAGCGAGGCGCTGGTCTTCATCTGGCTGTTCGAGCCGACCTACGGAATCGTCAATTACCTGTTCAGCCTGGTCGGCATCCCGCAGCAGCAGTTCCTGAGCTCGACGTCCGAAGCTCTGTACGTCATCGTGATCATGACGATCTGGGGCTGGACCGGGTTCGCCGTCGTCATTTACCTGGCGGCACTGCAGGGCATCCCGGCAGCGCTGACCGAGGCCGCCGCGATCGACGGAGCCGGACGGTGGGCGACCTTCCGGCGGATCACGGTCCCGCTGCTCAGCCCTGCGTCACTTTTCCTGCTTGTCTGGCTGACGATCAACGCGCTGCAGCTGTTCGACGAGGTGTACCTGGCCACCGGGGGCGAGGGCGGCCCGCTGAACTCAACCACGGTGCTCGTCTTCTACCTGTACCAGCAGGCATTCGGAGGCGCGACCTTTAACTTCGGCTACGCATCGGCGATCGCGTACTTCCTGTTCGTCATCGTCATCGTGGTCACCGCGATCCAGTTCCGGATCGGCCGCCGGCTCGTCCACTACAGGTCCTAGCCGTGGCAGTCCCGATGACCGCATCCGCGACCTCGGCGCCCGCTGCGTCCGCGGCGCTGCCGCCCCGCCGCCGCGTGCGGCTGCCGTTCAGCCCGTGGCACCTGGTGCTGATCCCGGCGACGATCGTGCTGATCTTCCCGTTCGCCTGGCTGCTCATCACCTCGATCGAGACGCCCGCCGAGTCGCTGCATTTCCCGCCGATCCTCACGCCGCACCACCTCGACTTCAGCAACTACCCGCAGGCGCTGCAGGCGGCGCCATTCGGCCACTTCTTCGTGAACAGCGCCATCGTCGCGGTGACCACTGTGCTGGCCAACCTGGTGCTCTGCTCGCTCGCCGGCTACGCATTTGCCAGGTACCGGTTCGTCGGCCGCGGCCTGATGTTCGGCCTTTGCATGGCAACGCTGATGGTTCCATTCCAGGTGACGATGATCCCGCAGTACCTCATCACGAAGTGGCTCGGCATCAACCTGCTCTCCTCGGTCGGCATCAACCACATCGGAGCACTCATCCTGCCGAACGCGGCGACTGCATTCGGCGTGTTCTTCCTCCGCCAGTTCTTCCGTACGCTCCCGATCGAATACGAGGAGGCAGCGCGGGTCGACGGGGCGAACAGGCTCGTCGTGTTCTGGCGGATCGTGCTGCCGCTGTCCGGCCCCGCGCTGTCCACGCTGGCGGCGCTCACGTTCCTGGACTCATGGAACAACTTCCTCTGGCCGCTGATCGCGATCAACCACACCAGTGCGATGACGGTCCCGCTGGGTCTTGCGACCTTCCAGAGCGCGCACTCCACCCACTGGACGCTCCTGATGGCCGGCAACGTGATGAGCCTGATCCCGATCCTGATCGTCTTCTTCGCCGCGCAGCGGTACTTCGTCCGCTCGGTCGCGGCAACCGGACTCTCGGGCGTCTGAGCGATACACGAGCGGCAAGCGAGCGTGAATGAAGGAGTCGAAGTGAGTGAGCGGGCGGAACTGGTTCCCGGGCACACCGCGTTTCCCGGCTACACCGAGGCCGAGATCGCATCGCAGCCTGCCTGCTGGCTGCGTGCGGCCGAGCTCGCCGGCGACGTGGCCGACCAGTTGCCGGCTCGCGGCGAGCGGGTTGCCGTGGTCGGCTGCGGGACCTCCTGGTTCATCGCCCAGTCCTACGCGGCCGCGCGCGAGGCTGCTGGCCAGGGCGAGACCGACGCCTTCGCTGCCTCCGAGATGCCCGCGGGCCGGCGCTACGATCGCGTGCTCGCGCTCTCGCGGTCCGGCACGACCACGGAGATCCTGGACCTGCTCGGCCGGCTCAGCGGATCGGTCCGCACCGTGGCGATCACCGCCGATCCGGCGACACCAGTCGCGCAGGCGGCCGACAGCGTGATCGGGCTGGAGTTCGCCGATGAGCAGTCGGTTGTGCAGACACGGTTCGCCACCACCGAGCTCGCGCTGCTGCTCGCGCACCTGGGCGAGGACATCCCGCCGATGGCGGCGGCGGCCGACCGGGTGCTGGCGGCCGACCTGCCGGCCGAGCTGATCGGCGCGCGCCAGTTCACCTTTCTCGGCACCGGCTGGACGTGCGGGCTGGCCAGCGAGGCCGCGCTGAAGCTGCGGGAGGCCGCGGGACTGTGGACCGAGGCCTATCCGGCCATGGAGTACCGGCACGGACCGGTGGCGGTGACCGGACCTGACAGCGTGGTCTGGCTGCTTGGCGCGACCCCGGACAGCCTGCTCGCCGAGGTGGCCGCCGCTGGCGGGCTGGCCTGGCAGCCGCCCGAGGCCGTCCAGACGCCGCTCGCCGAGCTTGTCCGGGCGCACCGGGTGGCGACGGCGATCGCGAGGGCCCACGGGCTCAATCCCGACCGGCCGAGAAACCTTACCCGCTCCGTCATCCTGCTCCCGCGTTAGGTTCGGGCTGCCGTGATTCTCGTCGTCTCCCTGAATCCCGCCCTCGACATCACCTACCGCATCGAGGACGTGGACTGGGCGGGCGTGAACCGCCCGGCTGAGGTGCACGCCAGGCCGGGCGGCAAAGGCCTCAATGCGGCCAGGGTGCTGCATGCGCTGGGAGCCGACGTCCTGCTCATCGCCATGACGGGAGGCCACACCGGGAACGAGGTTCGATCGGCCTTCAGCGCCACGGGCATCCCGGCCGTCTACGCGGACATCGCGGCGGACACCAGGCGGACGTTCTCCGTCGTCAGTACCGGGCGGGGTCACACCGCGGGCTTCTATGAGGCAGGACCGCTGGTGACCGCAGCGGAGTACGCCCGCTTCGTTGAGCAGTACAGGGCCGCGCTCGCTGGCTGCTCGGCCGTGCTGCTCACCGGGACCCTGCCGGGCGGCCTGCCCGGCGGCACGTACGCAGAGCTGATCCGGATGGCCGCAGATGCGGGCGTGCCAGCCGTCCTGGACGCCGAGGCCGAGGCGCTGTGGCTCGGCGCGGCCGCAGCTCCGGTGATCGTCAAGCCCAACCTGGCCGAGCTGGAGTCGGCCGTTGGCCGCACTCTGCCGACCAGCGATCTAGCCGGCGTTGCCGAAGCCGCCGCGCAGTTGCGCGACCTGGGTGCAGGTGCGGCGGTCGTGACGCTCGGGGCCGACGGACTGGTCGCGGTCACCGCCGACGGCACCTGGCTGGCCAGGCCGCAGCCGGCCGAAGGGAACCCGACCGGAGCGGGCGACGCGGCGGCCGCCGCGCTCGTCTACGGCTATGTACTCGGCCAGCCCTGGCCTGAGCTGCTCGGGCGGGCGGCTGCGCTGGGAGCCGCGGCCGTCGCCGCGCCCGTGGCCGGCGAATTCGGTGCTGCCGATTACGAGCGTGCGCTGGCCGGCGTCCAGGTGAGCCGCTGGGAGGCATGCTGATGCCTGTCGCAGGTGCTGCCGAGATCGTCGGCGCGGCGCGCGCGGCCGCCCGCGGCGTCGGGGCGTTCAACGTCATCGGGATCGAGCACGCGGAAGCAATCGTCGCCGGGGCCGAGGCGGCCGGCGCACCCGTCATCCTGCAAGTCAGCGAGAACTGCGTGGCCTATCACGGAGCCCTCGAGCCGATCGGCCGCGCGATGCTGGCGATTGCGGCCGCAGCAGCAGTCCCGGTCGCGGTCCACCTGGATCACGCGACTGAGGCCGAGCTGGTCGAGGCAGCGGTCGGGCTGGGATTCGGCTCGGTGATGTATGACGCATCCCGGCTGCCGTATGCCGCGAACGTCGACTCAACCGCGAGCGTTGCCGCGTGGTGCCACGCGCGAGATGTCTGGCTCGAGGCAGAGCTCGGCGAGGTAGGCGGGAAAGATGGCGTGCACGCGGCAGGCGCCCGGACTCAGCCGGGCGAGGCGGCCTCGTTCGTCGCCGCCACCGGGGCTGACGCGCTGGCGGTCGCGGTCGGCAGCTCGCACGCGATGACCAGCCGGGACGCCGTGCTCGACCTGGAGCTGGTCAGGCGCATCCGCACGGCGGTCTCCGTGCCGCTAGTCCTGCACGGATCGTCAGGCGTGCCGGATGACACGCTCAGCGCCGCCGTACGGGCAGGTCTCACCAAGATCAACATAGCCACGCAGCTGAACAAGGTTTTCACTGCGGCGGTCCGCCACCGCCTTGCCGAAGATGCCGCGAT
>Ga0335072_10011092_pt1 | contig 12921 bp, 8 predicted proteins | sample Lox_Sample_21_FD_206725 | JGI IMG/M metagenome (GOLD analysis project Ga0335072, IMG submission 206725) | Soil microbial communities from Loxahatchee National Wildlife Refuge, Florida, United States - Lox_Sample_2.1 | ecosystem: Environmental > Terrestrial > Soil > Wetlands | place: USA: Florida...
ATTAAGCATCGGCTGACGGCGCTCGATCAAACGCATTTGAAGGTGATCACGATGATGCTGGATCCTCGTGAGAGAATCTTGCGGCTCGAGCGGCCGGCTCTCTACCATAGCGGCGGCATCGCTCTGCTTGTGCAGCCTAAGGCGTACCGGTGCATCGCAGTTTGCATCAGGGGGCCGAGCAACGATGACGAATATGTCATCGGCAGGGTGCGGCGTGATATTAACCTGGAATTTCCGCTCGTCGACGTGCGGGTGCGATCAAATCTGCTGCCTGAGGAGGGCTTGTACACCGCTGACTATGTGGATCCGGCAAGGATCTTGTGCGCGCGGATGCGCGGCCTGTACTTTGCTGGGTCATATGTAAAGAACAGCTATCCGGTCGACTCCGCCGAAGGTGCCTGCAGGACTGCTCTGAATGCGGTCGCGGCGCTGAAGCGCGACTTTGCATAAAGACCACGTGCGGGGCGAGGAAAGATCGCCTAGGCGTCGTGGCCTTTGCCGGTAGCGTCATGTGGCCGGCCATCTATGCGATCCTGTTCACCGGCCGCGGCGCTGTTCGCGTTCAACCAGGCTTCGATGCGCGTAGCGGTCCAGCCCGGGGCTTCCCTGTGGGGTTCGTGGCCGATGCCATGCGCCGTGTCGAATGACCAGGTTGGCTCCTGCGCGGCCGCATTGCGGGCTACACGGACCGGTATCAGCGGGTCCTGGTCGCCATGCAGCCACAGAACCATCGTTGTGACGCCCGACAGCATCGTAGCGAACTGTCGTCGGCGCAGGAGCGTCCAGGTCAGTGATCGGCCAGCCGTAATGAGCTCCGCGCTCGGGCCGCTACCCCAGCCCCGCCGCCGGGCGACCGCAAAGTACTGGCTGACCAAACGTACGGACTTCCGCAGGTCGCGGGTTTGCCGTGAGCTCGTTGCTGAACTCTCCATCCGAGCGCGGACGTTCCGCGGCTGGGGTACCTCCGAATCGGAATACCTGATCACCTGCCGCGCGGTCGCGAGGGCATTGATGAGGCCCTTCTCGATTGCGTCCCTCACCCACGGGACGACCGGGCTTATCAGAACCAGGCCCGCGACGGTTTCCGGATTCTGGGAGGCCTGCATGGCGGCGATCGTGCCGCCCATCGAGTGACCCACCAGCACTGCCGGCTCCCGCACGACCTCAACCAGGAAGCGGTCCAGCATCTCGCGGTTTGCGGGCAGGCTCGGCGAGAGGCTAGTTGCCGCGGTCCGGCCGAACCCGGCTAAGTCGATGGCCAGCACGCGACAGGAACGGGCCAGGGCCGGGGCGATCTCGGCCCATGAAGCCAGCGATCCGCCCAGCCCATGCACGAGCACGAGTAACGGACCGCCGTCGGGGCCGCCATAGTCGACGTAATGGACGCGTCCATTGAGGTTGGCCCAGCGCGATTGCGGTGGCTCGTATCCGCTATGCGGCCAACCTATGTCGTCCACGTGGTTCTCTCTGGATCACGCCGTCACCAAGATGACAGCGTCCGGTGCTGCCTGCGACCTTATCAATCTGGGATGCCTGCGGTCCTGGGCATCAAGGCCTTGTCGAGCATCTCCTGGCTCGGCCGGACTGCGAGGATCTGGTCGACGCCCATACGCCTTTCCGCGAAGGCTAGCGCGGCGCCCGCCAGGTACAGCCGCCAGACACGCGCTGTCGCCTCGCCGACCAGCTCGATGACCTCAGCCCAGCGACCTTCCAGCGTGTCCAGCCACGCCAGGATCGTCGGCACGTAGTGCTCGCGCATCGCCTGCAGCTCGCGGATCTCCAGTCCCGCATGCTCCAGTGCGGCGATGGTCTCACCGACCGGCCGCATGTGCATATCTGGGGCGATGTACGCGGCAACGAAGGCGCCGCCGCCGGGAGCGCGGCGGCCGCGTGACATCTGCTGGACCAGTACTCGGCCACCGGGTCGCACTAGCCGCCCAAGACGGTCAGCAAAGTCCCCGTAGCATTCCTTACCTACGTGCTCACCCATCTCCACTGCGGCGACCGCGTCGTAGGGTCCGCTATTCACGTCGCGGTAATCTTGCAGGCGGACGTCAACCAGGTCACCCAGACCCAGCGCCGCGATCCGGCCAGAGACAAACTGGCGCTGCTGCTCCGAAAGCGTGACTGCTGCGACCCGCACTCTGTGCTGAAGCGCCGCATACAGGGAGAGGGATCCCCAGCCGCAGCCCACGTCCAGCATCCGCATTCCGGGTTTCAGCCCTAGCCGGGCGCAAATCAGCTCGAGCTTGTCCCGCTGTGCGTCCGCCAAGGTGTATCCCGGCTCATCGGATGTCCAGTAGGCGCATGAGTACGCCATGGATGGGTCGAGCAGCAGCTGATAGAACTCGTTGGACAGGTCGTAGTGGTGAGCCACGACGGCCCGGTCACGTTCCCGGCTGTGCCGCTTGCCCGGCACTGCCGCGGTTCCGAGCGGCGCCGGCGGCCGCGGGCCGAAGCCGGCCAGGCGCACGGCGAGCATGAGCGCGCGAAGGACCTGTCTGCCCTGCACATGGATTCCGGCCGCGCGTGCGTGCTCGATCTGGCTGCGCGCGCGGCTTAGGGCTTCGACAAGATTGCCCTCAAGGTCGATCTCGCCAGCGATGAAGGCCTGCGCCAGGCCGAGCTCACCCGACTTCCAGAGCAGGCGGCGCAATGCGGTTCGGTCCCGCAGGACGACCACTGGGCCGCTGGCAGGCCCGGCCTCGCTGCCGTCCCAGGCCCGGATCCGAAGCGGCAGCTCGCCTCCCGTCACTCTAGAAGTCAGATCGCCGAGCTGCTGGGCGATCCCGAAGCGCCGGGCAGCGGTGCTAGCCATGTACTTGCTCCAGGACTAGGTGGTGGACGTTGAGATAGCCGCTCGCGAAGCCTGCCTGGGCATAGGAGAGGTAGAGGAGCCACGTGCGCCGGAACGTGTCATCGAAGCCCAGCGCTGCTACCTCGGCGCTGCACTCCTGAAAGCGCTCACGCCATAGGCGCAGGGTTTGGGCATAATGCGGCCCGAACGCCTGTACATCGCATATCTGCAGTCCGGTGTGCTGCCGGCACACCTCATCGATGGCCCGGACCGACGGGATCAGGCCGCCGGGAAATATGTACTTGTGGATCCATGTGTGATTCCCGCGGGCCGCGACCAGGTGCACATGCTGCATAGTGATCGCCTGCAGGGCGATCCGTCCGCCTGGAGCCAGGTGCCGGTCCAGAGTTGCGAAATAGACAGGCCAATGCCACTCGTCCACAGCCTCCACCATTTCGACGCTGACGATGGCGTCATAGCCCCCGTCACGGGTCGGCTTGATGGCCCGGTAATCACATAGCTCTACGGTCACCCGGTCGGCGACCCCTGCTGCCGCAACCCGGTTCCGCGCCATGTCGCGCTGGGCAGTAGATAGCGTCACGGTGTGTACCAGCGCGCCCCGGCGCGCCGCCCGGATGGCCAGCTCTCCCCAGCCGGTGCCAACCTCCAGCAGGCTGGTTCCCGGGCCAACCCGGGCGAGATCGAGGACCCGGTCGATCTTGCGGCGCTGCCCAGCGGCCAGCAATGCCGCGCCCGCAATGGGCCGGCCCGCCTGGTCGCAGTCGAAGAGCGCCGACGAGTAGGTCATCGTCTCGTCGAGGAACAGCGCGAACAGGTCATTCGACAAGTCGTAGTGGCGCTGAATGTTACGGCGAGCCCCGTCGACCGTGCCGATCTCGGCTGCGGGCGTCCGCCGCCGGTACGCACGCCGCAGCATCTGAATCGTCCGCGGCGGTGAGATCGCGCGTCTTGCCATAGCCGCGAGAAGCGCCGGCAGGTCGTCGGCATCCCAGTCTCCGGCCTGGTATGACTCGCCAAACCCGATCAGGCCGGCCGCGATGACGCGGCGATACAACGCCTCAGGGCGGTGCAGGCGCATCAGCGGAGCCTGTGGATCGGCGCTGCCCAGAACCCGCCCGTCCGGCATGAGTACCCGCACTCCGAGTTGCCTACCGCCGGGATGGATGCCGGCGGCAAGCAGCGCGGCACGGACGCGGGCGCTCCCGGGTGGGGTGGCGGCGACGTCAGGCCATCGTTTCGAATCAGCATCCGGGTACACAGCCGGGCTCGCGCTAATCGTCATCGCAGTCCTTTCCGTATCTGCGTAACGCGGGGCGTTCTTGCGGGCATGTGATCACCGGCCGGTCGTGGCTGCACCGGCAGGCCGCGCAGATAGAGGTAGATGCCCTGGAGCCGGATCCTGGCGCTGACAGCCAGCGTCACGCATGGATGCCGTAGTGCCAGGCGGATCAATGCCGCGGCCGTCGCCGGCCGCCGGTCGCCCGTAAGCCGTGCGACGAACGGGACGGCGCCCTCGCGGTGCAGGCTGACCGTGATGTCGAGGCCGTCGGCTGGCTCCGGCAGCCGCATCCGGTACTCCCCGTCGACCGGGAAGAAAGGCGATACGTAAAAGTTCTTGGCGACGCGGCCCTCGTCCTCAGGGAGAAGCAGGTAGCGGTGGCGGCCCCCGTAGGTGTTGTGGACCTCGGCTACGACGCACGCCGCGGTGCCGGCGGCGTCGCGGCACCAGAACAATGTCAGCGGGTTGAATACATGGCCGAGGACGCGGGCATTGCTTAGCATCCGTATGCGGCCGCCCCGGAGATCTATCTGGTTGTCGGCGAGGAAGCGGTCCATATTTGCCCGCAAGGTCGCGGCCGGGTCGCCGAGGTGATCACGCGGGTGGAAGCGGGCCAGGCAGCGCAACGGCGCAGGCAGTGCGGGCAGGTCGTCCAGGTCTACTAGCCACATATAGGTCCGGTAGCTGAAGCCGTGCCGGATCGGCGACGTCCGCACGTGGCGAACCTGGCATTCGTACAGGGCGGCCGTCGTCACCAGGTCACGCCAAGGCTCTGGGCTGCCGCGACACCCGAACGGCAGCCGTCCTCGTGAAAGCCCCAGCCGTGATACGCGCCGGCGAAAGCGAGCACCCCGTCACTCAGGGCAGGCAGGCCGGCCTGCGCTGCAACCGCTGCCGGGGTATAGATCGGATGCTCGTATACCATGCTGGCCAGCACCTGTTCCGGCCTGATGCGCTGGCCGCCGTTGAGGGTGACGACGAGCGGGTCTGCAGCGCCTAGGCGCTGAAGGCGGTTCATGTCGTAGCTGACATGCACCCGTCCGCAGGACTGGACGCATGACGTCTGCACGTAATTCCAGCTCGCCCGTGCGCCACGACGGCGGGGTAGCTCCGAGCCGTCAGTGTGCAGAACCGTCTCGTTGCGGGAATACCGGAACGCCCCGAGTACCGTCCGCTGCGCGACAGTCGGTTCGTCCAGGATCTGCAGTGCTTGATCAGCATGGGCGGCGATGACAACGGCATCGAACTCGCGGATGATGTCCGCCTCATCCCGGATAGCAGCGCCGCGAGCACGCCGGCTGACCGCACGGACCGGTGCTGACGTCCGGACCGCGTGCAGTTCCTTGGCGACCGCCTCGACGTAGCAGCGCGAACCACCTCTTACCGTCCGCCACGAAGCCGAACGCCGCACCTGAAGCATCCCGTGCTGCGCGAGGAATGTGAACAGGTAAAGGGCCGGGTAGTCGGTCACCGCCTGAGGCCCGCACGACCAGACCGCCGAAACGAGTGGTACTGCGAAATGGCGCACGAAGTACGTGGAGTAGCGCCCCGCAGACAGGAACTCGCCGAGGGTCAGGTCGGGACTGGCGGCTGCCGCGCCGTTCGCATTGTCGGCCAGCAGCTCGCGCGCGTGCCGGTAGAAGAGGGGTACCTGGGCCAGCATGGCGAGGTAACTTCGCCGGTGCCCCACGCTGGGGCTGGCGACAATGCCTGCGAGGCCGCGGCCGCCGGCATATGCGAGGCCGCAGCCCTCGCACCGAACGGACATGCTCATCTCCGACGGCATCGTCGCCACGCCTAGCTCGCGGAACAGACGGCAGAGCATCGGATACTCGCGCTCGTTGTGCACGATGAAGCCCGAATCCACCGCGAGGGACCGGCCGCCGGCAATGACATCGTGCGTGTGGGCGTGCCCGCCGAGCCGATCCTGTGCCTCGTACAGAGTGACGTCCGACTCGCGCTGCAAGAGGTAAGCGGCGGTCAGGCCCGCCACGCCGGCGCCGATGACTGCGACCTGCCGCCGTCCTGGAGATGCATAGCTCATGCGAGTTCGGCCTGACGGGACTGCGCAGCCTGGCGCGCTGGAGATTCCGGCTGTGAATAGCCGGCAGACGAATATTGGTCTGCAGTCAGGTGGTAGTCGCGCTGTATTCGCTGCACGGCTTCAAATGCGCTTCTGGCGGCGCCTTCGCCCGAGTCAATCGGGTAGCTGTTCCTAATGAAAGAGCCGGCAAAGTAGACGTGCTCGTAGCTGCGCCTGAGAATAGCGTCCGGCTTTATGTAGTCCGCAGCGTAAATTGCCTCCTCGGGCCGCTGATTATCGCGCACCTTGACGTCGAGAATCGGGTGCTCCAGGCCGAGGAACTCGCGCACCCGCGACACGACGTAGCTCACGTCAGTGCTCAGCGGGCGTATACAGAGTACGACGCACCGGCAGCGATCAGGCTGAAGCACGACGTTGATGCCATCGCGCGAGTACAGGGCAAGCTGCCGTCTCGCAAAGATCTTCTCGCTGGGACTCAGAGCCAGAGTGATGCACTTACAGTGAGTGTGGCTCATCACTTTGATCCGGTGATCTATTCCGGACGCGGTCAAGATCTCAGCTAGGTCCGGGGCGAAGGCCGTCACGAGGACCGCATCAAACGTGGACGCTCCCGCGGCAGTCCGCACTGACACGCCATACCGCAGGGGAGTAATTGTCTCGACCGGCAAGGACTTCTTGAAGGTTACTCCGGCTCTTTCCAGATGGCGGACCCATGGGGAGATGAGAACCTCGTCTGTCGGGCCGCCCAGGGCGAACGCGATGGTCGACCGGCGCATATTCGTGATCATTCTGGCAATGGTCAGCGGCGTGAAATTCCGAAGGGAGCCGTACCGGTTCTCATTCGTGCCGGGAACCTGAGCCGCGACGAGCGGCGATGAGCGCCCGGCCCGTACGACCTTGAATCTTTCTGCCAGCGACAGCTCGCGCGCGAGCGCGACGTACAGATGCGAGATCTCGGCCCATCCTCGCCCTTTTATATGGCAGTAGCGATGGACCGTCTGCAGCGTGTCATAAACAGAGGCGCCGGTATCGCACTCGATGTTCCGCAGAATGCTGAACAGATGCGTGTAATCGCTCAGGAACACTCGCGGACAGTGCTCGGCCCCCGCCTCGACGTTCGCCCTTCCGCCAAAGGTATCGGATCGCTCGTAAACCGTTGTTGTGACGTTCTGGTATTTCGCCAGGTAAAACGCGGCGCTCAGGCCCGCTATCCCAGAGCCAACGATGCACAGGTTGACCGGGTCGCTGGTATTGCTGGCCCGTTCTTGAACCGCGTCAGCCGAACCCAGGCTCGCGCCCATGTGATCCCCTGCTGCTCGACCTATAAGTCCGTCGGCCGCGATAGCCGGAGAACGTCTCCGGCCGGCGAGGTCAGGCAACTGGCCCGTGGTCGGCCGGCCGGCGTAGCCAGAACATCAACCGCTGCCAGGAATAGGAAGAGCTACAGAGATGTCCGTACAAGGCCGTACAGCCGGCCGTGCGCCTGGGCAGCACCTCGCTACCCAGGCATGGCCGCTCGATCCGCCGAATCTGCCCTGCTAGCAGGGCGGATCGTAGGGCAGCCCCGGGATGTAGTTGCGCCACTCGCTCCTAGTGATCCGGTCACCCGCCGTCGCGCATACGTAGGCGGCTACCTGAGCCGCATTGGTATTCCAGAGGCGGACCCGGCTGTCCGACCCGGCGGTGGCGAGGATGTCCCCGGTCGGGCCGAAGGAGTCCGTGAACACGGCGCCCGCGGGGCCGGTGAGAGTGGCCAGGAGAACGGGTTCGCTGGGCGAGGCCACGTTCCATAGCCATATCGAGCCGTCGCCAGCGGTCGCCGCGAGCGTCCGCCCATCGGGGCTGAAGGCCACCGAATACACGTAATTTGTCGGCCCGGTCAGGGCCGGCCCGAGCGAGACAGGCCGGCGCGGGTCGGCGATGTTCCAGAGTCGGACGTCGTCGTCGGCGCTGCCGGCGGCCAGAGTCTGCCCGTCCGGGCTGAATGCCACGGAGTACACGTAGCTCTGCGGTCCGGCAAGGCGTCCGTCAGGGACAGGCCGGCGGGGGTTGGCGATATTCCATAGGTAAATGAACTTGTCGGCGCAGCCGACAGCGAGAATTTTGCCGTTAGGGCTGAACGCAGCGGAATAGGCATAGTTGGTCGGGCCAGTCAGTGTCGCCAGCATGACCGGGTGATCGGGATCCGTCATGTCCCATAGCCGGGCGGTCTTGTCGTCGCTGGTGATAGCGAGGATGCGCCCGTCAGGGCTGAAGGCGATGGACTCAATCACTTTGGTCGGCCCGCCGAGTTGGGCTACTGGAATCGGGTCCGCGGGGTTGCGCACGTTCCATACCTCAGACGTACCGTCAGCCGCCCCGACGACCAGGGTGTCTCCATCCGGGCTCAGCGCGGCAGCGCCAGTGCCCTGCGGAGATCTCGACGCGTTTCTCAGCACAGGCCCGAGTCGCACGGGCTGCCTGGGATTGGTGACATTCCACAGACTGGCCGTGTTGTCCCCGCTAGCGACGGCCATGACGTGAGTGTTGGAGAAGACTGCCGTGAAGAGCGGGCCGGCCTCTCCGCTCACTACCGGACCTGGAAACCGCCATATCCGGGCGACACCGTCGGCGGCGCTCGTCGCAAGCGTGTTGCTATTGCGCAGGAACACCACCGCAGTGACTGGCGCCGGATGCGGGAGGACCTCGGTGACCCGCCGGGTGGCCAGATCCCAGATCCAGACCTTGCTGTCGGAGCTTCCCGCCGCCAGGCTGCGCCCGTCAGGACTGAACGCCACGGCGTTGACCCAGCTGGTCGGGCCGGTGAGGGGCGGCCCGTCGGGCGCGGGATGCCGGGGATTGGCGATATCCCACACGCGGACCTTGTCGTCCGCGCTGCCGACGGCCAGCATGGCGCTGTCCGGGCTGAACGCGACACTGAAGACCTTGTCCGTCGGGCCGGTCAGCACTGGCCCGACCGGGATGGGATCACCAGGGTTCGTCACGTCCCACAGCCGCACGGTGCCGCCAGGCCTTGCAGCGTCTCCGGCACTCCCGGCCGCGAGGAGATGCCCGTTCGGGCTCCATGCCACCGCCTGTATGTAGCCAGACTGCGCCCACGTAAGAGGATCACCGAGCGGAACGGGGTGGCCAGGATCGGTGACGTTCCATAGCCTTACCGTGCCATCGGCGCTGCCGGCCGCGAGTACGTTGCCGTCCGGGCTGAAGGCGACCGAATACACCGTGTTGGCTGGGCCAGCCAGCGGTGGTCCCCAGGGCACAGCCTTACGGGGGTTCGAGACGTTCCACAGCCTCAAAGTCTTGTCAGCGCCGCCGCTGGCCATGGTCTTGCCATCCGGGCTGAAGGCCACCGAGTACACGATGTTCCCGTCGTTGCTCAGTGGTCGGCCGAGCGGCACCGGCCTTCCCGGTCTAGCCATGCTCCAGAGCCTGATCGACGAGTTCTCCCCGGCCGTCGCCATTGTGGCGCCGTCGGGAGCAAAGGCCACGGTCTCCATGACTCCCGGGGGCCCGAGGATGCGCGTCACGGCAGGAGTGGCGTAGGAGTCGAGAAGGCTTGACCGGGCCTCGGGCGTAGGCGCGATCCGATACGCCGCCAATGCCAGCTGCATTGCCAGCGCGATGTCGGTGCTGCGCAGCTGGTTCGCGTCGATGGCTACCTGCCGTGAGATGGCGAGGTCGCGCTGGAGGGTGGCAGCAGCCTTCTGCCGGAACGCAAAGACCGCGAGAAAGCCAGTCACGAGGGACAGAACGGCCAGGGCGGCGACAAGACGCTGCAGCCGCCGGGTGCGCCGCCGCGCCGTTCGCTCCTCTGCGATCTGGTGCTCGGTGCTCGCATCAAGGAACTCACGTTCCAGCAGGTTGAGGTCGGCCCGGTGGTTGGCTTCCTCGGCCCAGTCTCGGGCGATGGCTAGCCGGCCGCCGCGATAGAGCATGTTCGGATCGCGATCAGAGTCCCGCCAGAGTTCCGCAGCATCGCTCAGCTCACGCTGGATGCGCACGCCATCCCGGTCGGCCTCGATCCATCCGCGAAGCCGCGGCCAAGCGAACAGGAGCGCCTCGTGCGCGATCTCCACCTCATCAGTCTCCGCGGTGACGAGGCGCCGGTCGATGAAAAGGTCAAGGACGTGCTGGGACTCGTCACTCATGAGCTCGGCCCGGGAAACCCGACGGCGAGTGTCGGCCGTGTCATCGGCCACATGGACGAGCCGGATGAAGATCTGACGAGCCAGCTCACGCTCGGAAGCGGTGAGCTCGCCATAAACTTGCTCGGCGGTGCTCGCAACAGCGCCCTGGATACCGCCGCTTTCCCGGTAATCCGAGACCGTCAGCCGTCCGCGGCGCGCCCGTTCCCAGGTAGTCAGCAGCGCGTGCGACAGCAGCGGCAGCGAGCCGGCCCCGCGAGCCGCTTCTGACCCTGCGTCACCCGTCCTGGGGGCCAGGTCACGGAGAAGGACCTCGACCAGGCCGTCCTCGATGTCCAGCCGAACCTTGCGCGCAGGCTCCACGATGGCGGAACGCAGCTCGGCTTCCGTCATCGGGCCTACCAGGACCTGGCGGTTCTGCAGCGCCGGCACTAGTTCCGGATATCGCAGCGCGTGCGGATAAAAGTCGGCGCGCAGCCCGAGCAGGACAACTGCCGCCGGCTGCGTATCTCCTTCGCCTGAAATGCGGCCGCACTGGTGGACGGCCCCAAAGTGGGCAGCCGCACACAGCACGGATATGAAGATCCTGCGTTCCAACTCCTCGGAGCACACGGTGAACAGTTCCTCGAACTGGTCCACGACCATAATTATCCGGCGACCTTCGCGGTCGGCATCACCATCGCATTCGCTGCTGTCCGGCTCAGTTCGAGCAGCTTGACGGATGATCTCGCTGCAACAGGCCGGGCAGGATTGCAAGGTCGCTTCAAGCTCACCGGGATCCTGAGCTGTCAGGGGTGCGAGTTGCGCAGCGAGTTCTTGAACTGGCCTGGCGCCGGGCGTGAAGAGCGCGACCGGCCACGCAGCCGATCCCCGCACGCCGAGCAATCCGGCTCGCAGCGCGGGGATCATCCCTGCCCGAAGTAGCGATGACTTTCCAGACCCCGACGGCCCGACGGCAATCAGCAGGCCGCCGTCGACGTACTGCTGCGTGAGGTGCCCGGTCATCACATCGACGAGATTCTGGCGACCGTAAAACCAGTCGGCATCTTCTGGCTGGAAGCTCGCGAGCCCGCGGTATGGGACGGGGGCGTCCGCTGGACGCTTGCCCGGCGTGCGACGCACCCGAATGAGAGCGTTGAGCCACTCCTCGATCAAAGTCGCGTCATCGACGCCGCAAGCCTCGAGAATGCTACGCAGGAGGTCAGGCGGCTTAAGCGGCGGTAAGTGGCGGCCGCCGAAATAGCCGCCCACAGTGCTATCGGGAAGTCTCGCGGCCTTAGCCACATCACGGACCGTCAGCCCAGCGCGCTCCCTGAGCAGAGTGAGTTCGAATGCGAAGTCATGCCGCGTAGCCACCCGCCTGGGATCAGGAGCGTCATAGCGCAACCCATCATCAGGCACTGGTCCCCCTCCCGGCCTGATAGGCAGTGCCTGACCAGGGTCAGCTTGCTACGAGCGGATGACGGTCCTTGCGCCGATCACTGCGGGCGCATAGCCGCGAAGCGTTGGCCGTCGGGTGGCGGCCCAGGTCCATGACCAGCGACTCTCCCATGCTGGCGCCCAGCTTCAGGACGATCTTCTTCACTCGAATTCCCTGAATCGATATGGACGCAAATATGACGCACTTGAGGGCAGCAAGGTTTACTTCCGTTGATCTGTTCGCACCGTACGAGGCGGCCCTCGACTGGGCATTTACCTTGGTGCCAATCGGCTGCTCACGGTCAACGGCTGCTACGGACCCAATACAGCCGCCGACGTTGGCTACTTCCAAGTCGCAGTCGGCGACAAGGTCGACGAGAAACTCGGCCCGCAGACTTGGTACAGCTTGTGCAGGGAGGATTGGCTCTTCGGATACACAGGCACCTACTGGCACGACGCAGGGTGCAACACCGAGTCGGGCCTGTAGCCAGCACTGTCGCAAACCACGCACCGATGCCGAAGCTGACGGGAGCGCCTGGCCATCCGTAGTGGCGGTTCAGGCGGTCCCTGCCAGCACGGCTCCCAGGTCGCCGTTGGGACTAGCGGTTCTCTGCGTCCCTGGGCACCTGGAATCAGTTGCAAGCTCTTGCCAACGTCTGTCCACGGGCTGATACTCCGAGGGGAGCGGATGGCCAGTGCTTGAGCGAATGCTCTCGCTTCGCGGACTGTAGCGCCGTGGCAGTCGAACGCTCGCTGGCCAGCTATCGGCAGGAGTGAGGAGCCAGCAGGTGCCAATCTCCGCGCGAGGTTCGCCCGCAAGAAAGGGCCAGGCGCGGACCCGCGGCGATGAACCGGACTGCACGTGCGGTCGGGCCTTAGTAATAGAGCCACCGGAGGCGGTTGACCAGCACTTGCGGAAGATGGCTGGTGATGGAAGGGGAACCAGATGAAGTTCGGCATCAATCTCTACCTGTGGGCAGATGACATGCACGACGGGCTCATGCCCATCCTCGAGAGGTTGAAGCAGATCGGCTTCGACGGCGTTGAGGTGCCTATTTTCGACCTCGACCAGGATAAGTGGGCACTCTGGGGAGAGCGCCTTGACAGCCTCGGACTGCAGAGGACAGCGAACACAGTCATCGCCGCCGAGCACAACCCGCTCAGCGACGACCCGGCAGTCCGCGAAGCCGCCTACCAGCACCTGAAGGAGGTAATC
>Ga0335072_10011093_pt1 | contig 12920 bp, 12 predicted proteins | sample Lox_Sample_21_FD_206725 | JGI IMG/M metagenome (GOLD analysis project Ga0335072, IMG submission 206725) | Soil microbial communities from Loxahatchee National Wildlife Refuge, Florida, United States - Lox_Sample_2.1 | ecosystem: Environmental > Terrestrial > Soil > Wetlands | place: USA...
GGCCTGGGCGCGGCAATGCAAGTGCTCTGCGAGGACGCCGCCGCGGCAGCGGGCGGCGAGTTGGCCCTTCAGGTCGTATTGCACCGGCATGGCGTAGCCGGCGAATTCCACCATGCGGGCGCCCAGGCGGCGGTGCCAGGCGTCCAGCGGTGTGGTCCGCAGCGGCTTGGTGGTCGGGTCGTCGGGCAGCGCGTTCTCGATCAAGGTCCACTCCGCAGGCAGGTCGTCCGGTTGGTTGTGACACCAACGCGGCTGACCCCCCTCTGTCGCGGAACCTGAGAGATTCGGGGCGACTGCCCCTTACTCCGTCGGTGCGGACGGCGCGCGGGCGCCGGCCGGCTTTCCAGAGATCCCTGATCCCGCCGCGGTCCTTTTGCCTGAGCGTTTCCGGGGGCCGGTTGCGCCTTCGGCGGCAGCCCGAACAGCTGCTCTCTCCCGCGCCGGGTGGCTGGGACAAGGCGAAGATGCCTGAAAGCGGCGGGGCGGGCAATCGGAACTATGGGTCGGCGGGACGGTGGTTGGCGCTGGTCACCGATTGCTTAACTTTTTCAGCTCGGGATCGGCCTTGCATCCAATATCGGCAGATGATATATGATCTGCGACGAAGCGATGGATCGCCTGCTGGCGTACAACCGTCGACGATATTGGCTGACCAACGGGTGGTGCATCAGGTTCCGGGTAAGGCGATGTCCAATCTCCCACGCCAGGCCGCACGGCATCCGCTACTCTGTCACGCTGCACGGTGCCGGGATGGTTCGGCTGCCTGGCTTCGATAACGCGCACGGCATACCGCGCCGCCAAACCTACGACCATCGGCATCGTTTCCGCCGCCCCAGGAAGCTGGTGCCATACGATTTCGCGGGGGCCGACGAATTGATCACCGACTTCTTCGACGAAGTCGAGCGTGCGTGCCGCCTGGAAGGCGTGCCGTGTACTTTCGACGCCGAAGAGACCGAACTGGAAGACGAGGCAAACGATGACGACGAAATCGCTGCGTGACCTTCGCGGGGAAATGCGGTCGGTTGCCCGCGGCGAACGCGCGCCGGCGCCGCTTCCCGCATCCGCCATGCTGTCCACGCTATCATCGCCCGGTAATCTGGACCTGCTGCGCATCATCAACCAGGAACGTCCGGCCAGCGTCTCCGGCCTTGCCGAACGTACGGGGCGGGCGCAGTCAAACGTGTCGCGCTCGCTGCAGGTGCTGGCGCGTTACGGGCTGATCCGGCTGGAGCGGGACGGTAAGGAAGTGCGGCCCGTGCCGCTGGCACACGCTGTGGACGTGGACCTGACCGCGGGCACCTGTCGCACGCTCGCCAGCCCGACGGCACGGCGGCGGCAAACAGTGCGCGTGGTGGGCGACTCGCAATGAACGGGACCGCGGTTCCCGATAGCCGCGGTCTCAATCTGTTCCGCGCCGATCCAGCGCTTGCCGGATTGGCCGCGCTGTATTTGCCGTCGGACCTGTATCGCCAATTGGAACCGCACTTGGATCGGTTGGGCGCGCTGGCGGGCGGGCGGCTGGACACGTTGGCGGGCCAGGCTGATCGCAATCCACCCGTGCTGCACGTCCGCAGCCGGTCCGGCGAGGATGGCGACTGGATCGAGAAGCACCCCGCCTACCGCAGCATGGAGGAACTCGCGTTCGGCGCGTTCGGCCTGGCAGCCTTGTCGCACCGTGGCGGCGTGCTCGGCTGGCCCACCCCCATGCCGCCCGCTGCCAAATACCTGCTCACCTATCTGTTCGTGCAGGCCGAGTTCGGATTGATGTGCCCAGTCAGCATGACTGACAGCCTGACGCGTACGCTGCGCAAGTTTGGCGCCCCGGCGCTGGTGGCGCGTTATCTGCCGGCACTGACCAGCCAGGATCTCGACGCGCTGAGCCAGGGCGCGATGTTCATGACGGAGCAAGGCGCCGGGTCGGACGTAGGCGCCACCGCCGTGCGGGCGTTGCCGGCCGAGGATGGCACCTGGCGGCTGCACGGCGACAAATGGTTTTGCTCCAATGCCGATGCCGGATTGGCGATGGTGCTGGCGCGGCCGGATGATGCGCCGCCTGGTTTGCAAGGCCTCAATCTGTTCCTGCTGCCGCGCGTGCTGCCGGACGGGCGGCGCAATGCCTATCGGATCGTGCGGCTGAAGGACAAGCTGGGCACACGCTCCATGGCCAGCGGCGAGATCTCGCTGCAAGGGGCGACGGCTTATCTTGTCGGCGAACAAGGCGCCGGCTTCCGCCAGATGGCGGACATGATCAACAATTCGCGGCTGTCGAACGGCGTGCGTGCCGCTGGCCTGATGCGTCGCGCCGTGACCGAGGCATTGTTCGTCGCGCATCGCCGTGTCGCGTTCGGGCGCCGCCTGGTGGAATTGCCCCTGATGCGCCGGCAGTTGCTGAAGATTCTGGTACGGGCAGAGCAGGCACGCAGCATGATGCTGCAAACCGCTGATGTGCTGAGGCGGTCGGATGCGGGCGAGCCTGGTGCCTATGCTCTGCTGCGCATCCTGACCCCGCTGATCAAATTCCGGGCCTGCCGGGATGCGCGCGTGGTGGCGGGCGACGCGATGGAGGTGCGCGGCGGCTGCGGCTACATCGAGGAATGGCCCGATCCGCGCATCCTGCGCGACTCGCATCTGGGATCGATCTGGGAAGGCACCAGTAATATCGTCGCGCTGGACGTGCGGCGTGCGGCACGGCGCGAGAACGCGCTGGCGGCGTTGCGGGCGCACGTGTCGGCGCTGCTGCGCGAGGCGCCGCCGTTGGCGAATGCCGCGGCAGCGATGGAACGGGCATGCGCGTTGATGGATGCGTCACAGGCAGATGGTGGCGAAGTTCTGGCGCGTCAGGCGGCGAGTGCGCTGTACCATGTCACGTCCGCGGCTTCGATGGCGTGGGAAGCGGGGCGTTTGCAGGATCCGGGCCGGCTGGCACTGGCGCACATGGTATTGGTACACCGTGTGTTGCCGCGCGACCCACTGGACGGGCAGGGCGATGCAGATTTTGCTGCGGATCGGCTGCTGTATGATCCTGGGAAGGTTTCGGAAGCTGCCGCGGATCGCATGTGATACCGGCCGCTTGCTCTGGCGTCGTTGCGTGGGGCGAAGCGACGAAGCAATCCCCAACCTGTAGAGCCGCGTTAGAGAGGCTTGCTACGATCGGGATTGCTTCGTCGCTTCGCTCCTCGCAATGATATTTGGTGTGGGAGCCACCACGTTGTATCACGCGACTGGTTGGTCCGACTGTGTCACAAATAGCCGGTGCCCATCTCGGCGGCGAACCGAACAGGGTCGCCTTCCCATACGATGCGCGCATGCTCCAGCACGTACACCCGATCCGCATGTGGCAGCGCGAACGTCACGTTCTGCTCTCCTAACAAAACTGTTATTGGTGTCGTTTCGCGCAACCGACCCAGCGCCTTTGACAATTGTTCCAGAATAACCGGCGCCAGGCCCAAGGTCGGTTCGTCGAGGACCAGCAGCCTTGGCCGCATCATCAGCGCGCGTGCGATCGCCAGCATCTGTTGCTCGCCGCCGGATAACGTCGCTGCCGGCTGGCCCTGACGCTCATTCAAAATGGGGAAGAGATCGAGCAACCAGGCAAGCTGCGCCTCGCGGTCCGGGCGGGTCAGGTGCTGGCCGCCGAGGTCCAGATTCTCGCGCACGCTCAGTTCGCCGAACAATTCGCGGGTTTCCGGGCATTGCACGATGCCCTCGCGGGCGATGCGCGCCGGCGTGCGGTTGCGCAGGCTGTCGCCGGCCCAATGGATATCGCCGTTGAACGGCACCAGGCCGGAGATCGCGTTGAACAATGTGGTCTTGCCGGCACCGTTCAGGCCGACGACGGAAACGAACTCGCCGGCATTGACGTGCAGCGATACCTCCTGCAACGCACGAGCCTTGCCGTAGAACACATCGATGGCGCGGACTTCAAGCAGAGCCTCGCCGCCCTTGGCGTCGAGTTCCTTGCGTGGGTGCGCCTCGATGGCCCCGCCGATATAGACGCGGCGCACCGTTTCGTTGCGCATCACTTCGTCGGCGGTGCCCTCGGCGATGCGTTGGCCCAGATACATCGCCAGCACGCGATCTACCAGCGCGGCGACGCTTTTCACGTTGTGGTCTACCAGCATGACGGCGTGGCCGGCTTCGCGGAAACCATCGATCAGGCGGGAGAAGTCGGCGACTTCGGTGGGCGTCAGGCCGGCGAACGGCTCGTCCACCAGCACCACTTTGGGATTGCGTGCCAATGCCTTCGCCATTTCCAGGCGGCGCAGATCGGCGAAGGGCAGGGTGGGGGGGCGGCGATGCAGCACTGCGCCGAGGCCGACACGCTCCGCAATTTCGCGGGCGCGTTGTTCGACATGCGGCTCGGCGGCGAGGCGGAACAGGGAGTCGGGCAGCAGGGCAAGTTTGATGTTCTCGAGTACCGTTTGGCGGTGCAGCGGACGCGAATGCTGGAACACGATGCCCACGCCTTCGCGCGCGATGCGATGCGTGGGCCAGCCGGCAATCTCGGTGCCGGCAAGTTTCACGCTGCCGGCGTCGGGGCGTTCGACGCCCATCACCAGCTTCATGACGGTCGATTTGCCGGAGCCGTTGGGGCCGATCAGGCCGAGGATCTCGCCGCCGCGCATGGTGAAACCGATGTCGCGCACAGCGACCAGGCCGCCGAAGCGCTTGGTCAGGCCGGAGACTTCGAGCAGCGGAACGTTGTTTTGCATCATGCCTGGTCCCGCGGGCGCAGCAGCCAGCCCAGTGCGCCATTGGGAAAGAAGATGATCACCGCGAGCGCTACGGCGGAGACCACGAATGTGTTGAGCTGACCGATCGGGCGGAGCAATTCGCCTGCCAGGATCAGGAAAATTGCCCCGAGGATCGCGCCGAGGATGGTGCGGCGTCCGCCGAATACCACGGCGATGACGATCTGCACGGTGATGGACAGGCTAACGACGGTATCCACCGAGGCAATGCCGCCATAGAATGTTACCAGTCCGCCGGCGAGGCCCGAGAACAAGGCGCTGATGCAGAAGGCGGCCAGCTTGTGCTTGGTGACGTTGAAGCCGAGTGCGGCAGCGCCGACGCGATCCTGGCCGGTGGCTTGCAGGATCAGCCCGACGGATGACACCGAAAGGCCGTAAAGGATGAAGGCGGAGATTACCAGGAAGCCGAACGCGTACCAGTAATTGACCGAGGCACTGACCGACAGCACGTCGGGCACCATCATGCCGATCTCGCCGCCGGTGACGCTGGCGAAGATGACGATGCAGTCAAGCAACAGCAGTACCGAGACGAGGGTTACGAGGCCGAAATACGGTCCGCGCAGGCGCAGGGCGGGCAGGGCGAGCAATAGCCCGCCGACGACCGCGGCGGCGGCTCCGCCAATCAGGCAGATCGGGATACCGAAGCCGGCGTTGTTCATCAGTCCGGCGGCATAGGCGCCGAGGCCGATCATGAAGGTGGGACCGAAATTCACCTCGCCGGCGAAGCCGAACAACAGGTCCCACGACATGGCGAAGACGCCGAAATAATAGGCCGTGGTGAACACGCCGAGGAAATAGGCGCCCATCCATCCGGGCGCGCTGGCGCCGATGACGAGCAATAGGATGATCCAGGGGGTGCGGCGGCGGAGCAGGGACATGCGGCGTGGTCCTTAGCGTCGGCCAAGCAAGCCGCGGGGACGGATGTAGAGCACCAGCACCAGGATCAGGAGTGCCGGGATCGGCCGCAGCGTCGGGTTGATGAGATAGGCGGTGAGTGTCTCGGCGTAGCCAACCACGTAGGCAGCGAGGAGCGAGCCGGGGACGCTGCCGAGGCCACCGAGAATGACGATGGTGAAGGCGCTTGCTGTGAGGTTCCCGGCATTGTCGGAGCTGATACCGAAGAACGAGGCCAGCAATACGCCGGCGAGGCCGGTCAGCAGGCCGTAGATCGTCCAGACGATCAGGTAGATGCGGGAGAGTTCGAAGCCCAGCAACGTAAGGCCGCGTGGATTGATCGATGCGGCGAGCAATTGCTTGCCTGTCGGCGTCTTGTTCACCAGCATCCAGAGCAAGCCGATCGCGATCCAGCAGGTCGCGGCGATGAGGATTTCGTTGCGTGGGGTGTGGACGCCCATGATGTTGATAATGCCGGGCACCAGCGGCTGCATCGTGACGGGGTTGTCGGAGAACAGATAGTCCATGCCGACCTGGATCATGACGCCCCATAGAAGAGTGGCGGTGAGCAAGAAGATCTCTTCTTCCTCGCGTGGGATGGCGCGGGACCGCTGGATCGGACGGACTGCGATGAAGTAGGTAACGTAAGAGGATGCGAGGCCGGAGAGGATGCCGATGGCGGCGCCGCCATAGGGTCCCGCACCATGGTTGGCGGCGACCCACCAGCCCATCAAGGCGGCGATCAGCATGATGCCGCCGTGCGCGAGGTTCAGTACGCCACAGACGCCGAACATCAACGTGAAGCCGACCGCGCCGAGGCCGTACAGCGAACTGATCGCGAATCCATCGATCAGGATCTGGAGAGCGCGCATTGTGGTCCTGTCAGGTTTACCGCTCCCGCTTTGCGGGAGAGGACGGCGAGCGAAGCGAGCCCGGTGAGGGTGATCGGGAGGGGATGTAGAAGATTGCGTACCGACCCGATCACCCTCACCCTCGGCGCTCTCGCGCCTTGACCTCTCCCGCTTTCGCGGGAGAGGTTTCTGCTAGTTCGCTGCGGCTTGCTGGACCGGCAGTTTTACGAAGGATGGGAACACCATCTTGTTGGGGCACTTGTTCTCCGGCCAGACGCAGATCTGCTTGCCGTTCTGCCACTGCATGAATGTGCCGGTGATGTAGTTCGGCCCGTATTTCAGCGCGTGCGTGTAGGTGTCGTTGCGGCCATAGAAGACGAGCTGGCCCAGCGTGCCCTCCATATTTGTCTTCTCCATCTCGGCCACGATCTTGTCCGGGTTGGTGGAGTGCGCCTTCTCCATCGCCGCCGCGAGCATGCGGATGCAGTCATAGGCGGTGAACCCGTCGAACGCCGGGAAGATGTGGTATTTCTGCTGGAACTCGTCCGCGACCTTGTTGGTGAGCGACGTCAGCGCCAGGCCCGGCACCGTGCCGGTCTGGGTGATGACGCCTTCCGTTGCGCCGTTGGTATCTTTCCAGAAGGTCGGGTTCGTCGCCTGGGCGCTGATGCCGCCCAATGGAATCGGAACCTGCTGCGCGTGCCACTGCACCGTCGGCTGCACGCCGACATGCGCGATGCCGGTCAGGATAACGTCGGGGTGCTTGGCTTCGATCTCGTTGTAGATCGGGGTGAAGTCGGTGGTATCCGGGTTGAATGCGATGTCGCCCAGCACTTTCAGGCCGGCGCCTGGCAGGCACTTTTCCTCGCCGTCGGCCAGCGGCTTGGTCCAGTCGGCATCCTCCCGCATGATGATGGCGGTCTTCATATGAAGCTTGTCCACCAGCAGGTCGTGCGATGAGTCGCAAACCGCCTTGGCCAAAAGCGGGGCAGGCAACCAGCCCTGGAACATGTACTTGAACTGGTTGTACTTATCGTGGACCTGCTTGCTGATCAGGTCGCTGGCCGCGGCCGGCGTGATGGTGGGCATGTGCAGGCGTGCCGCCCAGGGCTCGATGGCCAGCGCGACCTCACTGATGAAGGTGGTGACCACCGCTTTCACGTGGTCTTGCTCTACTGCGCGTTGATAAGCGCGGACGGCGTCGGCGGCGGAGGAATGGTCGTCATAAATGACGAGTTGTATTTTGCGGCCGTCTATGCCGCCCTTCGCGTTGATATCGTCAGCTGCGAGTTGCGCACCCTGGCTGATCGCCTGACCGACGATTGCGGATTCCTCGCTGACGATGCCGATCTTGATCGGCCCTTGGTCAGCGGCCTGAGCCGGCGACAAGGCTGCAGCCGCAGCCAGTGTAGTGCCTACCAAAAAACCTGACACGACCTTCAATTTACTCTTTGTCATGGACCATCCTCACCGTTTTGCCTGACCGGCTATTGGCCGTTATCGCTGGAATACGATCACGTGCCAATAGCACCTGGGTCACGTTGACCAGGATTCTCAGGATCGGGTTGGAGGATGCGCGCGGTGTGGTTACAACAGAAACTCGTTCGCACGGGATCGAGACGATCGGGTTTATAGGTCGTAGCGGAGTTCCCATTGCGCGGCATCGCCGGCCGGCGGTTCGCACCAGATCGGCACGGCATTGGGCGTGCGGGCAAGTGGTTCGATTCTCATCGCCATGCGCAAGGCGCGGAACAAGGCGCCGTGTGCCACGACCAGAACCACGGCGGGCAGGGCGGTTGCCCGGTTCGCAGCCGACACGGCACGGCGTCGCAATGCAGCGAAGGTTTCCGCCCCTTCAGGCGTGAAATGTCCGGCGACCCAATCGGCGAACCAATCGCTCATTGGCTGGCCTTCCTGCGCGCCGAACCGCACCTCGCGCAGGCCGTCATCGACCTGGATCGGCAGTCCGAGCGCTTCGCCGACGATCTCGGCGGTTGCGCGCGCTCGCGAGAGGGGTGAACTGATGATGGTTGCTATGCCGCGGTTGCGCAGGCGCTCCGCGGCCGACCGGGCCTGAGCCAGCCCGGTCGGGTTCAGCGGAATATCGACGTTGCCCTGCGAGAGGCCTTGCGCGTTCCAATCCGTTTCGCCGTGCCGAAGGTACCAGAACGGAACCTGGTTCAGCGGGTCATGCAGGGCTTTGTCGGTCATCGTGCGATCAGGCTGCGAGGCCTTCCTGCTGCATCATGCGCTGCACTGCCGGTCGCGCGAGCATGCGCTTGAAATGCGCAGCGCAGTTCGAGGGAAGGTCCAGCTTCAGGCGTGCGGCGCCCCAGAACTCGACATAGAACAAGGCGGCGTCGGCGATCGAGAACTGGCCGACAATGTAGTCCTTGCCTGCCAGGGCCTTGTCCATCAGCGCGAGGCCCTTTTCGAAGATCTCGCGGCCGCGTGCCTTGACGGCGTCCGCGTCGGCTTCATTGGGCGAGAAATTGCCGGGGCGGAAGATGCGGGTGAAGCCTTGCATGTGCATGGTGGCGATTACGTAGTCCATCGCTTCCAGCGCGCGTGCCTGGCTATCGGCATCGTCGGGCAGCAGCTTTGCCTGCGGGTTGGTGCGGGCGAGCCAGTAGGCGATGGCAGGGAATTCCGTGAGCACGGAGCCGTCGTCGCGTACCAGCGCGGGGACCTTGGACTTCGGGTTCACCGCGGTGAAGTCGGGCTTGTATTGCGCACCTTCCATCAGGTTGACGCGCTCCGTTTCGTACGGCTTGCCGATTTCTTCCAGCAATACGTGAATGCCGAGAGAGCATGCGCCGGGAGCGTACATCAGCTTCATTGCGGTTCTCCTCCTTGTCAGTGCGGGCGGCGGTTGGGCGGCCGTCCTGCGGGGAAACGTGGGCCAACTTGGCAGCCGATGCGGGGCGGCGCAACGGTCTTCAATCGGTAACGCGGGCGAGGCAGTGGTTTGCTGCGCGGAGAGAATGGTTGTTGCGCTGGCATGGTCGCCAGTGCTGTGCTTCTGACGGATAGTGGCCGCTCCACACGTCATTGCGAGCGACGCGAAGCACTCCCCGCCGGATGATCGCATATTCTCCGGGGGGAGATTGCTTCGCTTCGCTGGCAATCACAGCGGGCGCGATCCGTCAGAGTCGGAACATTAGGGGCCTGGTGCTGACGGGTTGAAGTTTCCCAGGTAGCTGGCGGCGCAGGCCTGGGTCTCTGGATGGGGCAGCAGGGCGGCCAGTTTCTGGTAGCTGGCCTGCGGTGCGACGATCTTCGACACCGGAGCGCAACCCTGGACCATTGCGGTGACCGTGAGCAATTTGGTCGTGAAGTCGTAGCTGAAATGATATTTCCTGCGGTGGCTTGGTGTCTCGGTGATCCAGTCGACCCGCGCATAGGCACCGCTTGGACCACGGACGATGATCGGGCCGTCGTTTTCGCCGTTGTCGAAAAAGCAGCCTCCGACGGTTGCTAATCGCTCTGGCGCGGGCGGGTCGTGGGGGCCATCGCTATCGTGCGATGATTGCTCCAGAGCGATGCGCAGGTCGAACTGCGAGTCAAAGATGCGCCTTGTGCACCAGATTTCGATGCGGTGTCCGTGCCCGTCCTGGTAGGATGCCAGTCGCTGGTTGCCGAGTTTGCGAAATCCCAGTATGGCACCTTGGCAGGAAAACCTGGTTATCGCTGCTGCGGCCGACGCTGTCGGGCAGCGGGACGGCCCTGCCAGTGCGAGGCCGATCAAAAGCGCAGGCGCGAGAAGACGAGACATCCGTTTGCGTCCCTCAACGCCGATCCGACACTGACGCATTATCCCCGAGGATTCGGAGGAGACCTGGCTTCTTGTCAGCGAAGCGAAGCAATCCCCGATGGACGATCGCACGTTGGCCTGGTGGAGATTGCCTCGCATGGCTCGCAATGGCGGCGGGCCGCGAAATTACCTTGCCAGCCGCCAATCGCCGATTGCCGGGCGGTCGATGCCCAGATTCTCTCGAAGTGTCGCGCCGGCGTAGTCCTTGTGCAGCAGGTCACGCCGTTGCAGTTCCGGTGTGATCAGGCGGGCAAAATCCTCATAGGTGCCGGGCACGTGCGATGCGGCGACCACGAATCCGTCGCAGGCGCGGCCGGAGAACCATTCCTCCATGCCGTCCACCACGTCCTTTGGACTGCCGATGAAACGCGGATGATCGCGGAACGTGCCACGATGCGACACCTCCATGAAATCGCGCGTTGTCGGGTTGCGCTTGCCGAGTACGCGATAGATGCGGTCGCGCAGGCCTTGTGCGCCGGTCCAGGTTTGAATCTCTTCCTCGGTCCAGGGTTCGTCGATCGGCTTTTTCGACAGGTCGACGTTCAGCACTTCGCACAGCAGCGAAAGCTGGTCGATTTCCTTGGGCAGCTTGTCGATCAGGGCGACCTTGTCCTCCGCTTCGGCGCGCGTTTCGGCGACGACATAGTAGGTGCCGGCGGCGACATGCACCTTCTCCGGGTCGCGGCCGGATTCGGCGATCTGGGTCTTGAAGGCGACGTAGTCTTCCTTCGCGGAAGCGAGGTTGTGGTAGTTTACGAACACGAGTTCAGCCCAGCGCGCGGCGAACCGGCGGCCACGTCCGCTCTGGCCGGCCTGGATGATCACGGGATGGCCCTGCGCCGAGCGCGGCACGGTGAACGGCCCGCGCGAGCGGAAGAAATCGCCCTGGTAATCCAGACGCCGCACCTTGTCGGGATGGGCGAACAAGCCGCTCTGCTTGTCGCAGACGATGGCGTCGTCGTCCCAGGAGTCCCAGTGGCCGAGCACGACTTCCATGAACTCGTCGGCGCGGTCGTAGCGGCGGTCATGCTCGTCGTGCGAGGCCTGGCCCATGTTCAGGGCTTCGCCGTCGTTCATTGACGTGACGACGTTCCAGGCGGCGCGGCCGTTGGTCATCAAATCGAGCGTGGCGAACACGCGGGCGACGTGGAAGGGTTCGTAATAGGTGGTGGTGTAGGTGGAGCCCAGCCCCAGTTTTTCGGTCGCCATGCCCATCACGGTGAGGATCGTCAGCGGATCCATCTTCACGCAGCGGATGCCGTTAGCGACGGTGTGGGCGTGGTCGCCACCGTAACGGTCCGGCATGGCCAGGCGGTCGTCGAAGAAGCCGAGGTGGAATTTGCCGGCTTCCAGCGCGCGGCCGACGCGGCGGTAATATTCGGCGGACATGAAATCCGGCGCGGCTTCGGGATGGCGCCAGGACCCCACGAAATTGGTGCAGTTCTGGGCCTGCAGGAAGCCGACAAGGGTCATCTGGCGCATCAATATCTCCCTCTCCCGCCTTTGGCGGGGCCGAGCCGCGAAGCGGATCGACGGAGGGTGAGTGGGAACGGGTCGGCACGCAACACCCTCAGTCCAGCGGCCCCGCGCGATGGATTCCCCTTCCGTCCGGCAACGTGGGGCAACCCAGCGCCGGGTCCATTCACCATGCGCAAACGCATATGCGCATGGTTCATTATGTTATGCTGCGTCGCAGCATATTTCACTCCCGGCAGATACCTGGACGTGCGCGGCACCGGACAGGTGGCATGTCGGCAATCGAACGCAGGAAAAGGAACCATGTGGAAAATTTATCCCATTGCCGTGACGATCATGATCCTGAGCGTCGGGACGGCGATAGCCAAACCCGCACCGGTCGGGCCCAGCATGCAGATCGCTTCGAGCCGGACCGGCCTCCAAGGGTTTGACGAGATACGCACCAGCCACCAGCCAGGGAATGGGGATCACGCGTATCCGCGGATCACCGCCGGCGCACGTGGGACCCAACCAACCGATTGGGACCAGGAACCTGAGGCAATCAACCTAGGTACGGAGCCGTGAGGGGAGGGACAACGAGCCACTCCAAAACTCGGTCCAGGAATCAACGGCACTAAAAGCCACGGGCGATGGCCACGCCAATGCCGATGGCCGCGCCGGTCACGGACCTGATGCCGCCAGCAACGTCAACGAACCGAACGGCATCATGGCACTCCTCCCGGTACAGTCGCGCAGAACGCCCGAAACGCCGCCATGTCGCCGTATGATCTCTGCGCGCCACGCGCGGTGACCGAGTGCGCGGCGTAGCGCACCGCCCAGTGCAGCGCCTGCTTCACGTCGGCCCCGCCGGCGAGGAAATGCGCGAAGCTGCCAATGAACGCATCGCCTGCGCCCGTCGTGTCCACGGCTGCGACCGGCACGCTTGGGATATGTGTGACGCCGTCCGGCGCTACCAGCAATGCGCCGTCATCCCCAAGCGTTGTGATCACCGCACGGATGCCGCCGTCCTGCAGCTTCTGCGATGCCGCCTCGATCCCGGCGAGCGAGTCTGTCGGCATCCCGGCCAATAGCGAAAGCTCGCCGCGATTGGGCGCGAAGAAGGCAACATCCTGCAGCTTCGCGAGGTCGAGATCG
>Ga0335072_10011094_pt1 | contig 12920 bp, 10 predicted proteins | sample Lox_Sample_21_FD_206725 | JGI IMG/M metagenome (GOLD analysis project Ga0335072, IMG submission 206725) | Soil microbial communities from Loxahatchee National Wildlife Refuge, Florida, United States - Lox_Sample_2.1 | ecosystem: Environmental > Terrestrial > Soil > Wetlands | place: USA...
AACGTCTTACATCCAAAACGGCCAGCCTGTGGAATTTGTGAGGGCGACCTATCGGGGGGATAAATACAAAATCGTGAGCCGGTTGACTCGCATCGACCGCTCGCTTCTGACTCTTACGGCGAATCGTCAATAAATCGAAGAGTTATAACTACAGAGTTTATAACTGAAGAGAGGAAAAGGTGCATGGCTGAACTGGAGTATCTGTCGCGGATTACTGAGGTTATATCGCGAATTGGAGAAACGCAGCGGGATAATATTGAGCGGGCGGCGCAGGCGTTTGCGAAGACCATCGGCTCGGGCGCCCGAGTCTATATGTTTGGAAGCGGGCACTCGGTCATTCCGGTGCTGGATATCTTTCCCCGTTACGGCAGTTTTGTCGGCTTCTATCCTATATACGATCCGCGTCTGATGTGGTCCAATGTCGTTGGTCCGGGCGGAGCTCGCGAACTGCTCTGGCTGGAGCAGCGCGAAGGGTATGCGAAGATCATTCTCTCGAGCTATGAAATTAAACCAGGCGATTCGCTCCTCGTCTTCTCCCATGGTGGCCTGAACGCCGCTCCGATTGAGATGGCTATAGAAGCCAGGAAAAGCGGCGCGACGGTCGTCTCGGTCTCCTCTCACGGGAATTACCGCCATGCCGCCGCCAAACATTCGACGGGCAGCAAGCTCGCCGACGTGTCTGACATCGCCATCGATAACTGTGTTCCGCCGGAAGACGCATTGATCGCCGCGGATGGCATCCCCGAAAGGTTTGCCGCCGGTTCCACGATCGCGTCGGTGGCCGTTGCCATGACCCTGGTGGCCGAGGTCGGCAAGCTTCTGCTCGCGCAGGGGCATCGGCCGTCCACGTTCGTGTCGCCCAACGTGGGCCTCTCTCCGGACCACAACGAGGGGGTCTTCCGGGAGTACACGAAGAATGTGCTGCGCAGCCGGTGACAGAGCGGAGATCAGCTGAGAAGTAAGCGACGCATAGGTTGGAGTTCTCGGGCGTTTGGGAGGTCGGGGTGTGAAGCGGCTTGCTCCACGGATTGCGATTTGCGTACTGCTGTTGGTGGCGGGGATGCCGGCGCGCGGTCAGTCTGTAACCGGAGGCAATTCCTTCTATCCGGCGGCGGTCTGGTATAGCGGGGGGAAAGCCCGCGCCCCCATGCTGGAGAAGATCAACTCATCCAGCGCTGAGCGGTGGGGGGCAGACCTCGATGCGATCAGGGCGGATGGTTTCAACACCGTCAAGACCTGGATCGACTGGCAGACCGGCGAGCCGAGCCGGGGAGTATTCGATTTCGACAACCTGAATCTGCTGATGCGGCTCGCTCAGCAGCGCGGCCTGCGTGTCATCGTTCAGATCTATCTGGATTCCGCGCCGGACTGGGTGGGGCGTCTTTATCCGAGTGGACGGTTTGTGGACAGCAGCGGTGCCGTCATCATCTCGCAATCGGCGCCGGGGTATTCGCTCGACGATCCGGGCGTGCGAAGAGAGGCGGTGGCTTTTCTCCGGGCGTTGTCGCAGGATGCTAACCGCTTTCCGGCGCTTTATGGGTGGGACGTATGGAGCGAGCCTCACCTGATCAACTGGGCCGAGTTTCCTTATCTGAGTAATCCTGAATTCGGGTTCAATCCATCGACGCAGGCCAAGTTTCGGAAATGGCTGCGGGAGAAATACAAGACCCTCGACCAGCTTAATGCAGCCTGGTACCGAACTTACACGACGTGGGACCAGGTGGAGGCTCCACGTTATCCAACGATTCTTTCCTATACCGACTATATTGACTGGCGGGAATTCATCGACGTAAAGCTGGCGGAGGACCTGGCGCTGCGCGTCAATGCGATTCGCACCGCCGACAATATTCACCCGATCACCAGCCATTCCGATGCGCCCAGCCTCTTCACATCGCCGACGGATGGCTACGGCGAGCCGGACGATTTCAGAATGTCTGCCAATGCGGACTTCTATGGCACGTCGATGTACCCGATGCATTCGGAGTCCATCCACCCCTGGTCCAACGCGGTGCTGGATGCCGCGCTCGATTTTTCCCGTTCCGCCGGACACAGCTTCCAAAAAGGCTTCTGGATCGGGGAGCTGCAGGCGGGACAGGGCGCGACCGGCATGCGCATTGCGGAGCCGGTGACTCCGCGGGATGAGACATTCTGGATATGGCAGGCGGTTGCGCATGGCGCGCGTGAATTCGCCGTGTACTCCTGGTATCCGATGAGCTCCGGATTCGAGTCGAATGGCTATGGGCTGATCCATCTGGACGGAACCCTGACGGATCGCGCCCGCGTGGCCGGGAAAGCGGCAGCCATCATCAGCCGGCATGCGTCCAGCCTGCTGAACGCCACGCCTGCTCCTGCACAGATTGCTATCTTGTATAACCGCCTTTCCTACATGGTTGGCGGCTCTCAGCCATCGCTTTCAAGGCTGGGACGCGCTCCTATCGACTCCGCAGTGGGACTGCACCAGGTCTTCGCCGAAGAACAGATTCCGGTTGACTTCGTCTCTGCGCAGCAGGTCGCTCAAGGGCAACTGAGCCAGTACAAGGTACTGTTCATCCCATTTCCGGTCATGCTTTCAGCCGACGTAGCCGATGGGATCAGGCGATTTGTCGAGGACGGCGGTTACGCGGTCGCTGGGGCACGGCTGGCGTGGAGCAACGAGCGCGGATTTGCCAGCGCCATTATTCCTGGCATCGGCCTCGACAAGGTATTTGGTGCGAGAGAGACGCTGATCCGCCCGGTAGATCGTCCGCAGATCGCCATCGATCCTTCCGCGAGCCTTCCCGGGGTGGCGGACGGCCAGCACGTATCCGGTGCGGCATTCGAGGAGGACCTGGAACCGTATTCGGGCGCTCGCGTGCTGGGCCGTTTTGAAGACGGAAAGCCAGCCGTCGTTGAGAATTCGTTCGGAAAGGGGAAGGCGATTCTCATCGGATCCTTTGTTCCTCTGGCCTATGACGAGCATCCCGATGACAGCACGCGAGACTTTCTGATTTCGCTTGCCAAACTTGCTGGAGTTTCTCCCCAGGTTGCCGTTTCGGGACCAGGACAATCTGAGATCGCAGTCCGCCGCCTGGTCAGCCCACACGAGCAGATCGTTTTCGCCTTCAATGAGTCGGAGGACCCGGCCGAGGCTGCTATCTCGCTGGACATTCCGTGGAAACCGCGCAATGCGATCGACTGGCTGGACGATCTCGATGTGCCAATGCAGACAGAAGACGGCAGGGTGTTGCTGAAAAAGATGTTTGCGCCGGGCGAGATCTGGGTTGTCAGTCTCGAGGCGCAGTGACAGGCCGCGATCTGGGCGCGGAGCTCGCCGGATGTGTGAGAGGCTGTTCGCAACGGAGGACTCGGCCTGATGCCTAACTACGTTCTGGCGGCGGATATTGGCGGCACGAACATCAGAGTGGCCAGGGTCAGTGCTGCGGGCCGCGTTAGTCACCGCTTCGAAACGAAGACGCCGCCTGCGGGAGGATCCGCGGTTGTCGAGGCCCTTTTGAGATTGCTTCGGCAGATTCCTCTGGAAAATGTACGTGCGGTGGGAGTGGATGTTCCGGGACTTGCATATAGCAACGGCGACGTATGGGCGCCCAATATTCGAGGATGGAAGCGGATGCCCCTGGGCAGGCGCCTGCGAGAGCGGCTCCGGCTGCCCGTGGTGGTGGACAGCGACCGCAATGCATTCGTCGTGGGGGAAACCTGGAAAGGCGCTGCCCGAGGCTGCCGCGACGCAATCTTTCTGGCGGTGGGTACCGGAATCGGGGCCGGGATACTCGCAGACGGCCGCCTGCTGAGAGGACACGGAGAACTGGCTGGATGCGTCGGGTGGATGGCGGTTCGCGACGAGTTCCTTCCCGAGTACCGGAAGGTTGGGTGCCTTGAGAGTCATTCGGCTGGCCTCGGCATCGGAGCGGCGGCAAGCCGGCGACTGAAGCGTAACCTCACAGCTGAGGAAGCTACCCAGCTTGCCAGGCAAGGGGATAAGGGCGCGCGGGAGATCCTCTGCCAGGCGGGTTCCTGGCTCGGTCTGTGTCTGGCTAACCTGGTGAGCACTCTCAATCCAGAAGTTATCGTGCTGGGCGGCGGCGTAGCGGAAGCTGGAGAACTGGTGCTAAGGACTGCGCGTCAAAGCATGATGCGCTGGGGACAGCCGATTGCGGTCCGACAGACGCGTCTGGTGTGCAGCCGGCTCGGCGGCGCCGCCAGTCTGCTGGGCATCGCCCGGCTGGCGTTTGAGCGGGCAGAGCGCAAACAAAGCCGGCCTGGCAAATGTGAGGCTGCCTGGCAGAGAACGATACGGAAGAATGAATAAGGATCCCATCCCGCCAGACCCCAATCGCAACCGCACGGCTCTGATTCTTACGATCCATGCGTGCATGTTCGTCTTCGGGATTGTGCTGTTCCTGATGGGAACCCTGCTGCCGACGCTTCATGTAAGCGCTGCGCGCGCCGGCAGTCTCGGTTCGGCGCCCCTCGTCGGAATCCTGATCGCCACCGTGCTCGCGGGGCCGATTCTTGACATGCAGGGGGCCAGGCGAATGCTGATTCTCGCGCTGGCGTTGATCTCGGGATCGATCGCTCTTATCCCGTCGCTCCGCGATTACCGGCTGCTGGAGATTTGTTGCCTGACCTATGGGCTCGGCGGCGGAATTCTGAATACCGCCGCCAACGTGCTGATCGCGGATCTCAATGCTCGAGGCCGTTCCAGCGCGCTCAACGTGCTGGGCTTTTTCTTCAGCGCGGGCGCGGTGCTGGGACCTCTGCTGATGTCAGTTGGCGGCGGAGAGCTGTCTCCGGCGCTGGTGCTTCGCATCCTGGCCGGCCTCACAGCCGCGGTGCTGATTCCAGTCGCTACCTTCCGCTTTCCGCCTCCGCTGCGGGCCGGGATTGAACTGCGCGTTCTGTTTTCGGTGCTGAACCAGCCGGCGGTGTGGCTCTTCGGGGTGCTCCTGATCTTTGAATCAGGAAGCGAGAATTGCATGTTTGTATGGTCGGGAAAGATCGTCACCTCAGCGCTGCGCGTCACCCCGACGCAGGGCAGCCTGGGCCTGGTGGCTCTGGGCGCGGCGCTTGGGTTCGGCCGCCTCGCCGCGGTGTTGTGGCTGCGCTGGCTGGGAAATTCGGGGACCATTTATCTGTCGATTGCCATGGTTCTCACCGGCATTCTCATCGCTCTGGCCGGACGAAGCTTGCCTGCCATGATCGTCTCGATGATTGTCATTGGATTTGGAATCTCCGCCATTTATCCCACCATTTTGGGGATAGCCGGCGATCGCTTTACGGGAGAAACAGGAACCGTGTTCGGCGCCATCATTGCGCTGGGACTGCCTGGAGGAGCGGCCGGCCCTGCTGTGGCCGGCTACGTGTTCGGCTATGGCCCACTGCACGTCTTGTGGATTCCAGCAGCGTGCGCCGTGGCAGTCGGCATCCTGACCGCAATTGTTCAGGCAGGGACTCCCGTCCGGAACGGCAGGCGCATAGAAGCCGAATCACGTTGAGCGCTATGTTGTTAGCGCGGAATCATTGCGGCATGCCCTTCAAATAGTGGTTGAAGAACTGTGCGGCGAGGGTGTAGGCAGGAACCCAGTCGCGGTGCAGAAGGAATCCGTGTGGCATGCCCCATCCGCCAGGAAACTGGCCAACGGATTCATCGCATTCCTCCCGAACCGAACCTTATCAACTGCGCGCTCCGTCGCTTGCTGTGTCGTTGCAGTCTGACAATTCGGGATTGTTGAATTCGCTGTGAACGACTGTCGAGAGGCCGCCTCCGGGAGCGTACCGCTGCGTGAGACGTCGATTGAATTTCTGAGCGCACCCGGCAACGCCCAGGGAAACAGGACTCTCCGCTTCTTCAGCTCCTCAGCGCACCATGCAGGGGCACTTCGGATGGAAGCGCCAGCCTGACACCAGGAACTGCATCGCGGCGCCGTCGTCTCGCGCAGTCTGCCCAATGCTCCGGTAAAGCCGATGGGCGGCTTCGATCCGTTCCAGATCGAGCTCGATCCCCAGGCCCGGGCTCCGGGGAACTTCGATAGCGCCGTTGGCAATGCGCAGAGGCTGGCGTGTGAGGCTCTGGCCGTCCTGCCATATCCAGTGGGTATCTACGGCGGTCGTCTTCCCGATCGCGGCGGCGGCGGCATGGGTAAAGACGGCGAGCGAGATATCGAAGTGACTGTTGGAATGCGATCCCCACGTCATGCCCCACTCCTGACAGAACTGCGACGCGCGCACGGAGCCCTGCATGGTCCAGAAATGCGGGTCGGCCAGCAGAATATCCACCGCCTGTAGCCGCGCCGCATGACCGAGCTGCCGCCAGTCGGTGGCGACCATGTTTGTGGCCGTCGGAATTCCGGTGGCGCGCCGGAATTCGGCCAATGTCTCGCGTCCGGAGTAGCCGTTCTCAGCGCCGCACGGATCCTCCGCATAGGCCAGCACGTGCCGCTTGCCGGTGCACAGCGCCACTGCCTCGTCGAGCGACCAGGCACCGTTCGGGTCCAGGGCGATGCGCGCCTGCGGGAAGCGCTCCGACAGGACCGTAGCCGCCTCTGTCTCGAACTGGCCAGCGAAGACTCCACCCTTCAGCTTGAAATCGCGAAATCCGTACCGCTCCTGTGCGGCCTCAGCCAGCCGCAGGAGGCCTGAGATTGTCAGCGTCTCTTCGTTTCTCAGCCGAAACCAGGAGTCCCTCTCATCGCCTTCATCGCGATACGGCAGATTCGTCCTGTGGCGGTCGCCCACGAAAAACAGGTATCCCAGAACATCAACCCGATCACGCTGACGACCCTCACCGAGCAGGTCAGCAACCGGGACCTGCAGGAACTGGCCGATGAGATCGCAGAGCGCGATTTCGATCGCCGTAACCGCGTGGATAGTCGTGCGCTGATCGAATGTTTGCACTCCGCGTCCGCCCGCATCGCGATCGGCAAACTTCTCGCGCACGGCGCGCAGGATGCCGTGGATTGCGCCGATGCGTTCACCCTCGACCAGCGGCCTGGCCTGCTCCAGAATCTCGCGGATCGCCTCGCCTCCCGGCACTTCGCCAGCCCCGGTGTGCGCGGCGTTGTCCTCAAGGATCACGAGATTGCGCGTGAACCACGGAGCATGCGCGCCGCTCAGGTTCAGCAGCATGCTGTCGAAGCCTGCAACGGGAATCACCCGCATGGTCCGCACGCGTGGCGAATCTCCGGCGATGAGAGCCCTGGTCATGCGCCCGCTCCACTCACCAGGCCAGGAGGAGCTTCGAGCCGGCGGATCTCACCGACGATCGGCAGGTATGCAACGATGGCCATTAGAGCCGTCCCCGCGACAAAGATCAGCGCGTCCCGGAAAGAGCCTGTGCTTTTAACCAGCTCGCCGATGACGATCGGGGTCGTGATCCCGGCGAGGTTGCCAATCAGGTTGAACAAGCCGCCGTTGACCCCCACCAGTCCCCTGGGCGAGGTGTCGGAAATCACCGTCCAGCCCAGCGCCCCGAATCCCTTGCCAAAGAATGCGAGCGACATCAGCGCCATCACCGCGAGCCGGGTGCTCACAAAGTTGCACGCCACCATGCTCATGGCCAGCGCCATGCCGGCCACAATGGGCGCCTTGCGCGCGAAAGTCAGCGTCCGCCCGGCTCGCAGCAGACGGTCGGAAGCCACACCCCCCAGTATCCCGCCCGCGCAGCCGCACAGCGCCGGCAGCGCCGCCAGCAGACCCACCGCCACGATGGGGAGATGGCGGGCGCGATTGAGGTACACAGGAAACCAGGTGAGGAAAAACCATGTGAGCGTAGTAATGCAGAATTGTCCGAGATAGATGCCCACCAGCATGCGCCGGCTGAGCAGCCAGCGAACGACATCCCACGTCACCGTATTGGCGCGGGCGCGGTTACTCGAATCGAGACTCGCCAGCCCGCCACCCCGCTCGATCGTCTCGATTTCCTCCTGGCTGATGCGGGGGTGATCCCTGACGCTGAAAATGACTCGGAACCAGACCGCACTCAGTGCCAGACCGACGGCGCCCGCAAACCAGAAGCACTGCTTCCAGCCCCACAGGTGCACGATCCAGCCCATGATGGGTGCAAAGAAGACCAGGGCAAAATACTGCGAGGAATTGAAGATCGCGGATGCCCGCCCGCGCTCTGCGGCAGGAAACCACGCGGCCACAATGCGACCGTTCCCAGGGAACACCGGCGACTGCGCGAGACCTGAGAGGAGTCGCAGTCCGAAAAGCGCATAGAAAGCGGCCACAGCCGGCAGGTATCCGCTCAGCCCCGCCAGCAGCGCACACATGGACCAGCAGATGATGCTGATGCCGTAGACCTGTTTCGACCCGAACCGGTCCAGCAGTCCGCCGGCCGGCAATTGCGCAGCGGCATAGGCCCACGCAAATCCGGAAAAAAGGTAGCCGAGCCGCAGCGGATCGAGATGCAGGTCGCGCGTGAGCGAAACGGCCGCAATGGAAAGCACCACCCGGTCGCCGTAGCTGAATGTGCTGGCGAGGAACAACATCAGTACAACGACGTAACGAACATGCGTCGCTTCCGGGCGCGGCGCTCGCCGGGCCTCCGCCGGAAATTCGTTCAGCAGCATTCCGCTATCAGGCGCTTCAGCTCATCGAATTCGCCCGGCTCCAGTTCCGCGAGCGGCGGACGCACCGGCCCGGCCGGCCGGTCAATGGCACGCATGCCGGCCTTCACGATCGAGACAGCATAGCCTTTCCTTCGGCGTCGGATCGCAGTGTAGGGCAGCACGAACCCGCGAAGACGAGCCAGCACCTCCGCGTGATCGCGCCGCCGTACGGCCGCATAGAACTCCTGAGCGAACTGGGGAAGAAAATTGAAGATGGCCGAGGAGTACGTGGTGACGCCGATCTCCAGATACGGCAGCGCAAACGTCTCCGCCGTAGGCAGTCCGCCCACGTAAACCAGCCGGTCGCCGAGGCGCGCGCAGATTCGCGTCATCAGCTCTATGTCGCCGTAGCCGTCCTTCAAGCCGACCAGGTTGGGGCAGCGCTCGCACAGCTGTTCGAGCGTCGACTCATTCAGAATCGCGTTGTCGCGGTTGTAGAAGATCACACCCAGCCGGGTCGACCTGCAGATCGTCTCCACATGCTGCATGAGCCCGTGAGGCTCGGCCTGGACGAGGTAGGGGGGTAGCAACAGCAGCCCATCGGCGCCGGCTCGCTCGGCGGCCTGTGCGAACTGCATCGCCGTGCGCGTACCGTAGCCGCACCCGGCCACAACCGGGACCCGGCCTTTCGCCGTGTCCGCGGCGGCTGCGGTCACCCGCGCAAACTCTTCCAGCGTAAGTGAAAAGAACTCGCCCGTGCCTCCCGCGGCGAAGACAGCCGCCGGTTTGTTTTCGACAAGCCACGCAACATGTTCGCGATACCGCTTCTCATCGAACTCGTACTGTCGATCGAAATGCGTGACGGGAAAGGACAGCAGTCCTTCGCCGATCTTTGTTGCCATCTCCTGGGGGCTCATGCGTTCCTCGCCGCTTATAAAAGCCTCAGCATTCAGAGAACTGCGAACCCGAAAGGGTCGGCTGTTCAGAAATATAGAAGCGCCGGACCGGGATGGGGACGCAGTCTCGGGAAGCGTGTACCGCCAGGCGGGAAGTTCCCTCCCTGATCTCGCGTCCTCGGCCTGACGATATCTGTATCCTCGGCGGAGAATCGTATGATCGGCCTGATTCCGTCCAGAAGGGGATTCCGAAGTTTGTCCAGCCTCGGCATCATTCCGATGCGCACCTGGCTAGTGAGCGGCTCACTTGCCGGCGTACTGTTCCTCATCGCGCCGCCGCTTGCTTCATCGCGATCGGCCATTCACTGGGTTTCCGAGGACCGCAGCGGGCGTCTCGTGTATCGTTCTCTGCCCCGCGGCGACCGCATCGTCGATTTTTCTTACGCGGGCTACGGAGCCGGCTGTGTTCTTCTCCCGCGCGTGCGGGCAGCGGTGACGCTGTCTCCCTCAGGAGGCGATGACAGCGCGGCGATTCAGCATGCGATTGATCAGGTTTCATCTCTCCGGCTGCAGGACGATACGCGGGGTGCGGTGGTTTTGGGACCGGGGACGTTTCATGCCAGCGCCACCCTTCGCATCGAGGCCTCCGGAGTCGTTCTGCGGGGCAGCGGTACGGGGCCTGCAGGTACGACACTCGAGCTCACGGGAGAGCCTCATCTTGCCGTTGCAGTCGGCGGCCAGGAGCAAATCCAGCCTGTGGGCACGGTTGCGCACATTGCAGAGGGCTATGTCCCGTCGGGGGCACAGTCGATCGCCGTCGACAACACTTCGGAGATTGCTCCCGGCGACACCATCCGCATTACCCGCGGGGTCACATCTGCCTGGCTTCACTTCATGGGTATGGACCACATGGCCCGCAATGGCAAGCCGGAGACGTGGGTGGGTAACTCGATATCCACCCTGCGTACAATTACGGCTCGTGAGGGGAATGTGCTCCGTCTCGATGTTGCGCTCACGGATTCGTATGACCGGCAATATCTCCCGCCGGAAGGAGCAGCAGTAAGTCGGGTTCTCGTGACGGGGCGCATCGAACAGGACGGCATCGAGGACATGCATATCGTCGCTCCTGCGCGCACAGTTGCGTTGTCGGCCCCGTTGTTCCGCGCAATCCGTTTCGATGATCTCCGCGACGGGTGGGCGCGCAACCTGCTCATCGACGACACGACAGAAGGCGTCGAGGCGGGCGGGGGAGCCTCGCGCGTCACCATCGAAGATGTTTCTATCCGTCACACCACCGCAGTTACCAGCCCTGCTAAACCCGCAGACTTCAGCCTCAGCGGAACCCAGATCCTCCTGCTCCGCTGCAGCTCCGTCGGCAACAATCTGTTCTACGTTGTAACTGGCGCGCGCAATCAGGGACCGAATGTTGTTCTCGATTCCAGATTTCTCGGCGATGGCCACGTGCAACCGCACCAGCGCTGGTCCACCGGGCTTCTGATCGATAACACACAAGTCCCGCAGGGAGGTATCGACATGATGAACCGCGGCGAAATGGGAAGCGGCCATGGGTGGACGATGGGCTGGGGAGTGGTGTGGAACAGCTCAGCGGCGACGCTCGTTATCCAGAACCCACCCGGGAGTTCCAACTGGTCCATCGGCACCTCCGGCCTTGAAGAAACCGCGCCCATGAAGATCTATGATGGGCCGCACGGCAATCAGGGACCGGACCTCCCTCAGGGGTTCATCGAGTCGCCGGGCCAGCGTGTCGCGCCAGCCAGCCTCTACCGCGCCCAGCTCAGGGATCGTCTCGGAGAGATCGCACTGCAGGCTCTCAACCCATGAGATACGGCCTGGAGAAGTCGGAGATTCACCCGGTTTCGGAATCGAAGACAGCGCCGGTTACAAAGACAGTCTCGGGATACAGGCAGGAAGATGCGAGCCGCAATGGAGGACACGTGGAAAGATCGTCGATGAAGTCAGTGCTGCGATGGGCAGTTTGCTTTTTTGTGACTGTGCCGGCTACGTTTCCGCTCTGCGCCCAGCAGAATTACTTCACCAGCTGGCCCGCTGGCCGGTCACCGCAGGAGATTGGAAAACGGCTTGCCGAGCACTTCCTTGTTATGCCACACCAGGGCAAAACCACCATCGTTTACAGCGAGGCCGGAACCTGGTACGGAGCCCTTACTTTCGCTCAGATCAGTCATGACACCGGTCTCCGCGATCGCCTGATCAGGAAATTCGAGCCGCTGATGCCCGGCGGAGCCGAAGCCGACCGAATTCCCCGACGCGACCACGTCGACGACTCTGTTTTCGGCATCGTTCCGCTCGCAATCGCGATACAGACCCACGACAGGAAGTATCTCGACTTCGGCCTGACTTTTGCCGACCGCCAGTGGGAACACCCGACCGCAGATGGCCTCTCGCAGGAAACGCGCTTCTGGATCGATGACATGTACATGCTCACCATCCTGCAGCTCGAGGCTTTCCGGGCCACCGGCGACCGTAAGTATCTCGATCGGGATGCCGATGAGATGGTTGCCTATCTCGATAAACTGCAGCAACCCAGCGGGCTTTTCTACCACGCACCGGATGTTCCCTTCTACTGGGGACGAGGCGACGGCTGGGTTGCCGCTGGTATGGCCGAAATCCTGCAGAGCCTGCCTCCCGATCATCCCCGGCGCGCCCGCATCATGAAGAGTTACAAGCTCATGATGTCCGCGCTGCTGAAGTTTCAGGCCGACGACGGCATGTGGCGCCAGCTGATCGACCGCGACGACTCCTGGGAGGAAAGCTCCGCCACCGGCATGTTCACCTTTGCCATGATTACCGGCGTGAAGAACGGCTGGCTCGACGCTGCCACCTACGGACCGGCCGCGCGCAAAGGCTGGATCGCGGTCACCGGATACATCGACCAGAACGACGATGTCACCGGAGTCTGCGAAGGCACTAACAAGATGAACAGTCTGGACTGGTACCTGAACCGCCAGCGCCGAACCGGCGACTTCCACGGTTTCGAGCCGATTCTTTGGTCGGCTGCCGCGCTGCTGAGATAGCCTGGCAACAGGGCAGGACGCTTTTCCGCCGCCGGAGACCATGCCTGCGTTTCGCGGCACGGGGACGCTGCGACGCTTGCTTTGGGAGCAGCGTCACGCAGAGAGATCCGTCCCGAAGAATAAATTGCGGCCTCTGCCGCGGGAGACCTGAGTATGCAGAGCGATCCGGAACGTTTCAGCCGTCGTCACTTCCTTCGCTGGACAACCGCAGGCGCGGCAGCAGCCGGCACACAGTGGCTTCTCCCGCCTGCGGGAGCGCATTCTTGAGAGATTTTCCGATCTCCCTCCCAAACCTCCACGCTCCAAGCTGGAACCCCATCGCGACCTGATCAGGGAACTGCGTCGCAAAGGGCAAACTTACCGTGACGTGGCTCGCCTCTTTCAGGAGAGGCTCGGATTGTACGTTGCGCCGAGCACGCTCCACT
>Ga0335072_10011097_pt1 | contig 12919 bp, 1 predicted proteins | sample Lox_Sample_21_FD_206725 | JGI IMG/M metagenome (GOLD analysis project Ga0335072, IMG submission 206725) | Soil microbial communities from Loxahatchee National Wildlife Refuge, Florida, United States - Lox_Sample_2.1 | ecosystem: Environmental > Terrestrial > Soil > Wetlands | place: USA: Florida...
CGATCTGACGCGGCCTGAGCGGATCGACGGCGGCTGGCACTTCCCGCGCGACGGCGACGACCCGGCCGTGAAGAAGGCGGCCGACCATCTTCCTGCCTTTCCAGGGCACACCGTAATCGCGGTTCACTTCAACAGCGTGACCGGCAGGTTCGAGGCCGACGGCCGCAGCTATGACTTCTCCGAGTTCGGAGAGCGGCTGCGTGAGCTGCCTGGATGGGTCGCCGGCCAGCCCGTCATCCTGGTCGCCTGCGTCATCGGGCTGGCCGCTGAACTTTCGGCGCTTGCACGGGCGGCGGGCTCCGACGTCATCACTGGCGCTCATGACGTCTGGGTCACCGCGGGAGGCGAGGTAGTCAGCGTGCCCGCCGTTATCAGGTCGGGGGTGCCCGCGCCTTACCCGCGGCACCAGAGCGAATGGCTGCATGTGCCCGCGGGCGGCGGTCAGGTAACCAGCTACCGAGGGACACTGCCCAAGGTCATGAAGCAAGTCGCCGCCGCGCGACCGGTCAGGATGACGCAGGGTACAGGGCGGTGGCCGCTGCCCGGCCGTGACGTGCGGTTCTCGGTGCCTACGACAACCGGACTCGCGGTCCCCGGCCTGTCGCACTTCGGCGGCACGTCAGGCTCGTCCAGGCGCAGCTCCACTTCCAGCGTACGGACAGGTGAGGATACCGATGCGGACGACCTGGTCGTACCCGAGCGGGAACTCCCGCCTGGGTTCGGCGTCGTGGTCGACTCCGTGCGGACCTACCCGATGGGGTTCCGCGGACGTTTCGAGAGCCTCGGCGAGGTCAGGCTGAGCGAGGACCGCGAGCTAGGCGACCTGGTCGCACGAGCCCTGCCGCCGGGCACCGGCCTTGAAGGCCCGGTCGCCGCGCAGGTGACCGCGTTCCTGGCCGAACATGGCAGCCACGAGTTCGTCCAGCGGCTGCTTGAAGACGGCCTCGACTTCGAGATAGTGACCGGCTCGCTGCGCAGGCGGGTCACGGCAAATCTCGACCTCGGGGACCCGGCGCTGTGGTCTCACCTCCGCCAGCACAACCCAGACAACCAGCCGGTCGGCCAGAAGAACCATATCTACGTCGAGGCGCCAGAAGAACTGATCGGGAGCCCGAGGACCACGCTCGCCACCACCGGCGGGCTGACGGTTACGGCGAACGCGCTAGTGCCGGCCGGCCACGTGCCGAACGACATACTTCAGTTGACCGCGGGGATCAAGCTCGAAGGCGGTTTCAGTAACTCCTACACCACGGGTAACGACGTGGTGGCAGCGGCCAAGCGCCATCCGCAGACCAGCGGAGCGACGGCCTACTTCGATTTTCCCGGCGCGGCCATTGTCACCAGCGTCTGGCCGGCCGGGCGGCCGGATCTGGCGGTACCTGGCTGGCTTGACCTGTCAGCTCGCGCGGGATTCCCGCTGGAGATGTGCCCGCTCAAGCGGCCGGGAGACCCGCCAGGCGCCTTCAGGCCGCAGCCGCGCACCTTGCCGGGCACCGGCCTGATCGGCGTGCTGCAGGAGGACCTCGACCGGGCCGCGCCAGGTGATCCGGTCTGGCAGGCGGCCGAGCGCGTACACGACGTACTGTCCAGGTTCCTCGTCACGCCCGAGTCGGCCGGCGGCTTGCAGCAAGTGCGCCGCGACGTCAACCGTGCCCTCACTTCGCGCGGGGGAACCCTGGATCCGAAGGTGTCCGAGGGGGTCGCGTACTTCCTCAGCGAGCCGTCGTTCCTGCGGATGTGGGGAGAACTGGTCGGGCCAGGCGCGGTCTCACAGCGGATCGTGGGCGACGACGGCGAAGCGTACCTGATCGTCACGTCCCGGCTGCGGAACGTGCGGCCAGCGACCGACGATCATGTGGAGGTCAAGGAGGAGGTCCAGCGGTTCATTAACGTGCCGGACAACAAGACGGAGGGCATGACGGCGTCGATCGGCCCTACGCTGAAGACCGGGGTCACGATCGGCGACCCCGACGCGCCACCTGGCGGCAACTCGACCGTGAGCGGCGGGCTCGATTTCGCCCCGATCATGTCGACCAGCCGTTCAGAGAACGCCAACACCGGCTCGGGTGATATCAGGGGCCTGGTCTTCCACGGCAACAGCCGGCTCTACCGGGCGGACATGAGTGTCACCACGGAACTGTTCGTCAAGGGCGAGGCACGGGGGACCAGGCGCCCGATCTCCAGGAACGTCGACGTCTGGCTGCGGGTTCCTGAGGCTCAGCACGCAAGGTTCGAGGCCATGCTGGCCGAGGCAGCCGATCCGATCGGAAGGCCCATCCCGGTCGACGATCAGCCAGATGAGGAGGAATCCCTGCGGAACCCGCCAGAGGCGCTGGCAGCCGGCCAGGGCATCGGATTCTCTGGCGTCGGTCACATCAGCGGAAACGTGCTGCCGTGGATCAAGTCGAAGATCTGGCGTGCCGAGAAGGGACTGCCGTGGGTGCGGAAATGGACCGCGCTCGACGATGCCGTGCTGCATGGGCAACTGACGCCCTGGCTGAGCGGGTCAGCGCTGAAGAGTCACGCCAACGCCCTCTTCCAGCCCGCCGGGGTGCGCTTCCAGTTGTTCAGGCCGGCTCTGCTCGGCAACGAGAAGATCTCCGTCAGGGTCTGGGCCACCCACGCCGCAACCCCGAAGACTTCAGGCCGTTTCGAAGAGGTCACCCTTGAGGTGATGCCATCGGCGTTCGCTGGCAACTATGCCGACGAGACCGTCGGCCTGCAACTAGGCGTCACGCTGCAGGCCCAGGCCAGCATCGGCGTGAGCACGCAGGACAAGGTCACCGGTCTCGGGTTCGGCGGGCAGGCCAGCGCATCCCACACCAGGACCCTGACCACCGGCGCGGAAGCCTCGGGCTTCGGCCTCGAGGCGGTCCTTTACGAAGGACCGGTCCGCTACTACGACTACGACATCATTTTCCACGCCGACGTCAGCGTCGAGCGTGAGCTTGGCACCAAGCTTTCCGACGCGTTGCGCTTCAGCCTTTTGCGGCTTCCCTGGTGGGTTCTCCGCCAGGCATGGCGTGGCCTCCGCTTCGGCTGGAATCACCTGCGGCGGGCCATCAGGGGCGGGGACGCCGAGCCCGCAGGCTCGGTGACGGATGATGATGACGATATCCCGGCTGAGATCGCGGGCTCGGTGCGGTTCGTGATACCCGAAGGGCTTACCCGTACCGAAGCGGAGACCGATCCGGCCTCGATCGCCGCTACGGGCGTGAGCGAAACGCACCTGTACCACACTCCACGCGGGCCGGTCGTCGTGCGGGACGGAGAGGTGTATACCGAGGCTGCTGCGGTGGCGGCCGCCGCCGCGCCGGCCGCCGGCCCGGCCGGAGCCCGCGCCGGCACCAGGCTCGGCGCCATCAGGGCACTGCTTGACGGACTGACGCGGAACCGCAGAGGACAAGAGGACTTCCGGGTGATCCTGCCCGACGTCCGGCCGTTCCTCGGATCGGATGGCAATCATGCCATTACTACGGAAGACCAGGTCATTGGCCTGACCGGTACCAGCGAGGTCGGCCGGGTGCTTGAGCAACTCCTGCTCCAAGCCGGCATGAGCCGCGACTCGTTCGCCCACCTGGTGCCGGTCGTGACCGCACCAGACTTCGGGGCCGCGGCGCTGGTGCGGGGGCCCGCCAGGCATCAGTTCACGATCGACCAGCCTCATTGGCTTGGCCTGTACTCCCGGCGGGCAGAGATCAGGCTCGAGACCTTCATCACCGATGTAAAGGATGCCAGCTCGGAACCCGTCGACCTGTTCCAGATGCGGGTTGACGAGGGCGACGTCGCGGTCAGCGCGGTAGACACCTCGAGCTGGGTGTGGAGCTACTCGGGATGGGGCCTGTGGAACCTGGTCACGAAGACGATCGGAAGCGCGCTCCGCTTCGTCGGGCTGCTTGACCAGGAGGTACCCGGACAGGTCAGCTACGGGCGCCAGTACACCTGGACAAGGACCCTCACGGACAAGCGCCTGCCGACATCAGGGCGGCTGATCCAGGCCCTTCACCCGTACAGGGAGAAGGTTGGCCGCGCGGTCTGGCGCATCTCGGTAGTCGCCTACAACAGGAACTTCGCATTCCACGGCAATCCCAAGGACGCCAGCGCCATCGTCGACGTCAAGCGCGGCATCAGCTTCGCGCGCCGGGTTAACCAGGCCCCGGACCCGAGGGCCGCTCGCGGTCCTGTAGCGCCGGAAACGCTGCCGCCAGGAACGGTACCGGCGATCAAGCGGGCCAATCCCAAGGCGGCCGAGCCGCCGCCAGGTACCCGCCTGCTGCCGCAGATCCCCGGGTCACCGAGGGACCGGCGCCTGGTGCCGGTCGTGCCGATCGTGCCCGCGCTTGCCGTGACCAAGCGCCTGTATCCCGTTATCCCCGCACCCGAGGCCGCCGGCCCGCCCGACGTCACGGGCGAAGGCAATCCCTTGTACGACGCCGTGCGCAATCTGCTCGAGGAACACGCGCCGAAGATGCTGCACGCCTACTGGACGATCGAGCACGGCGCCGTCCCCCGGCGCAGGCGGGAGATCCCTGCCCGGCTGCAGAATCTGCTCAACGTCAGCTCGCTCACCATGCTGATGGACGCGATGCTCGGCCCCGGCCTGCTGCTGTCCGCCATCCGGCAGATCACGCCGTGGGCGACCGAGCACGTGCAGATCAGGCTGCGCGCCCGCCGGGATCCCGACGGCGAGGGCTATACCTTCCTCGCGACCGAGGAAGAGGCCAACGTCTCCAGGTACGCGTTCGGGCTTAACATCGCCAACGAGGCCAAGTCCAAGGTGCGCGAGAACAATCCGACGTGGCAGGTTTCACCAGAGGTGGCCTCGGTCGCCGCCCCCGCTTCAGGTGCCGGCGCCGGCGCCGCGACCGGAGCGCCGGCCGGAGGCTTCAGCACCTTCGAGCCGACCGGCAACCCCGGTGTCACCAAGAGCACCACCAGGGGCGGCTACGCCCAGAACGTTAAAGCCCAGCGCGACACCTGGTTCATTCCCGGCCGGGCCGGCCTGTACGGCGGCAAGGTCGAGATCGACATCACGCTGAGCCGTTCCATTCGTCCGTCGTGGCTCCTGCACAGCGCCCTGATGACCCTGCCAGGCAAGATCGCGGGGCTCTGGTGGAAGACCGGCGACCATGACGCGGAACTACCGCATGAGAGCGTCGTCATGTACGAGGCGGTGCTCATCCCTGCCGATCTCCTGGACGATACGATACCGCCGGTACCCGCGGGCGCCTTCGCAGTCGAGGAACTGGCGCCTGGCACGCCGCTGCCCGCTGACGCGCTGAACCTGCTTCCCGACGAGTGGCTCAACCGCAAGGTGGTCACCCTCGGCTGGAACCACGAGTCCCTGCGGCTGCTATTCGAAGAAGTGGTGCGCAAGCTCGCGGCCAGCGACCCGTCAGTGCGCCGGCTGACCGACAAGGGCACTGTGGCCTACCACGCCTTGCACCACATCTTTTCGTATCAGATGTTTACCCGCGAGCTCGAGAAGATGGTGGGGGCCGACGGGCTCACCATGCCCCTCCTGGTCCGCCAGGGCGGACCGCTGACCGACACCTCCGGCGAAGTGAACATCAAGGTCACGCTCGCCGGACCGCAGGTGCGCGGGTACATCTTCAGCTGGCTGGAATCGGTCGGCTATCGCATCGGCGAGATCGGCGGGATGGTAGCCCGTGCTTTCGGCTGGTCGCCGGGAGCGGACACCAGCTTCACAGGCAACACGGGCAACCTGGCCGTGACCTCCCCGGTCTCGCCGGCCAAGCAGCAGGTCACCGGCGCGATCGGTCCCACGGCTAGCTGGTCGAGCTCCAAGTCGAACTCGCACATCCTGCAGAACATCACCAGGGCCAAGGCCCGCAGCCGCAGGATCCCCTGGCTAGATGTGATCCCGGGGCGTGCGATCGTCACGGTGAAGGTGACGACATGGAACCAGCGCGGCATCATCAAGGTTCCCGCGGGCGAGGTGACCGTCTCTTACCTGCTTCGCAACGCGGTCGATCTCGCGTTCTCTCCTGAAGCGGCTCTCGCTCACAACGTGTACCCCGCCGAGGGCATGCCGACCCCGGCCGGCCGCTACTTCCCAAGTCCCGGCGACGATGGCAGCGCGCTCGCGGCCGCCTTCAACATGCGGTTGTTCACCAATGACAACGTGGCCGCCCGTACCGCACCTGAAGGGCGAGTTGACCCGCGCCACCGCGCCTGGTACCAGGTCGCCGGGTACTACGACTACTGGACGGACTCCTTCCACATCGGCCACGTTCACGAAGCAGGCGCGCCCTTCCCCGAGGGCTTTGAGCCACCGGAAAGCTATACGGGCCCGCGCCAGTTCCGCGGCGGTGCCTACCTCAATGACGTCGAGTTCGCCGCGCACCTGTGGGGCGTCATCGCCCGCGAGCATCAGCACGCCCGCAAGGAGGCGCCGCTGCGCATGCCCAACATGGTGCTCGCCAGTTCTCTCGCCGGCGCGCCGAGCAATCGCGGCGCGCCGGCGTTCGCCAGGCGGGTGTCCGGATACCTGCGCAATCACGTGCTGGCCTCGCCGGCGCACGTCTACCACAGTCCGCTCGGCCGGACCCTGTCGGTCAACTACGGCTTCGACGAGCTAGGAAACGCGCTCATGACCACGGGCAGCCTTCCGCCTGCCGATCGCGGCCTGCCTGACACGTCCTCACAGCATCCGTGGCGGCTGTTCAGCAATGGCGAGGAAGCGGACGTCGCCCTCGGTCATGACCTGCACCAGGTCATCACCGCCGAGCTTCCCGGCGAACTGCGGGCGCGCGCCGCCCGCCTGGGCAGCCCGCCGCCCTCGCGCCACGTGCTGCTCGGGCCGCACCGTCAGCGGCGGTCGTCGCCGCTTGCCCAGGACGTCAGGGTCATCGGCGGGCTGCGGGCCGGGCCGAGCACGCTCCGGCCAGACACGGTGGTGATCCGGCGACCTGGGGAGACCAGCGACCCGCACGACAGCGTCGTCATCCGGGCGATGCGGCGGCCGACTCCAGAAACGGTGAATATCTACCTGACGCGCGCGGCGGTCGGCAACCCGGAGTTTGGCTGGACCGATTTCCTGCCCGCGCTCGAAGAGGTGGCAGGCGCGCTGCCACCGGAGATCACCACGATCAGCCTGCACGGCCTCGATGCCTGGCTCATCTCCGACCCGCTGAGCCGTACGCGGCTGGCGGCGGCGCTGGCCGTAGCCGGGCAAAGGACCGTCAGGGTCGGGAACGGCCATGTCAGGGTGACTCCGCACGGCCTGCTCGTGCATGACGACGCCAACCCAGCGGCCAGCATCTGGCAGTTCTCACCCCTGGCAGGCGCCCCGCGCAATACCGCCGCCGCGACCACCCGCCACGGTGCGCTCGACATCTTCGGCCTGACCTGGCAGGTCAGGCTCGAGGAGGCCATCTCGGCAAGACGACCTGAGCCCATCTACCGTATTCCCGCAGGCCTGGCGGTCATGACGGACAGCCTGCATCGTGCCATCCAGGGCGCGACGGCGGGCGACCCGGCACTGGTGCAGGCACAGCAGCTCATCGCCGAGGCGGACACGGTCCCGCCGCGGCCCTTCTCTGCGACGCTGTTCGTCGACCCGCGGGCCGTGGGGCAGCTCAGCCGGCTAGGGCACGACCTTGCCTCGCCTGCCCACCTTGGCCACGAGCCCGGCATCATCTATTACGGCGACCCGGTGGTCGCCGGCCTCAGCCGGAACCTCCACCGCCCGGCCGAGTGGCCTGCGACCTGGCACTACCACGCTTGGGATGTGGAGCCCGTGCCCGCAGGCGTGTGGTTGCACACGGCCTCGCCACCTCCAGGCCACCGGGCGCGGGCAGCAAGCATCAACGCCGTTGGCCGTTACCGTGTCATCGTGACCGAGCCGCTGAGCGAGGTTTACAGTCGCGAGGAGGCATGGCGGCAGGTTCCCTTGTTCATCCGTAACCTGCCTCCGGAGGTCCGCGACCATCTCCTCCTGGATTTCGGCCCTAACCTGTCTGGCAATCGCCTCGCCCTGGCGGCGGCGAACCACATCGTGGCCGGGATGACACCGGAGGCCATCGCTCACCTCGTCCGCCTTGACGCTGAACGCGATCCCACGCTGATCATTCACCGGAGGCAGACTCTGGACCAGCTAGCGGCCTTTACCGAGGCGGACATCACCGGGACCGACGTCTACAGCCCGGCCTTTCCTGTCACGGTGCTTGCCGTCGCACCTGGCCCCTTGCCACCCGCCTGCAATGTCCGGTTCGTGCTCCATCTGAGTACGCAGGGCGCAGGTACCGAGTTCCGCCACGCCGGGCAGATGCTCGCGGGAGCCACCTACATGGCGATCATCCCGGTCGGCACCAGGCTCCGGCTCGGCGACCTGAACGTCGAGATCCAAGACGGCCGGCCGATCGTGGAGATCCACTTGCACGAGCTGCCGCGCATGGCGCCGGTGACCCTTGAGCCCGCCGAGCCGGCCGGCGAGACCGATCAGCCTCCCCCCGCGCCAGGTCAGGACCAGGACCGGCGGCTGTCGGTGATCTTCGAGGGGCCGGAAGATGAGGTTGAGCCCGATGAGGGCTGGTCGGCGCCTGAGGAACCGCGGGAACTGTTCGAGTCCGATGTGGTCCCCGGCGCGCTGGCCGAGGCGGCCGACGCGGAGCCGCAGGTCGTGGTGCGGGCTGAGACGGAGCCGGCGGCCGGTACCGGCGCCCTGTTCGGATCCAGCATCACTCCGCGCCGCCGCGCAGGCGGCGACCGGCCTTCGAGCCGGCTGAGCCTGCTGCTGCCCGACCTTCCCGCGCTGCTCGGCCGGGCCCACGCCTACCTCGGGCGAGGCAAGAGCACGGTGCCACAGGATCTGCCCGAGCAGCGCGCGGCCGAGGGCCTCGCCGCGGTCCTGGCCGAGGCGGCAGGCCGCCGTGGTGCTGAGCCGTGGTGGAACGCCCATGTTGACGACGGCTTGCGGATCCTGCCGCTGGCCAGGACCGACACTGCCTACGCCGATTCGCTGCCGGGTATCGATCCCGATCATCTGGCCGTGGACGATCCGGTTCCGCTGACGGGCGCGATCAGCGCGCACAGCGACCAGGAATCGGTCGCCGCTGGCGCCGTCCTCTTCGTGATCACCAGCCCGGCCGGCCGCAATGTCGGCGGCCTGGTCGGCGGCGGCTCCGACCTCATCATGTTCGCACCTCAGACGCGTTTGCGCGTCGTGAGCATACGGACGGAAGCGAGCGGACGGCGAGTCATCACGCTGGCACCGCCCGCCGTGCCACCGCCTCCGGTTCAGTGAGCGTTCACGAGGCACTGATCGCGGGACTACGATCGCAGCGTGGACAGCGACGCGATCGTCGGCCGCGATACCGAGCTGTCGCGAGTGCGGGCCTTGCTTGCCGGGGCCGCCGCCGGAGTAGGAGCGGCGGTGCTCGTGGAGGGGGAGCAGGGCATCGGCAAGTCCACCCTGCTGCGAGCCGGGCTGGCAGGTGCCGCCGCGGCCGGGTGCCAGGTGTGCTGGGCTGCCGCTGACGAGCTTGAGCAGCTCTTCCCGCTGCGGCTTATCTCGCTCTGCCTCGGAACGCCTGAACTGGCCGGCCTCAGCAGCGATCCGGCCGGCGTCAGCGCCACGGCAGGCGACCGGCCCGCCGCAAGCCCGCGCGGCCTGGCCGGGCCGATGCCGGCCGGCGACCCGGTGCTTGCCGACATGGAACGGCTGCTGGCTCGTGTCGATCAGATGTGCTCGAGAGCGCCGCTGGTGCTGGTGACCGAGGACCTTCACTGGGCCGACGAGGCGAGCGTGCTGGCCTGGTACCGGCTGAGCCGGGCTGTCGTGCAGATGCCGCTGCTGCTGGCCGGCTCGATGCGGCCGGTGCCGTCGCGTGAGGACCTGGCCAGGCTGCGACGTGGGCTGCGCGCGCGTGGCGGGGACGTCCTCGTGCTCGGGCCCTTGGGCGCGGCGGCCGTGCGGGATATGACCGCAGGCCTGGTCGGCGGCCGGCCAGGGCCACGGCTGGCAAGGCTAGCCGAGCGAGCTGGCGGCAATCCCTTCTATGTCAGGGAGCTGGTCGAGTCGCTGCACCGGGCAGGCCGGGTAAGGGTCGGCGGCCGGGTGGCCGAGCTGACCGGGCAGGACGAAACGCGGATCCCCGTGTCGGTGCTTGCGGCGGCACGCGACCGGATGAGCTCACTGCCCGAGGAGGTAGTGACCGTCCTGCGCTGGGCCGCCGTGCTCGGGCAGGAGTTCTCGGTGACCGATCTCGAAGTGGTCACAGGACGGACCGCGGGAAACCTGATGAGGGTCGTCGACGAGGCGATGACGGCAGGTGCCATCGCCGACGCTCCGGTCGGCGTACGTGATGAACCGCGCCTCGGCTTCAGGCATCCTTTGCTCAGGCAGGCCCTGTATGAGGAAATGCCCGCCGCGATGCGCCGGGCACTGCACCGCCAGGCCGCCCGCGAGCTGGCGGCCGCTGGCGCGCCGGCCGAGAAGGTCGCCGCCCAGCTCGTGGCGGCACCGGGAGGTGCGGACGAATGGCTGGTCGCCTGGCTGGCTGAGGCCATGCCCGCCCTGATCTACCAGGCGCCGCGGCTGGCCTCTGAGCTGCTGCGGGGAGCGCTCGGCGAGATCGGGCTCGCCGATCCCCGCCGCGAGGCTCTCGAGTCCTGCCTGGTAACGATGGCATTCGCCCTTCTGCGCGACGAGGAAGTCAAGAGGGTCGCTCCTTCGGTGCTTGCCAGGGCCAAGGACCCGGACCGGATCATGGAGCTGTCCTGGCTGCTCGCCTACTCGCTGACGAGGTCAGGGCAGCCGGCGCAGGCCGCTGAAGCGGCCTACCAGGCGCTTTCGCTGCCGCAGGCCAGCGAGGTCTGGCGGGCAAGGCTGCATGCCGTGCGTTCCCTCGCGCTCATTTTGACCGGCCATCGCGATGATGCCGAGCAGGTCGCCGCACGTGCGCTCGGCATTGCCCAGGCTACCGGAGACTCCTTCGCGCTCGGCTACGCACTGCACACGTTGTCGCTGGTCAGCGAGCGCAAGGGCGATGAGGAAGGCAAGCTTGAGCACATCAGCAGGGCACTGAAGGAGATCAGCGAGGACTCACGTGCGTCCGACCTGCGGCTGCTGCTGCTCGGGAACCAGATAGAAGGGCTGCGCAGGCTCGACAGGCATGCCGAGGCTCTCGACGCCATCAGGACCGCGATGACCCTGGCAGAACGGACGGGCACTCCGAGGCTCAGCGTCGTCTGCCTCTCGGCCGCCGAGTACTCCTACGAGCTTGGCCACTGGGACGACGCGCTGGCCGTTCTCGAGCCGGTCGCGGTCCTGCCAGGCCCGCACGAAGCGCCGATCGGCCTCCACGGAATCGCGGCCTTGATCACGGGCCACCGCGGTGACCATGTGACGGCCGCTGAACACCTGGCCGCAGTGCCCGCCGACGCGATCCGCACCGAGGCCGTGCGCGTGAACGCCCACCACTTGCTGCTCGCGAGTGCGCTGCTCGCCGAGAGGAGAGGGCAGCCGGGCGACGCCGTATCCATTCTCGCGCCGGTACTCGACCCAGGCTCGGCGGACATGCCTGAACGTCACTGGGTGCTGCCGGTCCTGACCAGGCTGGCGCTCGCGGTCGGCGACCGCGCCACCGCGAGCGCGGCGGCCGACGTGGCAGGCGACGGGGAAATCCCTGCCGCTCAGGCGGCCGCGCGCTACTGCCGCGGCCTGGTGGCAGGTGACCCGGCGCTGGTACTTGCCGCCGCGGGCTACTACGAATCGACCGGCCGGCCGCTTTACCTGGCCCAGGCGCAAGAGGATGCCGCCGTGCTGCTGGCCAGCCTGGGCGACCGCGACCGCGCGCTGGCGTCGTTCGCCGTCGCACTTCGCGGCTACCGTGAGCTCGGCGCGCAGTGGGACATCACCCGCGCCGACGCCAGGCTGCGCGATCACGGAGTCGCGCCTAGCGGCGTGATCCAGCCGGCGAGGCCCGCTACCGGCTGGGATGCTCTCACCGCGATCGAGGTCGAGATCGCCCGCCTGATCGCCGACGGGCGCCCCAACCCGGAGATCGCGGCCAAGCTCGACCTGCCTCGTCATGCCGTCCAGACTCACGCCTCGCACATTCTGGCCAAGCTTGGCGCCAGGTCGCGCGCGGAGATCGGCCTCAGGCGTTCTTAAGTCGCCGGCCGGTGCCTGATGACTTCGCTCACGATCTCGCCGCGTGACCTGGCGCCCAGCTTGGCGAGAACGTGTGAGACGCGGACCTGGACGGTGCTGCGGGACAGGAGCAGTTCAGCCGCGACCTCAGTGTTCGACAGGCCCTCAGCGACCAGGCGTGCCACCTTGATCTCGGCCGGAGTGAGGGAATCCCAGCCTTGGCCGGCGCTGGCGGGCCCAGCCGTATCGATGCCGGCGAACCGCAGCCTGTCCCCGGCGCGGCGCAGGTCCCAGCCCGCGCCAAGATCGCGGTAAAGGCCGGTCGCGACGCCGAACGCTGCGCGGGCGGAGACGAGGTCGTCGCTCGCGGCTAGCGCCACCGCGGCATCTTCCTGCGACTCGGCGCGCTGCAGAGGCCGCCCGGCTGACTCGTAGTAAGCGGCGGCGGCCAGAATGAGGTCAGCATCGCCGGCCACCATGCCGCGGCAGCGGCGGGCCGCGGCCACCTTGATCGGCAGTTCCTCGCGCTCAGCTTCCGCCTCTGCCGCGCGTGCCGCCGCGGTTGCGGTGTCGGTGTCGCCGGCCGCCAGCGCGAGCCTCGTCAGGGTCGGGAGCAGGAAATGACGCTCGGGCATCGTCGCGGCCACTTCAGTGTCGAGGCATGGCACGAGCACCGACATGGCCTGTTCAGGCTGTCCCGCCTGCTCGGCAGCCAGCGATCTGGCCAGCAGCAGGTAGTACATCACAGTCCGGTTAGCTACGGCGGTGAGCTCCTCGCCGCGCACTGCCATAAGGTGTTGA
>Ga0335072_10011098_pt1 | contig 12917 bp, 11 predicted proteins | sample Lox_Sample_21_FD_206725 | JGI IMG/M metagenome (GOLD analysis project Ga0335072, IMG submission 206725) | Soil microbial communities from Loxahatchee National Wildlife Refuge, Florida, United States - Lox_Sample_2.1 | ecosystem: Environmental > Terrestrial > Soil > Wetlands | place: USA...
CATCTTCCTGCGCAGTCCGCGCGCCACCCTCATTCCCAGCGTCGCCGTCCCGGTATCCCTCATCGGGACCTTCGCCGTGATGTATCTCCTCGACTTCAGCCTCGACAACCTTTCTCTCATGGCGCTTACCATTGCCACCGGCTTCGTCGTGGACGACGCCATCGTGGTCATGGAGAACATCACGCGCCACCTCGAGAGCGGCATGCCCGCATTCAACGCCGCCCTCGTCGGTGCTCAGGAAATCGGGTTCACCGTCTTCTCCATCAGCATGTCGCTCATCGCCGTCTTCATCCCCATTCTCATGATGGGCGGCATCATCGGGCGGCTCTTTCGCGAATTCGCAATCACTCTCTCGGTGGCCATCGTTGTCTCCATGGTCATCTCGCTCACCACCACGCCCATGATGTGCGCGCACCTGCTCAAACATCACGACCCGGGCGAGAAACACAACATCTTCTACCGAACCAGCGAGAAGTTCTTCAACGGGCTGCTCTCCATCTACCGGCACTCGCTGGCGTGGGCGCTCGACAATCCCGTCCTCATCCTCATCGTGCTCGCCCTTACCATCGCGCTCAACCTGGTCGTCATCGTTCGCATTCCCAAAGGATTCTTTCCCCAACAGGACACCGGATCCATCGTGGGCGGGGTGCAGGGCCCGCAGGATGCTTCCTTCGCCTTCATGAACTACTCGGTGCAGCAACTGGTCAAAGTGATCCGCACCAACCCGGGGATTGCGCACGTCAACGCCTACACCGGCGGCAACGGCTCCAGCAACGGCGGCTTCATCTACATCGCTCTCAAGCCGCTGGGTAAGGGCCCCGGCAAGCGCACCGAAAGCGCCATGCAGATCATCAACGACCTGCGGCCAAAAATGGCCCGCCTTCCCGTCGCATCAGCATTCCTGCAGCCCACCCAGGATCTTCGCATCGGGGGCCGCAGCAGCAGCGCCCTCTACCAGTACACCATCCAGTCCGACACCATTGAGGACCTCGCCCACTGGGGCCCCATCCTGCTTGAAAACATGCGCAAGCTGGCCGGCCTCCAGGACGTGAACACCGATCAGCAGAACGGCGGCCTCGAAGAGATGCTCGACTACGACCGCGTCACCGCTGCCCGGCTCGGTCAAACCCCGCAGTCGCTCGATTCCTCCCTCTACAGTGCCTTCGGACAATCCGAAGTCTCGGTCATCTACACGCAGCTGAACCAGTATTACGTGGTCATGGAAGTCGCCCCCCAATACTGGGCTTCCCCCGACGGCCTTAAAGATATCTGGCTCACCACCGGCTCCTCCGTTGGAGCGGGCATGAACTCCATGAGCCCGCTGGCAACCATGACCCGGGCAACGACGACCACCACTCCGCTGCAGGTCAACCATACCGGACTCTTCCCGTCCGTGACCGTCTCGTTCAATATGGCGAATGGCATGTCCCTCAGCGACGCCGTGCGCGAGGTCAGCGAAATGGAAACCCGCCTCGGCATGCCCTCCACCGTGCACGGATTTTTCGCCGGCACCGCGCAGGCCTATCAGGCCTCTCTCGCCAGCGAAAAGTATCTCGTCGTCACTGCGATTTTTGCCGTCTACATCGTTCTCGGCATCCTGTACGAGAGTCTGGTTCATCCCTTCACCATCCTCTCCACTCTGCCATCGGCCAGCATCGGCGCCATGCTGGCGCTCATGATCTTCAACATCGACCTCAACGTCATCTCCATCATCGGAATCATTCTCCTCATCGGAATCGTGAAGAAAAACGCCATTATGATGATCGACTTTGCCCTGATGGCCGAGCGCGAAGAACAAAAATCCACGCGCGACGCCATCTTTGAGGCCTGCATGCTCCGCTTCCGGCCCATCATGATGACCACCATGGCCGCCATCTGCGGAGCCCTGCCGCTCGCCTTCGGAACCGGTACCGGCTCCGAGCTTCGCCGCCCGCTCGGCATCACCATTGTCGGCGGACTGCTCCTCAGCCAGCTCGTCACCCTCTACACCACGCCCGTCGTCTACCTCACCCTCGACGCGCTGCGCCTCCGCCTCTCAGGCAGAACCCACGATACGTTCCGCCCCGAGATCGAAGGAGCGACCTCATGACCGGCGCGAAAACCACTCGCCCCGTCGCGATCGGCCCCGCACGCTTCCTGGCCTTCGCGTCCATCGCTTGCATCGCTATGCTGGCCGGATGCCGCGTCGGCCCCAGGTATCACCCGCCCGCGCCTCCGCAGGCCACCGCTCCCAACTACAAAGAATCCACCGTCAACTTCCAGGATGAGCCAGGCTGGAAAGTCGCCAGCCCGCAGGATGCCATGCTCCGCGGCAAGTGGTGGGAAGTCTTCCGGGAGCCCGAGCTCAACACCCTCGAAGATCAGCTCAACATCGACAACCAGAACATCAAGCAGTTCTTCAACCAATACATGGCCGCCCGCGCCGTCGTCGCCGAGGCGCGCTCCCAGTTCTGGCCCACCATCACCCTCAATCCCTCCTGGGGCCGGTCGAGAAGTTCCGGCAACCTCACCAATTCCTCCACCGCAAACACCGGCCGCACCAGCACCATCTGGTCGGTTCCCGTGGACGCCACCTGGGCTCCCGATCTGTGGGGCAAAGTTCGCAATCAGGTCCGCACCGCGCAGTACGCGGCCCAGGTTTCCGCCGCAGACCTGGAAAACGAAAAGCTCACCGAGCAGGCTTCCCTGGCCCAGTTCTATTTTGAGATTCGCGGCCAGGACATGCTGCAGCAGATCCTCGATCAAACCGTCGCTGCCGATCAGAAAGCACTCGACGCCACCCAGGGCGCCTACGACGCCGGCACCGGCGACTACATTTCGGTTGTGGAAGCGCGCAGCACCCTCCTTAGTGCGCAGTCAGCGGCCGCCAATGTCGGCCTGCTGCGCGCCCAGTATCAGCACGCCATCGCCATGCTTCTTGGCAAAGTCGCCACCGACTTCACTATCCCCGTCCGGCCGATGACCTGGGCTCCGCCGCCCATTCCCACCGGCCTTCCCTCCCAGCTCCTCGAGCGCCGCCCCGACGTAGCCGCGGCGGAGCGAACCCTGGCGGAAGCCAATGCCACCATCGGCATCGGCTATGGCGCCTTTTTCCCGCAGCTCAACCTGACCGCTGCCGGTGGCACGGAAGCTTCCAACATCGCCCGCATCGCCGACTGGCCCAGCCGCTTCTGGTCCATCGGCGCCTCTGCCGCTCAGGTCCTCTTCGATGCTGGCCTCTATCGCGCGCAGCTCCATCAGTACGAAGCTACCTATAACGCCGACGTCGCCACCTATCGCCAGACCTCGCTCACTGCCTTCCAACAGGTCGAAGATGCGCTCTCCTCCACGCGCATCTACTCTCAGCAAATCATCAAAGAGCAGGACGCCGTCAAAGCCGCGCAGGAGTTCCTCGATCTCGAGACCCAGCGCTATAACCTCGGTGTCGATCCCTACGTCGACGTGGTCACCGCGCAAACTACCCTGCTCGGCGATCAGCAGTCTCTGAACTCTCTCGAGGTCTCGCAGATGATCTCAGCCGTCCAGCTCGTTCAGGCGCTCGGCGGCGGATGGGACCTCTCCCAACTGCCCACTCCGGCACAAGTCGGCGCCAAAGTCCCCAACAGTGCCTACACCATGGAGAAGTAGCGGCACTCTTTCATGCGTCAGGCGTAGAATGCGCCAATCGTCCTGTTGCCAGGAGAATCCCGATGCGTCTGGTTCGTCACGCTGTCGCCCTTGCTCTCGCCGCCGCCATCCTGCCGCTCCTCGCCTCCGCCCAGGCCCAGGAAGACGCCTCGCGCTCCATTCCTAATGGCGGCATCTCCGTCCCCGGCTGGCAGGGCAAAATCGATGCCACCGCCGAACAGGCCGGACAAACCATCAAGGATGCGAAGCTCTCGCAGGACGGCGATGCTCTGCACGTGATTACCGGACCAGCCGTGACCTATTGGAACCCGAGCAACACCGCCAGCGGCGACTACACCGTCTCAGCTACCTTCACCGAGCCGAAGTTCATGAACCTCAACACCCATCCCCATCCCTATGGGATCGTGATCGCCGGCAACGACATGGGAACGCCGAATCAGACGGAGCTCTACTGCGCCGCCTACGGAAGCGGCAACTTTATCGTTCGTGGATTCGGCCCAGCTCCCTTCGCCATGAATGGCCGCCGCGAAGCCAGCCCTGCCGTGCACAAAGCCGACGCGCCCGGCCAGTCCGTGACGCAAACCATCGCCATGTCGGTCAAAGGTGACAAGGTCGACTGCGCCATCAACGGCACCGTGGTCGCCACTTACGACAAATCCCAGGTCGTCGGCTCCGGGAAACTTAAGTCCACCGACGGTGTCTACGGAATCCGCTTCGCCCACAACACCGAAGGCACCGTCACCGGACTCAGGATGACCCAGCCATAGCCACGGTTCTGCCGCCCGCGTAACAAATCAAACTCGACGGCACGTGAACCACCCCCCGTCGATTCCCCGCTCCTGTCAATCCCCCAATCGACGCATATTCGCTGTGGAAATGTTCATGACTGCACGCGAACCCCGGGCGTAGGATTCCCTCCGTCCGCAATGGACGAAAATTCCTTTTCCGTGGAGGCGTTTCCCCAATGCCCGCACTCGGATTTGTGCCCCTCAGCCGACATCCTTTGGCCAAAGCGCTCGCTTTGGCTGTCGTGCTCTTCTCGTTCGCAGGTGAGAAGGCTTCCGCAGCCCCCGACTGGACCGCAATCCAAACCGCCATGGGCGCATCCGGAACCGAAATGCCCGGCAACGTTCTGCGCTTTGAGCTCTACCGTTCCGACCTCGCCAGTTCGTTCACCGTTAACGGCACCACCCCTGCTCTCGGAGCGGTCGCGAATGGCTTCATCGCCTTCAAGCCTTCCCATGATGACGGTGGCGAGTTCTTTGCCGACGGTTCTCTCCCCGCCCAGGAAAGCGAACTCAACGCTCTCGAAACCGCTCTCCGTGCGAACACGCGCGTTCATATCACCGGCATCGGCAGTCACGTCATCCTCGAGTCGCCGAAACTCATTTGGGTCGAATTCGAAGCCCATGGAGACGGCGCCGACCTCGCAACCTCGCTTGCCACCGCCCTGGCCGCGATTCACAGCCCGCAGATGGACGTCGGCGTCGTCCCCGGCACCGACAACGTTTTCGATCCCTCGACCATCCTGCCGCCCAATGTCCTCAAGCTTTTCGATAAGGGCTTCGTCGAGCAGTTCGACCTCATCTTCGCGTTCTACCTGCCCCGCCCTGACGAGCATTCCATCTCCCTCGACGACGTCCGCGCGGAATCGGGTCTCGGCGTCGGCCAGAGCTTCTACATCCAGGTTCCCTTCTCCGGCGGGTCCAACATCACCCTTGACGTCGACTTTGCCCTCCGTCCGGAGGAAGTGCAGCCGGTCGAAGACACTCTGCGCGCCGGCGGCTTTACCATCTCCTCGCAGGCCAATCATTACCTGTTCGACGACGCGAATCTCCAGTTCGTGCACGCAACCGCGTCCGGCGACGGATTCACGCTGGGCGGCTCGTTGTTCAGCGCCATTCAGCTCATCCACGGAAACCACGACGACCACCATCGCTGGTAGAAGGCAGTCCGAGTTCCCTCCCGGCCCCGGTTTCTCAGCAGAATCGGGGCCGATGCATTTGCAGCATCTGCGCCAGGCAAAGCGGTTCAGAGCGCGCCAAAATCCCTGAGCGCTTCCTGAGCGCTTCCTTGGCTCCGGCGATGCATCGCCGGGAAGCGTTTGCCCGGTCGAACAGCTTATCCCAGGACCTGGCTCCACCTTTCCCCGTCGCCCTGCCCCCGGGAGTGATACGGCAGGCATCCCCCCGTCACTAGAGTTCTGTTACTGCGAACTCCGAAGTTCGCTCACCAAAGAGTCGCCATCAAAAGCCGTTAGCTATTGATTTTCAATGCTATAAACAGACATCCAACCAAGCAGTAAGACGCTCAAAGAGGACGTCTCATGCTGCCCTATCTTTCTGTGATTGTTTCCGTTCGGAATGAACGGAAAATGCTGCCTGGACTCATCGATCAGCTGCTGGAACAGAACTATCCAGCCGAGCTCTACGAGATTCTTGTCGTCGACGGCCGGTCCACCGATGGCACCGGAGACCTCATCCGCCGCCGCTACTCCAATCGGCGCGTGCGCGTGCGGATCCTCGACAACCCCAGGCGCACCGTCGCGGCTGGACGCAACACAGGCATCCGCGCCGCGTCCGGCGATGCCATGGTGTTTCTCTCCGGACACTGCTCGATCCCGTCAAAGAACCTGCTGGCGGACACGGCGGAAATTCTGGAAACCACCGGGGCCGGATGTCTGTGTCGTCCTCAGCCTCTGCTCGCCGCTGCGGAAACCCGCATGGGCGAAGCCATCGCACACGCCCGCTCCACCCGCATCGGCCGCGGCGCTTTTGCGCCGGAGATGGCCGGCTTCGTCGATCCACCCGCTTTCGCCTGTACCTTCCGCCGCAGCGTTTTCGAAGAAGTTGGCCTCTTCGATGAAACCTTCGACGCCTGCACCGGCCTCGACTTCAACGAACGCGTCCGCCAGGCCGGCATTCGCGCCTATTGCGACCCGCGCCTGACCATCCACGAACAGCCCCCGCAAAAGCTGCGCGGACTCTTCGCGGAAATGTTCCGCCACGGCCGCGGAGCCAGCCACTGGATGCGCAAACACCCTGAATGCTCGTCTCTGGCCGAGATCGCGCCGCTCACCGTGCTCCTCGCCACCCTGCTCACCATCGTCGCCTGGACGCGGCTGCCCCACATCACCGCCGCCATCGTGACTGCCCCGGCCGCCATGGTTCCCATCGCCGTTCTGTTCGCGGCGATGCAGATCGCTTCCAGCCACGGACTCCGCTCTGCCTGGAGATCGCCCGCGATCGTCGCCACGATCTATCTGGGCCAGGGCCTGGGTCTCATCTTCGAATATGCCATTCCCTCCGAGGACCCGCGTCCGAGGAAAACCGTTCCCGTTCTCAGCATGTCCGAGAACACAGAGAGATTGAGCAAGGCTGATCGCGCCGCCTGACCGTAGCAATGCCTGCGGCCCTACGTGCCATCTCGCCCGATTTTGGCGTCATGTGGAGATGCGGGAAACCCGACTCGCTACACTGACGGCGTGACTGAACCTTTTCCCCGGTATCGCGGACGCATAGCGCCCTCGCCAACCGGCTTGTTGCACCTGGGCCATGCCAGAACCTTCTGGACCGCGTACGTTCGTGCGCGCGATGCCGGCGGCGTTCTGGTTCTGCGCAACGAGGATCTCGATCCGCAGCGCTCGAAACCCGTTTTTGTCGATGCGATGCTCGAGGATCTCCACTGGCTCGGCATCCGTTGGCAGGAAGGGCCGGATGTTGGTGGGACATTCGGCCCTTATTCCCAAAGCCAGCGCGGCGAACTCTACCGCAGCGTGTGGCGCCAGCTCTTCGCCCGCGGATTCCTCTATCCCTGCACCTGTTCCCGCCGCGAACTCACCGGCGTCGCCCAGGCCCCCCACGACGACACCCCCAGTCGTGAGGCCCCGCGCTTCGAAGGCGATGAGGGTCCGATGTATCCCGGCACCTGCCGCCCCCAGCCAGGCTCCCTCACTCTCGCCGATCAATACACCCGTCCAGCCGGCGTGAACTGGCGCTTCCGCGTTCCCGACGGCGAAGTCGTCACCTTCAACGATGGCCATTTCGGCCCGCAGCGCTTCATCGCCGGCGAAGACTTTGGCGACTTCCCCGTCTGGCGCCGGGACGATGTCCCCGCCTACCAACTCTCCGTCGTCGCCGACGACCACGCCATGCAGATCACCGAAGTCGTCCGCGGAGCCGACCTGCTCCTGTCCACCGCGCGCCAGATCCTTCTCTACCGCGCCCTCGGCTGGCCGGACCCCGCGTGGTACCACTGCCCCCTCATTCTCGACGAACGCGGCGAGCGCCTCGCCAAACGCCACGACGCGCTCGCCATCCGCACCCTCCGCGAGCAGGGCCAGACGCCACGCCAGATTCTTCTATTGGTTTAGCTGCGTCTTCGCCGTCGGATCGCTGCCGGCAGTCGACCGCGGACCGCTGACTGTTGGAATTCAGGCCGTCTCTTCCTCGTCCTGCATATCCTCAATCTGCATGTCGCGAAATTCGTTGGAATCGAAGACTTCTCCGCAATCCAGGCACTCGACAAATTCGACGTCTTCCTCGCGCGCCACTACGCGGACCTTGGGATGCTTACAGACCGTATTCATGGGGTTTTCGGGGCAGTAAGAGTAGTTATGGGGCAGATTGTACCTGGCACCGGGCTTCTGTCAACAGGCATATTCGGGCCAGTCCGCGACATGCCGTTTAAACTGGAACCATGCCCGAAACGGAACGCGTTTCCCTCGAAGATGTTCGCCGCGTCGCCGAATTAGCCAACCTCGAGCTGACCGCCGACGAGGCCCCGCGCATGCGTCGCGACCTCAATGCCATCCTCGACTACGTCGCCCAACTCGGCGAACTCGACACCGCCCAGGTCCAGCCCATGGCCCAGGTTTCTGAAATCCTCGCCTCCTCCGGCCCCACCTCTGCCCAAACGCCCTCCGCAACACTCTCCGTCCTGCGCGAAGACGAACTTCGCCCCTGCCTCGACCGCGCGGTCGTCATGGCCTCCGCCCCGGAAACCGATTCCGTCTTCTTTAAAGTCCCCAAAGTGATTGAGCGATGAGCACCACCACCACAACACCTGCAGCCTCCATCGAAGCCATCCGCTCGTCCATCGCCGGCGGTGAAACCACCGCCAGAGCACTCACCGAAATCTACCAGGCTCGCATCGCCGGTGAAGACAACCAGATTCACGCCTTCCTCAGTACCGACAACAACTACGCCCTCGCCCAGGCCGCCCGCATCGACGCCCTCGCAGCCAAAGGCGATCCGCTGCCCAAACTCGCCGGCGTTCCCTTCGGCATCAAGGATGTCCTCACCCTCGAAGGCCTCACCGCCACCGCAGGATCGAAGATTCTCGAAGGCTATCGTCCGCCCTACACCGCCACCGCCGTGCAGAAACTCGCCGACGCCGGCGCCATCTTCCTCGGCAAACTCAACTGCGACGAGTTCGCCATGGGCTCCTCCAACGAGAACTCCGCCTACGGTCCCGTGCACAACCCCCACGACCTCGATCGCGTCCCCGGCGGATCCAGCGGAGGCTCTGCCGCTGCCGTCGCCGCAGGCATGGCCGTCGCCACCCTCGGTACCGACACCGGTGGATCCATCCGCCAACCCGCCTCCTTCTGCGGCGTCGTCGGCGTACTCCCCACCTACGGCCGTGTCTCGCGCTACGGCCTCATCGCCTTCGCCTCTTCGCTCGATCGCATCGGCCCCTTCGCCGCCAGCGTCCGCGACGCGGCCACCGTCCTCGGCGTCATCGCCGGCCACGACATCATGGACGCGACTTCCTCGCCGCTTCCCGTCCCCCATTACACCGCCTACCTCGATCGCGGCGTCAAAGGCATGAAACTCGGCGTCCCTTCCGAATACTTCGCCGCAGGCCTCGATCCCGAAGTCCGCGCCGCCATTGAGTCCGGCATCGACAAGCTGCGCGCCGCCGGCGCCGAAATCAAAAACATCTCTCTCCCGCACACGCGCTACGCCATTCCCACCTACTACGTCATCGCCACCGCCGAAGCCAGCTCCAATCTCGCCCGCTTCGACGGCGTCCGCTATGGCCTCCGCGCACCCCAGTCCGACACTCTCGCCACCATGTATCGCCGCACGCGCGATCTCGGCTTCGGCGCCGAGGTCAAGCGCCGCATCCTTCTCGGCACCTACGTCCTCAGTCACGGCTACTACGACGCGTATTACCGCAAGGCCCAGCAGGTGCGCCGTCTTCTCGCTGACGACTTTCTCGCCGCATTCCGCGAAGTCGACGCCATCCTCACCCCAACCGCGCCCACGCCCGCCTTCAAACTCGGCGAAAAATCCGACGACCCGGTCGCCATGTATCTCGCCGACATCTACACCGTCACCGCCAGCCTTGCCGGCATCTGTGGCGTCTCAGTTCCCTGCGGGCAATCGAAGGCTGGCCTTCCCATCGGCATGCAAATCCTCGGCAAGCACTTCGACGAGGCCACCATCTTCCGCGTCGGTCACACGCTCGAAAATCTCTAACCCGACGACCGTGACACCGATGCCCGATCCCCACATTCGCATCGTCGAGGCCCGCCCCGCCCCTCCAGGTCAGTGGCTCTTCTTCGGACCGCAGGGCCTGCGCGCCGGCTGGTCGATTCTCGTCTACGCTACGCTCTGCGCCATCCTGATCGTCGTTTGTGGCTTCGCCATCGGACCCTTCCTGCATCTGATCCCCGGCTCTCCGGTGACCCCCTCCGCCGGTCTTCTTCTCGAGCTCTCGCAACTCGTGCCGGCCATCGCCGTCACCGCCATCATGGCCGCCTTCGAAGGCCGCCCCTGGCTCTACTACGGCTTTCAGGGACGCGCCCGCTCGATCCGTCTCGTCTCCGGATTCTTCTGGGGCTTCGTCGCCATCTCCGTCGTCGTCCTTATCCTCCATCGCCTCGGATACCTCTCCCTCGACGGTCGAACCCTGGCGGCCATCCCCGCTCTCCGCTATGCCGTCGCATGGGCCGCCGTCTTTCTCTGCGTTGGCTTCTGCGAAGAAGCCCTCTTCCGCGGCTACGCCCAGTTCACCATGGCCCGTGGCATCGGCTTTTGGTGGGGAGCCATCCTGCTCTGCGTTCCCTTCGGCCTCATGCACGTCTCGAACGCGGGCGAATCCCCGCTCGGCCTTGCCGGCGCAGCCGCCGTGGGCCTCCTCTTCTGTCTCAGCCTCTGGTATACCGGCTCACTGTGGTGGGCTGTCGGCTTTCACGCTGCCTGGGACTGGGGTCAGTCCTATTTTTACGGCACCGCGGACAGCGGCCTCATCGCCCAGGGCCATTTGTTCGGCGAACATCCCCTCGGCCCGGTTCGTTGGAGCGGCGGCGTTACCGGACCCGAGGGCAGCATCATTGTTCTGCCGTTGCTGGTCGTCATCGCCGCACTCATGACCGCCTGGTGGAGCAAGCGCGGCGATAAACCCTTCCAGGGCAGGGCCTGGCGCCCCGGCCGCCTGCCCGAAAAACCCTAGCCGATGCCCTGCTCCCTCTCTCTTTACATCGCAGCCTGCCCGGCCCCGCTCCACGGCCTTACCCGCGGAACCCACCTCCGCACATTCCGGCAGTAAAGCTCGTACTCCAGTCCAAACGATCCTCTCAGCTTCGGTTCTTCATAAAGAAGAACAAAGGCGTGAAACAACAGCCACACGACTGCGCCATATTCGGCGAGCGCGACGTTCCCCAGGAACAGCGCCTGACCGAAAATCATGCTCGCCACCGCCACATACATCGGATTCCGGACATAGCGATACCAACCTGTCACCACCAGGTGGCGCGTCGGAAAGACGGGAGCCGGCGTGCCCACACCCTGCACCGCAAACCGCGCGAACGAATCGAGCACAACCGCAATGCCCAGTGCGATCAGAACACCCCCCAGCACGCGCACCGGCGCTATCGCCCAGCGAGCCGGTTGAACTTTCCACCGCGAGATCCACCATGGCAATAGTCCTGCGACGAATCCTGGCGCGATGACCAGGAAAACCACGCTCCCCACGATTGCCCCGATCTTTCTCATCACGACGCCCCCACCCTCTCCTGGATGATCCTCAGAAACGAGCCGGCGCCGCTCTCCCGTCGACTGCTGTGTTCTCGATCCTCGCGCGCACTTCCGGGTCGCGTTCGGCAGCCACCGCTTTCCGAAATGCTACCGTGGAACAGAATGCGCGCCGTCGTGCAACGCGTTTCAACCGCCTCCGTCACGGTCGAAGGACGAGTCGTTGGGGAGATTGGGCCTGGCCTTGTGGTGTTGCTGGGCGTTGCTGCCGGCGACGCTGCCTCCGACGCAGACTACCTCGCTGAGAAGATTGCCGGTCTGCGCATCTTTGAAGACGCGGACGGCAAAATGAATCGCAGCGTGGCCGACGTCGGCGGCGCTGTCCTCGCCATTTCACAGTTCACCCTCTATGGGGACGTCCGTCGCGGCAAGCGACCCTCCTTTGACGATGCCGCGCGCCCGGAGCACGCGCGTAAGCTGTACGAGTACTTTGTCGAACAGATTCGGAGCCGCGGCCTGCACTGCGAAACGGGTCAGTTCCAGGCCATCATGTCCGTCGCCCTCGTCAACCAGGGACCGGTCACGATACTGCTGGACAGCACGAAATCCTTTTAGACTTCCTGTACTCCTCATCCCGGGTCCCTGTCGACGGTCAACGAAAGGAGAACGATCTTCATCAGGCCTTTTCTCCGTCTCCTGCGCGATGGCCGGCTGGCCGCACTTCTGAGCGTCGGCGCAGCGCTGAAGCCCTTCTACAAGCTCACCTGGCTCGCCGCCGCCGGAGAAGCCGGGCTGCTTCACCGATTGGCCCCTGGGCCCGCCACGCTTGACTCGCTCGCCGACGTCTTTGCCGCGCATGGCCAGGGCCGAGAAGCCCTGGAGGCCTGGCTCCAGATGGGCGTCCGCCTGCGACTGCTCCGGCTGGAGCCGCGCGGCTATGAACTCCGCGGGATGGCCGAAGCGCTCGCTCGGCCCGAGAACGACCCGGCGCTCGCCATGGTCGAGGAAATTGCCGGACTCCATCACAAACTCCTCTTCGCGACCCTGCCCAGGATCCGCGACGACGAACTCTGGAGCCTCGCCGACCAGGATGGAGAACTCATTGCCCGCTCATCCCGCATCTTCGAGGCCTTCCAGGCCGAATTGATTCGGCGCACCTTCCCCGCGCGGGGCGCGCTCCGTCTCCTGGAAATCGGCTGCGGCTCCGGCATTTACCTCCGCTACGCGGCCGAGCGAAACCCCTCGCTCAAGGCGCTCGGCCTGGAACTGCAGCCCGCTGTGGCGAACGTGGCCCGCGAAAATCTCCGC
>Ga0335072_10011100_pt1 | contig 12916 bp, 10 predicted proteins | sample Lox_Sample_21_FD_206725 | JGI IMG/M metagenome (GOLD analysis project Ga0335072, IMG submission 206725) | Soil microbial communities from Loxahatchee National Wildlife Refuge, Florida, United States - Lox_Sample_2.1 | ecosystem: Environmental > Terrestrial > Soil > Wetlands | place: USA...
TAGGCCAGAACGGCACATCTATGGCGAGATCATTGTCACGTCACTACAAGTCAGCCGCCGTTCTTTATCACGAGGTGAGCAACTCTGGCTTAGTTGCGAACTATCGCAAGAACGGCAGTAGCAAGTTCGTCGCCTGCCGACCCGTCCGTGGCGCTGCTCAGAGAAACGGATCGCTTGCTCTTCGCCGGCGCCCGTTGTGGGACTACTGTCGGGACTGTGCCGGATCGTGCAGTGGCGACGTCGCCGTCATCCCGTGGCCAGGCGGCCGGAGTGCCACAGGTCATGCGCCCGGCGCAACTTGCTGAGATCATGCGGCCTGAGTTGCCCGACCTGGCTCGCGAGATCATCGCGGAGATCCGCAGCCGGATTCCTGAGTACGCCCGGCCGATGGACGGGCCGTATGGCCATGTGCTGCAGGTCGCGGTGCAACGAGCGCTCGCCTCGTTCTTTGACTGGGTGGCCGACCCGGCCGCGCCGCGAGAACTGCGTGATCAGCTGTGCCGTCGGCTCGGCCAGTACGAGGCGCAGGAAGGCCGCAGCCTTGACAATCTCCAGGCCGCCTACCGCATCGGCGTGCAGGTCAGCTGGCGGCGGGTGATGAGCGTCGGCCTGCGCTCGGGAGCGCCGTCCACAGTGATGTCCTGGCTGGCCGACGCCGGGCTCGCGTACATGGATGAACTCGCTTCGCTGTCGCTTCAGGGATACCTGGAGGCGAAGGCACAGGCGGGGGGCTCCCAGCAGGAACTGCTGAAGCGGCTGCTGCGCCTCATCCTGGAGTGGCCCCCGGCTCCGCCGCGCGCTATCTCTGAGCTCGCGGAGATCGTCGGCTGGCCAGTTCCTGCGGAGGTAACGCTGGTCGCGCTAGAGCCAGGGGCAGAATGCCTACTCGAGTTGCCTGATGATGACCTGCAGGACCTCGGCGGGCCGCAGCCGCATTTCCTGCTGCCTGGCAGCGTGGACGCGAGCCTGCGAACGGCTCTCGCCGGTGTTCTGGCCGGCCGCCGGTCGGCGGTCGGTCTCAGCGTTCCGCTGGCTGAAGCTGCACATTCGCTGCGCTGGGCCCGGCAGGCGCTGGCACTGAGCCGCGACGGGGTCATCGACTCCGGTTCGGTGACGTTCTGCGAGGACTACCTGGTGGAGCTGTGGCTGCTGGCCGACGAGCCGCTCATCGATCAGCTGGCACGGCAGCGGCTCGGCGCAGTCGCTGAACTCGGTCCGGCCCGGCGGCGGCGGCTAGCGGAGACACTCAGCGCGTGGCTGGAGACGAGCGGCACGGCGCCCGCGATGGCTGAGCGGCTCGGTGTCCACCCCCAGACCGTCAGGTACCGGATGCGAAAGCTGGAAGGCGCGCTGGGCGGCCAGCTCAGTGACCCGGATGCGCGCTTTGCCATTGAGGCTGTGCTGCGTGCTACCCGCCTGCGGGATCGCGCGGCCGATGGTCATGACTAGCGGAGGATGAAGTTCTCCACCGCGTTGGCGAATCCCTCGTCGTCATTTGCGGTCGTGACCCGGCGAGCGGCCCGCTTCACCTCGAGGCTGGCCTGGCCCATCGCGATGCTGAGGCCGGAATGTGCGAACATCAGCACGTCGTTGGGCATGTCCCCGATGGTCGCGATCTCGTCAGGGCTGAGCTTGTACCTGGCGGCCAGGTACTTCGCGACCTCGCCCTTGTTGGCCTTCGGATGCGTCACGTCCAGGTAGTACGGCTGGGACTGAGCGGCTGCGACGTGATCGCCGAACTTGTCGCGCACGGCAGAGGTTGCCTTGTCTACCGCGTCGTGGTCGTCGCTGACGCCAACGAGCTTGGCGACGTTGTCGGTCAGTCCGTTGATGCCGTCGGCCATCACCTTCGGTTCGAACTTCACGGTCCAGGTCTCGCGCGCGACGTGCGGACCATCGGCCTTCGGCACGTACCAGTCGGAGCCGCGGTACAACCAGACGTCGAGCTTGACCGAGGACACCATGTCCGCGACTGGAGCCACGATGTCCGCGGGCAGTACGCGCTGCTCAAGCACGGTCATGTCCCGGTCGACCAGCAGCCCGCCGTTGAACGCAGCGATCGGCGTCTGGATGTCAAGCGGCTCGATCAGCATCGCCATGCCGCGCGGCGGCCGGCCACTGGTGATCGCGAACAGTATTCCCGCATCGTGCAGCTTGCGTACGGCGTCGATGGCCCGATCGGTCAGGACCTTCTCTTGAGTGACCAGCGTGCCGTCGACATCGGCGAGCAGCAGCTTGATTGGCGAGCTCATCGGGAGCCTCCGTCGTTGGCCTGGGACGAAGTACCTGGGCTGCTTGCCGCCGGGCGGGACTCGGCACTGCGGTAGGCGTCGATGACATCACGGTAGCGGCCCGCGATGCGGTCGGTTGCCTCCTGCCTGGTTGCCTGGTCGGCGAGGAAGTCCTTCAGCGCCGCTTCCCACAGGGTCCGCCCGACTGCGAACCCGTCGAATCCGTCCACCGAAGCGCCGATCTTGACCCACTCGATCACCTGCGGCTCGTCGGCGCCCCGGCCGAGCACGATGCACTTGACCCCGGCGCGGCTGACACTATCGCGGCCGCCGGCCCGCGCCTGTGCCACGACAGCCGCGCAGTCCGCGGCCGCGTCCAGGCCCTCGATCTTCCAGATGTCCGGTTCGACGCCGCCGGCTTGCAAGGCCGCGATCGTCTCTACCACTAGTCGCGGCCGCAGCTTGCGGTCGTAGTCGCGCTGGTGGCCGTCGAACTCATCGAGCTGCGCCGTGGTGGCAGGCACTAGCAGCTCGAACAGGAACTTGCGATCCCGCTCCCGTAGCCAGGCACTGAGCCTGGCAAGGCGCTCGGTCTGACGCTGGTTCAGGCTCGCGTCACCGGCCGGGTTATAACGCACCAGTACCTTGGCGAACGTCGGATCGAACGCCTCGATGTGCGCCCCGAAGTCATCGCCGTACTGGAATTCAAATTCGTCCTGGCCGGACTTCTCGACCGGCATGGCCAGCGGCACGCCTTCGGCCTTCGCGCGGCGGGCGACTCCGGCCCCGAACTCCTCGTCGACCAGCACGCCGGACGCGCTGGCCGGAGCACCCGCGGCGAGGGCCTGACGATGTGCGTCGAAGATGATCTCTTTGACCTTGATGATGCCCGCGCGCACCTCGGCCGAGACCGGCTCGGTTGCCCCGAACAGATCGTGCTCGAACGAGCCGCGGTGATCGAAGGCCATCAGATACAGCGGTGTGTCATACCCGAGCGTCATGAGCGCACCTCCAGGTGAGGACCATCGGGCAGGTGAGGACCATGGAGTCAGCCAGAGTTCGGCAGATGCCACCGGAACGGCTCGATGAGCTTGCTCACCGAGTCCGGGCCGAAGGAGCCGGGCGAGTATGGCTGGACCGGCGGCGGGTTCTGCAGCAGTGGCTCAGAAATCTCCCACAGTCGCAGAATGCCGTCGGAGCTGGTGAACAACGACTGGTCGCCCAGCATCGCGTCGAGGATGAGCCGTTCATAACCCTCGAGCGCGTTCGCTGCCGCGAATGAGTCCGCGTACTTGAACACCATCTTCTCGCTGCCCAGTGTCATCTCCGCGCCCGGCTCCTTGGCCAGAAACTTAGCGGTGATGGAGCCAGGGTCGGCGAAGTCGATGATGATCTCGTTCCGCCGCCCGTCCGGTACGTCCTTGCGGTGCGCCTTGAACATCCGCAGCGGCGGCTCGTGGAAGCCGAGCGTGATCACCTGTCGCCCGGCGCCCATGCTCTTGCCGGACCGCAGGTAGAACGGCACGCCATGCCACCGCCAGTTGTCGACCTCAGCTTTCAGCGCGACCATCGTCTCGGTTCCGGAGCCCGGGGCGACTCCCGCCTCGCTCAGGTAGCCCTCGTACTGCCCGCGCACCACGTGCCGGGTGTCGATTGGCTTCAGCGCGTCGTAGACCTTGGCCTTCTCGGTGCGCAGTTGCTGCGCCGTCAGTGAGGTCGGCGGCTCCATCGCGATGAAGCCGAGTACCTGGAACAGGTGCGTGACGATCATGTCGCGGTAGGCGCCGGTCTTGTCGTAGAAGTCGGCCCGGCCCTCGATGGAGAGGGTCTCTGGCACGTCGATCTGCACGTAAGCGATGTGCGTGCGGTTCCATACTGGCTCGAACAGGCCGTTGGCGAACCGGAACGACAGGATGTTGTCGACCGACTCCTTACCCAGGAAGTGATCGATCCGGAAGATCTGCGACTCGTCAAAGACCGCGTGCACCGCGTCGCCGAGCTGGATCGCCGACTTCAGGTCCGTTCCGAACGGTTTCTCGATGATCACCCGGGATCGATCTCCGGCCAGGCCCGCATCGCCGAGCATGCCGACCACCGACGCGAAGGCGCTCGGCGGCACCGCCAGGTGGAACAGCCGCCGGACCGAACCGCCGATCTCCTTCTCGGCCCGTTCCACCTCATCGCGGAGCGGAGCGTAGTCGTCCGGATCAGCCACAGCAAAGGACAAGTGCTGCTGAAACTCGCCCCAAGCGTCGGTCTCGCGGGTCGGCTTGGTGATGCAGAAATCCTGGCAGGCCTGCTTGGCATGCGCCCGGAACTCATCGGTGCTGATCGCGAACTTCGCCGGCGCCGAGCCGATGATGCGGTACTTGCGCGGCAGCAGGTTGGCCGCCGCAAGGTGAAACAGGCCAGGCAGCAGCTTGCGCTTCGCTAGGTCGCCAGTGGCACCGAACAGCACAATGACGTGATCGTCCGGGCGCCGGACAGATCCGCGTACCGACGCTTTGCTGGTGCTGACTGTCATGAGGTCCTCGCTATCGGGGGGTTGCGGGCCGCCAGGCGATGCAGGCCGGCCGCCTCCGGGCGGCTGCCCGGGCTGACGGCCGATCCGACCGCGGGACGTCAGGCTGCTACCTGGTCAGCCATGATCAGCGAGCGGGAGGCCAGCACCCGGCCGGCCGGGATCGATTCGTCGCCTGCCAGCAGCTTAGCCAGCGCATCGCGCTTGTCCGCACCGGTGACCAGCCACAACAGCTGATTTGCCCGTGCCAGCGCAGGATAGGTCAGCGTCATGCGCCGGTGGCCCTGGTAGGGCTGCGTGACCGCGACCAGCGCATCGGTAACCTCCAGCACCGGGTCACCAGGCACCAGCGACGCGGTGTGGCCATCCGGGCCGAGCCCCAGATGCACCAGGTCGAATCGCTGTGGCAGCACCCCGGCATACGCGACGGCTGCCGCCCCGAGATCGGGGTTGGTGACCGGCATCGGGTGCACCCTGGCGGGCGAGTCGCCGATGCTCTCCCGCAAGTGGGTGAGGTTGCGGTCCGGGTCACCGTCCGGCGCGACTCGCTCGTCCACCTGGAAGAGCTCGGTATCCGCCCACGGCATGTCCTCGTTCCGGAGCTCTGCGAACATCGCCCACGGCGTATGCCCGCCGCTGACCGCGAAGGTAAACCGGCCATGGTCCGCGACAGCCGTGCGGGCCTGTTCGGCGACGTAGCCGGCCGCCCTGGCCGCGACCATGCTGGTATCGGCTATGACATCCAGGTCGTGGTGCACTTGCTCAGGCCTTCTTCTCCTTGTGCCCGCCGAACTCGTACCGCATCGCCGACAGGACCTTGTCGGTGAAGTCACCGAGCCCGCGCGATTCAAACCGCTCGTACAGCGCTGCGGTGATGACGGAGGCAGGAACGCCCTCGTCGATGGCGGCCGTGACGGTCCACCGTCCCTCGCCGGAGTCGGAGACCCGGCCCTCGTAGTCATCCAGCGTCGGGGACTGGACGAAGGCGGCTGAGATCAGGTCGATGAGCCAGGAACTGATCACCGAGCCGCGGCGCCAGACCTCGGCTACCTCGCTGACGTCGATCTGGTACTGGTATGCCTCCGGATCGCGCAGCGGAGTGGTCTCGGCGTCGACCTCCTGCGTGTGCAGGCCGGCATCGGCGTGCTTGATGATGCTCAGGCCCTCGCCGATCGCAGCCATCATGCCGTACTCGATTCCGTTATGTACCATTTTGACGAAGTGGCCAGCCCCGCTCGGACCGCAGTGCAAGTAGCCATGCGGAGCAGTGCTGCCGGTCCCGTTGGCCTGAGGCAGTTTCCGGCCCGGCGTCGGCTCGGCGCTGCCTTCGCCCGGCGCGATGGTCTTGAAGATCGGGTCCAGGTGCTGTACCGGCCCGGTCTCGCCACCGATCATCAGGCAGTAGCCGCGCTCCAGGCCCCACACACCGCCGCTGGTCCCGCAGTCCACGAAGTGGATCCCGTCGGCCTTGAGCTGCTTGGCCCGGTCGATGTCGTCGCGGTAGTAGGAATTGCCCCCATCGATGACGATGTCGCCTGCGGCCAGCAGCGGCTTCAGCTCATCCAGCGTCGACTGCACGCTGGCGGCGGGCACCATGATCCAGATTGCGCGCGGCTGCGTCAGCTTGCTGACGAGGTCGGCCAGGCCGGTCGCGGCGGTCATGCCCTCGGTTTCCAGCTGCTTGACCGGATCGGGAGTGCGGTTGTAGCCGACACAGGAGTGGCCGTCACGCATCAGCCGGCGCACCAGGTTGCCACCCATCCTGCCGAGTCCGATCATGCCGAGCTGCATCGGCGTATCTGTTGGCATCGTAATCAGCCTTCCGTTTTTGTTATCAAGAAAGACATTTGAGGGAACGACGCGCTACGGCTTGGCCTTGAGCGTCCGGTAGCGGTGGATCAGGCTATTTGTTGAGGAGTCGTGCTTCAGCTCCGGCTCGGCCGCGGCCTCCAGCTCGGGCGCGATCTGGTTGGCTAGCGCCTTGCCCAGTTCCACGCCCCACTGGTCGAAGGAATTGATCTGCCAGATCGTGCCCTGAGTAAACACGCTGTGCTCATAGAGCGCGATGAGCGAGCCAAGCAGCCGCGGCGTGAGCACCTCGGCGAGCAGCACGTTGGTGGGCCGGTTGCCCTCCATCACCTTGTGCGGCACGACGTGCTCGGGCGTGCCCTCTGCGCGGACCTCTTCCTCGGTCTTGCCGAAGGCGAGCGCCTGTGCCTGCGCGAACACGTTGGACGACAGGATGTCGTGGTGGTTCCTGAGCGGGTTAAGCGACTTAGCGAAACCGATGAGATCGACCGGGATGAGCTTCGTTCCCTGATGAATGAGCTGATAGAAGCTGTGCTGTCCGTTAGTGCCAGGCTCGCCCCAGAACACCGCTCCCGTCTGGTAATCGACTCGCGTGCCGGTGAGCGTCACGTGCTTGCCGTTGGACTCCATCGTGAGTTGCTGCAGGTACGCCGGGAACCGCTTCAGGTACTGGTCGTACGGCATCACGCCGACTGTCTGAGCGTCGAAGAAGTCGCCGTACCACACGCAGAGCAGGCCCATGATGACCGGCAGGTTCTGCTCCAGGGGGGCGGTGCGGAAGTGCTCGTCGATGGCGTGAAAGCCGGCCAGCATCTCATCGAAGTTATCCGGGCCGATCGCGATCATCGTTGACAACCCGATGGCCGAGTCCATCGAGTACCGGCCGCCAACCCAGTCCCAGAAGCCGAACATGTTCTGCGTGTCGATGCCGAACGCGGCCACTTTCTCGGCGTTAGTCGACACTGCCACGAAATGCCTGGCGACGGCGTCCTCGCTGCCCAGCGCACTGACGACCCAGTCGCGTGCTGATTGCGCGTTGGTGAGCGTCTCCAGCGTGCCGAATGTCTTGGAGGAGATGATGAACAGCGTCTCGTCCGGCGCCAGGTCCCGCGTCGCCTCGACAAAGTCGGTGGAGTCGACGTTGGACACGAACCGGAAGGTCATGTCCCGCTCGGAGTAATACCTCAGCGCTTCGTAGGCCATCACGGGCCCGAGGTCGGATCCGCCGATGCCCACGTTGATGACGTTACGGATGCGCTTTCCGGTGTAGCCCTTCCAGTCGCCGGAGCGGATCTTCTCGGCGAATGCCCGCATCCGGCGCAGCACCGCGTGCACCTCGGCCACCACGTCGGTGCCGTCAACGACGAGCGACGCGGTTTCCGGCATCCGGAGTGCCACGTGCAGTACTGGGCGGTCTTCGGAGACGTTAATGTGCTCGCCGGCGAACATCGCGTCGCGGCGCTGCGGCACGCCCGATTCCTCGGCCAGTTCGACCAGCAGTCGCATTGTCTCGTCAGTAACCCGGTTCTTCGAGTAGTCCAGGTAGATGCCTTCGGCCTCGGCCGACAGCCGCTCGGCGCGCGAAGGGTCAGCGGCGAACAGTTCACGCAGGTGACGACTGCCAATCTCGGCGTAGTGGCGCTCTAGTGCTTGCCACGCCTTGCGCTCACGAAGCGGCGGGACGGCGATCATTGACGTCTCCTTAGGTGGCCGCCGGCCAGGATTAGCGCCAGCGCGACTCAGCGCCGGCACGGTCTAATCCCAGCACGGCCGGCGGGGCGGATGCTGGCCGGCCCGCCATGCTGCGGGCATCGGTTCCGATGCTGCTACGTCGGGGCAGGTCAGTGACGGCTGGCGAGCGCACTGTTGGTGAACTTATAGCTGCGTCTTGCCGTGTTAAGGGTTATGAGCACAGTCCTGAACGAGGTGCGGACAATGACCGGGCGATCTGCAGGAGGGGCGCGATGGCTCCTGCTCCGGCTCGCCGGGGCAGGCCTGCTGATTGCCACTGCGGGCATTCACCTGGACCTCTACCTAACCGGTTACCGGACTATCCCGACAATCGGCCCGCTTTTCCTGTTCCAGGTCATTGCAGCGTTCCTGATTGGCGCGGTAGTGCTGGTCACGTCCGGCAGGCTGGCCGCCGCGGTCGGAGCTGCGCTGGCGCTGAGCACGCTTGGCGGCTACCTGATCACGGTCCAATTCGGGCTATTCGGCTTCCGTGAGGTCCGGACGACTGCCGGGATCGTTGCCGGGATCATCGAGGTGGCCGCATTCGCCGTGCTTGCGATCTACGCGGCCGCCCGGGCCCCGGTCGCGCAGGACTCGACTGGGCAGGACCGGGCCGGGCGCGCCGGATCCGGCTTTGCCGTTCTGCCGAGCGTGGGCTGGCGGCAGGCGTGCCTGGGCGCGGCGGTCGTAGCCGTCGTTGCCTTCGGCCTATTGGGCGGTGCACTGGCTGGCGCGGGCGGCCCGGCCGGAGCCACAGCAGGTGCGGAACTCAAAACCACCACGATCGGCGGCGTGACGGTGCTCACCAACGCGGCGGGCCGCACGCTCTACTGGTTCGCGCCTGATACGCCGACAAAGTCAGTCTGCAACGGCTCGTGCGCGGTCTACTGGCCGCCAGTGCGCGGACCACTCACCGCAGGCGCGGGCGTGTCCGGCCTGCTGAGCACGATCAAGCGGGCTGACGGCTCAACTCAGGAGACGTACGACGGGCATCCGCTCTATACCTATGTCGGTGACTCCGGCCCTGGTCAGGATCACGGGAACAACCTCAACCTGAACGGCGGCCGCTGGCACGTCGTGCCCGTCAGCGGTCATTAACCGGCTAGGGCAGTCTGCCTGGCGGACCTGGGGGGTCGCTGGGCAGACTAGCCCGCCGCTGCGGCACGCGCGGAACGGTGCGGCGGACCTAGCGATAGTTAACGTATTGCAGGGCTATGTCCAGATCTTTGCCTCTGAGTAGCGTCTGGACTTCCTGGAGCTCATCCTTCTTCTTCGACGAGACGCGTAGTTCGTCGCCCTGGATCTGGGCCTTTACGCCTTTGGGACCCTCGTCCCGGATGATCTTGGAGATCTTCCTCGCGTCGTCCTGGGAGATGCCTTCCTTCAGGCCGACGTGCAGCCGGTACTCCTTGCCCGACAGCTTGGGCTCGCCGGAGTCCAGGACCTTGAGCGAGACCTGCCGCTTGATCAGCTTCTCTTTGAACACGTCAAGGACGGCGTTGGCGCGCTCTTCGCTGTTCGCCTTGATCTCGACTGCTTCCTTGCCTGACCACGCGATCGATGCGTCTACGCCGCGGAAGTCGAACCGGGTGCCGACCTCTTTGACGGTCTGGTTCAAGGCGTTGTCAACTTCTTGATGGTTGATCTTCGAGACGATGTCGAAGGAAGATTCGGCTGCCACGCCATCAGATTATCGCCGGAGCCAGGCTTACGCCCGCGCATGGTCCGTGGCGGCTAGCCGAGACCACCGTGGTGCGGTGGTGAAGTAGCGGACAGGTTCCGCTATCCTTCACAGTGCCCGTTTCTGAGAGACGGCGCACGGCAGGTTGCCCGAGTGGCCAAAGGGAGCGGTCTGTAAAACCGTCGGCTCAGCCTACGTTGGTTCGAACCCAACACCTGCCACCACCTGTGAAACTGGCCCGCTGGCTGCAGATTCTTTGCGCCATCGGGCCGTTTCTTTTACGCCCCTGACAACTGCCATCCCCTGGACCCGCCTGCAGCCGCGGCGTCCGCCACAGCCTCGGCGCGCCGCGGGCCGGGCCTTTGCCGTGCGGGAATTGCGCACCTGAGTCCCTGGAGTCTGTTCTCCGCAGATGTCCATGGACGGACGCATTAGTTCGCTTTCGCGCAATCGCACGTTTCTCTCTTACACCCGGCTATGCTTCGCTTCGAAGATTTTCGAGTTCCGCAGCGGGGTGTAGGTGATGGTAAGCGGGGTCCGGGAGGCGCGAGGGTTCGCTGCCCGTCGTGGCTGTGGCGGTGCTGATGTGTGTCCGTCGGTTGCTCGCCAGAATTCGCTGGCCACTGGTCAGCCAGTGCCAGCGCTGTCGCCGTCATGACCACCGTCAGCCGTCCTGAGAGCGGGCCGCCGAGCCAGATCGGCGCAGCGGCAGCCGATACTTCCGGTCCAGCGGTCGGTGACCCCCCTGGCCTGCGGCACCGGTTGCGATCACCGGCAGTCCAAGGCGCGCTGGCCTTCCTGATTTACCTGGTTGCGTGGTGGGGTACGGCATTCCGGCCGGTCATCGAACATCCAACGTATGCCGTGCTCGACCAGAGAAGCGCGGACCCCAGCTTGTTCACCTGGGGTCTGGGCTGGTGGCCGTACGCGCTCGGGCACGGGATCAACCCCTTCTATACCCATGAAATCGGCTCGTGGGCCGGCCACTCGCTGGCCTGGGTGACGACCGTGCCGCCGCTGGCCCTGCTGGCTGCCCCGCTGACAATCACAGCTGGGCCGGTAGTGTCGTTGAACCTGCTGGCCGCCATCGCGCTGCCGCTGTCAGGCTGGGCGGCGTTCCTGCTGTGCCGGCGGTTGACCGGGAAATTCTGGCCTGCCCTGGCCGGCGGCGCTGTCTTCGGTTTCTCTGCCTATGAGATGAACCACGGCTCGGCAGGCCAGCTCAACCTCGCGTACAGCCTGCTGCTGCCCGTCCTGGCCTATCTCGTCGTCATCTGGCGGGACGGCGTCATCAAGGCTCGAACGTTCGTGATCCTGGCCGGCCTGGCAATGGCGCTCCAGTTCTACCTGATGATGGAGATCTTCGCCGACCTGACCGCCTTCGTGGGCATTTCGCTGCTCATCGGCCTGGCGCTGGCCGGGCGCGACGGCCGGCCGGAGATACAGCGCCTGGCAGCCGTCCTCGGCCAGGCTTACCTGCTCGCCGCCGTGCTGGCCGCGCCCTACGCGCTGTATGCGCTGACCAATAAGGGACCCATTCTCAAGCACCCCAGCGGGCTGGACCTGGCAAGCCTTGTCATTCCCCGGCCCGACCGGACCCTTGGCATCGGCTGGCTGACGAGTGCCGCGGCCGGGCCTGGTCTTCCGTCCAGCGCGTGCTACGTCGGCATCCCGCTGCTCCTACTGGCCGTGCTACTCGCAGTGACCCGCTGGTCTAGCAAGATCGTCCGGTTCCTGTCCTGCATGCTGGCATTCACCATCGTGGTCGCCCTCGGCCCGGCCCTGTACGTTGACGGGACAAGGATTACCGGCCTGCCCTGGGCGGGACTATGGCGGCTGCCGATCCTGCGCAATGCCGACCCGTCCCGGCTGATGCTGTTCGCCTACCTGGTGCTGGCCGTGGCCACAGCGCTGTACCTGGCCGGGCCGGCGAGGCGGGTGCCGTGGGCCCGCTGGGCGCTAGCCGTGCTCGTGCTCGTATTCATTGCCCTGGACACCATACCGATCAAGATCAACGGCCTGCCAACCAAGACCAGCGTGGTGGCGACGAGCGTGCCTGCGTTCATCAGCTCGGGGCAGTACCGTCACGAGTTGTCGCCTGGCGAAACCGTCGTCGTGATATCGGCGATCGGCAACGCCGGCATGCTCTGGCAGGCTCAGTCCGGCTTCTACATGCGGATCGCTGGCGGGTACTTCACCGAAGGCATAGCCCACAACAGGACAGACCTGCCCTGGCGGGTGGAGAACATGGCCAATCCCTCGCCGCTGGTCGTCGGCAGGTTCGAGAGGTACGTGAAATCTGCCCATATCGGGGCAGTCCTGGTAGATACGAACTATGAACTCCGGTGGGCAGGCATCTTCCGCCTGATCGGCCTGGTCGGCCACACCGTCGGCGGCGTCACGGTGTACCCGACAGATGGCTGCCAGTCTTGCCATAACGTCACCATGGCCGAGCTGCAAAGGGCAGCCCAGCCTGCTGTCTAGGGATCGATGTGGTGAACGCCGACGAGCCCGCAGCGAGCCGACTATATGATCAAGCGCTATATCAGCAAGCAATGGAATTCATGCGTGTATGGACCCGTTCCGGGCTTTGGCTGCGTGACTAGCGGGGACATCCGGACGGAGGTCAAGTGACGCAGAGCGACGCCAGCGGCGCGGGCGAGCCGGCCGCCGGGCCGCTAGAGACCGAGACTGTGCCCCGGCCGAGTTCCGCGCTAGCCGAAGCCGCCCCGCCGGTCCCAGCTGGTGGCGGGCCGAAGCGGCGGGCGTGGCCGCGGTGGGTGCCGGAGATTGTGGTGCTCGCGGCGCTGCTGATCGGCGGTGTCGCGGAGACCTGGCCGCGTGCTACCTACCTGTCCGGCAAGCTGCCGCTGGATGGGGACCAGATTCAGTACGTGTGGAACTTCTGGTGGGTGGCCAGGCAGGTTACCCATCTGGGTAATC
>Ga0335072_10011103_pt1 | contig 12915 bp, 12 predicted proteins | sample Lox_Sample_21_FD_206725 | JGI IMG/M metagenome (GOLD analysis project Ga0335072, IMG submission 206725) | Soil microbial communities from Loxahatchee National Wildlife Refuge, Florida, United States - Lox_Sample_2.1 | ecosystem: Environmental > Terrestrial > Soil > Wetlands | place: USA...
TTGCGAAGACCTGATACAGCTGTTCAACTGCATCCTGAATCACCGAGGGGCTGCTCATACAGTCAGAATTATCTCCCGACCTCCGGACGCGAGCCAACCCTTCCGGACGGGAACACCGAACGCTTACGTATCTGCCGATACCATTCCCCCACCACAGCCAGCAGATAAGCCGCCGCCGTCTCGTCAACGATCTTGTTCCCGTAGGAACCGAATGCCAAGCCTCCAACCTGGATTAAGACAAAATCAAAGATCATCAGCGCATAAACTTCGAGATCGTTCCAAGAACTGGCGGCTTCCCGTAGCGCAAGGACGAACTCAAGGACTTCTTTGGCTATCCCAGAAATGGGGCCCGCGGTACCCTCCTCCGCACCGGATGCTGCCGGACTGTATAAGATCGAGCACACCCGGACGAAGTCCTCATGCTCAACCCTTTGATGCAGGAGGACAGACGCCTCGAGGACTGCAATGTCTCGGCCAGCGACATTGCGTTTAACAACACCCGCATCGAATATATAAGCTTGCGCGCCATTAGGCTCGATGTCGAGCGCAACATTGCTCATGTGTAGATCGCCATGCACAAGCGATTGCTCGGCGATTCGTTGCTTCCCTTCGTGGGCCAGTATCTCGGATAAAAGAGCAACTGGGTCCGTGTCGTAACCCAGTTGGTTCTGCACCTGAGGACCGAGCCGATTCCACTGATCGGTCAGCCGAGCGATATCGTGGCTTGGCCAAAGCATATCTTTCAAAGGCTTGCTTTCCTGCAAGATGTCGCCGAGTTGCTGTACCTGATCGGCGATCTGAACAGCCACCTTCCGCGCCCGGCCCGATTCAGGGCTGGTAAAGATAGCTTCGAGTGAACTGGGTCTGGCATCTTGTGCGCCGACCTTCTCAGTAACGATCAGAGCGCGACTCTTCGCGGTAACGTGACACGCAAGCTTGATATGAGTGAGCTTCTGTTCCACGTAACGAGCACTATCGATGACGCTCTTTGCGTCGAAACCGTCCATCAACTTGAAAAACTTAGGCCGAGAGGCACCACGTCCGCCGTCCAGCAGATATCTCCCCATCAGTACCTTCGTCCACGGATTCTCCCGCTCCTCCCGGCTCTTCGAGATCGCGACGAGTCGCTTGGCCGACCACCAGTCCAAATCCAATCCGATGACGCCGGACTGCTGAAGCGCGGAACGACGTAGCAAATCCTCCTCGCGGGGAGAGATCGTCGGAAACTGCTCCTGCCCTGCATCGCGAACATGAACGCCAACAGAACAGTAGCGAAGAGCTTCATTGCATGCTAGCCGGATTTCTTCCTGAAGAAGACCATAGTCGCCCTTTACCAAGGTACGGCCGTAGTGAAATCCCTGGTGAACTGCATCCTGAAGTCGGGCTTGTTCCGTCGATCCGATGTGACCACTTATGACTAGGAGAGAGGGAATTGGGTAGCGATCTCGTTCGATGCATCGATTCAGCAGCATGATTCCCAAATCGACACCTTCCGCGGGCGGCATCTTAGGCTTCTCAGGAAGGCGCAGGTCGAGTACAACAACGTGGAAAATCTTGCTAGAATCTAAACAGGCGACTGCTTCTGAGTAGGAAAATGCGAAGGAAGGGAGGACTGCCGAAAAAGGAAGGCCGGTGATATCCGCAGTAATACTCTCGAAGATGCCCTTATACGCCTCTTTTGCGCCCTCATCATCTTCGATCACCAGCGCATGAATAGAAAGTGGATAGCTCATTAGGTCTCCAACGGGACTGCGATCCGTATACGAAAGTCGGAGGGTTTTGCCTCGTAGAGCGCAACCCGGCCGGCGAGGCGCTCTACGGCATCTTGAATTTCCATTAGTCCCCTGCCGCGGCCACTATTACTCTTCGAGGAGTAGACCTGCTGAAACACGATTTCCTTCAGCTCAGGTGAAAAACCCTCCCCGTTGTCCGAAATCAGCATTTCCAGATCGTTCACTTGGCGCCCGAAGACGATCGTAATCTCGCAATTCTCCCCAACCGATTGCTGAGCATTCAACCAGATATTCCAGAAGATCGTTTCCAGCAGATAGTCATTCGCCAGCACCCTAATCCACGCGTGATTCGCATGAATCAGGTTGAGTTTTACCGGGCTGTATTGTGTGGCGTAACGAGCGTTTAACTGCCGAAGCCAATCCGGCAAGGCAACGGACCGCAGGCGGAAATATTCCGGATCCACATCTGTTGCCTCAAGCTCTCGTCCCATGGAAATCATGGCGTCGTTCAATTTCGCCACGATCGTCTGCACCTCGGTGCCCTGGCCCATCGCCGTCAGGCGGATAAGCCGACTGGCTTGCGCCTGTGCGGCAAGCATGGTGTTGCGCAGGCGATGGCGAAGCCGATCAGCGACATAGCGATACACATCGGCCAGTTCGCTTGGGGCAGAGACCTTCTGCAGAGCCTTGTCTTCGCGAAGCGCCGTCGGGTCTACGTCGACTAGCGCACCATCGATCGCCCGGCGGGTGAACTCATCTGTCTCTGTTTCGCGCCATTGCAGCAGTTCTGAGGCAATTCGCGCCTTCTCCGGATGCGCCCGAACGGCGTTCGCGATGACCTGACGCAGCCGTCCCTCGTTAGGCTTTCGTAGTCGACCAAAAAGATCAGCTAGCTCCGGCGACTTCGCCTCGAATGCCTCCAGGAAGAGGACTCTCGCTTCTCGCGGGTCCTCGACCGAGAGCCTGCGAAGCCGTTCATATAGATACTCAGGCGCGGGCATATCGTTCGCGGCGCAGTTCGAACGCCTTTCTGCCCCCTTCGAGCAGATCGACAATTTCGTCGCGGCACTCGTCCACAGATCCGGACTTCTCGACGTACCCGACTTTGCCGTCCGAGTTCATGACTATCACAAGCTCAGCGTCCGCGAGGACCGGGATATTGGCATTATGGGTAATGAAGATCATCTGTCGTTTGCCCTTCAGACGCTGAATTGAATTTACGACTGTCTCATAGATGAAATGATTGTCCAGGTTGTCTTCCGGTTGGTCAATAATCAATGGGTTATTCGTGCGCGCGAGCAACAGCGGAAGTAGAGCCGTGCATTTCTGTCCGCGTGACAGCTCAGCCGCGTCTTTGAAGATGGGTTCGTTAATCGTGGCGACATTCAATTCGATACGCACCTGATCCTCAATGTCGACGACCTCGAGCTCAAGCGGGTCGACGTTTTCGCGAAATGCGTCCAATATCTTTCGCGTCCGCTCCACTCCAAAACCGCAGGCCTCATCAAAGGCAACCTGATCGTCCGTCTGTATGAATTGAGCCAATTGCTCCGGCCTTAGCTGGAGGAGCGAGTCCAATATCTCGTCGTGGTTCCTGACCCGTGCACCCTTCAACCCCTCTGTCAGCAAGGTGCGATAAGCGAGATTGTCGGCATTCCGCAGCACACGAATCCGAACTTTCCGACCAGTCTCCCGTTGAAGTTCGGTGGCGACTGAGTCCCGGAGTTCCGACACCTGTTCCCGTTCCAGCAGAAACTTGGCCTTGAGAAGTTTGCGATCGGCCAGCAGTTGGGCCAATTCATTTTTCCTGAGTGATTGCTCTGCCTCGATCTCTTGAAGCTTTTGAACGCTTTGCTCCAGATCCAACCGGACGCGGTATCGCTCGTCAGCTTCCCGATGCACTTGCTGCAATTGGGCGAGGTCAGCGGCTTGCTGGGCATGAATTGTTGAGAGGCTAGTCTTTGTGTTTTCGAGAAGCGTCTGGGCTCTCTCGATACTGGCTATTACCGAGTTGGATTGTGCAAGGGCGGAATCGAGTGATTCCCGGAGCGCCGTCTGTTTTTCAAGCAGGAAGACCGAGTTAGCGGATGTTTCGTCGACAATGGTGGATTGCTTTGGATCGGAGACTCGTTGCTTGAATGATTCGGCGTCGCGACGCAGCGAAGACAACGTTGCTAAAGCGTCGTCGATCCGTTTACGTTCACGCGTGTTGCACTGTTGCTGCCGGCTGGCAGCCGTGTATTCCGCCGATGCCGCGTTTTGAGGTAGAGGACCGACTGCGGTCAGCCTTGCTCGGGCGTCCCCGATCTCCTCGATCCGTTCGGATAGGTCATTGATCGACCGGCGCGCCGCCCGGATTCGGTCCGCGTTTGCTTCGAGGGCCCTTCTGTGCTCACCGAGAGAAAGATGAATGGAGGAAAGCTGTTCCCCGCGGAGGTCATCGAGAAGTGCGCGGCGTCTTTCCCCTAACGCTTCGTCGGCGATGGCTTCGATCTCGGGACCGTTGTAGGCGTCAAGAGGTAGAAATGTACCTCGGTCAAGGTCGACATTTGGAACCGTGCGCCCATCCGCCGACAAGAGCACCGCGGCCTGCTTGTAGCCGCGCCTGATCGTATACGTTCCGGCCGTTTCCGTTCTTGCCACCAAAGTTACTAGACCACTGCCGCCGATATTCGCCTGAAGCAGGTCGAGCCGAGGCTTCGATGCGCCGACCGTCCCTTTTATTGCGAACCGTAGTGCCTCTGCCAGCGTCGACTTGCCGCTTCCCCTCGGCCCAATAATGCAAATCAATCCATGCGGCAATGTCAATTTCAAGCCCGGCAGAAAGCCGCCATTAAGCTCGATCCTATCGAGTGACCACATTTTTCCTCCGTAACGCGCGCTTTCGGATACGGGTTATTCAAAAATCAACTCAGAACACGATAGACATACTGCTCTCTGCCCGTCGCTGACGAACCTTTTTCCCGGCGCACAATTCCCATGCTTGTCAACTTCGATAATCGTTCATTCATGGCTGTCAGATTGACCTCGAGATCCCTGCTCAACGCGCCAGCCGAAACTGCCTCTCCGGTTTTCACGATCGCTGCGAATGTTTCCCGGTCTGCAGGGTGAACTTTACCTAGCAGGTCCAACTTCGCCTTTCGTCGTAGGATTATCGCCACGTTTAGGCCTTCCAGTGCGCGGTTAAGATTCTCCTCCGTGCATTCGTTCATGTTCTCGACGATCAGGAACCTGCCCGGAAATTCCACCACGAGAGTCATCAAGGTTTTTCCAAACAATTCTGTGGCAAACGAGAAATCAAAGGCCTCAACTCCAGCCCCGTCGATCACCAGCACGTCGCCCGTTTCCAGAGAGCCGAGAATCGTTGCGACTCTGCTTCGGATCTGCCGCCCCTTTTCTTTGGCCCAAAGCTGGGCGCCATACTGACTGAGTTTTAACCGCTTGTACATCTCATTCAGCGTATGTGATGAACGACTGAACGTCAACCTCTTTCTTTAGCCCCAGCCAACCAACACGGCGCCGGCACTCGGTTGCCACATCGAGAGCCCGGGTCGCTTCCCAGAGCCCCTTTGATAGTGAGGGAGGAAGTCTCCTCCCTCGCTGCGGCCGCCGAGTCGTCCTCCGCTCCCCACCTCTGCGGGCCTGTTCCTGCCCGCAACGCCGACCCTCTGGCTGGCAAATCTGATAAGGAACTCTTCCGAAATTTCTTCTTTCGTCCACGTGCCCCCGCTTCTGTGGGCTTTCTGGCAGGGCCGGGGGGAACCCGTCAAGGCTTGCCCCTCCGGGCTCGCTCCGCTCGGCCTTGACTGAACCCTCCTCGCCCCTGCCTCCGCCCGAGAGCCATGAAGCGGGGGCACTCAACAAAAGAAATTTTGATTGAACCGAGTGCTCCCCTCATGGACGCCAAATCCCCGCGAGGAGCACCCTCATGTCGAGCCTTTCCACCACCACCGTTCAGCCTTCCCCGAGCTTTCCTCCCGCCGCGCCGCACAGGAAAAATGCGGCGCAGCGGACCAGCGATTCCCCTTACCAGCAGCGCACCAGCCAACGCGAGAACCCCACCCAGGCCGTCATCCGTCAGGCCGTTGATTTCCTCCTCAGCCAGCTTGAGGCGGGCCACAGCGAAACCCTTGCCGCCTATCTCGGCGCAATGGCCCGCTTTCACAGCTACAGCTTTGGCAACATCCTCGCCATTGCCCGGCAGCGGCCCACCGCCACCCGCGTGGCGGGGCTTCGCGCCTGGAACGAAATGGGCCGGTTTGTGAAAAAGGGCGAAAAGGGTATCCAGATTCTTGCGCCCATGATCGGGCTCCGGCGCAGGAAAGACCCGGAGCCGGAAACCGAGACGAAGCCGCAGTCTGTTCTCATCGGCTTTCGCGCCGTCTATGTCTTCGATATCAGCCAGACCGAAGGCGCGGACCTGCCGGAACTGGAACACGCCATTTCGGGCGAAGTCGGCGGGAACCGGGAGCGGCTAATTGCCTTTCTCACTGAGCAGAACATCACGCTCGAAATTTCGGAGAAGATCGCGCCCGCCCTCGGCGTGAGCTACGGCGGCAGGATTGCTCTCTTGCCCGGTCAGACGCCCGCGCAGGAGTTTGTGACGCTGGTTCACGAGACGGCGCACGAGCTTCTCCACAAGGCCGAGCGGCGGACCATGACCACCGCCGTGGTCCGCGAAACCGAAGCCGAGGCCGTCGCCTTCATCGTGGGACAGGCCGTGGGCCTTGAGATGGGAACCGCGTCGAGTGACTACATCCAGCTTTACAAGGGCAATGCCGCACTGTTGGCCGAAAGCCTTGAAGTCGTCCAGCGGACCTCCGCCATCATCCTCGGCGCTCTTCAGGCCCCGGAAATGGAAACCGAAGCCCCGGCGGAGGTGGCCTGATGCGCACCGTCGCCCTCATCCTTCAGGAAGCCGGGAAACTGCCCCCCGGCTTCCACTTCCGCATCGAGAATCCGCCCTGGATGGCCCTCTCCATCGAGGAGACGCCCGAACGCGGGCCGCTCGGCTTCCGCGCCATCTCCGTCGCCCACTATGGCGAACAGAACGGCGACCTGATGCGCGACCCGGAAATGCTCTTCGAGATGGAACTGCGCGGCGGGGTTTACTTCCTGTCCCCGTTCTACTGGCGCAACGACTACCTCGGCATCGAGCAGTATTCCCGCCGCCGCGACGAGGAAGGCAATCTCCTTGTCCTCGCTCGTCTTCAACGGAATCTCGAAAGCTTTGCCGAACTCTGGGACAACAACCTGCGCAGCCAGGGCTTTCTGGAAGCCTTCCGCCGCAGCCGCTTCGAGTAACCGATCCTGCGGGCGGCTGCGCGTTTGCTGCCCGTGCGCCTTTCTCCCCAACCCCACAAAGGAGTGTGTCATGCCATCCGTTGAACTTCAGAGTGAATATCGCGACCTGCCGCTCGAATCCCTGGTCGAATCGCCCTTGAACCCCCGCCGCAGCTTCGATCAGGACGCGCTGGCCGAACTCGCCGAGAGCATCCGCACCCAGGGCATCCTCTCGCCCCTGCTCGTTCGTCCCCTCGGCGAACATACCTATGAGATCGTCGCCGGGGCCAGACGGTACCGCGCCGCGCAGCGGGCCGGACTCGATTACGCGCCCGTCCGCATCGTGGACCTCACCGAAGCCCAGGCCCTCGAAACGTCCATCGTCGAGAACCTTCAGCGGCGGGACGTGCATCCGCTCGAAGAGGCGCAGGGCTTCGCCGCCCTGCTCAATCTCGAAACCCCGAGATACTCCATCGAGCAGATCGCCGCCAAGTGCGGGAAACAGCCTGGCTATGTGGCGTCTCGGCTCAGGCTGACTGAACTCGCTCCCGCCGTGGCCGAAGCCTTCGCCAAAGACGAAATCGGCCTCGGACACGCCCTACTGCTTGCCAAACTTCAGCCCGAACAGCAGCAGGAAGCCCTGCCGTCATGCTTTCAGGAGCACTTCGGCGGGGGCGGCAAGTCGAAGCGCATCCTCCTGCCCGTCCGCCATCTCCAGCAATGGATCGAGCGCAACATTCTGCTGGAATTGGCCTCGGCTCCGTTCGCCAAGAACGATGCCGAACTGGTTCCCGCCGCCGGCGCCTGTGTCGATTGCCCGAAGCGCACCGGCTTCAATACGGTGCTATTCGGGGATATGGGAGCCGGGCAGGATTCCTGTACCGATCCGAAGTGCTACCACGTGAAACTGGACGCCCACGTTCAGAAAACCATCGCCGCCCGCCCCAGGCTGGTGCAGATCAGCACCGCCTACGGCCAGCCCAAAGATGGCGCGTCCGCCATTCCTCGCAACAAATACGTCCTGCTCCGCGAGGGCAAGCCCGAGAACAAGCACCAGCGCGACTGGCCGGAGTACAAATCCTGCAAGTCGGCAACCGAGGCTATCGTCACCGAAGGCACCGAGAAAGGCGAGATACGCCGCGTCTGCGCCAATCCGGATTGCCCCGTCCATCACCCAAAGAAGCGACAGGTCCGCGCTAAGGAGAACGCCGCCGCCAAAGCAGAACAGGAAAAGCGCCGCCGCGAGGAGGCTCTCGCCCAGGCCATCGCGCTCCGTACCTTCAAAGCCATCGGTGAGGCGGTTCCTGTCCGTCTGATGAAGCGCGACCTCGGGTTTATGGCCGAGAGGCTGACCGCTCTGCTGGACGAGCGCAAGCTGGCCCTGCTCATCCGGCAGCATGGTATCGGCAAGGCGAAGGACGAGGCCCCCGCGAAACTGCTGGCCGCTTTCCTCCGCAAAGCCGACGAAGGCACGCTCGGGCGCATCCTCACCGAGACCGTCATCCTGCTGTCCATGCGCTCTGCGGCGGATGCCCACCGCGTACTCCGCGATGCGGCATCGCTCTACAAGGTGGACGTGGACGGTATTTCCGCGAAAGTGAAGCAGGAATTTGCTGCCAAGGCCAAAACCAAACCGGCTCAGAAATCCCCACCAGTCAAGGCTGCAAAGAAAGGTTCCGCCGCTTAGAACATCTGGTTCCTTTCACGGGTCTGCTTCGGCAGACCCTTTTTCTTACCTGCCCGTCCTCCCACCCTTTTCCGAGGCCCGCGTCCACGCGGGCGTTATTTCCTCCCGCCCGACGGGCAGGATCAACGTTTACAATTCGCGGCTCAACAATACTAGGCCTGCGCTACAGTTGTCCCGAGAGACAATGCCCGCCACCTTGAGCGATCTGGTTGAGGCACCGACCATTGCCGTTGATAAACGCAAGATTCGGGTAACCGAATCGTGGCAGCAATTTACGACCCCCTATAGGCGCTTGTTCCTCCAGTCCGTGCAGAGTGCGTGATGGGATGTGCTGAGCGGCAGTCGATACCCTGCCCCGCAGGCTCTGCTACACGTATACGTGATGGAGCCAGCTTCCAAACTTTGAAGATCAGCCGCTTCCGGTATTAGAGAGGCGGCGCGAAGAGTGCATTGGCGACTTGGACTAAACCGGGCGTGGATTTGGCAAGGCAATCTGCATGTTGCACGCCATCCGAGCCAGCGCCGGGATGAGAACTTTTCTGCACAGGTCGACATCGAAGCCGACACCAGATTGCTGCACTGCAATGGATCTCCATAAAGCAATTGCCTTGCCAAATCCACGCCCGGTTTAGTCCAAATCGCCCTATCGACACTGCCCCCAACCGGCGGTCGGGCAACCGCACATCTCTGCACTCGGACCACTGTCGATACCGCACTAGAGATTCAGCGTCAAGTGATAAAGCTGAGGGCCACACTGACAAAAAGCGGGTTTCTGGTCTTTAGGAATCTAAGGGCTGTTCCACCGAATGAGCACGAGCAGCACGTCGCGACCGCGTCTAACGCGCGACTACTGTGGGGGAAAGCCATGACGAGCATTTACGGCTTCGTTGAGCGCGGTCACCTGTGAAAGCTGCCTGCGCACCAACTTTAGGAGACCTATGGCATCGAGCCGCTTGTGCTCTGATAGCCCATTGCATGCTCTCTGAGCCAAGTCGAGCACTTGGTCCGGGATATTTTCCCGAAGGAGAAGCTCCCTAAGAGCAGGCCAGCAGCGGTCTGGATAGTAAATGGCGGCGTACAGTTCCAGGAGCCTCTTGGAATACTGTTTGCTTATGATCTTCTGGCGTTCCATATGTGACAAGTTCATGTAGAAGTCGATGTACGGATACGAAGATGCTTTGAGCTTTCCACGATCTTCATGAAACGTCTGAGCTAAGAAGTCATCTCGAAACGTCGGAGAGGCGACGATGTGCTCAAAGATTCGACCGTGGCCAATCATTCCACACTCTCGGAGTTCGCACGCCCTCATAGCGCCCATGCTTGACGCACCGTAGACCTTGATACCCGAACGCATAGCGTTCATGATTTCCTCCGGAGCGACGGCGAGATTCTGGTGAAATGTGCCGTCGATGATTATCACGACGCCGACTCTGTCCTTGATGTCCTTCGCGAGATCACCTCGGGCAATAGGACGAGCGAATCTCGCGTTCGGCAAGACACGCAGAGTCGACTCCTTATCTAGGCTGAGCCCTGAATATACTTTGATCATGGGCACGAGTTAAAACGAAAATCTCTCCGCGTTCACACTTGCTGTTGTTGAATTTAAGCCGAACCTACGGCTCGCCTGAAGCCCAGGGACAATCGCGCGAACCACAGGAACATCCAGACCGTGCCTTGTAAGGTTCGCTATCGCAATGCTGGGAAAGCCTGCCCGCCTCAGCCAGTCCTTCAAAAAGCGAAACTCATGATGCAAATCCTCAAAAGAACGTTCAGGCGCATTTTGCAGGTAAGCCGAGCGCGTCAAACGTCTGACTCGAGGGAACTGCTTGGAGGAGGCGAGTGAGATGGTCTCGGCTTCCGAAAGATCCTCGCGCGTTCCGCTCTCGACGACCGACCACGCTTGTACGGCCTCGCTCACCGCCCTCTGAGTGGCCATGTCCAGGGTCGGCCCGCAACCGGAACCATACAGCCAAGCGCCCTCCTGGCGCAAAAGCCAGCAGACGACCATTGGAAGATTTTTAATCCCCGGGAGTTGAAGACCTAGAATCTCAATGTCAAATTCTCCGTCAATCGATTTACGAAGCTGGTTCATGGCGGGAACGCTATCAAGTTCCTCGCTGAGGAAAGCTTCGCCTCGAAGTCTGCCGGCTTCCCAGAGAGCATAATAATGACGTTCGATTAGTTCATAAAGCGCATGAATCGCCGCTTCTAGGTATGTGGATCCCGCAGCCACACCGTTGCTGGTAGAACAAAACACTGGCCTAGTCTCGTAATCACGGGGCTGAAAGGGAAAGTAGACGGCTTCGGCTGGAACTAGCACTACGGCATCCGCGCCGAGCAGCAGAGCCGTGGTCCAGACGAAGGGCTCCCCAAGACTTGGCTTGATTGCTCCGTGCTGTCTGGCGAAAAGCGAAGGCGGGAGAATAGCATGCTGCCTTCGCAGAAAGCGGTAGCTGCCTCTGATTAGAGTCTCATCCCGGGGCTCCATGCATACACCTTCGAAAGTCTCCATGAGGCAAGAGATCTTTGCCTGATTGCGTGTGAGCCCCTTACCTTGGGCCCCGGTATTTTGACCCGCAGAACAGCTGAGAAGAATGCTGGGACGGGATGACTGGAATACAGGAAAAGCTCCCCGTGTGAGTTGAGAAATCTCAGCGACTCTGGTTATTCCAGCCAGTGATGCCACTCTCTTCAACCTTCGAAGCGTTTGAGACGCAAGCACTGCACGATTGCCGTTTTCTGTATAGACGACACACTCGTAGCGCCGTAGGCGCTCACTCAAAACCTGTTCACTTGCCCGAGTTCCTAATGATTGCATCAGAACATATTCCTTCAGTTATCAACGCAAGGGTGCTGGTCGAGGCTGGAATGGCGTTTATTCAGCAGGCGATTGATCGAGTTCCAGGATTCTTGTATTCCCGGAGAGAATCAGGCGATCTTTCTTGCCAAAATATGGCTGGCCGTCGTGGAGCAGCCATCCCGGATAAACCACTAACTTGCCAGCTCTGGGAGTCACCTCAAGAAACGACCAATCGAGAGTCTCTATATACTGAAGCCCAACATCGACATAGGTCACGTGCTGAGATATCGGATTGTAGAAGCGGTTACTCCCGCCGTGTTTGGCAATGTTCACGTCGTCGAAGTAATATATCCATCCCCAGCTTGTGTTTGAGTGCATATGAGGGCAATGAAAACCACCTTCTTTGGTGATGTGATACCAGCTCTCGCAATGGCATATCGACCACCTCAAGCCGGGATCAAGAGCCAGACTGATGATCGGGGTGAGAAACGAGCGCATCCTTCGATCGATCCAAGAGATCAACTTGTCAAACGCTGCGCATTCATCCCTCGCCGTTTCGAGAAAGTTAAATGGTGGCTCGGATATATTATGCTTGAGGGCCCTTCCCAGGGTGCTCTGCTCGGTCCCCTTATCGAACCGATAAAGGTAACGCCGAAGTTCTGGTGCCAGCTCTTGGTGGCGTGGATTAATTTCTTCCAGAAAGTACGTCGGCCACAATTTATGTCGGGTCATTGGCTGGATACCATCGCAGTAATCTTAATGACTGGGATCTACAATTGACGTAGATAGAGTTCGGCTTTGGCCAGTCGGTGAGCGAACGTGATACGTAAGATTTGTGCCATACCAACTCTGGTCGAGCCAACATGGCACGAAGCCAATGAGATCAGGTCGGTTACTCTCGCGCGAGTCACCTGTCGCTATCAGGTATCGCGGAAAGGGTCATTTGGGGCCCATACCGCCGCTTTCTCGCGCACTCAGGACCTTCTGCGAACCTCCGCCTCCGCTTTCGCGGGAACTCAGGGCTTTCTTCTTACCGCCACCAGCACCGCCACTTTCGCGTACACTCAGGGCCTTCTGCGAGCCTCCGCCTCCGCTTTCGCGGGAACTCAAGGCTTTCTTCTTACCGCCACCAGTACCGCCACTTTCGCGTGCACTCAGGGCCTTCTGCGAGCCTCCGCCTCCGCTTTCGCGGGAACTCAGGGCTTTCTTCTCACCGCCACCAGCACCGCCACTTTCGCGTGCACTCAGGACCTTCTGCGAACCTCCGCCTCCGCTTTCGCGGGCGCTCAGGGCTTTCTTCTTACCGCCACCAGTACCGCCACTTTCGCGTGCACTCAGGGCCTTCTGCGAGCCTCCGCCTCCGCTTTCGCGGGAACTCAGGGCTTTCTTCTCACCGCCACCAGCACCGCCAC
>Ga0335072_10011105_pt1 | contig 12913 bp, 10 predicted proteins | sample Lox_Sample_21_FD_206725 | JGI IMG/M metagenome (GOLD analysis project Ga0335072, IMG submission 206725) | Soil microbial communities from Loxahatchee National Wildlife Refuge, Florida, United States - Lox_Sample_2.1 | ecosystem: Environmental > Terrestrial > Soil > Wetlands | place: USA...
TCGAACTGACGGAAGACAAGGTGGAAAGCCATCAGGCCTGGCGGGAACGGCGGAAGCCGCGGTTCAAGGGGCGATAGACGCCGCGGCCTGCGGGCGACCTCTTGCGCCTCCGCGGCACCCCTGCCACACCCGCGGCCATGACACAGGGACAATGGCAGTTCTGGATCGACCGAGGCGGTACCTTCACCGATATCGTCGCGCGCGATCCTTCCGGCATGCTGATCGCCCACAAGCTGCTGTCGGAAAACCCGGGCCGCTATCGCGACGCCGCCATCGCCGGCATCAAGACATTGCTCGGCATGCCGCTCGACCAGCCGATCCCCGCGGGCCGCATCGCCGCCGTCAAAATGGGCACCACCGTCGCCACCAACGCGTTGCTGGAACGCAAAGGCGACCGGACGCTGCTGGTGGTCAACCGCGGCTTCGCCGACGCCCTGCGCATCGGCAACCAGGCGCGCCCGCGCTTGTTCGATCTCGCCATCACCTTGCCGACGATGCTCTACGAAGCCGTCATCGAGATCGATGGCCGCGTCGGCGTCGATGGCGATGAGGTGGAACGCCTCGATGAAACCGCCGCCCGCCACGAGCTGGCCGCCGCGCACGCCAGGGGCATCCGCGCCTGCGCCATCGTGCTGATGCATGCCTGGAAATATCCCGAGCAAGAGCAACGGCTGGCGGATATCGCGCGCGCGGTGGGGTTCACCCAGGTCTCCGCCAGCCACCAGGTGAGTCCGCTGCTGCGCCTGGTGCCGCGGGGCGATACCACCGTGGTGGACGCCTATCTCTCGCCGATCCTGCGCCGCTACGTGGCGCAGGTGGAAACCGAGCTGGCCGGCACGCGGCTCTATTTCATGCAGTCGAACGGCGGGCTGGCGGAAGCGCACGGCTTCCAGGGCAAGGACGCGATCCTGTCCGGCCCGGCCGGCGGCATCGTCGGCGCCGCGCGCACGGCGGCGATGGCGGGGCTCAACCGCATCATCGGCTTCGACATGGGCGGCACGTCCACCGACGTCGCGCTGTACGATGGTGGGTTCGAGCGCGCGTTCGAAACCGCGGTGGCCGGCGTGCGGCTGCGCGCTCCGATGATGGCGATCAACACGGTGGCGGCTGGCGGCGGCTCGATCCTGCATTTCGACGGCGCGCGATTCCGCGTCGGCCCGGATTCCGCCGGCGCCGATCCCGGCCCTACCTGCTATCGCCGCGGCGGCCCGCTGACGGTGACGGATGCGAATGTCTGCGTAGGCAAGATCCAGCCGGCGCATTTCCCGGCGATCTTCGGCCCCAACGGCGATCAGACGCTGGACGCCGGCGTCGTGCGGGAAAAATTCGCGGTGCTGGCCGAGGAGATCGCCGGGGCGACCGCGGGGGCCGGCGCCGGCACACGCCGTTCGCCGGAGCAGGTCGCGGAGGGGTTCCTGCAGGTCGCGATTGCCAACATGGCGAACGCGATCAAGCAGGTGTCGGTGCAGAAGGGCCACGACCCCGCGCGCTTCGCGCTGCAATGCTTCGGTGGCGCCGGCGGCCAGCACGCCTGCGCGGTCGCCGACGCGCTGGGAATGGAAACCGTGTTCATCCATCCCTTCGCCGGCGTGCTGTCGGCCTATGGCATGGGCCTCGCCGACCAGACAGTGATGCGGGAGCAAGCGGTGGAACTGCCGCTGGAACCCGAGACCATGCAGGACCTCAACGACGCCGCGGACAAGCTGGCGCTGGATGCGGAAGTCGCGCTGGCGCAGCAAGGTGCCGAGGTGGATCGCATCAACACGTCGCGCTCGCTGCATATCCGCTACGCCGGCACCGAGGCCGCGCTGATCGTGCCGCTGCGCAATCACACGCACGTGGTTGACGATTTCACCGCCGCCCACCGCGCCCGTTTCGGCTTCGCCACGCCGGAACGCGCGCTGGTGGTGGAAGCCGTCGCCGTGGAGGCGATCGCGCCGGGCGAAGCCGTCTACGAAACCCAGATCGGCGCGCGTGACGATGGGACGCCGCAACCGATCGACAGCGTTCGCATGATCTCTGGCGGCGAGGCGCACACAACGCCGGTGTTCGATCGCGCCGATCTGCGCGCCGGGGACCGGATCGCGGGCCCCGCGCTGGTGCGGGAGGCCAACGCCACCACCGTCGTCGAGCCCGGCTGGACGGCGGAAGTGACCCGTCTCGACCACATGCTGCTGCGCCGCACCGCGCCGCTGGCGACGCGTGTCGGCGCCGGCGGCGGCAAGCCCGACCCCGTCTTGCTCGAGCTCTTCAACAATCTGTTCATGAACGTTGCGGAACAAACGGGCGCGGTGCTGCAGAACACCTCGATGAGCGTCAACATCAAGGAGCGGCTGGACTTCTCCTGCGCCATCTTCGATGCCGAGGGCTACCTGGTGGCCAACGCGCCGCATGTGCCGGTGCATCTGGGCGCGATGGGCGAGAGCGTGCGCACGGTGCTGCGCAACCGGGCGACGACGCTGAAGCCGGGCGACGTGGTGGCGCTGAACAATCCGTTCAACGGCGGCACGCATCTGCCGGACGTGACCGTCATCACCCCCGTGTTCGACGAAGCCGGTTCGAAGATACTGTTCTTTGTCGGCTCGCGCGGCCATCACGCCGATATCGGCGGCACCACGCCCGGCTCCACACCGCCCGGTTCGCGCACGCTGGAGGAGGAAGGCGTCGTCATCGACGATTTCCTGCTGGTGGATGGCGGGCATTTCCGCGAGACCGAATTCCGCGCCCTGCTGCGCGGCGCCAAATACCCCGCGCGCAGCCCGGACGTGAATGTCGCCGACATCAAGGCGCAGGTCGCCGCCAACGAGAAAGGCGTTCAGGAACTGCGCCGCGTGGTGGCCCAATACGGCTGGCCGGTGGTCAGCGCCTATATGCGCCACGTGATGAACAACGCGGAAGAGTCCGTACGCCGCGTGATCGACCGCCTCGGCAACGGCAGTTTCCAATATACGATGGACAACGGCCTGCCGCTCTGCGTCGCGGTCAGCGTGGATCGGGCCACGCGCAGCGCCACGGTGGATTTCACCGGCACCGGCGCCCAGCACGACGGCAATTTCAATTCGCCCCCCGCGGTGACGCGGGCGGCGGTGCTGTACGTGTTCCGCTGTCTGGTGGGCGACGACATCCCGCTGAACGACGGTTGCCTGAAGCCGCTGAACCTGGTGATCCCGCCGGGTACGTTCCTGTCGCCGCGTCCTGGCGCGGCGGTCGTGGCGGGCAATACCGAAGTGTCCCAAGCCACCTGCAACGCCTTGTTCGGCGCGCTGGGCGCCATCGCCTGCTCGCAGGCGACGATGAACAATTTTATCTTCGGCGACGCGCGGCACCAGTATTACGAAACCATCTGCGGCGGGACGGGTGCGGGACCGGAGTTCGACGGCACCTCGGCGATCCATTCGCACATGACCAATACGCGGATGACCGATCCGGAAGTGCTGGAGCTGCGCTACCCGGTGCGGTTGGAACGATTCGAAATTCGCCGCGGATCGGGTGGCGGCGGGCGCCAGCATGGCGGCGACGGCGCGATCCGCCGCATCCGCTTCCTGGAGCCGATGACGGCGGTGATCGTCGCGTCGCGCCGCAACGTCGCGCCATTCGGGCTGGAGGGCGGCGAGGACGGCGCGGTGGGCCGCCAATGGGTGGAACGCGCGGACGGCCGCCACGAGGTGCTGACCGGCACGGACAGCGCCGAACTGGGAACGGGCGATACGTTCGTGATCGAGACGCCGGGGGGCGGGGGATACGGACGATAAGCCGTACGCCCTTGACGCTGAGTGGAGAAACGGCGCCCCGATGCTTGCGCGCTTCATTGCAACGAACGCGCGCATGCACTCCCTGCGCCGCCGCGGTCATACCTCCGGTACGGTTCCGCGGACCGGTGCCCCGTCACCGAACCCCAGATATACGGCGACCGCGCTGGCAATCCCCTGCATATCCGTCTCGGCCAATTTCCCAATGATCCGGCCAATTCGTTGCACTCGGACAGATTGGATATGATCAATCATCGCCTGTGATCGATAAAGCAGACCGTTCACTGCCGTAGGCTCCACGCTCACCCGCAACGATGGGGCGTCAGTGAGCGTGCTGGTGAATGCCATGATCATCACCAAAGTATGGCCGGCGAACCGATCGGAGCGGAGCACCAGGAATGGCCGCGGCTTGCCGGTAGGATCGTTGATCGAGGCCGTCACCACCGCCCCGCGCGTCAACTCCACGCCTGCAAGTCCTCAGCCGCAAACTGCTCGAACGCATCGAGCATCGCTTCGTCTTCCGGGCTGAGCTTGGCCAGCACGGCGATATCGTGCGCAACCTGCGCCGCGAAGCCAGGTGACCGCGTGTCCGGCAGCCAAAGCTGGACCGGGCGCAGTCCCTTGGCACGCAGGCGGGAGCGATGCTGTTGGACGGCGCGGGTATTGGCTCTGGCCACAGATGACATGTAATCCACCGCCCAAAGTGCCGCAAGCGGGGCGCGCAAAATCCGCCCAGATTCCGTCAGATCCGGAAACGCTGGTTCGGTCCAGACCAACCGCCGTGAGAATGGCGATCGGGAACACCGCTACCGGGTGTTCCCTACGCCCTGCATGCTACTGCACGCGATTATCCACCAGTTCCGTCACCACGGCCGGATCGGCCAGCGTCGACGTATCGCCCAAACTGTCCGTCTCATTCGCGGCAATCTTGCGCAGGATGCGGCGCATGATCTTGCCGCTGCGAGTCTTCGGCAGCGCCGGCGCCCACTGGATCGCATCCGGCGAGGCGATCGGCCCGATCTCCTTGCGCACCCAGCCCACCAGCTCCTTGCGCAGCTCGTCCGTCGGCTCCTCGCCCAGCTTCAGCGTGACATAGGCGTAGATGCCCTGGCCCTTGATGTCGTGCGGGAAGCCGACGACGGCCGCCTCGGCGACCTTCGGATGCGCCACCAGCGCGCTTTCCACTTCCGCGGTGCCCATGCGATGGCCGGAGACGTTGATCACATCATCGACGCGGCCGGTGATCCAGTAATACCCGTCCTCGTCGCGCCGCGCGCCGTCACCGGTGAAATACAAACCCTTGAAGGTGGAGAAATAGGTCTGCACGAACCGTTCGTGGTCGCCGAACACGGTGCGCATCTGCCCCGGCCAGGAATCCGCCAGGCACAGATTGCCCTCGCAGGGGCCGTGCAGTTCATGGCCGTCGCCATCGACGATCAGCGGCTTCACGCCCGGCAGCGGCAGCGTCGCGGACCCCGGCTTCAGTGCCGTGGCCCCGGGCAGCGGCGAGATCAGTATGCCGCCGGTCTCGGTCTGCCACCAGGTATCGACGATCGGGCAGCGATGCTCGCCCACCACGCGGTGATACCACAGCCAGGCTTCCGGGTTGATCGGCTCGCCGACGCTGCCCAGGATGCGCAGCGACTTGCGCGACGTCTTGTGCACCGGCGCTTCGCCGTCACGCATCAGCGCGCGGATCGCGGTCGGCGCCGTGTAGAAGATGTTGACCTTGTGCTTGTCCACCACCTGCCAGAAGCGGCTGCTGTCCGGATAGTTGGGAATGCCTTCGAACATCACGGTGGTGGCGCCGTTCGCCAGCGGGCCATAGACGATGTACGTGTGCCCGGTCACCCAGCCGACATCCGCCGTGCACCAGTAGATCTCGCCTGGCTGATAGTCGAACACGTTCTCATGCGTGAAGCTCGCCCACACCATGTAGCCGCCGGTGGTGTGCAACACGCCCTTCGGCTTCCCCGTGCTTCCCGACGTGTACAAAATGAACAACGGGTCTTCCGCGTTCATCTCGCGCGGCGGGCAATCGGGCGAGGCTTGCGCGCATAGCGCCGCATAGTCGTGGTCGCGCCCCGCCTGCATCGGCACGTTGGTGCCGGTCACCTTCACCACGATCACGCTTTTCACGCCGGGGCAGCTTTTCAGCGCCGCGTCGGCATTCGCCTTCAATCCGACCGTGCGCCCGCCGCGCCGGCCTTCATCGGCAGTGATCAAAAGCTCCGACGTGCAGTCCTGGATGCGGTTGGCCAGGCTGTCGGGCGAGAACCCGCCGAACACCACCGAATGGATCGCGCCGATCCGAGCACAGGCCAGCATCGCCACCGCGGCTTCCGGCACCATCGGCATGTAGATCGTCACCCGATCCCCGGGCTTCACCCCCAGCCCCTTCATCGCATTGGCCATCCGGCAGACTTGCTCATGCAATTGCCGGTAGGTGACCTGCTTCGACGTCGCCGGATCGTCGCCTTCCCAGATGATCGCGATACGGTCGCCGTGCGATGCCAGATGCCGGTCCAGGCATGAAGCCGACGCATTCAGCGTCCCGTCCTCAAACCACTTGATCGACACGTTGCCGCTATAGCTGGCGTTCTTGACCTTTGTCGGCGCCTTCATCCACGCGATGCGGCGGGCTTGCTCCGCCCAGAACCCGTCGGGATCGCGCGCGGCATGCTCGTACATGTCGCGATAGCGTGGCTCGCTGACATGCGCCTTGGCCAGGATTTCCGGCCGCACCGGGAAGATCTGTCCCTCGTGGTGAACGGTGTCTGGCATGGCTTCTGTTTCCTCTTGCGACTCGTTTCACAACCCTGCGTCGTGCGGCACATAGATCATGCCGTCCCGAATATCCACGACCACCGGTTCCAGCCGGTCGCCGGCACAGGGGCCCCTGACGCAGACGCCGTCAGCAATGCCGAACTCGGCGCCATGCGTGGCGCAGACGATACGTCTGCCGTCGGCCGAGAGAAAGCGATGCGGCGTCCAGTCCAGCGGCGTTCCGATATGCGGGCAGGCATTCACGTAGACGTAGACGGCATCGCCCTGACGGATCGCCATCAGGCCGGTGAACCCGCCAGGCACTGGCGGAAAGCCCTTGCCGGTGCCGTCCGGAATATCCTCCAACCGGCACAGCGGCCGCGGATCGCCCGGCACAAGCTGAACATCCTGCTCCGATTTCTCCATCATTCAGTTCCGCCCTGCGTTCTGCGACATCCGGTCCGAGCGCAAGGAGGCTACGCATCGCCCAGCCGCGGTTCAAGCGGCTGGGCAACGCGCACGGCGGCATCGGGCATCAGGCCGGATGGCCAACCGGCTCGTGCCGGTCCGGCGTTCCCGGAACGCCGATCGGCAAAACGGTGTGCCCATGGGTTTCGTTGATCACTTCGGCGGCGGCCAGATAGAAGGCCAGCAATGCGGTGATCAGTCCGACATAGCCGCCGGCATGCTTTAGGCCGATCGCGCCGGTCCATTCGGCCGCGGCGAGCAGGAAGAAGGTGATCCATAGCGCCAGGAACACGAACTGCACGGCACGATTGAGCGCCAGGCTGCCGATCCACATGAACAATGTGAACACGCCCCACATGAACAGCCACCAGCCGACGAAGGCGGCGGGAACGCCGGTGGCGAAGAACTGCACGAACAGCGCGAACGCCCACCAGAATGCGCCGTACGAGCAGAAGGCGACAAAGCCGAAAGTGTTGCCGCGAGGCATTTCCATCAGGCCGGCGCAGAACTGTGCGGTGCCGCCGAAGGCGAAGGCGGTGGCAAGCACCAGCGGTACGCCGCTGGCACCGAACCAACCGGCGTTCACCATGCTGAGCATCCAGGTTGTCAGCGCAAACCCGGTCAACCCGAGCGGCGCGGGATTGGCAAGTTTCATCCCAGTGCATCCTTGTTCTTGGAGTGGCGGAAGGCCGTTCGGCGCGGTTCGTCACGCCGCCAGGATGCAGCTTGCCCGACAGATCATGCCGTTGACCTTGATCTGGATCAAAAGATCCGGTGCCGGTTCATCGTGCCGCGCAACGCATCCGCGCAGCACTGTAAAAATTCAAACTGCGTCGCCGGATTTGCCCGCGGCCGGTATCGGCGCCGACCCGGGTCGGCGCCGGATTCTCTAACTCCGAAGCACCGTGGGTTCGCCAAGCTGATAACGCCGCATCAGGGCCATGTCGGGATCGCACCCAAGTCCCGGACCGTCGGGCACACGCACCCGGCCGTTCTCCGCCACGACAAGCCCGTGCAACGGACTGGCCTCCAGGTCGATGAACAGCCGCTCGAACGGCGCATCGGGCGCGATCGCCGCGTTGACGTGGAGCGACGCCAGAAAGCCCGGCCCGAAATACGCATTGTGCGGCACCACGCGCACGCCGAACGCCTTGGCCAGCGCGGCGATCTCCAGCATTGCCGAGGGACCGCCGATCTTGATCACGCTCGGCTGCGCCACGTCCAGCGCGCCGGCTTCGAACGCCGCGCGGAAATCGTGCAGGCCGGCGGCGTTCTCGCCGGCGGCGATCGGCACGCCACCCTCGCGGCGCACCTGCGCCAGGCCGGCGTGATCGCCGGGAGGAAACACCGGCTCCTCCAGCCACGTCAGGTCGCAATCGCGCATCCGGCGCGCCATGGCGATCGCCTGCCCCACCGTCCAGGGGCAGTTGGTGTCCACCATCAGCCGCGCCTCCGGCCCGATCGCCTGCCGCGCGGCGCGCACCTCCGGCACGGTGATCTCGTGCAGCTTGATGTCGCGATAGCCGCGCGCGATGGCGCGTTCGCAGGCCGCGGCGACCATGTCCGGCTGCCCATAGCGCAGCAGGCTGGCATAGCTGGTCAGATGCTCTACCGGCGCCGCCCCGAGCAATCGCCACAGGGACAGACCCGCAACCTTCCCGGCAATGTCCCACAACGCGATGTCGAGCGCCGACAGCGCGAAGACGTGCGGACCGTTGCGCCCGAACGAGTGGAACGCCCTGCCCAGCCGCACGCGCAGCCCGGCGATGTCGCGCGCATCCTGCCCCAGGATCGCCGGCGCGAGCTGGGTATCCAGCACCGCCTTCGTCGCCGCAGCGGCGGCGTGCCCGAAGCCTTCGCCCCAGCCTTCCACACCCTGGTCGGTGACGACGCGCAGCCACACTGTGTTCATCGATTGCCAGCCGATGCCGCCTGCCTCGGCCGGCTTGCCGCCCATGTCGAACGGAATGCGCGTCCACGTCGTTTCGACGGCGGTGATCTTCATCTGGGGTTTCCTCCGGTTGGGCCGCGCCATTGTGCGGCGCGCCGCCGCCCCGGCTCAAGCCCGCGCCAAGGCTGTGTGCCCGGGTGTGCGCCTTGGTGTGCGCCGGGGTGCGAATTTTCCGCTTGACGGCCTGTTAGTTATCAGTTAGTATGCCAAACGTCATCGCGCTGCTGCCCGGTCTTTGCGACTTGGGAGACTATTTCAGCCGATATCCGATCCCATCCATTTCTCAGGAGCTCACCCGTGGATTTTGATCTCAACACCTGGATTGGCCAGGTAACGACCGGGCACGGCGCGATGATTCTCGGACCGGCGTTGCTGGCGGCCGTGTCCGGCACGATCGACTGGCAGACCGCGATTCCCTTCATCGCCGCGGGAGTCATCGGCCTGCTGTGGCCGGAGAACGTGCCGGCGCAGGGCGCGGCCAGGACGGTTGCGGCCGATGTCGAGGCTTTGCTCACCGCGTATCGCACCGGCGTCAGCCATGGTGCCGCGGGCACCGCGCCGGGCGCCGTGCCGGCGGCGGTTGCGCCCCATACCGGCGTCGGCGGCGCGATGGCGGCGCTGGCGATGCTGGCGGCGAGCGGTATCGCTCTGACCGCCTGCGCCGATCAGACGCCGGCGCAGCAGGCCGCCACGACGACGGCGGTCGCGTCGGGCATGCTTTGCCTGGCGGATGCGAGCGGCAAGGTCGTGGCGACGGCGACGACCAACGATCCGAATGCGGTGAAGGCGGTGAATGCCGCGGTTGCCGCGGGCGACGTGCTGCTGACGGATGCCGCCTGCCAGAGCGCGCTGGCGGCGACCACGGCAGCCGTGCCGGCGATCAGCGCGGCGAAGCAGCCGTGATCGCCACGCTGCCGTGACAGCCAACCTGAGGGCACCGGCGGTCATACGGCAGCAAGTTCCGGCCGCGCTCTCTTCGCCATGGCCGGGTCAGCCTGAACCATCCTGCGGTTGGGGTGGATGGTCAGGCGGGGGTTGGGTGACCCGGCCATGCCGAAGAGAGCGCGGATGCAGCAGCAGCGGCCGAAAGGCCGCTGTTGTTGCGTTAGCAGGGTCACGGTCCGGCGACGCTGTTACGATGCCGCCTTCCGCTTCACCCCTGCGCCACCCTTCGCCGCGACGCCACCGGCCGCGCCGGTTCGTGTCGCGACACGCCTGCCAGAAACGCCCTTTGCCGCCGGCTGCGTGCGATCCGCGGCTTCCAGTTCCGCCAGCATGCGATCTGCCTCCGCCTGCAACGTGTCCAGGCTGGCAATCAGCGTCTCGGCGGTACCCTGCGACAAGGCCGCGAGCAAACGGCGCTGCCGCTGCCGCGCGATGGCCAGGATCGCATCGTGCATCTCCCGCCCTTGCGGCGTCAGCGTAATCACCGACCGCCGCGCATCCTTGGCATCGGCGGAACGTTTGACAAAGCCGCGCTGCCGCAACGCCTCCACCGACAGGCCGACCCATCCTTTGTCGGTGGCCAGCACCCGGCTCACTTCGCGCGCCGTGGTCGGTTCCCAGGACGCAATGATCGACATGACGCGCCATTCCGGCAGCCGCATGCCAAACTGCTCGCGATAGCGCCGGCCGGCAAAGAGGCCGAACGTGTTCGACAGCCGCAGCACACGATAGGTCAACAGATCGGCAACTGACTTCGGCTCGCGCATCTCGACGATTCGACCTTTGACCCGCGCATCGCAACGGCCCGGCACCGCTTCCGGCTGAACGGTCCGGCATGTCCCGCCGGCCCGCAGCCGGTAGCACTTGACCATGTCGCCGGGCAAGCCATATGGTAGTGATCACACCTATCTCGGGATTGCCAACGGACCGTGGCGCACGCCTCGACATCATTGCCGCTCGCCGGCGTGCGCGTGCTTGAATGCGCCAGCGTCATCGCCGGTCCGTATTGCGCCTACATGCTCACCTTGCTCGGGGCGGAGACCATCAAGATCGAGCGTCCGTCCGATGGTGACTGGATGCGCGGCCAGGGCGGCGATGCGGCACTGGCCGCCGCCGGCATGGGCAGTTCGTTTCTGTCATGTAACGCCGGCAAGCGCTCGGTCGCCTTGAACCTGAAGGACCCGCGCGGCGTCACCATCGCGAAGCAGATCGCCGCCCGTGCCGACGTGATGCTCGAGAACTGGCGTCCCGGCACCGCGGCCCGCCTCGGCGTCGGCTTCGCCGACATCAGGGCGGTCAATCCGCGCATCGTCTATTGCTCGATCTCGGGGTTCGGCCAGGACGGTCCGATGTCGCCGCGCCCGGCCTACGACCATATCGTGCAGGCGGTGTCCGGCATCATGTCGGTGACCGGCACGCCGGAGACCGCGCCGAGCCGCACCGGTCCGCCATTGGTGGATTATCTCACCGGTCTTTCCGCCGCCATGGCGATCATCGCCGCGCTGCGTGAGCGTGACCGGTCCGGCAAAGCGCAGCACATCGACGTTGGCATGCTGGATTGCGCGGTCGCAGCGATGGGCGCGATCTTTTCCGCTCACGTCAATGGCGGGATTCCCGCAGCCCCAATCGGCAACAGCGCCGCCAGCGGCGCGGCATCATCGGGTTTGTTCCAGACCGCCACGTCACCGTTGACGCTGGTTGCCAATACCCAGCCGCAGTTCGCGGCGCTGTGCCGCGCGCTCGAACTGCCGGAACTTCTGACCGATCCGCGATTTCGCGCGCCGGCTGCGCGCAAGCAGCACCAGGACGCGCTGCGGCAGATCATCGCCGCGCGCCTGGCCGAGCGCCCGGCGATCGCGTGGGAGCAGGCGCTGGCGGCCGAGGGGGTTCCCGCGGGTGCTGTTCGCTCGGTGCCGGACCTGGTGGACGACCCACAGGTTGCCGCGCGCGAGTTGTTCCGCAGCCTCGCTCTGCCAGCCGGGCATCGGGCTGCATCGTTCCCGGCCGCCGGCTTCAAGCTCAACGGACGCCGGGTCGGTCCCGAGCAAAGCGCGCCCGCGCTGGGCGCCGATAACGACGCCGTGCTGGCCGAGCTCGGCTACGACAGTTCGCAACGCCACGCACTGCGCCAGGACGGAGTTTGCTAGCCGGCGCGGCGGCACGGATACGGGTGCCGCGGCGCCACGACAAAATGGGGGGAACCGATGCGCCTGAGGATGATGGCCGGCAAGTTGGCGGGCATAATGCCTGGCAAACTGGCTGGCATATTGGCTGCTATGTTGGCACCCATATTGGCACTTATACTGGCCTGGGGGCTTTGTCCGGCGAGCGCCAACGCACAGCAGAAACTCGATGCCAGCGTCGGCTATTATCCGGGGGCACTGATATCGTTGCCGGCGCTGATCGCCAGCGACCAGAAGTTCTTCGACCGGGCCGGACTCAACGTCGACCTGGTGCCGATTTCGACCGGCCCCGCCATGACGTCCGCGGTCGCCAGCGGCAGCGTTACCTTCGTCAACAATTCCTGGGACAACCTGCTGGTGGCGGTCAGTCATGGGCTGCCGGTACGCGGCGTCGCCGGATCCACGGTCAAGGTTCCGTTCGCCTTCATCGCCCGCAAAGGCCTGCCCCTGCCGCATCTGAAGCAGGGCTATCCCGCGGTCATGCGGGATCTCGTAGGCAAGAACTGGGGCGTTCTCGCGCTCGGCGTCTCGGTCCAGTACATGGAAGAGGCGCTGCTCACCGGCGCCGGCTACCTGCCGGATGCCGTCACGTTTCTGGCGGTCGGCCTTCCCATTACCGCGCGCCCGGCCTTGTTGCGCGGCGCGGTCGACACGTATCTCGGGATCGAACCGCTGCCCTCGATCGTTGCCGCCAAGGGCGAGGGCACCGTGGTGCTGGACCTCCCTGAGAACCAGGGACCGGCGGTGTTTCATGACCTGGGCTACAATGGCTGGTGGGCGTCGACCGCCACGGTGGACCACAAGCCCGAGGTCGTCGCGCGGTTCGTGGCGGCGTTGCGGCAGGCCTATTG
>Ga0335072_10011106_pt1 | contig 12913 bp, 14 predicted proteins | sample Lox_Sample_21_FD_206725 | JGI IMG/M metagenome (GOLD analysis project Ga0335072, IMG submission 206725) | Soil microbial communities from Loxahatchee National Wildlife Refuge, Florida, United States - Lox_Sample_2.1 | ecosystem: Environmental > Terrestrial > Soil > Wetlands | place: USA...
GTGGTGGGGGTGCCGGTGAGCGCGCTGTTGAGGAAGCTCACGCCGTTGGGCAGCGTGCCCGACTCGCCGATCGTGGGTGTCGGTGTGCCGCTGGCGGTCACGGAAAAGCTGCGCTCGCTGCCTTGCGTAAAGACCGTGCTCGTGGAGGAGGTGATCTGCGGCTCGACGGTGGTTCCGCTTGCGACCACCTTGAGGGTAAAGGCCTGGGTGGCTTTGCCGGCGCTGTTGGTGGCGGTGAAGGTGAGCGGGAAGGTGCCGGTGGTGGTGGGGGTGCCGGTGAGCGCGCTGTTGAGGAAGCTCACGCCGTTGGGCAGCGTGCCCGACTCGCCGATCGTGGGTGTGGGCTTACCGGTGGCTGTAACCGGAAAACGCGCGCTTGTGCCCGCCGCGAACATCGCGCTCGTGACTGAGGTGAAGGCGGGCCTAGCCGAATTGCTTGTCTGTTCTTCGACCCTGATCGTGCGCGTGGTGCGACCGCTCGCTCCGCGTGTGTCAGCCACGACCAGTTCCACGGTGTGGGCACCCGGTTCCGCGTACACGTGTGTGGGATCGGCGCCGGTCTGCGTGTGGCCGTCGCCGAAGTTCCACAGGTAGTTCGAGATCGTGGCGTGAGTGTCTGGGTCGGAGGAGTCGCTGGCGTTGAACCGCACAGCGTGACCGACGAGCGCAGGCGATGGCGTGAACGAGAAGCCCGCGGTTGGGGGCCCCGCTTCGGGGGATGACGAGGACGGTCTTACGATCACCATGCGCGTCGCTTCCCCGGCGGCAGTGTCGTGGGCGCCGCTTACGGCCACCGTCACTGTGTAGCGGCCGGCCTGCACGTACACGTGGGTGGGGTTGGCGCTGTTCGTGCCCTCGCCGTCGCCGAACAGCCAGCTGTAGTGGCCGGGGTCCGCTCGGCTCTCGACCTTCGTGCGAAACGCGATGGGCTCGCCGATCTGTGGCGAGGCGGGAACGGCTTCGATGACGATGGCCAGCGGATGGGGATTGACGCTGGATTCCCCAGCGATCGCGGCCCCGGTCACGCCGCCTGCGATCAGCACAGCCAGGCCGAGCACGAGCAGCAGCACGGGCTTGTGCACCAGCCATCCGAGCGGGCTTGGCGTGGGCTTATCCTCTGCGGGGCTCACGGATGGCCGCGGGTTCGTGAATGCAGCGTGGTGCAGTTGCGAGCGCAGCCGCTTGCACAGCTCCCCCAGATTGGCTTCGGTCACCCGCGCGCCCTCCCCGCCTCCGGGCCTCATGCGCAGCCTCAAGGCTTCGCCGAGATCGTCATCGGCCTCGGCGTTCTGTTCGGCGGCGAGGTGCAGCGTGCCGAGCTCGTGTAGCGCCCACGCTCGCGCGCCCTTGTCGCCGAGTCGTTTGGCGGCCTGCACGGCATCCGACAGCGACCGGGCGAGCTCGAGCCAACGTCCCAGCAGTACCAGCAGCACCACCAGCGTTCGCAGCACCCGCAATCGCTCCTGCCAGTGTTCGTCGGGATCCAGACCTTTCAGCCGGTCGAGGAGCTCGTCGGCCCACTCTCCGAGAATCCCGGCGTCGATACGTCCTTCGGCGATTTCGGTGAAGCGTTCCAGCACTTCTCGAACTTTGCGCATCGCACTCGAAGCGCGCTCAGCGTCGTGTTCGAGGGTCTCTGTGCGCGTCGGCGGTGCGTCTCGTTCCGCACGCGCGCGGGCCAGTGCCTCAGCGAGTGGTCGTGTGTCGCCCGCCCGTGCATCGCCGAGGATTGCCATGCCCTCGTCGTTGCCCAGTCCCAGCACGAGACTGCCAGCTGGAGCCTTCAGCTCGCGCTGCGAATTTGGCGTGTCCCCCAACACGGCTGCTCGGGTGACACTACGCCTGGGTCTGGTTGCCGCGCATCGCACAAATACTAGCCGTTGGAACGAGGGGTTTGGTTGGATCGAGCACCGCGGACGCTCCTATCAGCTCAGCGTTCCGTTGCCGGTACCAGCGAAGTTGTTCTGGTCGATCACCGTCTATGACGCCGAGACTCGCTCAGAGATCGTCACCGAGCAGAGCCGGGCCGCGCTTCGCTCGCTGGTTGAGCTCACCGCCGAGCGACTCGGTGATCGAGCCACCGAGGTGACGCTGCACTTCGGACCCAACCCTCCCGAGGGCACCCAAGGTCGCTGGATCAAGACGACCCCAGACAGAGGTTGGTTCGTGTACTTCCGCATCTACGGGCCCGACGCGCCCGCATTCGACGGGAGCTGGCGGCTACCCGACTTCCAGGCCGTCGACTGAAGGCGCTGTCCGACTGCCGCCCCGACGCGCGGCGGCGACATCTCACCGGTAAGGGTGCCGCGTGAGGGTTCAGGAAGCCAGTGTGCTGATGGCATCGCCTATCAGCTTGGCGGCGATGACCAGGCAGAGCACGGCCATGATGGTTGTGTTCTCGCGCGCCATCCAACCACGCAGGCTCTCCAGGATCGCCGCGGCGTGGTGGCGCATGAGGAAGTAGATGCCGACCGGAATTCCGGGGCCTAGCGTTCCTAGCACCACGAACACGGCCAGCGCGACCGCCTGATCAGCGGTGTCGACCCCCGTTTGCGCTATCGCTGCGGCTGCGCCCACGACGAGGATGAGGTTCTTCGGATTGGCGGCCGAGAGCAGGATTCCCATGCCGAAAGCCTGCGGCGGTGTGAAGGTGTCGATCGTCTTCATCCAGGCCGGAAGCTCCGGTTGAGCGTCTCCTCGCGGGCGTCCTCGCCACTGTCGCGCCGCCACGAGCAGGAGAAGGACGCCGAGCACGATCTTCGCGATGCTCACCCATTCCCGCGGAGCGCCGCCGCTGCCGGCTTCGGCGCCGCTGGCGGCCACGAGCAGAACCGCTCCGAGCCCCGCCAGCCCGACTATCCAGCCTCCGATAAACGCGGGCCCGCTCACGCGGCCCTTCGGCGTTGCGAGCATCAACACGACGGCGATGATCGGCACGGGGCTGAGCGCCACCCCCACGCCGAACGACAACACCTGGCCAATCGCTTCACCCACGACTCATGCCCCCCGTTAGTTGTCCGCCCGGTGGCCACCGCTGAGCTTACGCGGCGAGCACGATCGGTAGCTCCGCGCGGTCGCATACGGGCGTGCGCTGACCGCACTGTCCGGCTTGGGAAACTCGGCGTCGTTACGATCGGCCGGCAGTCTCGAACGTCGCTTCACGGCCGACGATCGCCTCGTTGTAGATCAACGCGATCACGTCAGCCTCCGAGTGCGCCCTTTGGCAGCTTGACTCTGCGGGTGAGGATTTCCAGGCCGAGGAGGAGGGTTCGGATCAGCCCGAGTTGGCGCACGAGAGCGATCGAGTCGGAGTGTCCTCGGTCTTCGACGATTCTGCCGTCCTCGGCGAAGCGGCTGATGGTGATGCCTTGGAGCGTAATCGGCCGCCTGCGGTAGGTGCCATTGAGGACCCATCTGGATGCCACGCGGTTCCCCTCGGTGATCTGCTCCTCGGCGTCCATGCGCAGGTTCTTGAAGATGGTGAGATAGAAGGTGACTGATTCGCGACCGCCGTGGTAGCCGTGGAAGGTCATGTCGTTGATGTGATCCACGAAGTCGGGGCGGTAGAACTCCTCCATGCGGGACAGGTCACCGGCGCAGACGATCTCGATCGCCTGTCGTGCCTGTGCTCTGTAGTCGTGTTCGGTAGTGGTCATGGGATCGAGCATACACGACAGAAATGTAGTAGTGTCTGGGTTGTGGCAGGAAGGCCGAAGAAGGCGAGCACTGGGCTCGCACCACTCGAGTCAGAGGTGATGGAGGCGGTGTGGCAGGCCGACACGCCGGTATCGGTGAGGCAGATCCTCGATGCGCTCAATCAGCACCGGTCCGAGCCGCTGGCCTACACGACGGTGATGACGGTGATGAACCGGCTCGTCGCGAAGAACATCCTCAGTCGCCTTGGCGAGCGGCGAAGCTATGTGTACGAGGCGACCGCCACCGACGAAGCCGGGATCGCGGTGCAGAACGTGATCCGCACCTATGGGGATGCGGCGGTAGCGCACTTTGTAGACGAGGCGCGCACCGACCCTGACGTGCTCCGTCGCCTACGGGCTCTACTCGCGGAGGATGGATGAGACTGGACCGCGCCAACCGCAGCTTCTTGGCCTTCATGGGTATCGCGCTGCTGCTCGGTGCGCTCGTGTTCTGCGGGGCGCTCGGCGGTGTGCTCATGCCGCTGATCCTCGCGCGGGCATCCCGGGGAGAGTCCCTCGGGCTGCCCGGCGCATGGCTTCTGCCGGTGTTCCCGTTCGTCGGCCTGATCGCGGTCGGCATCGGCCTCGGGAGCCGCTCACTCGTGAGGCAGATGACCGCTTCTCGCAGGCTTGCACGTCGCGTGGATGCTTTGGTAGCAACGGCGCCCGTCGAGTTGGCAGGAGCGGCCGTGCAAACCGGGTTGGACGGGCGCCTCTTGTTCATGGACTCGTCGGACTCGTTTTCGTTTGTCTACGGCATCCTGACTCCCCGCGTGGCGGTGAGTCGTGGCCTTCTCGAAGGAGTATCGCGCCTAGAGTTGCGGGCGGTGCTCGAGCACGAGCGCTATCACGTATGCAATCTCGACCCGCTGAAGGTCGTGCTGGTACGGGCGCTCTCGGCGACGCTGTTCTTCCTGCCGGCGTTGGACTCTTTGCGTGCCCGCTACGTAGCTGGCCGTGAGCTTGCAGCCGACCGACGCGCGGTCGCGATCTGCGGACGCCGCCCGCTTGCGAAAGCGCTGCTGAAGGTCGCGCGCAGTCCCGACTGGAGCGAGCTGGGAGTCGCTGCAGCAATCGGTGGCTCCGAACTGCTCGCCGTTCGCGTGAACCAGCTGGAGATCGGCGCCGAGCCGAAGCCGGAAGCGCTCGGCGTGACACGCGTCGCGTTCTCTCTCATGGGTGTGACCTTGCTAACCCTGGCGTTCCTTGCGTCCGTGTCCAGCTTCGGCGGCCCGACTGCCGTCTACCACGCAACCGGCACCGGACTAACGACCGCGACTCTCCTTGGCGGCCTCTACTGCACCGCTCCCTTCGCCGGCGCGGGACTCCTGGCGTATACGCTCATTGCCATCCGGGCCAGCCGTCCACTCTGACTCAGAGCTCGTGGGTACGAGCTCCCTGCGGTCCGCCATGCCGGTTGAATGGGCACAAATCTCGATTCCGGCCCTTTTGGGCCGCGTCCTGCGCCTGATCTCATCACTCAAAGATGCCCATTTGCAGGCAATTCTTCTATGGACGCCGCCGGTAGAAGGTCGAACATAAGGCGAACAGGGGCCGTCGCCGCTGGGGGTGGTGTTGGGCGCTGTGGGACGGCCGAGGCTGGGCTGCCAGGCGCGTAGGGCGGCGTATACGGGGGTGGGCGCGGCGCTGGTGATCTCGCCGTCTTCGCCGATCTCGATACGTAGGAAGATCGCCTTGTTCATGGTGCGTCGCTCCAGTGGGGTCGCGTCCAAATAAACCCCGTGGGGGTCGGTGGCTCGGGCGAGGGCTTGGTCGAGCGCTCGTTCGAGGTCTTGCGTCTCGATCTGCGCGGCCTTTCGCAGTCGTTCGGCGGCGCGGCGCTCTTTGGTGAGGCTGGCCTGCTGACGCTCGAAGATGTCTTCTGAGACGAGGTCGCGGTAGTAGAGGTCGAGGAGCTTCTCTTGCTTGGCTTCGATGCGTTTCATGGTTCGCTCGTGTCGTTCGGCTTCGCGCTCCACCAACGCGGCCCGGTTGCTGAGCTCTTGACGTAGCTCTGTGCGGATCGCCTCCTGGGTGGCGCGGGAGATTTTCAGGGTGGTGTAGAGCGCTTCGATCTTCTGCTCGACCACGGGGACTGAGTAGTGTCCGCTCTGGCAGCGGCATTTGCGGCGGCGGGCGGCGCGGTTGGTGCAGGAGAAGTACTCGTAGTAGGCACCCGAGCGGCTGCGGTGCCGGCCGTAGAGCAGCCGTCCCTTGCAACGGTCACAGACCACGGTGGCGCGCAGGTAGTGCTCGTGGATCTGCGGCCGGTCGCCGGCGATGCGCGCGGCCGAGAGCAGCATCTGCACCCGGTCGAAGGTATCGGCGTCGATGAGCGGCTCGTGGCGTCCTGGGTAGCGGCGGCCGTCCCAGACGACAATGCCGCGATAGTAGGGGTTTCGCAGGATCTCGTTGAGGCGGTTGTGCGCGACCGGCCGTTCGGGATAGCGGGCTGTCGCGGGATAGCGCAGACCTTGTTCCTCAAGGTGGTCGGCGAGCTTCAGCAGCGTCCATTGGCCGGTGGAGTAGAGGTTGAACGCCATCTTGATGAGCGGCGCGCGCCCGGGGTCGACGATCACGCTGCGAATGTCTCGCCCGCCGACGAGCTCTCGCTTCGAGAGGTAACCAATCGGGGGCCGGAAGGGTGTGCCGCCGTTTTCGTGCTTCTGGCGCAATCCCTTCTTGATCTCATTTGCCAGGTTGTTCGAGTAGTACTCCGCGAAGCTTGCCAACATGCCGTGCATGAGGCGTCCGGCGGGGGTCTCATCGATGTTCTCCGAGACTGAGACGAGTTTTACGCCCATCCCCACGAACCGCTGGTAGAGCGTGGCGTCGTCCAGCCTGTTGCGGGCCAGCCGGTCAACCTTGTGAACGATCAGGTACTTGACGCCGAGTGCCGGTAGCTCTTTGAGCATGTATTGCAGTACCGGCCGGTCGTCGCTCTTGGCTGACTCCGCCCGCTCGACGTACACCTTGGCGACCTTCGCGCCGCGAGAGGCTGCCTCGGCTTCGCACGCCTTGACCTGCGCGGGAATCGAGTAGCCGTCCTCGTCGCCGTCGCGGCCGAGCTGGCCGGTGCTTGAGACCCGGACGTAGATCGCCGCAGCATCGACAGCCTCAGCATCGCAATTAGATTGGTATGACTGGATGTGTGCCATATATCCTCCTTTCTTGGTTAATTGGCTTAACGATTTTCCCGTTAAGTCGATGATTTGGCAACATGTTTAATTGACGTGCGAGCCGATCCAAACGAATGTGTCCAGACCGGCCCGCATGGTGTTACCGCAGCGCCTCCAAGCGTTCGGTTATGGCCTGCTTGCGCTCGGCTGCGCTCTCCTTGAGCGCTTTGGCCTCGGCCGTGCTCTCTGCGGCTCGTTCCTCGGCGACCTTGATCTCACGGTCGATCGCGGAAATCGAGCGCTCCAAGGATGCCCGGGCGTCTGCCAGCGCATCCTCGGGTGTGGTCTCTCGGCGGCGGGTCCGCGTCCGGGTCTCACCGCCCTCGAGTTTTTTCTTGTGGGCGTAGAACGCGCCGCGGATCGAGTCTTTGGGCCTTTGCTCGTCCTCGGCGATTCTGGTGAACGCCTCGGTGCGGGTCATGCCTTGCTCCATCAGCTCGTGGGTGCGGTTGTAGATTTCCTCGGCCTTGGTAGCCATGAGGTTTCCTCCTGTTGTTGGATGGCCATGTCGGCCAGCAGAAAGACGCACTGTCCTTCCACCGGCCGGGAGGCCATCCACGCGTGGCGTTCCGGTGACGCCGGCGGCGATCAACGTTGGCCGCCGACGTCACGGTGGTCAGCTGCGAATTGACTGGACGCCTACCCACCGAAGCTCGCATTCATCTTCGGCTGGGAGGGGAACCGTGCCAGCATGACCGAGGCGCCACGCTACCTCGAAGGCAACGCTCGGGTCATCGGTCAGCGCAGCCATCGACGCGACGATCAGGTAGTCGAGCCGCATTTTCTGAGCGGTCTCCAACGCTTGATGCAAATTCGGTCGCAAGGTTTCATGCGGACGGGTATCCTCGAACTCATCGACCACCACCAGTCGTCGCGTCCTCGCCACGAAATGACAGAGCACACGCTGTTGATCGATCGATAGTGGATACCTCGGCGCGCCTGAAGACTTCTCCCGGCCGCACACGTAGATCGCCGCTCGCCAAACTCGCGGCTTCTCCTGATCGCGTTCGTCTTGGTTGATTCGTTTGAGATGCATCGCTGCTACCTCCTTTCCATAGGCCTCCTTTCTTGTTGTTGGCTTCGGGTCCACTGCCGGGGCCTTCATGACAGTGTCTCCCGCTGGGCGCCGCACGTAGCGGCCCAGTGTGTAAGCCGAGCGCAGGCCACGTCTACGTAGTCGCGCTCGCGCTCGATGCCGACGAACCGCCGGCCCTCCAGCACGGTCGCGGCCCCCGTCGTGCCCGAGCCACAGAACGGGTCGAGCACGATGCCGCCCTCGGGCGTGGCCAGTCGTATGAGCCAACGCATCAGCGCCATGGGCTTGACGGTCGGGTGGATGTTGCGCACCAGGCGGGGTTGGTGCCGGCGTCCGGTGTAGAGCGCCACGCGCCGCACCGGCAGCTGCCCGCAGCCGGCCTCGCGCTCTTGGCGGTTGGCCTTGGCGCAGTAGAACAGTCGGCTCGGTCCGCTGGCGGGCTTGGCCATGAGCGCCTCGGGACAGTCGGGGCTGTGCGAGAGCGTGACGTTCGCCGGCCAGTATCCGGCGCTCGCGTTTGGGCGCGGAACGCGGGTCGCTTCGATGTTGAGCGCCCCGGTGCCGTAGCGGTGGAGGTTCTCGGGCAGCGTGCCGGCGAGCGGGGTACGCGCTACGAGGATCGGCTCGTAGGCGGGTTTCAGGGCGCTGGCGCGTCCGCCGGACAGCCGCCGGGACTTGGGGAGGCCCTGGCCGTAGAGCCACAGCACCTGGTCGCGCACCTCAAGCCCCGCATCCTCGACGCCGGCGACGAGCCGGTGGAAGGTGCGCGGCGCACCAAAGGCGAGCAGGTGGCCGCCGGGCTTGAGCACCCGCTGGGCTTCTGTGGCCCATATCTGCGTCCAGCGCTCAAACGCCTCGAAACTCTCCAGGCCGGGGGAGCCGATGGCATCCCAACGCTGGTCCATGATCCCGATGCCATAGGGCGGATCGGTGACGATCGCGTCGATACAGGCCGTCGGGAGCTTGGCGAGCGTGGTGAGCGCGTCGGCCTCGATCAGATGCCAGGCGAGCGTGTCGTCTTCGTAGACCGCCAGTGGTCTCATGAGCGGGCCTCCCGGACGAGAAACGCAACCGCCTGGTCGGCTGTGGTGAGGGCGAACAGCCGCTGGGCGTCGGCCGGCAGCGCGGCGAGTGTTTCGCTCAAGCGCTCAGCGCGGACCGTGTCCGGTGCGATCCACAGCACGCGGGGGAAGACGCCACGAGCGCCCTGCTCGGTGCCGCTTCGGAAGTACTCGTGGTATCTGAGGGCCTTGCCTCGGATGGTGACTGTGGCCTCGGTCGCCATGTCGACCTCGATGAACCACGAGTACTCGTAGTCGGGGGTGGCGAGCTTGAGAAAGGCGTCGGGCTTGAGCGTCTGCCGCGCCCCGAACCCGACCATGTAGGGACGCCAGCACTCCGGCTCCGGCTCGAACGCGCCCAGCTCGACCAGGCCCTGCCGTTGGACGTCCACCAGCTCGACATAGAGCTGCGCTACGGCCAAGCTGTGGGCGAGGTAGCGCTCTCCCGGGGTGTAGGCCGAACGGACCCTCCGCCGTGAGGACTGTTCGGTCCGCAGCAGGTACTGGCCGGCCCGGCCGGCGGCATAGGTCGTGCTGGCACTTCCGGCGCGCGCCCCGCCAACCCGGCGGGCCAATGGCTGGAGCACATCCAGGCTGGTGAGGCGCCTCAGTCCGCGACGGGCCAGCCGCCCCTGGGTCTGTGGTGAGCCCTCGGCCCAGAACAGCCGTTGTAGCTGGGAGCCGCTCATCACGCGGAAGCGGCTGACGGTTCGCAACACCTCCCGGTCACGCTCGGTGAGCCGTCGGGCGATCACGGCGAGCTGCCGCCCCGACCAGCGCCCACGAGGGCGCTGGTCTTTCGTTGGCGTAAGCGGCCGGAAATCCGCATCCCTGGGGGCGTCATGGGTCTTCGGACTCGACGCGAGCGGACCGGCGACCGGACTCATGGCTGCCTCCTACGAGCGCCCACTAGATCGCTGTCGTCGGGTACTTCGGCCGGCTCTTGATGATGGGTGGACGCGGCTGGGGTATTGCCGTAGAGACGGGAGGAGCGATCACGAATGGCGCTGGCCTGGCCGGTCACCGGCGGCAAGGCTTGCGTGCGGCCGGTGACGACCGCGACCGCGCTACCGGCGCCAGTCCCCACCCGAGCGGCGACCTCGAACTGACCGAGCGCCATCAGGTCCTCGGCGCTCAGGCCGGGAAGCTCCCGTGCGATGGTCGGCGCTTCAGTCGCCGCCGCGCGAAAGCTCACCAGCGTGGCCAGGTTTCCCAGGATTGCCGAGCGAGTCGGCTCAGGCACGCGACCCAGCGTTTGCAGTGCCACGGTCAGGCTCGCCCCCAGGCCCCGTGCTCGCTCCGCGACCAGCTCGAGGTTGCTCGGCAAGCCGTTTGCGACCGTCGCCAACTCGTCCACATACAGGTTGATGAGGTGACGGTGCTCAGGCGCAAGCGACACCCGCGCCTCGATCGCGGCCCAGGCAGCCAGCATCACCGCTGAGCCGATCAGCGGTGCAGCGTCTCCGAGCGCACCGGGCGCCATCGACACGAGCAAGAAGCGCCGCTGGGCGAACAACCGCCCCACGTCGATCCTCGCCTCGGAGCTAGCGACGACCGCCCGAACGCGGGGACGCGCCAAGAGCGCCATCACGCGAGCCATCGGGGCCTGCACCACGTCGACCTTTGCCGCCGGCGAGAGGGATTCGTAGCTACGCCACGACTCTCTGAGAAACCCGTCCGTCAGGCCAGCCACAGCCCTGCGGCGGTACGGGTCCTCGGCAAACAGCCGACCCAGATCACCCAACGTCGCGCCAGGCAACTCGCACAAGGTCCGGATGCCCAGGCGGCCGAAGGTCTCCGAGCGGATACCCCAATCAGGAAACATTGAGCGCAGCGTGCGGACCAGAATGTCCGCCTTCGCGTCCGGGTCACCGCCATGCAGCACGTCCAGGCCGGGGATCGCGCGCGCGTCGTCTCCCGCGTCGAGAACCACAATCCGCTCGGCGTGCTCGGGCCGGACACGGTTAAGGATCGTGTCGATCGCATCACCCTTCGGGTCGATGAACAGCCCGCCGTACCCGCGCGCGATATCGCTCAAGATGCCAGCGGCAAGCAGCACGCTCTTGCCGACCCCCGAGGGTCCGACTACGGCCACATGATGCGTCGCCGCCGTCGGTGTGAGTACCACCGGACGCTCACCACCCGCATCCCGTCCGACGAACAGCCGCCGCCCACCCTCGCGCGGGACTCGCCGGGGGACCAGCAGCTCGCGTGCCGCGCCGACCTCCACCCCGGCCGGCACATCCGATCCGAGCGGCCAGCCGACAAGGGCGAGCGTCTCGGCCGATGACAGCCAACCGCTCGTGCGGGTGGTGCGTGGCATCGCGGCCAGGCTGCGGTTGCCACGGCTCGCCCTGACCCTAAGCCTGCCCGCCAACCCCTGGCGGCTGCGGATCACGCTCTCGACGTGGGCGGCCAGCATCCGCGCCTGCGCCACCGACCCGGCGCGCACCACCAGCAGGCCAGCTGCGCGCATCCCCGGCTGGGCGGTCTTGCGCCGCCACGCCCGGTCGATGTCCTTGCCGGTGCGGCTCTCGGGCTCGCGCTCGGGGAGCCGGCGCGGCCCACCCGAGCGCAGCGCCCAGCGCAGCACCGCCTCACAGCCGTCAAGGTTGGTCAGGCCCGCCAGCAGCGTCCGTGAGACGGCCGCCGCGTTGTCGGTGTGCAACAGCGCGGGCGTGGGGATGAAGAAGCTCAGACACAGCGTCGCCCCCGCCCGGTCCACGTCCGGTGCCTCGCTAATCCGCACGCTGGGGATGACGCCGCGCAGCATCGACTCGACCGAAGCGCGCACGGCTGCCGGCACCCACAGGTAGTGGGCAATCCCATCCCCGCGGGCAACCAGCTCTGCGACCACCTCAACGCCGAGCGGCAGTCCCGAGAAGCTGTCCAGTGCCGCGAACGCCGCCTGCGGGTCGAGGCCGACTGGGAAACGAACGCCCAGCCGCACCATCGAGGCACGCATCGTCTCGTCGGCGTGGCGCTCGTAGGTCCAGATACCAGCCAGCAGGGCCGTGCCGGCCCCGGCTGCGATGAGTGCTGGTGTGAGGTCGCCGTTCACGGGCGCTCCCCACGTTGTGTTTGTTTTTGGCGTTTGGCGCGGGCCTTGGCCTCACGCTCCCGGCGCTCCCGCAACAGTCGTTTGGCTTGCAACCAATACACGAGCGCCAACTGCTCGGCATCGATCTCGCTGCGGCGAACCCCCTTCACCTTAATACGTCTCGTCTGTGCCATGTTGCACCTCCTTTCGTCGTTAGTTGTCTACATAGTTCACCTCCGTTTGTTCGGTTTATGTTCGGTATAGAACTCCCTGAGTATCGCCCACCATTTTGAGAATTGTCAACACTTTTCTTGTCCTACCGGGTGTAAAACCACACCACACGGCCGAGCAGCACCAGCACGCCAAGCGCCACCAGCGAAGGGGTGACACGCGGCAGAACCGCCGCCAGCATCGACAATGTGACGACGACCACAATCCCGGTGACGACCGCGCGCTCGATCACGCCGCCTCCCGGTGGGATGGCGGCACCAATGCGACGATCTTGGCGGGATCAACGTCGAGCTGATGGCTGACACGGGCGACCGCCTGCTCGCGTGAGAGGCCCAGTCCTTCGGCCCGTGCGACCCGATGGGCAAGAACGTCCACGATCTCGCGTCTGGTCAGGGGTAGCGGCTGCATCGCTTGCCCTTATCCCTGTAGGGGTCGCCAACTGAAGTCGTCCATGCGCTGGGCGAGGTTGGCGGTGTGCTTGGCCTGCAAGAACGCCAGCGCCTCGGTGACCTCGGGGGCGGCGTCACGCAGGGTGGCGGCAAAGCCGGCCGAGCCGGCGACGCAGGCCATCGCGGTCTGGGCGACAGCGGTGTCGGCGACCATCTGGGCCTGGGTGAGCTGCTGGCGCAGCGCGATCTCGTAGTGGGCGAGGGCCGCGCCGGTCTCCATCT
>Ga0335072_10011107_pt1 | contig 12912 bp, 10 predicted proteins | sample Lox_Sample_21_FD_206725 | JGI IMG/M metagenome (GOLD analysis project Ga0335072, IMG submission 206725) | Soil microbial communities from Loxahatchee National Wildlife Refuge, Florida, United States - Lox_Sample_2.1 | ecosystem: Environmental > Terrestrial > Soil > Wetlands | place: USA...
CCCCGCCACGCCCAACAAAAATCAAGCATTAACTGGCTGGCTGCGGCCCTATTGCTTAATTAACCATCCATACTTACGTGGGTCCAACAACCTTTTACCAATAGCCCTACCACCAAAGGGCCACGGTAATTCATTCATTATCTTCACTTTTAGCAGATCTTTTTTGACTTGCTCCTTGTCACTTCTACATCGAAACCTCGTTCCTGCTTTTGGCTTTGATTTCGGATAAAGGGAATAACGAGAAATATTCTCCACCATCTTCATCACTGTTGTCATCGACTGCATCAGATCCCTCCTCATGCCGGTAACAGGTGCTAACAATCCTACAACAAGTGGCGGCTCTGCGGCACCACCCCATTTCAGTTCCGCTACGCCTATCAGGTCTGCTGATACGGGCAATGCGCCTACATCATCTACAACCTTTCTCGAACGGCATGGTCATACGCCTATGAATATAGATGTACAAGTGCTTGCAACACAGAATACCGCTCGTCGAAGGGCTGAATCATCTCCAGTGCCTGTAACTACTACCATCACCACCACCGCCGCTGCTGCCGCCACTCCTGGTGGTGCACCTACCACATCATCAGCAAATGACGGAAAAGCTTCCATTCGGATAGTACCCGCCATGGACTCTTTCACTCGTGTCCCTCTTCGTTTTGACCCAATTTATCGTAAAGTGGACGATGGAGAGGTTCTCGTGGTTGGCAGGCATACGGATCGACTTGTAAACGAGCATCCAACGGCAGTAGTTTTCAGATCAAAGGTCGTCAGTCGGAATCATGCCAAAATGTGGTGCAAAGATGGTCAATGGTATGTTCAAGACGTCGGATCGAGCTCGGGGACCTTCCTCAACCACATCAGACTCTCGCCACCTAATGTAGAGAGTACTCCCTATGCCATCAAGACTGGAGATATTGTACAGCTTGGGATTGATTTTAGGGTATCTTCTCCCTTTGCTAGGCAGGTTCTGACTGTCGCAGGGTGGTACGGAGGAAGTGTTCAGATGTGTCAAGATGAGAATAGAAACGGGTGACCCTGCACCGAAAGTCAGCGATTTCAAGTATGTTTCCTTTAGATAATATTTGCTAATTCAAAGTGTTGCCGCGCATCTTCAGCTTCGCAATAACCTTTCAATGCGTAAAACTTCAGAATCTTCTCCCAATCCACTTTCGGAATGTAGCATTTGTCTCTATCCAATTGGGGTAAGCAGTACCAATCATATATTCTAACCTTGTTTCAGCCAGGACAAGCCTTATTCGTCGCTGCATGTTCCCATACGTGGCATTACAAATGTATACGGCCCATCATCACAGAACATTTTCCCCTGTTCATGTGTCCAAATTGTCGTCAGGATGCAGATCTCGATGCCCCCGTTGATGTAGAGACGGAGACATGGGAGGCAATATTAAAAACGTCAGATCCACGAACACCAACGGCAGATGCCGGGACTTCTCGAGATCCGCAAGTCAAAATGTTCAAGTTTCGTCAATTCCCGGATCTCTCGTCAGACCCTCTAATCCAAAGACAAACGACCCTAACCAACGAAATGAACAGCTTGAGTCTTCAGAATCCGGGCGAACCTGCTCGCAGTCCACCCGCCAGTCCAGACAGAGAGTTGAATCTCACTCGCACTCTCTCACCTAGTCTCGCCCCTATTGTTGAGAATGGGGATGCGACTCCACGACAGACGGGAGATACTACTTCACTGTCCACTGCGCCAATTGGTATTTCTAGGAGAGTTCGAGCTCTCTCGGCCACTAGAGAAGGTTACGAAGATATCGCTAGTTTAAGTGCTACTCCGACTATCGATCGAGGGCCGTTTGTGTACGGTGATATGACTGTCAATGCAGACGGAACTGCCGAAGCCACCACATCGACCGGAAACATTGTTCAGTTGCCTCGAGAATCTCTTTCAGAAGAGCATAGGCCAGGAACGGCCAAGGCGTTCTGACATTGTTGATACTGGATTTTGTTTCATGAATGCTCAAAAATCCTTTGTATGTTACCACGTCGCTATTGTATTCATGCTATTGTATTCATAGTTCTGAGGGAAGCGTTACGGAAGTCATTTGCTTGTGGGGTTGGCTAGGTTGTCACCAGAAGTTGTGGTATAAATAAATCCATTCAATAGAGTTTACAAGCCCTACTATCCATCTAAGTCATTGTCCTGCCGGTGTATACTACATTCTTCACTCCTTTTTGTCCTCTGTAACCCCGTTCACGTTTTGATTCATTTCTGTCAGTAAGGCAGACACTATGGCTTTGACATTATCGTGCACCTTTTGCTGCTCAAAGATGGCGTCTCGTTCCCCAGTAACATTATCCAGGATGCCGGCTCTAAGCACTGTCAGCACACTTGCTGCGAAGATAGAACACACCGATCCACAGCTCCTCCTATCAATATGGAGCTCTTTGATTTTTCTCGATATAAGAGATTGGAATCTCTCTCGACCTCTGCATGAACTATTTCACTGAGGCTCGAAACCAGCTTCTCGCCATCGCTCTATCGATATCAGCGTCCGTGGAACAAGCAGAAAATAAACATACACTAGTCTGGAAGGAAGCTAAGGTCGACTTGCGTAAAGAGTCGAAATGACCACGTCTCTTGAAAGCTGTCACGAGTTCATCTAATGACGGGATCTGTTCTTCAGGTTTACTGGCCGCTGGGCTCATCTACTCTTCGTAACGGTGCTTCCGGTGAAGAGTCGTCTTTACATGAGTAGATTAACTTGATAATTTCGTGTAAATACCCATTACTCAAGTTATTTATTTAAAATTCGTGATTTCCATCAATTAAACTTTCCCGTCGTCAAAGCCTCTTCACCGTTCAGCGCGTCCATTTTAACTTGGATTGCACCAGTCAAGTTTCACTCAGACTCTGCACCAATCCTTGTGTCATGTCAAAACTTGGCCCTTTATCTTCAGTTGCGTCTTTGTAAATTATTGAGAGTCTAGCGATTCCAAATTTGTGGGGGATTAAACATGTCGCTCACCTTCATCTTCTCTCAAGTCATCAAGCGAACCTCGTACGGTCGGTTTGTTCCTATCTCTCGCCTCAGAAGTTTACGGCGCTACACAACCGCGACAGCTGAACCTACATTGTCGCAACCGGAATTTGCTAATTCATGTAATTTCTTCAGAATACGAGGATTCTAAACGTTACAGTTGGAAATGATGTGAGAATAAATGAAGTCGGCATACAGCAACTCTCTCCTGAGCTTCATCGACAAGTCTTTCCGTATGGGTCGTACACCAGTGATCCGCAGTTGGTAACTCTTTCGCGTCGCCACCTCGAGTCGCACGACTTGCTGGGAAAACAGAGTGCCATAAGTCCTCCAGTCAATTTCGATTTGCCTCCCCTCGCCGGGAAGACTCTCGATGAGCATTTCTATAAAATCGGGATGGACATCGCTGAGCCGTACCTCACAATGTCTAAAAAATTTTCCTCGATTGAACTGCCGAAGCCGCCGAAGAGATGGGTCAAAAGGAGTGGTTGGACTCGTTACGAAAAAGATGGCAAGGTGACTCAAGTTGACTATCCGCTAGAAGATTGTCTGGTTTTTGATTGCGAAACATTATACAAACAAAGTCCGTTTGCCGTCATGGCATGCGCAGCATCAAGTGAAGCCTGGTATGGTTGGATCTCACCATGGTTGCTCTCCAAGTCGGACACACCCCGACACTTAGTGCCATTCGGTTCCGACAAAGTCAATCGTCGAGTAATTGTGGGTCATAACGTCGGATACGACCGTCAGCGAATCCAGGATGAATATCACATTCGATCTTCAGGGATCACCTTTTTGGATACTATGTCGCTACATGTAGCTGTAAACGGGATGTGTTCTCGCCAAAGGCCTACTTGGATGAAGCATCAGAAGCAAAAATTACTAAAAGAAAAGCTATCGAAAGAAGCTTCATCTTCCATAAGTCTGTCCGAGTTGCTTGGCTCGATGGACGCAGAAGATGAGATTAGCGAACTCTGGATTGCACGAAGTTCAATCAACTCCTTGATGGATGTTGCAAATTTCCACTGCAACATCAAGCTAGACAAGACGGTCCGGGACTATTTTGGAGAGCTCGACAGGGACGGAATTGTCGATCGCTTCGAAGAACTGATGAATTACTGCGCAACAGATGTCAGTACCACGCACAAAGTATATCGTGTTGTGCTCCCTGCTTTCCTCGATGTCTCCCCTCATCCTGTCAGTTTCGCAGCCTTGTTACGATTAAGTTCGGAGTTTCTTCCTGTCGACAGTTCTTGGGAGACTTACATTGAAACGGCGGAAGATACTTATCTCAAGTTATCAGCAGATGTCCAAAATCGACTCAAAACTTTAGCTCAGAAAGCTTTGGAAATCAAGGATGATCCCAGCAAGTGGTCGAATGACCCTTGGCTGTCTCAGTTGGATTGGTCCGGCCAAGAGATAAGAATGCTTAAACCCAAGAAAGCTGGAGATCTTCCTAGACCGGTGAAAAATCAAAAGAAACCTGGCATGCCGATTTGGTACAAAGATCTATTCGCTAACAACGGCTCTGATATGACCCTCACCGTTCGTTCGCGTATTGCGCCTCTTCTTTTACGTTTGGCTTGGGAAGGACATCCGCTGGTATGGAGTGACAAGTATGGCTGGGTCTTTCGAGTCGATGATCGGGACAGTATTATAAAATTTCAGTCAAAACACTTCACCGTCTGTGACATGTCCGACGAGCCGATCTTGAGAGTGAGGATGGATAATCACGGTGCATACTTTAAGGTGCCTCACAAAGATGGTCCGACGAAGAGGGTTGCCAATCCAATGGCAAAAGGCTATCTCTCCGCCTTTGAAGACGGGACATTATCTAGCGAGTTTGCATATGCAAAAGAAGCCCTTGACATGAATGCCGCGTGTTCATATTGGATCAGCGCCAGGGAGCGAATTAAGTCACAAATGGTAGTGTGGGATAGTGACACCGAGATGGGTCTAAAGGGCGACGGCGAAACTAAATTGGGAATCATTCTCCCTCAAGTCATACCTATGGGCACCATCACTCGTCGAGCGGTGGAAAGCACCTGGTTGACGGCCAGCAATGCAAAGAAAAATAGAGTTGGCAGCGAGCTCAAATCGATGGTAAAAGCTCCAAAGGGTTACAAGTTTGTCGGTGCCGATGTGGATAGCGAAGAGCTTTGGATCGCAAGTCTCCTCGGTGACGCGGAGTTTGGTTTTCATGGTGCAACGGCGATTGGGTGGATGACTTTGGAGGGTACGAAAGCTGCAGGGACGGATCTCCATTCTAAGACAGCCCAGATTCTCGGTATATCGCGAAATGATGCCAAGGTAAGCTATCAAAGTTCTTTGTTCTTTGAGCTCATTGGTTTCTTAGGTGTTTAACTATGGACGGATATATGGAGCTGGTCTGAAATTTGCGATTCAGCTTTTGCATCAATTCAATCCTAGTATCAGTGAGACTGACGCTGAACGAATGGCAACAGAATTATACGAATCGACTAAAGGCCAGAAGTCGAAATCGAAGGGAATCAACAAGGGGCGTGCTTTTTGGAGAGGCGGCACTGAATCTGTGGTGTTTAATAAACTCGAAGCTATTGCGGAACAAGATGTACCTCGTACTCCAGTTTTGGCCTGTGCGATTACAGAAGCACTCATGCGACGATATATCAATAAGGGAGGTTTCATGCCAAGTAGGATTAACTGGGCAATTCAGTCTAGCGGCGTGGATTATCTCCATTTACTTATTGTGAGTATGGAACATCTTATCGAAAGATATGCCATCGATGCACGTCTATCGATCACCGTCCATGATGAGATTCGATACATTGTGAAGGAAGAGGATGCTTATCGGGCAGCAATGGCGCTACAAATAAGCAATTTGTGGACTCGATCCATGTTCAGTGAACAAGTCGGAATTCACGATATTCCACAGGTTCGTCGCTCTAGATTCTTGATTGCTTATATGAAGGGAGTAGCTTTTTTCTCCGCGGTAGATGTTGATCACGTGCTGCGGAAGGAAGTTAATATGGATTGTGTCACACCATCTCATCCCACACCAATACCCCACGGAGAATCTCTCGACATTCACCAACTACTATCGCGTGCGGAAGCCTCTCTTGGGAGCGCCGTTGTTGATAGAGAAGAAACATCATGGCGATATATGCCGAGGACTCCAGTTTTAAGCGGCCTTCGAGCAGATCTTGATTACATAGCTGCCCAAATTAGTCGGCCAGAAAAGCGTCCGTCTGGACGTAAACGAGACACGAAGCCAAAGAAGTCAATCAATGTCGAGGTTTTACCTAGCTCAGAAGGTCAGCAGCCTCCAATATCACCAATGTCGGGTCAGCCACCACAGGCTTCTTCGTCGTCTCCGCCGTTACCAGTCTCAAAAAAGTTCATTGCGGAAGCATAGAGGCTTGTTTTATAGGGATACCCATATGCATGTATAAGCGCACGCACTATAGAACAAGGGTTTTGTAATATAGTTAATTAATTAATTAACTAATGATGCTTGTAATGTGACTTATTCCTAACTTTTACTTGCCATTCCATTGCCTCATGCGAAGGGTGCCCAACCTAAAGGTCAGTAAGCACATATCTTCACCGGGGTATGAACCGCTATACATCCTTGATAGATTTCCCTCATCAGTAGCCTCTAGAATGAGTCGTCGTACATCTGCTTCTGGGCTAAGTCGTGAAGACAACTTCCTTTTTACCAACTGGAGTGCACGATCAGCCTCCGATTCTATGAGGCTCTCGGACTGCTTGGCTGAAGTTCTAGATGTTTCACCTTGCATTTCTTGTTGCATCGCCCATTTCTTGAGTGGAGAAAGTGTCCTAGATATTAACAATATGGATCAGATATCGAATACCAGTGATAGAGAGGATCAAATCTCAGGACATCAAGGAACGTAGAAATGGTGTCTTCTTCCTCACGGAAAACAGCCAGGGCAAATGTTGATGCCCGGATAAATGTACCCTCATAGCCAGAAATACCCAAACCATCAACAACATCCCTTGTGAGTCGAAAGGGTACAACTTCAGGTACAGGTAACGTTTTCCCCTAAATATGAGCCCGGCACATAGAAAGACGAGAGAACTTGTTCAAACGCGACTCCAAGATCTATATGCACCACTTCGCCAGTCATTTTATCAAGCAGTATGTTTTGTCCGTGTCTATCTCCAAGACCCAGAATATGCCCAATCATTGACGAAGCTGCAACGCTGCGACTATAGCTGAGACGTGTACTAAACCAATTATCTGGATCCTTAAAATATTCGAAAAAGAAGTGCTTTAAGACGGGTCTGAAGTGACGACAGACTTCTTGATATGCGTGGAGGCGCTCTCTGTGATCTAACTGTGCTGCATCAGATACCTTTTTCCGACAAACCGCCCACTTCCAGTCCTCAGGATAAACTGCGCCGTGGGTCCGTTCCAGATATTCGGACAGGGCCAGGGTATCTAAGACCCATTCAATGACACCAGTCTGCTGCTTAAGTGGAACCACCCGATAGGTCCGAATGCGCATCTGCCGTCGCCTGGTTTCGCGATTCCTTTGTAAAACTCCATCCATTTGTTGAAACACTTGCTGCATGATTGCATCTTGATGAAGATCATCATTACCTTTTACCTAAGAGTAAGCCACTTCCTTTAACGGCCGTACGAGTTCGCGAAAGCGCCGACCATCTGACAATATGGAATCAAGAATCTTAGGTCGATTTACTCCGCCGGCAATATTAAAGGTTCTACTATAGTTCTGTACGTATGGAACAGATCTGTAATCGCGATCTGACTGGACGGTTATTTCCATGCCGGGAGGCGGCAGTCGAAGTGGATCCATCTTCTTTGACTGAAACTCTCTGAGGGTAGGAAAAGAATCGAAGCTGAATGAGTCAGAAGGCGGGGCCTTTGCAGTGGTTGGAAGGCTGGCGAGATCTGAGTAGCTAGAAAATTGTTTCTCTAGTCTCATTGTGAGATGATATAACGAGATATCCCCCATCTTAACTGTTTTGCTCATCGCCTCCAACAATGATTTTGCAGCTGAAGCCCTTTTTGTGGCCGCTAAGTCTCCCGTCGAGTGTTTAGCACTGAAAATTTGATGAACCGAATGATAGGGGTGGTCATGTAGAATTCGAGAAAGAAGTGAGCTCAGGAGAATTTGAAATTCTCCAGCGTCGTCTGAGAGGCGTGAACACAGCTGATGGAGCAAAGGTAGAAACTTGAAGGAAGGAACCAACCCCAACGATTTCATGACGCTACTATTTACTTCGGATTTGTTCGAGTGTTTCAACCAAATTGATGTGAACTTGGGGACATAATGGTCATAATCCGAAGATGCGGTAAAACAACTGAGAAAGTTCTCGACTGCTTTTTCTAGGAATGTCTGTTGATGCTTGTGAAGTCGATTTAGTTCCGCCTTGTCCATTTTGACCAATTTCTGGGCCCGATCGCGGTCTCTCGTGAGCCTCGATAGAGATTTGGAGTCCTTTCGGAGCTCTGCATCGCGAATGGCAGCCGAATAACGATCCACTTCAGCACGTTTGCTATGATAGAGCGCATCCAACCGTTTGAGATCTGCAATTGTAACTTGATCTTCTAATTGAGCCGTGCAGAACACCGCATACTGAAAGGAGACTTTGCCAATAACCGGATCATGTGCAACTGAGTTTTCTCGCAGCATTCGAGATGCAGGCTCAAAGAGATCTTGAACAAGTTTATCTGAAGGTGTCAGGCGCAATTCCGAGCTCCACGACGCCTAAATAGAGTTAGCCCAACGTTTTCGAGGCACTGTCAACCAACTTTGCCAAAATGATGGGTTGTGACACGATAGCATAGGAGAGACTGTCTTCATGTTGGGGATCAATTACGGATTGCAAAGTTTGAATAGCTTCGGCCTTCTCTTCTCTTTGCCAAAGAATCTCCGCTCGTTCTGTCAATACTGCTGGATACACTTCCTTGAAACTTGAGCTGTCTCGAAATTTTTCCTCCAGAAATCCTGTCTTTGCTAGTGCAAACAAGAGATCATTGAAGTCTCCACACAATCGGCTCATTTCGCAAAAGGCTAAAAAGGATTGCACGAGGATGTATTGGGCGTCACGCAAGCTGGCGGACAGATTGTCGCGTACGAAAGGTTGGTTTTCGCAGATTTTGAAAAGGGCGTCCTGAAGTGAAGCAATCGGCTCAAGATCATCATAACTACGAAAGGTCAATCAAACTTGACAGAGACGTACCTTCCATATTTGGCTTGCGTCACCAAGCGTTGGCGCCATCGCGTACTTGTCGTCATTAGCGACGATGCTGTCCCCGAAAACAACTCAGAAACATGGGCCAAAATCGAGAGGGACAATGTAGCATTTTTGCTATCGATCAAATTGGGTCCGAAAGATATCTGATCAAATAGTCTGGAGATAGACTTATCGAGCACCGGGAAAAAACTTTCGAACAGGTCAGACCGAGAGAGATGATATAGAACTGAGTAGACAAGGACGTCTGGATCCTTGGATCTAACCAAAGGAGGAAGATCCCATTTCCCCAGTCTCCATGCGGAGCTGTATGAGCTCGCGACAAATCGATCTTCTTCAGCGTGGTTCAAGGAATCACCTCGAATGTCCTCCGTTTTAATTGGGAACCCAGTTTGTCGCACAAAGTCGGCTACTGCACAAAAGTCATCATCCTCCAACGACAGATTCCTTCCAAGCTCTACTTTGCCAAGTAATCGCGCTCGTCGTATGTCAGCCACTCGGTCACGATTATGGTGAAGGTTGTACACATCCAAAAGTTGATCCCAGGATCGATTTATATGCTGTGATAAGGCATAAGTAAGGTCTGGATCATCCAGATTTCGATATATTTGTGATAGTAATCGACCTACCTGTTCATCTGAATGCTCTGCGCTAGAATTCCTCGACATCTCTAAAAACATAAGAGCTGATTTATACATTGCGCATCGTATAGCGGCATTTGAGGCATAGAGATAATTTATTCCCTCTAACAGTGATTGATGTCTCTGTTTGGTCGGTGGAAATCTGATGCGGAGCAGGAGTATGGTATCAATGATCAGCTTCGAATAAAGACTGTCTACTGTCCAAGTAATTTCCAGTATCGTATTGAAAATCTTGGTAAGGCTCCCGTCATACTGTCGTTGAGATTGATACTCCTCAACCAGATAAGGAAATATGGCCTTACAAAACATCGTTGAGGAGTGAAGAGGATAGGCTAGCGAGCTGTAAAGTTGATTAGGAAGACTCAGAGCAATTGAGCAAGCCAATATTTTACACCAATTGTCGAAGTCCTTATCGATGACGGTCCAAAAGCCTACTTGAGATGGGGTCGGAAGGTCCATAAAAGGCCGTTTCGCATTAAGGGTATAGCGCGACGAAAGGTATTCAGAGGTCCTCTGATCTGGCCCAAACTTCTCAGGTAACTTGATGCGAGACCGTGATGACACCTCCCTCACACTCTGCTCCAGTAGTCCTGAAATCTTTGGTTCCATCCGCATAAACTTGAAGATCTCATTCAAAACAAAAAGGGTGCACGTCATCTCTGAATCAGGCACAGAGTGATCCGTGTTGTACGATGCTGGTGCCCTAAATTCAGGTTCGACGATCCTGCTATGCCATGAACTAACGCCGAATGCCAGACCAAGCCAAGTTTTTGAGTCTTCTGAATACGATTGTGACCATTCTGGACGCAAAAAATGAGCGACGATTCCACTGAGAGTCGAGAGGTCTTCAGTGAATACATTGCAATGGGAACGCAAAACTTCCAATCCAAAATGACACAGTTCGGGCGCAGACCATAATTCTTCTTCTTCATCGACAAGGCATCGCATAATTTGACCAACTGACAGGCTCGAATAGCTGATAGAACCCCGAAGAATCTCCAAAAGAGCAGTGACAGCGTGAAGTGATGATCCATTAGTTGAAGTCTCACCGATTGTATAAGTCAGCAAGTCATAAGCCACTTGGACGCTCTCATTTATGGATGTTGATCGATTTAATGAGTAAAGAGCAGAGAGAAGGGCTAAGATCGTCCGGCGTAATCGAAGTGGGTGACTTTGGAAATAGTTCGAACCAGCCAACAATAAGTGTTGAAGAATGTGGAGCGCATCGTCGTAGGTGTCAGATCTTTTTAGGAATTCTCTTAATCCAAACAACAACATCTCCAAGGGATACCCATCGTACATCGCCTCCGCTGCAACACATAATACAAACACGATTCGCCGAAGGCAGGAAATAACGAGGGTTGTATCGGATGCCGAGATTGCTATATCGAAGAGATGACGAAAGACGACAATAGAGTTGGCGGAACTCCAGATTTGCTGAGGGGGTATTTTGAGTGACTCTCGGAACTTTTCAATGGCTGCCAGGACTTCACTTGCGGAGAAAAATGGCTGAGGGGGGTCAGGATGTACGGGACTTAATTGTGTAAGATTAATTGCAGAAAAAATGTTCGAAGCTGGGGCATCGATGGACGAGAAGTATTCGGTTAAAGTTTTGTCGTCGAGCCTATCTACCATAATGGAAAGAGATTCAGCAAATCGTGAGGTCAAACAGGATCGATAAATATCGCTTCCCAACGTCGCCGCACATTTTATTGCAGTGTCGCTTTCGTGAATCTCGGTGACCGAATAATTTAGAAAATCATCGGATATGATTTTTGGAAGACAGTCGATCAGGACATCTTCGAAGGGAATCGAATTTCGAAATAGATCGGTTGCATCGTCCCACCTTCCAGCATTGAGCAACTGTGAAATCAACTCTCCTTTCACACTCAGCGCCCATGTTTCAAAATCTAAGAATCCGAAGACGTCGAACGGAAATTCAAAAATATCATACCCAAACTCGATCCAAGAATAGATAAACTGGCTGCTGTTTTCAAGAAACAGGCTGTCCAACTTGCTGCCATAAAGCCGCTCAGCTATGAGAGCAAAACACGAGCAAACAATGTTTTTGCACGACACGAACTTTCCTAATTCCAAGAGATTGACCATTGCTGCTCGTCGAATATCGTCAGAGGCAAGGGCAAGTTGCATAAGGGTGTAGGCCCTGAGAGCAAACCTTTCAATGAATTTCTCTTCAGACTCCAGATTTTGGACCACTTCACGATAAACATCGATGCGCGAAGCAAGAGGAAACCGAAGAAAAACCGGCTTGATAGATAATGCGAGTTCAAATTTTATCCGGACGTCCGAATCTTCAACCAACTTAATCAAAAGCAACCCCGGTCCAACCTCTGATTTCGCTTCGTTACCATAATTCATGTCAAATTTAGATATCTCGAGCAACATGGCAGATGCAGCAATCCTTGCGTTTGGGGACGAGAGCTCCCGATAGACCGTGACTTTGACCACCCATCGATAGATTTTCAGCACCAGGTCATAGAGATCTGATGGGATCTCCTGATGACCGCTCGAGACTAAGCAACGAGACACGAGTGACATTGCGGTATATGCAGTCATTTCGTTACCGCCCCAAGCATACGCGCTAGCAATATTATCTTTGAACGAAGCGAGGAGGGTCGCAGTAAAGCCGTGAGATTCAAAACTTTGTGAATCAAACACCAAATCTGAAGCTTCTCTTCCGGCAATGAGGAGATTATCTGGCTCACAGAGGCGTGAGATAAATAGAGAGTTGCTGGATATGAAATTATCTTGATCCAAGTGAGCTTCATGATAGAGACGCACTAGCAGTCGCATACGCCAGCTGTCTGGGGATGTGCTTGATCTTGAAATATCCCGTCCTGCCCACTTCTCGTCAATAGTCGAAGAAGAACTGACGGTTTGCGGTTGATGTCTTCGGAAATCCATATCACTGAGAATATTTGCATGTTGGTGGGTCGGTGTTGCGTAGAGTGAGCAAAGCTGCTCCACGAAGTCTTTGAATGAGGGACCAGACAAAAGGTTGCGAAGTTGAGCTTTAA
>Ga0335072_10011108_pt1 | contig 12912 bp, 6 predicted proteins | sample Lox_Sample_21_FD_206725 | JGI IMG/M metagenome (GOLD analysis project Ga0335072, IMG submission 206725) | Soil microbial communities from Loxahatchee National Wildlife Refuge, Florida, United States - Lox_Sample_2.1 | ecosystem: Environmental > Terrestrial > Soil > Wetlands | place: USA: Florida...
TGGCGATGCTCGGGGACTCTGTGACGACCGACCACATCTCCCCGGCCGGCGCGATCAAGACGGACAGCCCGGCCGGCAAGTACCTGACCGAGCATGGCGTGCAGCGCTCGGACTTCAACAGCTACGGTTCCCGCCGCGGTAACCATGAGGTGATGATCCGCGGCACGTTCGCCAACATCCGGCTGCGCAACCAGCTGGCGCCGGGCACCGAAGGCGGCGTCACGATTGCGCTGCCGTCCGGTGAGCAGATGTCGATCTACGACGCCTCCCGCCAGTACATCGAGGCCGGAACGCCGCTCGTCGTGCTCGGCGGCAAGGAGTACGGCTCGGGTTCGTCGCGCGACTGGGCCGCGAAGGGGACCGCGCTGCTTGGCGTCCGTGCGGTGCTGGTGGAGTCGTTCGAGCGGATCCACCGGTCCAACCTGATCGGCATGGGCGTGCTGCCGCTGCAGTTCCGGCCGGGCGAGAGCGCGGCCACGCTCGGGCTCACCGGTCACGAGGTGTTCGACATCACTGGCATCGAGGCGATGAATGCCGGCGAAACGCCGCGGGAGGTGACCGTCCGGGCCGATGGCAAGGAGTTCCGCGCCGTCGTCCGGATCGACACGCCGGGCGAGGCGGAGTACTACCGGCACGGCGGCATCATGCAGTACGTGCTGCGCTCGCTGCTCGGGAAGGCCTGACTGCCTATTCCTGCAGGGCCGGGACTGCTCCGCGGGCTGCCATAGTTCCGTAACTGGTGAGCCAGCGGTATCTGCCGGGCCGTACTGGCATCTTGATAGCTGAGGACTGTCAGCATGCGTTCAGGTAATCGCGTGCTGGGGTTCTGCGTGCGTGACTACCTCGGCGTCAGGAGGATTGCAGTGAGGCTCACCCGAGTTCGCGTGATGGCGGCGGCCGCCCTAGTGGCGGCTTCCGGAGTTGTGGCGGGCGTTGTCGTGGCGGCGGCGCCGGCATCGGCTGGGCCCGCATCGGCGGCGGCCACCAAAGTGGTGCTGGTCAATCAGTGCAGCGGCAAGGGCCAGGTGCGGCCGACAGAGGCGACCCTTCCGCTACCCGGATGCATGCCCTCCAACGAGTTCATCGGCCACCCGGCGTGGACGAGCTGGAGCTCGGTAGCTTTCGGCAGCGGCAGCCTGGAGGTCAACAGCTGCACGCCGAGTTGCGCAGCGGGCAAGTACATCAAGTACCCGATCCTGATCGTACTGTGGCGCGCCGAGAAGTGGCAGGGCGGCGGGCGCTACTTCAGCCGGATGACGTGGATCTACACCGGCAAGAAGCCACGTCATGCCGCGGTGACGAAAACGATCACCTGGCCGCCCGCCGCTGAATAGCGCCGCCGGACGGGCAGCGAAGGGCGTGGGTTACTGATCGACGCCCAAAGAGGGGCCACGATCGGTAACCCACGCCCTTGCTTACTCCCGGCGCGCGCGCAGGACGCCAGTCACCATGGGCAGCATGAACTCGCCCGACGAAGTTTCCGGCCGCTGAGCGAGGTAGTCGCGAATCCGGCCGAGGAGCGCGCTTCGTGACTCGTCGTCCATGATCAGCAGCTTGGAGTGCGTCGCGACCGTCGCGAGCAGAGACTCGGCGGTCCGGCGCTGCCCGTGCGGGAACTGGGCGCGCTCCGGCGGGCTGAACAGGCCGCGCACGTCCATCGCGGCTAGCCGGATGTCAGCTGCCCGGGTGTCCCAGGTGGTGAAGGTGAGGCTGGCGGAGCCCTGGCTGACCCGCTCAAGCCCGGCCACCCAGTCCACCTGATCGTCATCGACGTTCCATAGCCCGGCCATGATGCCGCCGGGAACGAGAACGCGCGCGATCTCGGGGCCCGCCACGGACATGTCGAACCAGTGCAGGGCCTGGCCAGCCAGGACCGCGTCGACCGAAGCGTCAGGCAGCGGGATGGCCTCCGCAGTTCCGGCCAGAGCACGGACTCCCGGGAGAAGGCTCTGCAGTTCGGCCAGCATCGCCGGGTCCGGCTCGACCGCAGTGACGTCGGCGCCCAGCGCGATCAGCGTGCCGGTCAGCTTGCCCGTGCCGGCCCCAAGGTCGAGCACGCGCAGGCCGGGCGCTGGCTCAAGCGCCCAGCGCACGGCTGCCTCTGCGTAGTCTGGTCGGTGCTCGGCGTAGGCGGCCGCGACCTCGCCAAAGGATGACCCGCGAAGTGCCCGTTCGTCCGCTGTCACGCCAGTTACCCTATCGGGCTCATCAGCCCAGGCCTGAAGCCTGATAAACCGGCCTGCCCGGCCTCCGCGCTCGGAACAGCTTCGCTTCGGTGCTGCGTTCGCCGGACGCCGCGTCAAGCTGTCCCGGCTGCGGTGGCAACCGCCGGGTCCGCGACGACGCCATCGACGTAGATAACAGTGTTCGCGCCGACGGCCGGGACGCGCGGGCCTGGCAGCACGATGCCGGTCAGGTTCAGCGGATCGGCGGCGGAGATGCGGACAGTCTCACCGGTGCGCTGCTGCTTGCGGACGGACTTGAGCACGTCGATCGCGTCCGGGTGGGCGTACTGCTCACCGCTGAATCCGGTGACGAACCGGCCGCCGCGCATCGTTCCCCTGGCTTCCATGCGCCGGAACGCCCACAGCAGGTCACGCCAGGGAACGGCCAGGTTCTCCCGCGCGGCGATATCGCGGAACACCACGCCCCACCGGGCAGCGAGTTGCTCGGCTACGGCCTCGGCCAGTTCGTCGCGGTCCGGGTGAACGGCCGGCTCGGGCAGCAGCGACCACCGGCCAGATGCTCCGGTCGTGCCGCGGACGCCGCGTCGCAAGCCGCGCACCGGCGCGTATCGCTCAGGGCTGCCGCGCCGCAGCAGCGACCGGACGGCCCGGAAGCCGTCGGCGGTGACCAGCCCGCGGGCCACGCCATCCCACAACGCCTCGTCGACCTCATACGGCAGCCGGCCGGTGACGGTCGCCAGGTCGGGCCTGAACAGCGCGCCGTGCTGGCGGAGCGCGTCCAGCACGTCCCTGGTGCGGCCCTCGGCCGGCTCGGCCGGGCTGAGCTCGCCTCTGGCGGCGCGCAGCAGCCAGGGCAGGTCGTCACGGATTGCCAGGGTGATAGGCGTGGCGCGAGACGGGGTCATGCCGCCGCGCCGGGGTGCGTCGTCGGGATCCGCCTCGCGCACCGACAGCCGCCCCCAGCAAGCCTGGCCGGACAGGCACAGCTCGTCCAGCCACTCCCGCCGGTAGCCTTCGACCCTGGCGGCCAGGACCGAATCTTCCCAGGCTCCGGTCGCGATCTCGAAACCCTGCAGTTGCTCGATCACGGCCAGTACGCCGAAGCGGCCCTCGCGCCTGGTGCCCGCGTTGACGTGCTGCCAGCGCAGCAGGAAGCGCATGAAGTCCCGGGCGGTGACAGGCTCGACCTCGCGCCTTCGCCGCTGCCGGGTGTAGAGGTGGATGCGCGCGAGCAGGCGCCGTGAGCAATACTCGGTCGCGCCCGTTCCGGTGAAACTCCCGCAGATCGCGAAGCCCTCCGCCTCGAGCCGGGCGAGTGCCCGCACGACGAGCGGTTCGCTCAGCGCTGTCGTCCCGGCGAGGGCTGCGGCCGTGGCCGGGCCGCGGATCTCCAGGTGCCCGCGCAGCAGATCGGCCGCGGCTTCCTCTTCGTCGGACGGCTCGGCCGGGATCGGGCACGCAGGTCCGGGAACGATGGGCGCGGCGGGGAAGAGTGCCTGGATTGCTGGCAGCCGCTCTACCGGCGCCCACAGGACGCCCGTCGGCGTGCGGACTTCGACGGCGCGCCGGCTGGCCACCAGATCGGTGAACCATGGCTGCCAGTCGTCCGCCCGGCGCATCGCTATCAGGTTCATCAGCAAGTCATGCAGCTCATGCAGGTCACGAGGGTCGGGCCGGACCTGGTCGGCGACGCGCTTGATCGCGTCCTGGTCCAGCGCGTCCAGTTCGTGGGCCTCCACTGGCAGGCCGCGGCGCAGCGGCACCGCCCGGCTCCGGCGCTCCTCGAGCGGCGCGTCGTCCAGGTAGGTGAAAGGCCTGCCGTTGAGGATCTCGTGCGCGAGGACCGACGGTTCAGTGGTGTCTCGCACGATCACCTCGACGCCGCCCGCCTCGATCCCGGCGACCAGGCGCCGGAGGCCGTCGATGTCCATGGCCTCGCGGAGGCAGTCCTGCAGCGTCTGGCGGACAAGCAGGTGATCGGGGATTTCCAGCGGGCCGGGCGCGACGTTCTCCTGGCAGGCGGCAAGGGTGGGGAAGACCGCGGCCATCAGGTCGTCGGCCTCCATCCGCTGGATGGCAGGGGGGTTCTTGCGACCGCCGCGCATGCGCAGCACGGCTAGCGAGGTATTGAGGTTCCACCGCCACCGGGCGGCGAACATCGGGGAAGTGAGTACTGCCTGGCGCACCACCTCTTCGACGGTGCCGGAGGCGAGGAACTTCGGTACCCGGTCGAGCGGGAAACTGTGCTGCGGGCCGAGGGACAGCAAGATCGCATCGTCGCTCGCAGCGGCCTGCAGCTCGAAGTCGAAGGTCACGCAGAACCGCTTGCGCAGTGCCAGGCCGAACGCCCGGTTCAGGCGGGCACCGAATGGCGCGTGGCCGACGAGCTGCATCCCGCCGGCTTCGTCGAAGAACCGTTCGAGCACGATCGTGTCCATCGTGGGCAGCACGCCCAGCTGAGCCAGGGCCGCTGCCAGGTAGGCAACGATTGTCTCGGCGGCCGCGTTGCCGATGCCGCACTCGGCGGTCAGCCACCCGGTGGCCTGTGCGGTGTCGCCGGCTGCCAGCCGTTCGGCCACCGCGGAGCGGACGGCACAGACTTCTTCGGACAGTTCCGTTGTCCGGCCGGGCGCCTCACCGAGCCAGAACGGCACCGATGGCGGCGCACCGTGCGCGTCGGCTACCCGGACGACGCCGGGCTCCACCCGCAAGATCCGCCACGATGTAGTGCCGAGCAGGAAGACGTCGCCCGCCATGCTCTCGATCGCCCAGTCTTCGTTCACCGTGCCGACGGGGACGTCGTCAGGCTCGGCCAGCACCCGGAAGTCGCCGAGCTCGGGGATCGCGCCGCCAGATGTCAGCGCCGCGAGCCGGGCGCCGCGCCGGCCGCGCAGCTGCCCGTTCACCTGATCACGGTGCAGGTAAGCGGCGCGACGGCCGCGGCCGGTGCGGATGCCCTCCGACAGGAGCTCGGCGACATCCTCGAAGTCCGCGGCGGACAGTTCCGCGAACGGCGCGGCGCCGCGGACCAGCGCCAGCAGATCGTCAGCGGCCCAGTCCGCGGCCGAGCATTCGGCTACGACCTGCTGGGCCAGGATGTCCAGCGGGCACACCGGGATCCTCAGCTGGTCTAGCCTGCCGGAGCGCGCGCCGCGCATCAGAGCGGCGCATTCCACCAGCTCGTCCCGCGTCGTCGGGTACAGCAGCCCGGCCGGGATCCCGTTCCTGGAGTGATTGGATCGCCCGACTCGCTGCAGGAAGGTGGCGAAGCTGCGCGGCGAGCCGATCTGGCAGACCAGCTCGACCGGCCCGATATCGATGCCCAGCTCCAGTGAGGCGGTCGCCACCAGTGCCCGCAGGTCACCGTCGCGCAGCCGGGCCTCGACCCGCTGCCTGCGGTCCTTCGACAGGCTCCCGTGATGGGCTGCGATCAGGCCCTCGCCTAGCCGCTCACCGAGCTGGTGGGCGAGCTGCTCGGCCATCCGCCGGGTATTGACGAAGACGAGCGTTGTCCGGTGCTGCAATACGTGGCCCGCGATCAGGTCACAGATCTCAGCCATCTGCTCCGTGGTGGCAACCGCGCCGAGCTCGTCTGAGGGCAGCTCCAGCCCGAGGTCGAGGCTGCGGCGGTGGCCGGAGTCCACGATCGAGCAGCGCGGCGAGCCATCGCCGGCCGACCGGCCTTCGCCCGCGCCTACCAGCAGTCGGGCCACCGCCTGTACCGGGCGCTGGGTGGCCGACAGGCCGATCCGCTGCACTGGGTGCTCGGCCACATGCTGGAGCCGTTCCAGGGTGAGTGCCAGGTGAGAGCCGCGCTTGTTGCCCGCCACGGCATGAATCTCGTCCACGATGACCGTGTTCGCCGCGCGCAGCATCGCCCGGCTGCGCTCGGCGGTGAGCAGCAGGTACAGCGATTCAGGCGTGGTGATCAGGAAATCCGGCGGTCGCTTCAGCATCGCGGCCCGCTCGGCCGCCGCAGTGTCGCCGGTCCGCACCGCGACCCGGATGTCCGGCGCGGTCATGCCCAGCTCCTGCGCCACCGCTCCGATCTCGGCGAGCGGGCGCTCGAGGTTCTGCCAGATGTCCACGGCCAGGGCCTTGAGGGGGGACACGTAAACGACCTGTGGCCCGGCGCTCGGCTCCTCGCCTGCTTCGTGGGCGCGATAAATCCGGTCAATACATACCAGAAAGGCCGCGAGCGTTTTGCCAGACCCGGTCGGTGCCGCGATCAGCGTGTGCTGTCCCGCGGCGATCTCGGCCCAGCCTCCTGCCTGCGGCGAGGTCGGCCCCGCCGGGAACCGCCGCTGAAACCAGGCACGTACAGCCGGATGGAAGGACTCCAGCACTCCGTCACAGTAACCGACCGCTCGGACAGTCGGTAACGGGCGCAAACAGCCGGGCAGCGGAAAGCTAGCGGGCTCGCGTGTGCAGATTGCGTCGGCTGGTACGGACGACGCGCAGGGCGACGATGATGACTGCCACGAGGACGACGGCGATTGCCGCCGGGATTATCGTGCCGGCCCAGTCGAAGCCCGGCGCAGGCGGGGGCGGAGGGATCGCGACTTTCAGGCCCATGCGGGCCAGGATGTGCCGGGCGAGCGCGCGGTTGTCGTGATCAGGGGCGGCGTGGCTGAGGGCGTTCGCGACGGCGACGGCGGCGAGGGAAGTGGCGGCGGCTGCGGATGCGCCGACGACGATCCAGGCGGCGAGCTCGCGGCGGGCTCTTCGCAGCGCGGTGGTATCTGCGCAGGCGCGATTCCGCGGCAGGTCGGCGAGCAAGGTTGTCAGATCTTTCCCGGTGCGGGCGGCCAGGGCATGCCCGGACCGCTCGTCGAACTCGCCAGCTGTGATCCGGCCGGCCTGGAAGGCTGCGCTCAGCTCGCACAGCGCCCGGTCGCGATCAGCGTCGCCGACCCGCAGGTCGGCTGGGTAGTCCGATGCGGCTGTGTTCATGACAGCAGGGTGTCGAGCTGCGCCCGTCCGGGGTAGTGCGACGGGTCACCGGCTCACAGTGACATTTGTCAACCGCCCTGGCACCTGGCGACTAGGACACCCGATCGTTGCGTCGCGGCGAGGCGGATCCGGCACGGACTTGGCAGTCGGCAACGGCTAGAGCCCCGGTCCGGTGCGTTCAGCGGAAGGCGGGAGCGACTTCCTGCATGAACAAGTCGCAGGTGTCCTTCTTGCGCGCCATGGAGCCCAGCGTGAAGTCGGGAACGATGAGTTCGTCAGCGCCGGCGTCGCGGTACCGGGCGACAATCTCGGCTACCTCGCTCGGGGTTCCGATGATCGCCGGCCGCTGGCCTGCCTCCTGGCGCTTGTCTTCCAGCCACTGCTTGTCTGTCGACAGGTACAGCAGCGCCTGCGTGGAGACGTGGATCTCGTCCGGGTCGCGGCCGATCTGCTCGCAGTGCTCGCGCAGCACCGAGAGCTTGTGTGCGAGCAGCTCGGGCGTGGTCCAGGCATTCCACTCGTCGGCGTACTCGGCTGCGATGCGCAGCGTCCGGCGCTCGCCGCCACCGCCGATCAGCAACGGCAGCCGGTCCTGGACCGGCCTTGGCTGGCACGGTGCGTCCTCGAGCTGAAAGTACTGGCCCGAGAGCGTGGTGCGCGGCTCGCTGAGCAGCGAGCGCAGGATCTGGACTGCTTCGGTGAACCGGTCCATCCGCTCGCGCACGCTGCCGAGCGTGATGCCGTACGATGCGTGCTCGTTCTCCTGCCAGCCTGCACCGACCCCGAGCGTGAGCCGTCCGTGGCTAACCTGGTCGACTGCAGCGGCGATGTTGGCCAGCACCGCCGGGTGCCGGTAAGTCACGCTGGTGACCAGCGGAGCCAGCCGCACCCGCGGCACCGTCGCGGCGAGCGCCGCGATAACCGTCCAGCACTCCAGCACGTTCCCGTCGAGCGGCTCCGGACCTTGACCGTTCGGCATGAAATGGTCGGCGAAATAGACGGCGTCCCAGCCGGTCTGCTCGCAGTGAGCCGCAACCTCGTGGATGTCGTCGAAGGACTGGGCCGGTGACGGCCAGATGCTGAAGCGCATGGCGGCATCCTAAACACTCGCGAGCCAATGTCGCGCGGCAGGGCAATGGCCCCGGCGAGTGCGGACTGCGCACCGCAGCGACCTGAGGCGTCAGCCGCGCGAACTGAGCAACTCGCTGGTCCCAGGCGGCAAGGTTCCCGAGAGCCGCCAGCCAATCAGGCCGTCAACCGTGACCGTCGGCGGGCCGATGAGCCTGGCCAGATACTCCCCGAGCGGAGAGCTCACCGCGGCATCGGCTACCACCGCCTGCGGCCGCCAGCTTGCCAGCACGGCAAGCGCCGGCTTCACATGAACCACAGACCGGGCGAGCGCCTGCGGCGCGTCCGGCTGCCGGTCGAGACGCGTCCACTGCGCGAGAGCCCCGCGCGCTGCATTGCTGTACGGACTGCCGGGCGGCACGCCTTGGGCCCAGAGGTAGTTCAGGTAGATCGGGGCGCGCCGGGTGATCAGGCGGCCCAGTTGCGCCTCGCCGCTCTTCGGCCCGATGAAGTACCCGCCGATCATCGCCGACGGGTCCCCGCTCTCCGCCGACCATCGCATTGCCAGTGTCAGGCTCCACAGCGGAACGGGCAGCACCAGGACGCTGCTCCCAGGCCTCAGGTTCAGCCGGGCGAACATGGCCGGCCAGCCGGCCGGCAGCGGCATCGTGCCGGACGCCGGCAACGGCCGCGGCAGCAGCGGGAGGCAGCACAAGGCCGCGACCGCGAAGACTGCGGCCGGCCCGAGACGGCCCGGACGCTGCCAGTACGCCCCGCGTTTAGCCAGGCGCGCGCGAACCACGTCGACTCCGATGGCAAGCAGCGTAGCCGCGGCGCCATCGGCAAGTATCGACAGCCGGTCCGGCAGCGCGAGGCGGACGACATAGATCTTCTCCAGCCAGTGCCATGGCAGGTCGACCGCCGCGTACGACCGGCCCGCGATAAGCGGATGAGGGCCGAGCGAGAACACGCAGAGCAAGACGAAGGTGACGGTGGCTGCCCGCCCCGCCAACCGGCGCCAGCTGACGACCGAGGACACGACCAGGGCCGCGATGAGCGGCCAGCCCAGATAGGGCAGATATTCGGGCGGTCCGCCCCGGTAGCTGGCGGCTGCGGCGGCCGACGCGGCGGTGTGGAAGAACAGGGCGCTCTGCGGCGTGACGAAGCTGGTCAGGTCGTTGCGGTAGGTGTTCGGCGAGTAAGGCGCGCCGTGCTCGATGAGGGGACCGTGGAATTGCGTCCACAACGCGGGACCGGTCAGTGCCAGCGCAACCACTGCGGCAGTCACCAGGCCGGCCGCCGCCGGCTCGACGCGCCGCACGGCGGCACCCGGCCGGCTGGCCGCAAGTACGGCCACTACCAGGACACCGGCCAGCGCGGTCGCGAGCGCGACTTCCTCGTTGATGAATACCTGCGCCGCGACCAGCAGGCCGAGCCACGCGCCGGTCCGGGCGGAGGACGGCACCCGGGTCAGCCAGCGGGCGCGCGACCCGGCCGGCCGGGAGGCCGGGGAAGGCGGGCCAGCCGTCAGTCGTACGCCCGCGGAAATGATCAGCGGCGGCAGGATGGCGAGTTGCAGATCGTAGTGGCCTATCGCGGACTGCAGGAGGGCCGGAGAGAACCCGTAGACCGCACCGGCCAGCGCGGCGGCTCCCACGCTGACATCCCACCGCCGCAGCACCCAGAACAATGCCGTCGCTGAAGCCGCGAAGCCAGCCGTGGTCAGGATGGTAAGGCTGACCTGCGGGCCGGCCAGCCACGTCACTGGAGCGAGCACCACGCCCGGCAGCAGCAGGGAAGTGTTCCACATCAGGTTGACGCCCGCCGGGGCATTCATCCCGGTCGTCACCAGAGCCGGCAGCCTGCCTTGCCGTACAGCGGTGGCTGCGTAGCGCATGAACCAGGCGAACTGATCGGTGTCGTGCGGATTACCAGTCACCAGGCGCGACGCAGGATCGGCCCACAGATTCCGGGTCAGTAGCACCGCAGCGAGCAGATAACACAGCGGCACTACCGCACTGGCAGTACTCCGGGCGTGCGCGGGACGCGCGGCAACGTTCGACTCGGGTGCCGCGTCGGCGGGTCCGATAACCGCTGCCGAGTTCCCGGAAAACCAGATCACCGCCCCCGCCATCCGCCGTGAATCGTCGCCGCCCTGCGCGGCAGTCGCAGCGACTGGTCCGAAAGTCACTGGTATGGCCGATTTTGGCCGAACCGGGAGTCACCGTACCAGCCGCAGGTGGCGTCAACGTCAAGCCTGATTCAACGGCGCACAAAGGCCCGGGCCGGAGGCTCGGGGCCTGCCAGCCGGGTCAGGAGCTGCATTAACGGAGCACGATGTTGACGATCCGGTCCGGGACGATCACCAGCCGCTCGACGCGTCCGCCTGCCGCGTACTGCCCGTAGTCGGGGTGAGCGGTCACGATGCGCTCGACGTCCTCAGTCGTCGCGCCAGCCGGCACCTCGATGCGGAACCGCGTCCGGCCGTTGACCTGAACCGGCAGCGTGACTTCGGGCGCCCGTGCCAGCGCCGGGTCGGCCTCAGGGAACTCCGCGTACGCCAGCGACCCGGCGTGTCCCAGCCGGGCCCACAGTTCCTCGGCGATGTGCGGTGCCAACGGCGCGACCATCAATACCAGCGGTTCGGCCAGGGAACGGGGCAGTGCCCCGCTGTCAGCCGAGATCCGGGCCGCGGTGGTTGTCAGCTCCATCAGGCGCGCGATCGCGGTGTTGAATCGCAGCCCGGCGAGGTCACGACGGACCGCCCAGATGGTCGCGTGCAGCGCGCGCGTCGTGGTGTCATCCAGGGGCGCTTCGCGCACGGTCAGCGCGCCGGTCTGCTCGTCGACCATGGCTCGCCATAGCCGCTGCAGGAACCGGTGCACGCCGACGATGTCGTCGGTCCGCCATGGCTTGTCAGCGTCCAGCGGGCCCATGGCCATCTCGTACAGCCGCAGCGTGTCCGCGCCGTACTGCTGGTACATCTGATCCGGGCTGATGCCGTTCTTCAGGCTCTTGCCCATCTTCCCTGACCGCCTCGTTACCGGGTGGCCCTGATAGACCGGCGATCCGTCAGCGGACCAGGTGACGTCGGCGGCCGGCACGTAGATGCCGCGCTCGTCGACGAACGCGTCCGCCTGGATCATGCCCTGGTTCACCAGCCTGGCGAACGGCTCCGGCGTGGACACCAGCCCGCGGTCGTACAGCACCTTGTGCCAGAACCTTGCGTACAGCAGGTGCAGCACGGCGTGTTCGACGCCGCCGACGTACAAGTCGACGCCGCCTGGCTCCAGCCAGTACCGCTCGGCGAGAGGATCAACGAATGCCTGGTCATTGTCCGGATCCAGGTAGCGCAGGTAGTACCAGCACGACCCGGCCCACTGCGGCATCGTGTTCAGCTCGCGCCGGTAGGAGCGCGGGCCTTCGCCCAGATCCAGTTCGACGGTCGCCCACCCGGTCGCGCGGGACAGCGGTGGCACCGGCTCGCTGTCCTCGCCGGCATCCGGCTCCGGGCGGAAGTCGGTCATCTCTGGCAGCCGTACCGGCAACAGGTCCGCTGGCAGCGCGATGGGCCGGTTGTCGTCGCCGTAGACGACAGGGAACGGCTCTCCCCAGTAGCGCTGCCGGGAGAACAGCCAGTCCCGCAGCCGGTAACGACGTGCCGCGTGGCCGTAACCAGCCCGTTCCAGCCATGAAACTGACGCATTGAAAGCGGCGCGGGCGTCCAGGCCGGCCAGCGCCGGTCCAGCTGTTGTGACGTACTCGCCGCCGGCGTCGATGACAGCCCTGACGGGCAGGTCGTACCGGCGGGCGAACTCCAGGTCGCGCTCGTCGTGGGCGGGCACCGCCATGATCGCGCCGGTGCCGTAGCCCATCAGCACGTAGTCGGCGATGAACACCGGGATGTGCTCGCCGGTCAGCGGGTTGACGACGTAGCCACCGGTGAACACCCCGGTCTTGGTGCCGCCCTCGGCCATCCGCTGCCGGTCGCTCAGCTGCGCCGCCCGATCCCGGTAAGACGCCACCGCCGCGCGCGGTGAGCTTGCCTGCCCTCGCCACGACGCCGGCGTTCCGGCCGGCCAGGTTTCCGCTACCAGGCTGTCCACCAGCGGGTGCTCGGGTGCCAGTACCGCATAGGTCGCGCCGTACAGAGTGTCCGGCCGGGTCGTGAATACTTCCACGCGGCCTTGCGCGGGCGCGGCCATCGGCAGCCAGATGACGGCGCCGTCGCTCGCGCCGATCCAGTTTCGCTGCAGTTGCTTGACGTTCTCTGGCCAGGCTAGGTCGTCCAGGTCGTCGATCAGCCGCTGCGCCATCGCGGTGATGCGCATCATCCACTGCCGCATCGGGCGGCGGTAGACCGGGAAGTTGCCGATGTCACTGCGGCCGTCTGCGGTGACCTCTTCGTTCGCCAGCACGGTGCCCAGGGCCGGGCACCAGTTGACCGGTTCGGTCGCGATGTAGGCCAGCCTGTGTTCGTCGATCAGCTGCCGCTGCTCCGCGGGCTGCAGGTCGGCCCAGCGCTGGCCGCCCGGTACTGGCCGCTCGCCGCTTGCGTACTCGGCGGTCAGTTCCTCAACCGGCCTGGCCTTGCCGGTGCGCTCGTCTACCCAGCTGTTAAATATCTGCAGGAAGATCCATTGTGTCCAGCGGTAAAAGCCGGGATCGGTGGTTTCCACGCTGCGCCTGGTGTCGTAACCCATGC
>Ga0335072_10011110_pt1 | contig 12910 bp, 9 predicted proteins | sample Lox_Sample_21_FD_206725 | JGI IMG/M metagenome (GOLD analysis project Ga0335072, IMG submission 206725) | Soil microbial communities from Loxahatchee National Wildlife Refuge, Florida, United States - Lox_Sample_2.1 | ecosystem: Environmental > Terrestrial > Soil > Wetlands | place: USA: Florida...
GCCATTAAGGCGCGCCTCGATCTGTCCCCGCCCGTTGATCTCATCGCTGGCATCGGGGTGCCCAACACTGAGGTTGCTACCGGGATGGGTGAGCACCTGCTGGGTATGGACGACACCGCCGGGCAGGTCCCAGGCCACCGCCCAGAAGCGATTGACCAGTCCCCCCAGGGTCGGGCCGACCGGGTAGCGGGTGAGGCTCACCCGCTGACGCAGTAGCCCGGGATCGAGGATCCCTCGGCTGTCCTTCTCGACCGGCTTCGGCCCGGTGACTTCCACCTTCTTGACCCTAACCACGCCGACGAGCTCGAGCCGCAGCAGAGGTCTTACGGGTCAGCGCCTGCGACGAGGGCGTCCACGACGGGCGGCACTCCCCGGCGGCCGGCCAACTGACCAGGCTTGATCCGCGGGCTGCGGGTGACCTGCCTGCGGGTGGAAATCCCCGGTCTGCATCCCCAGCAGGGGCGTCTTAGCATGGCATCGGGGGGTAACCGGATGACGGGGACCGTGACACCGGGTAAGTGGCTGCGTGCTGAGCGGCCGCTGCTTGACCGGGACGCCGAGCGGGCCGCGATCGATGACCTGCTGAACGTCGTCCGGCGAGGTTTCGGCGGGATGCTGGTGCTCCGCGGCGGTCACGGAGTTGGCAAGACCAGCCTGGCCGGCTACGCGGTCGGGGCAGCTTCTGGATTCCAGGTATCCGTGATCGCCGGCGTCGAGTCGGAGATACAACTCGAGTACGGCGCGGTGCATCAGCTGCTGCTCCCGTTCCTCCCGCTGGTCGATGATCTTCCGGTACCGCAGCGGGAGGCGATCCGGGTGGCTTTCGGCCTGGAGGCTGGCCCGGTCACGGGCGGCTTTCTGGTCGGGCTGGCGTGCCTGACGCTGCTCTCGCGTGCGGCTGCTGACCGCCCGGTGCTGTGCGTGGTCGACGACGCGAACTGGATCGATGCGGAGTCGGCTTTGGTGCTCGGGTTCGTGGCCCGCCGCCTCCACGCCGACCGGGTCGGCGTGATCCTTACCGTCGGAGAGGGTGGCGGGCCGTCTGCGTTCGGCCAGTTTCCTGGGATCGAGGTCGGCGGGCTGACCGACGACGCGGCCGCCGAGCTGCTGCGCTCGGTCGCGGGCGCGCCGCTCGACTCGCAGACCATGGACCGTGTACTGGCCGGCACCGAGCGCAACCCGCTGGCGCTGGTGGAGACCGGTTCCCAGTTCAGCGCGGGCGAGCTGGCAGAACGGGCCTACCGGCCAGAACCGATCCCGGTCGGCCAGCAGCTGCAAGAGCGCTACCAGCGGCGGGTACTGAGCCTGCCGGCCGACGCCCGCGAGTTCCTGCTGCTGGCCGCGGCTGACGTGTCCGGTGACCGGGGCCTGGTCAGGCACGCGGCGGCCACGGCGGGCATCGACGCTGATGCCGCGGAAACAGCCGCGGAGCAGGCTGGCCTAATCGAGGTTTCCGGCGGCTCGGTGCGATTCCGCAAGCCGCTGGTGCGGGCGGCCGTCTACCACGGCGCTGCCGACGCCGGCCGACGGCGCGCGCATCACCGGCTCGGCCAGGCCGCCGACAGCGAGGCCGCCGGAGGGGTGTGGCATCGCGCCGCCGCCGCGGCCGGGCCCGACGAGAGCCTGGCCGCCGACGTTCAGATCGCTGCCGAGCGGGCCCGCGACCGTGGCGCGTGGGCCACCGCTGCCGCACTGCTGCGCCGCGCGGTGGCGCTGACGCCCGGCGACGGCGCCCGCGCCCGGCGGGAAGTCGCCCTGGCCGAGGCCCAGCTGGTGACCGGCCACCCTGACACCGCCCAGGATGTCCTCGGTGACGCCCTGCGCCGGCTACCCAGCGGCGGCATGCGTGGCCTGGCGCAGGGGATTAGCGGCGCGGCACTGTTTGCCCAGGGCCGCGACGCCGAAGCCGCCGAAGTCCTGGCGGGCTCGGCCGCAGCGCTGGCCGACGACCCGGTGGCGGCGGCCAACGCGCAGCTGGCCGCGCTGCGGGCAGCCATGTGGGCCGGGCCGGGCGAGACCAGGAAGATCGCGAGCATGGCGGTGCCTCCCCCCCGGCCGACCGAATCCGCTCCTAGCGTCGCCGATCTGCTGCTGGCCGGCTACTGGGCGAGGCTCACCGAGGACTACGCCGCCGCCGCGGCACCTTTCCGTGCCGCGATGCGGGCCCTGCGCGCCGACGACCTCGACCCCATCACCGGACTCGGGAGCTTCGGGCCGGGCGCAGCGGCGGCCGGGAGCCTGTGGGACGACGAGGCCATGCTCGACATCGCCGGCCGGTGGCTCCGCCTGGCCCGCAGGCTCGGAGCGCTGAGCCAGCTTCCGTTCGCCCTCGGGCTCCGCGCGATCGCCGACGTGCTGACCGGCCGACTCGATCAGGCGGCTGACCGGTGGGCCGAGATACGCGAGCTCATGGCCGCGGGCCAGATCTCCGGAATGCTCGGCATCGGCAGCTATGTCGAGGGCATGCTGCTGGCCTACCGCGGCGACTCCGCGCGGGCACGCGCGGCCGGGCTGGCCCACATCCGCCGGGCGACCGCCCACGATCAGGGCGGTCCGCCAGGTATCGGCGAGTACATCGTCGCGATCGCCGACCTGCGCGCCGGTAACTTCGGGGCCGCCTACGCCACCGCTTCGAAGATGGTCAAGGACGATATGGTGCTGATGGCGGAGTGGGCACTGCCCGAGCTGATCGAGGCCGCCGTCCGCAGCGGCCACCAGGACGCGGCGGCCAGCGCGTTCGCCACCCTCGCCAGCCGCGCCAGCACCGCGGGCACGCCGTGGGCACTCGGCGTCCGCGCCCGCTGCCAGGCGCTGCTGGCCGACGGCGCCGAGCCGGAGGGCGCCTACACCGAGGCGATCAGCCAGCTCGAGCGCTGTCACGCCGCCGTCGACCTGGCCCGCGCGCACCTGCAGTATGGCCAGTGGCTGCGCCGCGCCAACCGGCGCCGCGACGCGCGACGCCAGCTGCACACCGCGCACGCCATGTTCCAGGCCATGGGCGCCGATGGCTTCGCCGGCCAGGCGGCCACTGAACTGCGCGCCACCGGGGAACGCGGCCAACCGCCCACCGCGGGCACCGCGCTGGACCTCACCGCGCAAGAGGCCAAGGTGGCGAACCTGGCCGCTGACGGCGCGACCAACAACGAGATCGCCGCGCGGCTGTTCATCAGCGCCAGCACGGTGCACTACCACCTGAGCAAGGTGTTCAGGAAGCTGGGCATAACCGGACGCGCCCAGCTCGCGCACCGGCTCCCCGGCCGCTAGGGCGTCAGCCGGGCGGCCAGCGATGCGCCGATGGCACAGCGCCCGGAACGTACGAGGGGGGACTTATGGAACCACAGGCGGTGCCCGACAGCCTGGCCGGGTGTTCCGGCTGCCTGCCGATCGCGCAACACGGTCTGATCGGCGACATGCGCAGCGTGGCCCTGGTCGGCACGAACGGGACGATCGACTGGTATTGCTCGCCAGCCTTTGATTCGCCCAGCGTGTTCGCCTCGATCCTGGACGCCAGCCGGGGTGGTTCCTTTGAGCTGGCCGCCACTGTGCCCACGACGAGCAGGCAAATCTACTTCCCCGATACGAACGTGCTGATCACCAGATTCTTCGCTGAAGAAGGGGTGGGTGAAATCCAGGACTTCATGCCGGTCGGGTCGGCACCGGGCGACGGGCAGCGGCTGATCCGGCGGGTGCTGTCCGTACGCGGGTCCATGCCGTTCCGGGCGCGGGTGGCTCCGCGGTTCGGCTACGGCATGGAACCCCACACCGTCACCGGCGTGGACGGCGGCGTGTTGTTCACCTCTCCCAGCCTCAGCGGCACGCTGCGCGCGACGGTGCCGCTTGAGCACGACCATCTCGACGCCACCGCGGAGTTCCAGCTCGGCGAGGGTGAGTGCGCAGTGTTCACGCTCGACACCGCCAGCGGCGAAGCTGTGGCGTTCGGTGACCTGCACGCCGAGGCGGAGGAGCAGTTCACCGCCACGGTGGCATTCTGGCGGCGGTGGCTCTCGGCGTCGCGCTACCGCGGCCGGTGGCGCGAGATCGTGAACCGCTCGGCGCTGACGCTGAAGCTGCTGACCTACGCGGAGACCGGCGCCATAGTGGCGGCGCCGACGACCAGCCTGCCCGAACAGATCGGCGGCGAGCGGAACTGGGACTACCGGTATGTGTGGATCCGCGACGCCGCGTTCTGCGTGTACGCACTGCTGCGCCTGGGCTTCAGCGAGGAGGCTCACGCTTTCATCCAGTTCGTGATCAAGCACGCCATGCCGCACGACGGCGACGCTGTCGCCCCGCTGCAGGTCATGTACGGCATCGACGGGCGCACCGAGCTGCCCGAGCGCGAGCTGAGTCACCTGGCCGGGCACCAGGGCTCGGCGCCGGTGCGGGTCGGCAACGCCGCCGCCAAACAGCTTCAGCTTGACATCTACGGCGAGCTGATGGATTCGGTCTACCTCTACGACGACTGGCACCGGCCCATCTCCGCCGCCCAGTGGGATGCGATCACTGTCCGCACCGATTGGGTCTGCACCCATTGGGATCAGCCGGATGAGGGCATCTGGGAGACTCGCGGCGGTCGCCAGAAATTCCTGTATTCGCAGCTGATGTGCTGGGTGGCGGTCGAGCGGGCGATGCGGCTGGCCAACCGCCGCGGCCTGCCCGCCGATCTGGCCCGCTGGCGGCAGGCCCGTGACGCGATCTACCGGCGGATCATGGACCGCGGCTGGTCGAGCGCGCGGCAGGCCTTCATCCAGCACGAGGGCAGCGAGGTACTGGACGCCTCTGTCTTGATGATGCCCCTGGCCAAGCTGATCTCGCCCACCGATCCCAAGTGGCTTTCCACCCTGGATGCGCTCACCAGCAACCTGGTCTCCGATTCCCTGGTCTACCGCTACGACCCCATGGCCAGCCCGGATGGCCTGCGCGGCTGCGAGGGCACCTTCTCGGTCTGCTCGTTCTGGTACGTGGAAGCGCTGACCCGCGCTGGGCGGCTGGACGAGGCACGGCTGGCGTTCGAGAAAATGCTCACCTATGCCAACCACGTAGGCCTGTACGCCGAACAGCTCAGCCGCACCGGGGAGCAACAGGGCAATTTCCCCCAGGCTCTGACCCACCTGGCCTTGATCAGCGCCGCCTACAACCTTGACCGCGCCCTAGGCTGAGGCTGGGTAAGACCAGCAGGGCATGGGAAGGTCTTCATCATGATCCGGGTACCTGAGGATCAAATACACCACTCCAGGCACCCAGATCATCAAATCGGGCCGTAGACGGGTCTTCTGCGTTATTACCGACGGCGGCCGGACCGCGCCACTCCATGTATCCGCGTAAGCGAAGGCCTCAAGCGGCTGGCTGTACGAAGGGCTTTTCGATGCGCCGGCGGTCACTTCAGAAAACGATTGCGGTCAAGAGGTCAAGGCATGGTCAGGCGTGGGTATGTTGCAAGTATGAGTAGTTCATTTGCCCAGTTGAGCACCGCGGACGACGGTCTTCCTGGGGCCGGGTGTGCCCACGGCAGATAAGAACGGGCTACAGGGGGCGTTCAGGGCGAACGGGGTCGGCGCGTGGGACTATTACCCGGCCTCTGGGTTGCTCAATCTGGACGAGCTCTCGATGGCACTAGTGGGTATCGACCCGCAGGAATACGACGGACATGTCGAAACTTGGCTCAGCCTCGTGCATCCGGACGATATACCGTGGGTGACCGCCGAGGTGGACAAGGCGGTCAGCACGATCGGGCCGTACGACGCCGAGTACCGGGTGCGCCACCCCGATGGGAGCACGCGGTGGATCCAGGCCCGCGGCCGGGTGGAGCCGGACGCGGACGGGAACCCGTACCGCATGCTGGGCACGCTGTGGGACACCACCGAGTCGCGCGTCGCCCAGGACGGCGTCCAGAGCGCCGTGCGCTATATGAGAGACGGGTTCCTGTCCGTCGACCGAACCTGGCGGATAACGTTCGCTAACGTCGAGGCGGAGCGTCTGCTGAGGTCACCGCGGAAGCTGACCGGGCGGCTGCTATGGGACCTGCTCGTGCTCCGCCGGGTGCCCGGCCTGGAGTCCCGCTGCCGGAAGGCCGCCGCCGAGAGGACACCGACTGGCTTCGACGTCGAGTGGCCGGACACCAGGCGCTGGTACCGCTTCCGGATCGTCCCCGTGCCCGACGGCCTGGCCTGGTACTTCACCGATGTCACGGAATTGCGCCAGCGCAAGGCCGAGCAGGCGGCGGCAGAGCGGGCGGCAGCCGAGCGGGCGGCCCGGATCCAGGACCTGGCCTCGGCCCTGGCCGAGGCCATGACCTCGCTGGACGTCGTGGCCGCGGTCGCCGACCGGGTGCTGCCGCCGTTCGGCGCGTCCGGGCTGATCATCCAAGTCGTCGAAGGCGACCGGATGCCGGTGATCGGGGCCGTCGGCTATACCCACGAGTTCGTCGACGTGATCAGTGGCCCGCCACGGGATATCGCCCCCATGGCTGAAGCCGTGCGCGACCACCGGCCCTGGTTCATCTCCTCGCCAAAGGAGTACATGAAGCGCTGGCCGCACATGAGCCAGCGGATGGTGCAGAGCGGCAAGCAGGCGTGGGCGTTCATGCCCCTGGTCGTGTCCGGGCGGCTGATCGGCCTGTGCGTCGTCTCTTTCGACCAGCCACGCTGTCTCACCGGCGCGGAGCGTGCCCTGCTGATAGCGCTCAGCGGCCTGATCGCCCAGGCTCTGGAGCGGGCCCGGCTGTACGACGCCGAACACGCCCGGGCGCAGGCACTCCAGCGCGCCCTGCTGCCCCAGGCGCTGCCCTCGCTGCCCGCCGCGACCGCGGCCGCCCGGTATCTGCCCGCCGGGGACGGCGTGGACGTGGGTGGCGACTGGTACGACGTCATCCCGCTGTCCGCCGACCGGGTTGCCCTGGTCATCGGCGACGTGATGGGGCACGGCCTGCCGGAAGCGGTCATCATGGGGCGGCTGCGCACCGCCGTGCAGACCCTGTCCGATCTCGAGCTGCCGCCCGACGAGATCCTGGGCCACCTCAACGACCTGGTCATCGGCCTCGGTGACGACTCGTTCGCTACCTGCCTGTACGCGATCTACGACCCCACCACGCGGGTATGCACGTTCGCCCGGGCTGGGCATCCGCCGCCCGCGGTGGTCAGTCCGGACGGCATGGTGCGGTTCGCGCAGCCGGTCACCGATCCTCCGCTGGGCGTGGCCGAGCCGCCATTCGAAGCCGTGGATCTGCCCGTCCCGGAGGACGGCTTGCTGGTCCTGTACACCGACGGGCTGATCGAATCGGCCGACTGTGACACCGACACCGGTATGCGGCGTCTCGCCGAGCTGCTTCGGACTCATCACGCCGAGGAGCTAGACCAGCTCTGCGAGAGCCTCACCCGGGCCCTGCCGCCGGCCGATCACCGGAGCACCGACGACGCAGCCGTGCTCGTCGTGCGGGTCCATGCCACGCCCCCGGATGCCGTCGCCACCTGGTCGCTGCCCGAGGACCCGCAGGCGGCCAGCGCTGCGCGCAGGCATGTGCGCGAACAGCTCACCGCCTGGCACCTCGAGGAACTGGCGATGACCACCGAAATGCTCGCCAGCGAGCTGGTCGCCAACGTCGTGCGGCATGCCAAGGGGCCCGTCCTGCTGCGCCTGCTGCACAGCCGGACCCTGGTCTGCGAGGTCTTCGACGGCAGCCTGACCACTCCCCGCATCCGCCGGGCGTCCTGGACCGATGAAGGCGGCCGGGGCCTGCAACTGATCGCCGCGCTCTGCGACCGCTGGGGGACCCGGTACATGACCACCGGGAAATGCATCTGGACCGAGCAGTACCTGCCCGAGCGGCCGGAGCGCGAGCCCGATCGCGACGCTTACGCCCTGGCGCCCTGACGGTACGCTTTGGGGCTTGTGACCGACCCAGTGGCCCCGCCCGCCCCAGCCTCGTTCCGGCAGCACCGGTTCCAGCCGCCGCCAGAAGCGGCGGAGCTGATCCTGGTACGGCATGGCGAATCGGAAGCGTACGTGGACGGCAGGCTGTTCGCGCTGACTGGCGGGCATGGCGATCCGCCGCTGTCGCCGCAGGGCCGCGAGCAGGCCCGCCGGGTCTGCGCACGGCTTGGCAGCGCGGGCATCGACGCCATCTACGTGACCAGCTTGCGCCGTACCGCGCAGACCGCAGCACGGCTGGCTGAGCAGCTTGGCCTGGATCTTCGGGTGGAGGCGGGCCTGCGGGAGGTTTATCTGGGTGACTGGGAGGGCGGCTTGTACCGCAAGAAGGTGGCGGACGGCGATCCGGTCAGCCAGCGGGTGTTCGCCGAGGAGCGCTGGGATGTGATTCCTGGTGCCGAGCCCAGCGCCGCTTTTGCGGCCCGGGTGCGAGCCGCGATCGAACGGGTGGCAGCCGCTCACCTGGGGCAGCGGGTCGCGGTGTTCAGCCACGGGGGCGTGATCGGTCAGGCGCTCGCGCTGGCCAGCGGCTCCCGGCCGTTCGCGTTCATCGGTGCGGACAACGCCTCGATCTCCCGGCTGGTGATCTCCGGCGACAGCTGGATCGTGCGCGGCTTTAACGACACGGCGCATCTCGATCACCCTGCGTGACCGATTCCTGCGGTATCCGCCGGGCCTGCGACTGATCGCCGGGAATGTCAACCACGGGGCGTAACGTTCCCCCTATCAGTAGGCAAACACAGGGAGACGCGAAATGGCCAACGAGGCAACGGAAAGTCGAACAGTCACTGCGTTAACCGGTGGCCGCGGCCGGGGACCTGGCGGCCAGCCGACGGCCTTAGCGTGGCGGGCAGGCCGCTGCCCGGTCCCTGGGTGTGGCGATGGGATCGACCCGTCACGCCTGATGTGCCGCCGCCATTGGTACGAGGTGCCCAGGCCACTGCGAAATCAGGTGTGGGCTACCTGGCGGTCGGGCCAGGGAGCCCTCAGCCGCGAGCATGCGGATGCCGTGCGCACGGCCGTCGCCGCCTGCCAGGAACGGCCACACCCGGCGGACAGGCCATCGGCCGCATAGGCCATTACCGGGGCAGGATTGCCCGGCGAGACCGGTGCGGCTCATCTAGACTCGCAAGGTGTGATCTTCAAGCAGGTCGGAGAGGGACGGCCCTACCCCGATCATGCGCGGAGCGCACGTGAATGGGCGGCGATACCACCGCGCCCGGTCCGGCTAGATCAGCTCATCACCACCAAGAACGTGCTTGATCTGCATACCGTCCTGTCCAAGGACTCCACGTTCTACGGCGATCTGTTCCCCCACGTGATCCGCTGGAGGGGCGACCTTTACCTCGAAGACGGCCTGCACCGGGCCTTGCGGGCGGCCCTGCACCAGCGCACGGTGCTGCACGTACGGGTTCTCGAGCTGGACTAGACCGGACTAGACCCCGACCTTCCTGGCCTTCGTTACCGGCGGCAACGCCGCGGCCCGCTTGGCCGCGTGCGCCTGCCGCGCCTGAATGGCGGCGGCCTCGTCAGCCAGCTGCGGCGTCATCCACTCCAGGAGCGGCGGCATCAGCGCCCGCCAGGTGAACATGGTGTGCCCGCCGCCCGGCACGACCTTGAGCACCACCCCGGGCTGCCGGGTCTGCAGCAGCTGCTCGAACACCTGAGCGTTCTTGAAGTCTGAGTGGTCACCGCTGCCGACGCCCAGCCAGAACTGGGGGATCTTGGTGCCCGGAGGCAACGAGAGGACCAGGTCGTCCGGTGTGTTCTCCCGACGCGCCTTGACGTTCTTGCCAAACGGGTTCACCAGCCGGGGCGGGTTGGCCAGCTGGTTGTCCGATGGCACGAAGTACCCGCTGAGCACTCCGGCGAAGCCGAACCGGTTGCCGTACTTCAGGCCGAGGTTCGCGGCGCAGAATCCGCCTTCCGAGTAGCCGGCGATCCCCCATGCCGGGCCGGGCGCCTGCACCCGCAGCCGTTGCGAGATGTACGCCGGCAGATCCTGGGCGAGGTAGGTCGCGTCCTGAGGGCCGTTGAACTGGTTGAGGCACTGCAGCGAGATCCCCCGGCCGCCGTTCGCGTCCGGCATGACCAGAACGGCCGGCTTGGCCTGGCCGCTGTTGACGAGCTGCTGCATCATCGTGGTGACGCCCACCACGGTGATCCAGTCCTCCGGGGTGCCGGGGAAGCCATGCAGCAGCTCGATCGCGGGGAACCGGTAGTTGCGGTAGGCGGCCTGGAAATACTGGGGCGGAAGGTACACATAGACGCTGCGCGTGATGTGGGTGATCTGGCCGGTCACGTCCAGGCGCACGGTGTACCCGAACTGCGCCGCCACCGCCTGGTCGATCGCGCTGCCGAGGAACGTGCTGAACTTCACCCCGGTGCCGGACTCGGTCGTGGGCACCTCGGTGGCCTGGTTGTTCTGGTCGGTGAAGTCCGAGATGGCCGAGTTCCAGTTTTGGTAGTAGTCGTAGTACTTGTTGACCGCAGCCACGCCGAACGCCATCGCCGGGATGAACGCGAGGCAGGCGGCGAGAACGCGGAAGACCAGCTGCTTGGCGACAGCCATCCACCACATCAAGCCGCCGAACACCACGATCAGCAGCAGAAAGAAGGTTGTGCTCTGTGGTCCTGGCACTGCACACACTCCGGAAGCCCGGTTCGGTTCCCTTAGTTGAATCGGTGCGCCACGTGCAGACGGGTACGCCTGATCCCCCCGGCTCGAGGCGCTCGCGGTGGAGGTGGGATTTGAACCCACGGAAGGGTTGCCCCTTCACACGCTTTCGAGGCGTGCGCCCTCGGCCGCTAGGCGACTCCACCGCGGTCGAGCCTACCCGACTGGGTGACGGGGCCCTCCGCGCGGACCCGGCCCGCCTTTGGATCCGCTGTTTTTGCTAGCGGCGCCGGCCGAAGAACCCGCGCAGCAGTTCCCCGCACTCGTCGTCAAGGACGCCGCCAATCACCTCGACGCGATGAGAGAGCCTCCGGTCGCGCAGCACGTCCCACAGTGAACCCGCGGCTCCGGCCTTGGGATCGGCGGCGCCGTAGACCAGCCGGTCCAGCCGTGCGGCGGTCACCGCTCCCGCGCACATGGTGCACGGTTCGAGCGTGACGATCAGGGTGTGGCCGTCCAGCCGCCAGCGGCCCAGGGCGGTCGCGGCCTGGCGCATGGCCACTATCTCGGCGTGCGCCGTGGGATCCTGGTCGGCCTCCCGGCGGTTGCGCCCGGCACCGACCACCGTGCCCGAGCCGTCCAGAACGACGGCACCGACCGGAACATCGACATCGGCGCCGCCGGGAAGGCCGGCCGCCTGGTCGAGCGCCAGACGCATGGCCGGCTCGAACGATGCGAGGTAGCCCGTGGTCACACGATGCACGGTAGCCCGTGGTCAGGGGCCAAGCGCGCCATCGAGTGCGCGCTTCAAGGCGGGCCCGAACCCGAGTTTCCGCGCGATCCTCTCCAGCACCTCGTCCGGGAACATGTCCAGGTCGCCCGACAGCGCGCCCAGCTCCATCTCGTCGATGCCGAGGTCGGCGAAGATGGAGAGATCCCCGGCCGGGAGCACCTGGTCCAGGTCGTCGTCATCATCCGGAACCGGAATATCCAGGTACTCCAGTACCTGCCGGGCCAGAGGCCAGTCCACCGATGCGGTGAGATCAGAAAGGAACACCGAAACCTGGCTGCCGATAACGCGGAGGGCGACGAAGAAATCGTCTCCGACGGCGGCCAGCCCGATCGTGCCGCCAATGCTCGGCTGCTGGCGCAGGGCATGGATGAGGCCGTCCAGGTTCTCCGTCAAGGCCGTAGGCAGGAGCTCCGCCTCCCACGCGTCGTCCTCCCGGTAGACAACGACGGAGAAATCGGCACTCGTCACATCGGTCATCCTCACCCCAACACCCGCGGCTTCCAGGACGGAATGGTGTCAGATTCCGGCAGCCTGCGCTGCTTGATCGCTAGCGGGTGATGCCCGGCTGTGACCTAGCCGGGCAGCCTGCGGTGACCCGGCCGAAACGGACAATGACAAATGCCTACCGCATGGGCACCGATCGTAGCGAAGGCGGCCAGACCGCTGCGGACCGGCACGGAGGCAGGACAGTCGGGCGCGGCCGGCGTGGGACAACGCGGATCCTCTGGTGATCCACTAAGGTGGGTCTACGGATCGACACCATTGGTCGGTGGATTGCCCTGGGCTATGCTGGGGAATAAACGGCGGCAACGGCCGCCAGGCGTCGCCTGCAATGAGAGGCGCGGGAGGTGATCAGATGCTCGGGAAGATCATCAGATGGGCGATCGTTCTGTTCATCGTTTTCTATATTGCCACCCAGCCCGCGGGAGCAGCCGGTATCGTTCATCACCTCTATAACGGCCTGCATGATGCCGGCAACTCCATGGCGCGATTCGTCAACAGCCTCTGAGCTGATGAGCCAATGAGGCTGTCTACCCGCGCAACGAGCGGTCCGGCCGCGGTCAGCAAATACCTTCTACCCAACGAGCAACAGGTCATACACACGCGCCGGCACCCGGCCGTCTTGATCGGCCCGAGCATCCTGACGCTGGCCGGGCTGCTGGCCGCGGCGGTGCTCACCGCCACGGTGCTGCACGGCTACGGGGCGCTCGTCACGGTGATATGGCTCGCCTGGGCGGTGCTCTTCGTGCGCATGATCTGGAAGGTCGTCAACTGGGCCGTCGACTACTTCGTGGTCACGTCGCACCGGATTCTGCTGACCTCCGGAGTGTTCACCAGGAAGGTCCTGATGATGCCGCTCCCGAAGGTGACCGACATGAGCTTCCAGCGCACGTTCGCCGGGCGCATGCTCGGCTTTGGCGAGTTCAGGGTTGAGTCCGCTGGCCAGAACCAGGCGGTGGAACGAATTGACCATATTCCCTATCCTGAGCAGCTCTACCTAGAGATATGTGAGATGCTCTTCGGGAAAAGCGACGAGCAGGGGAGCAACAGCGGCCCGGACGCGGGCGACGACT
>Ga0335072_10011113_pt1 | contig 12909 bp, 8 predicted proteins | sample Lox_Sample_21_FD_206725 | JGI IMG/M metagenome (GOLD analysis project Ga0335072, IMG submission 206725) | Soil microbial communities from Loxahatchee National Wildlife Refuge, Florida, United States - Lox_Sample_2.1 | ecosystem: Environmental > Terrestrial > Soil > Wetlands | place: USA: Florida...
ACGAGATTGGAACCGCGGCGGTGTTTGGTTTTGCGAATTGGAATGGACGGTCGCTGACCGATAATGCCCCGGATGTAATGTTTTCGCTGGCGGCAAACACCCCGATTCGCTTGGGCATTGGAAAAGAATCGGTGACGTCGAAGCCGTCGAGGGAGTTTCCGTATGTACCGGCGGTGGCGGCGCAGGTTGCGGCGGATTAGGGGCGTGGTGAAAACGGACTAAGAGAAAATCGGCACCCTTGAAAAACGAAGGGCGCGGCACCCGAAGAGAGCCCAAGACTCAGGTTCAGACTCCCGTAGCATCCCAAGAACGGGGACTTGGGCGAGGCGCCGTAAACGATTATTCTGAAGCGTGGCGGAAAATCCTGAGATAAAGACGGTACAGCGAAAGAAGTGGGTGTGGAGGTGGTCGCTCCAATGGGTCGCTGTGTGTTTGGTCGCCGGACTCGTTGCGCTCTGGTTGGCAGCTGCGCTGCTCTTGGTGGGGGCGCGATGGATTGACCCGCCGACGACCGCGGTGCACCTGGAGCGGCGGTTGCAAGCGTGGGTACACGACAAGCCCTATCACGAACGATACGAATTCGTTCCTTTGAAGCAAATCTCGCCCGATTTTCAACATGCCGTGATTGCCGCGGAAGACGCGCGCTTTTACCAGCATCACGGATTCGACTGGCAAGCGATTCAACTTGCCGCGGAAGACGATATGGAAGGCGGGCACAAGCTTCGCGGCGGCTCTACGCTGACGCAGCAGTTGGTGAAGAACCTGTTTTTTGGAACGGGACGCTCGATCTTGCGGAAGGGCGCGGAGTTCACCTTGGTGCCGGTGGCGGAATTGGTGCTGGGCAAGCAGCGCATTCTGGAGTTGTACCTCAATGAGGTGGAATGGGGCCCAGCGGTGTATGGAGCGGAGGCCGCCAGCCGGTATTATTACCGGACAGACGCGCGGAATATTGGGCGAGAACAGGGCGCGCGACTGGCGGCGATTTTGCCGTTGCCGCTGAAGCGACGGCCGGATCACATGAATCACTATAGTGAGTTGATCCTGGAGCGGATGCGCGAGATGGGTTGGTGATGGGCGAAGAGTAAAGAATAAGGATTAACGCAGAGACGCAGAGGAACGCGGAGAGTTGGGAGACGAGACGCGGGGATCGAAGAGAGATTCCTCGCTGCGCTGGGAATGACACGTTATTTTTGTTTTAGACGAAGCGCATACCCCACATGCAAAGTAGATGTGGCGCATCACGCACGCTAAGACCCAGGTTCAAACACCGAACTTGGGGCACCCGCCGGAGACCCAAGAGAAAATCCGCACCCTTAAAGACGAAGGGTGCGGCACCCGTGCGCGGAGACTAGACGCAGGACAAGTGGAAGGGGTGAGCTACAGGCGGCCGGCGGCTTGGGTTCGGTATAGGGGCTTTGGGGGAAGGACGGCGGCGGTACGGACGTGCTCGGGGCGAAAGCCCACGCCGATGAGGCGAGCGGGGATGCGCCGGAGGATGGGAAAGGTGTCGAGCAACTTGAAGAATAGAGGAAGCTGCAAATGCTGACGGCTATCCAGGACTTTGCGGACGGCCCTGTTTTGGATGGCGATCTGCAACGCTTGTGTGGCGCGCGTGGGGAAGAGTCGACGACGTTGCACGGCGCGCAATTGGCGGGGTGACGGCAGGCCCTGCAGAAGTGTGGGGCCGAGCAGGTTCGCGGTTGCCACCGCGTCTTGAATGGCCAGATTGATGCCGACTCCGCCAATCGGGGACATGGCATGGGCAGCGTCGCCAATGCACAGCAGGCCCGGCCGGGACCATTGCGATAGGCGATCCACGGCCACGGTCAAAACGCTGACGTGGTTCCAGTCGCGCAATTCGTACACACGATCGCGGAGGAAGGGCGCGAGTTCCACAATTGCTGCGCGGAATAACGGCAGTCCTTGTAGCTTTACTTTGTCCGCTCCGCCCTTAGGAATGACGAAAGCACATTGCCAGTATTTGTCCCGATTCAGAAGGATCAGCATTTTGCCTTTGTCGGCGTGACCGAAGGTCCGTTGGGGGTCATCGGGGCGACGGCTGAGCTTCATCCACAGGACGTCCATGGGCGCGCCAAGATTAGCGACCTGTAGTTTCGCTTTGTGGCGCACGACGGAGTGGCGGCCGTCTGCACCGACGATCAACGCGGCGCGGACTTCGAGGCTTCCGGCAGGCGTCTTGGCAAGCGCTCCAGTGACAATTCCCTTTTCGATAACGAGATCGTCGACCTCCGCATTCATCATTAGTCGAAAGGATGGATAGCGCGAGGCATGTTCTTTGATGAAGTCGAGAAAATCCCATTGCGGCATCAAGACCAGGAATTTCGTGTAGGTGGACAAGTGGCGGAAATCGGCGAAAGTGACGCTGTGGTTTCCTATCTGAGCGGTGATGTCCAATATTTTTTGATGCGGGCGTGCCAGGAATTCCTCCAGGAGTCCAAGCTCGTCGATGATTTGTAGCGTGGAGGGATGGATGGTATCACCGCGAAAATCGCGCAAGAAATCGGCGTGTTTCTCGAGGACCACGGTATCCACACCCATGCGTGCAAGGAGAAAGCCGAGAACCATGCCGGCGGGGCCGCCTCCGGCAATGCAGCATTTGGTTTGGAGCGAGGTGCGCATGTCGGCGCTATCGTACCCCTTGGGCGGGGCGGGGCCATACGGGGGTTCGGGTAAAGGGGCTGAGGGGGTGGGTGGGGCGGGGGCACAGGCAGGAGTGCCTGTTTCAGGCAGACTCGCGGAATGTGGAGCACTTGCGCACGCAAAGGCACGGGTCTAAGGACCCGCCGCTGCACCGGCTATTTGGCCGGGGGATCTGGGTTGTTAGGCTTGGCGTTTTTCACGTAGGTGTCGAACCAGCGGAGCATTTCGTAGACTTCCTGCTCGTTGGATTCGAGGGCGGTGTACCAGTGCGGTTCGTGAGGAAGCATGACCAAGCGGGTGGTGCCGCCGTTCCCGCGCACCGCTTCGTAGAGCATGATGGATTGGATGGGAGTGGTGCCGGGGTTGGCGTCTTCCATGCCGTGCATCAGGAGAAGCGGCGTTTTCAATTTATTGGCGGAGAAGAACGGAGAGACTTTGAGGTACACGTCGGTGGCTTCCCAAACGGAGCGGCGCTCGTTCTGGAAACCGAAGGGCGTAAACGTTTTGTTGTAGGAGCCGGAAGTGGCCACACCGGCGCGGAACAGATCGGAATGAGCAACGAGATTGGCGGTCATCAGCGCGCCGTGGGAGTGCCCAGTAACCCCGACACGGTCCGCATCGACCACGCCGAGACGCACACCTTCCTCGACAGCGGCTTTAGCATCGGCGACGAGTTGCTCGAGGTACGTGTCGTAGGCCTTCTTGGGGTCACCGATTATGGGGAAAGAAGCGTTGTCGATGATGGCGTAACCGGCAAGGAGTAGCAGGCGATATTGGCGCAAGCGGGTGAAGGTTTCCTGGGAGCCGGTGACTTGTCCGGCGGTGGAAGCTTGGGCGTAATCGAGCGGATAGGCATAAAGAATGGTGGGAACGCGCGTGCCTTCCTTGTAGCCGGGCGGGGTGTATAGGGTGAAGGACAAATCCAAACCGTCCGCGCGCTTGTAGGTGACCAGGCGCTTCTTGATGGCGCGCACTTCGGGAGTGGGATCCGGGATATGCGTCAAAGCGACGGAGGTGGAAGCGAAGGTGGCTTCGCCGTCCGGCGCGTTTTTAGCGGAGCCCAGCGTGCGCGTGAACGCGTTGGGAGGATCCGTGGGAGATTGATGCCAAGTCAGGAAAGTTGTGTCGGCGGGACCGCTGAAAGAAAGGAAGCGCTCGTAGCAGTCCTTATCGCTGCGGAAGAGGCGTTCGGATTTTAGAGTTTTGAGATTGAGTTCATCGAGGAAAGGACGATCGCCTCCCGGTGACGAGCCAGCGCCCGCGAGGAAAATGGATTCGCCTTGCTGTCGAAGGATCCATGCGCCATTCGGGAGTTGCCGGAAAACGGGATCGCCCGGGTCCTTGTAGTGTTCATCCCAGGACAGATCCCAAAGCAGGCGCGATGTTGATTCAGGATGGTCGACATCCATGATGAAGGTGCGAGCCCAGTGGCGGTTTACGTCAATCTCGTGCAAGAGCGCCACGCTGGGTTGCTCACTCCAATCGAAGCCGGCGTAGCGCTGTTCGGTCTGACCGATTTCGGTAGCGGGAGAAGTGAAGGGCGCTTTCTGAAGAAGGATTTTGTCGCGATGTGGGACGTTGACGTTCCAGTCGCCGCGGTCGAGCGCTTCGGCCCAGAGGAGCGTGGCGGGTTCGGTGGCGCGCCAAGAAAAATCGCGAGGACCGGTGGGCACACCGTGAATGGGAACACGATCGGCGAGTGGCAGCGAAGCGACGGTATGAACGGAAACGTTGGCGGGGTTGGACGTGTCCCAAACTTCGACTTCCTTGGGGAAGCGTTCGTAGGTGACAACGTAGGAGTAGGGTTTGTGAATGGTGGTGACCAGGATGTGGTGACCGTCGGGCGCGGGATCAAGGTGGTCGTAATTGGCGGGTTTGCCGAAGGGAGTGACCGAGAGGGTGGAGGCGTCGACGAAAGCCAATTGCGAGAGGGCGAAGTAGTCGAAAAGGTCTTCGTCGCGGGCAGTGCTGAGAGTGTCGCGAGCTTCGTAGGTGCTGCTCTGCCCTTTTTGCCCGGCGCTTTCCTGAATGCTAGGACCGGAAAGAGCGTTTAGTTCTTGCGGCGGCGTCTGGTTCGATTGGGGAACCAGCTTGACCAGCAGCGTTTTCTGATCGGGCATCCATTGCATCGCTTCGTTGAACATGGGATTGAGATGGACGGCAGGAACTTGTTGCACACGGCCGGTGGCGGCGTCACCAATCCAGAGTTGGACGGAATCGGAAGCAATGTTGGCGAAGGCGAAGCGCTTGCCGTCGGCGGACCATTCGGGAGTGCCGGGACACATACCTGCGGGAAGCGAGACCGGAGTTTGCTTGCCGTCGGAGACGCGAACGAGAGTGAATCCTGTGGCGCAGGGAGTGATTCCGTAGCCACCGGAAGTGTCGTGCTTGCTGTGATTTTTGGGCTCGACGCGAGCACCGGCCAGGCGGAGGAAAGGCGTCGCGACGCGAGCGATCGAGGGATAGTCCTGCCAAGAGACCAGGAGAATGGTGTCGTAGGTAGGGCTGACCCGAGGGACCGGCGGGGAGGGCGCGCGCATGACCGAGAGGATGTTGTCTGGGGGTAAGTTGTAACCAAGAGAGTCGGTGGGTGCGGTGGAGTTGGATTGAGCGTGGATGGATGTGGTGGTGACGGAGAGAAGGAGAATGGCGAGGAAGAAGCGGATCGAGATTTTGGGCATGGACATAGGTTCCTCCACGGCGACGAGTTCAGAAGAAAGGACGAGCCTAGATTGGTGGGTGGTAGTCTAGCGCAGAAGAGGCGGGGGAGGAACGGGGATGGCGAGCGCAATGGGATTTGCCAAAGCACGGGTCGAGGATAAGCTTTGGGGGACGGCAGGACACGCGACGAGATGAAGCGCGGAACCGCGGCATAAAGCCGCGTCTACAAAGACAAGGCGAGGTTGTGGGATGAACAACGAGGATGTTCAGCTGCTGCTCGAATATGACCGTTGGGCGAATCAGCGGGTCTTCCAAGCGGCGTCTGTGCTGAGCGCCGAGGAATTTTCGCGGAATATGGGCGGAAGTTACGGATCGGTGCGAGACACGCTGGTGCACATTATTGCCGGCGAGGCGGGATGGCTGACGTATTGGAAAGGGCCGACGGTGAGCGGAGAGAGGTTGAACGAATTTTGGAGACGACACAACGCCGACTTCCGCGCGGAGCAATTCCCTACCCTGAGCGAGGTGCGGACGAAGTGGGCGGCAGTGGAAAAAGAGCTGCGGGAGTTCGTCGATGGTTTGACGGAGGAATCGTTGGGGAAGCTGTTTCCGATTCGCGCCGCGCAGATCAGCTTGGCGCATTTACTGCAACATCTGGCGAATCATTCGACGTACCACCGCGGGCAGGTGGCGCTGCTGATGAGGCAACTGGGGCACGCAGCGGTGGAGACGGATTTTGCGGAGTTTCTGATGGCACGACAGGGCTAGCACCCGGCGGTGGGTGGAACAGCGGCGGCTCTTCAACCCGCCTCCCTTCGCACAAGAGCTCAGGGCTAGCGCGAAGGCGGGCGCTACAAAGGAGAAGAAAAAGATACCGCAGTGACGCAGAGGTCCGCGGAGGAACGCGGAGAGTCGGGAAAGAAGATGCACGAGCCCCACATGCGAGAGCGGCATGTGGGCACCCACAAGACGCAGTGATCGCAAAAGCGGCAGCGAGCTGCCTCACTCCAAAAGGTGGAAGCCTGCGCAATTTGGCGAAACTATTGAGCGGAGGAGGACGTAGTATCGGGGGACGGGAGGAGTGAACATGGATATGGAAGGGCAGGCTGGGGATTCTTCGTCGATTGCGGGGGTGAATCTGGGGGGAGCGCCTAGGTCGAGGGGACGAGGATTTTTTGTTGGAGGGAATGGAGAGATCCGGCCGGGGTGGCGGATCGTGCTGTTCCTGGCGATTTTTGCGGCATTGGGGGCTGCGGTGCATTTCACGACGCACGCGATTCCAGCGATGCGGGCGTGGGAGAAGTCGCTGCCAAAAGATTCGTTCGTGCCGAGCATGCTGATCGTGGGCGAAGGACTGACCCTGTTTGTGTTGCTGCTGTCGGCGCTGATCATGACGAAGATCGAGAAGAAAACATTTCGAGATTATGGATTGCCGCTGAGGGAAGCGTTTGGAAAGCGGTTCTGGCAAGGGGCGGTGTTTGGCTTCGCGATGTTATCGGTGCTGATGGGACTGATTGGGGCGCTGCACGGATTTACGTTAGGCGGATGGGCCTTGCGGGGCGGCGACGCGTTGCGCTACGGGCTGCTCTATGGGATTGGGTTTATTTTGGTTGGGCTGTTCGAGGAATTTTCGTTCCGAGGCTACCTGCAAGCGACACTGGGGGCGTCAATTTCCTTCTGGCCGGCGGCGATCGTGCTGTCGATTTTGTTTGGCGCGATTCACTTGAAGAACACGGGCGAGGCGGTTTCGGGAGCGGTGATGGCGGGATCGTTCGGAATATTGGCAGCGTTTGCGCTGAAGAGGATGGGGAATATCTGGTTTCCGATCGGGATGCACGCAGCGTTTGATTGGGGCGAGACGTATTTGTACTCGGTGTCGGATAGCGGGATCACCGCGCATGGACATTTGCTGAATTCGTCGTTTCACGGGCCGAGGTGGTTGACGGGCGGGTCCGTGGGACCGGAAGGAACCGTGCTGGCGATGGTGGTGCTGCTCCTGGCGGGAGTGGCGATGCATTTTTTGTTTCCGGCGAAAGACGCGGTCGGCGGGTGAAGGCGGTCCTGCGTGCGACTTACGCGGGGACTGAAGCCCCCTCCTGAAAAACGCAGAAACCGCAGAGGAAACGGAGGAAGAATGAGTGGCGGGTGGGGATGGAAGAGCGTTGCGGTGGTGATGATGGGCGGAGCGGTGCTTTTTTCGGTCATTGGAAATTTGAAGGCGCAGGAGCAGAAGGCGGCACTGCCGTTGCCGGAGATGCAGCGACTGGCGAAGCAGTATGTGGGAACTTGGAATTACACGGAGAGCTACCCGAAATCGGCATTTTATCCCAGCGGAGGAGTGAACACCGGGGTGTACACGAGCGAATTGGGGCCAGGTGGAAATTCGGTGATCAACCGGTTCAAGTCGAAAGGGCCGGTGGGAGCGTCAGAAGGATTGATTGTGATGACCTGGGACGCGAAAGCAAAAAGATATAAGGCGTACGTGTTTGGAGATTCGTTTGCCGGGGCGGTGGTGCAAACGGGCGAATGGGAAAACGATGTGCTGGTGTACCGGAGCGAGATGATCGCGGGTGCGACGAAGATTGAGTTGCGTAATGTGACGAAGTTTGGGGAAGACGGAAAACTGACCAGCGACGAATATTCGAGCGCGAATGGGGGAGCGGAACAGCTGTTGGTGCATGTAGAGGCCGTGAGGCAGTAGGTGGCGGGTGGAATCTAGACCCGGCGATGTGAGGATAAGATTCACCGCAGAGACGCAGAGGCGCGGAGAGGACTGAGGAGCACTGTGAGACAAGACTGGTGACCCCAGAGCACAGGCAGGAGTGCCTGTGCCACTGCGAGGTCGTAGTGTGGTTTGCTTGTAGTGGACTTTAAACCCGCACCCTTAACGGCGAAGGGTGCGGCACCCCGGGGAAAAGCAGATCTCTCGCGATGCTCGGGACGACGTTGGTTTTTAGTGGGATGGAGTTGAGGACCATTTAGTTTTGAGTGGGTTTGGCGGTGGCGGCGCTTAGTTTGGTCAGCATGTTGGCGATTTCGGGATTTTTCATGAACATTTTCCAGACTAGGCCGGTGCGATAGTTTTCGACCATGACGACCATGGGCGCTTGGTTGAGGCCCATGTAAATGGGGGAGACCCAGTGTTCTCCGGGATTGTAGGCGTCGCGTGGACCGTAAATGTCCCAGAGTTGAGCACCTAGATCGCGGTAGTAATGTTTCAGCGCGAGCATAGAGGCTTCCGGCGTGTAGGGGAAGGACGCTAGCGCGCCCGTGGGCGTGAGCGTGCCGGTGTCGTGGTCGGCATCGGGGGCGTGGGCGACGTAGCCGTGAGGACCATCGCTGGCAGTGAGTCCCCAGGCGTCGGGGCCGTATCCAGGAAAATGTTTGGGATTGGCGATGACGTAAGCGCGATTGATGAGCGCGATGTTGCGATTGTTATCGAAGTAGGAAGAAGTGTAGCGATCATGAAGGGCGTGGGGATCGAAGCCGAAGAAAGAGTAATGGGTGAAGAAGAGCGGGCCGCCAGAGCCAACGCCTACATCGAGCTTGATGCCGAAGTACGTGTTGCCGTTGAAGTAGTGGTCGCCGTCTTTGGTGCCGCCCCAGCCGGAACGATAGTCTTGAGCGCGCTGCGATTGACTGGCCCAACCGGAGTAGTACATATCGGCGGGAACGGCGTAAGTGGGGGAGGCCATGGCTTCGAGATAGGTGATCATGACTTCGTTAAAGCCGATGAGTGGATGATGAATGGTGAATTGCCAATCGGGAGACCAGTGCCAGTAAAGGAAGGGGCTATCGGCGGTATCGCGATACCAATCCCACTCGACGGCTTGCCAGAGCTGGGTGATGCGATTGTAGAGGGATTGTTCCGCGGGAGTGGGGCCGCGGAAATATTGGCGGGCGGCCAGTAGCCCTTCGATGAGGAAAGAAGTTTCGACGAGATCGCCGCCGTCGTCGAGCATGCCGAAGACGGGCATGGTCTTGCCGGTGCTGCCGTCCATGTAGTGGGACCAAACACCGTGGTAACGCTGGGCGTGTTCGAGGAAATTGACGATTTTGGTTAGGCGGTCGAGGCCTTCTTTGCGGGTGATGAAGCCGCGATCGACGCCGACGATGAGAGCGGCGATGCCCATGCCGCTGGCACCCGTGGCTACGATGCGCGGATCGCCGGGAATATTTTCGCGCGCCATCCCGGAGGAAGGATCGGCGCCGTCCCAATAATAGCGAAAGCAATCTTCCTGGAGCATGGTGAGAAGCTCGTCGTCGGAGAAGGCGCGAGTGGAGGCGGTGGCGACGTTGGAAGGGGGCGATTGCTCGTAAAGAGCGTTCGAGGCGGTGACTTTGTATTGGGCCGTTTCGCCGGATTTGCCAAGGTAGTCGCTGTAGCGGTAGACGCCGGGCAACTGGATGCCGATGGGAACGAAGGGCTGGCCCTCGAGAGAGCGATAGATGATGTAGCGCTGAACGACGTTGTTGGTGGCGGATTCCCAACGCAATTCGATGTGGCGGTCGTAGCCTTGGGCATGGAGATTTCTGGGCTCGACAAGATCGCGGGCGCCTTTGGAGGTTTTGCCGGAGGGCGCGTCGTCCACCCGAATTTCGTCGAGGATTAAAGTGTGGCGCGCGCCGTCGGGTTTGTCTTGATGGAAGATGATGTTCTGGAGCAGTTCGGGATGAAATTCGTAGATGGATGCAGCGTGAAACGCGGAAAGCGGAATTTGAATGTGGACCCACTTCCCTGCCGGCAAATCGCCAGAGAAACGGCCGAGGGGGAGCGCGTCGGTGAAGCTGGCGGGAAATTCGGCGACCTGGAGGCCGTGAGCAGAAGCGGAAAGGGTGAGGAGCGGAAGATCGTCTTTGGCGATGGCTGCGGGGGCGTAACACCAGAGGGAGAGGGTGTTGCCTTGGAGGCCGGGAAAACGATTGCGAAAATCGAGGAGTTGGATTTGCGCTTGCCAGGAGGCGGCTGGGTGAGATTCCCAAGTCAGGCGGAGGGCGTTGGGCGGAGTGAAGAAAATTTTGGTGTCGACGGGGAGCTTATGATCTTTGGCGTCGAGGAAGCTGGGGGACGTGGAAGAGGCGGAAGAGTAATAGTAGGAATCGGAGTTGAGGCTGTTGTCGAAGAAGGTGTGGCGGTAGTAGTCGTCGTTGGGGGAGGCGGCGGGTAACGGGAGGGAGAAGCAGAGGGCGAGCAATGCGAGATAAATCGATTTAGTTAGGAGGCATGGCAAATGAGGCTGGCGGTGGCGATTCATGGCGATGGCGTAGTTCCCCTTTTCGCTCGGGTATTGCGGCGAAGGATTCGTGAGACCTTTTGAACGTACTGCAAACGGAGGGCGGTGGCAATGGCGGTGGCGTGGGCGGAGTTGTGGAGGCGGCAGCTGGGCTGCCGCTGAGTGTGTAGTTGGTGCGGAGAAGATTGAGGACCGGCGGGAGCTGGGCTCCCGCACTCCGGGTAAGGGCGGCGGGCGGGCGTTCACGTCGCACGTGGGTGTGCTTGAAGTGGACTCTAAACCCGCACCCTTGAAAGGCGAAGGGTGCGGCACCCGGCCGGGCTCCCGCACTCCGGATTGGCGTGTGCTACTGGTTGGATTCGGCCGTGGAGGGAGTGGTGGGGTGGTGGGCGTAGTAGCCTTTGCGGGCGTAGACCTTGCAGGACTTGTCGCTGGTGGAGATTTGGATTTTGCGGAACTGGCCGTTCCAATTTTTGTTTTCGGGATAGTAGCCGAGACTGTATTGGTGATGGAGCTCGTCGGAAATTTCGTCGAGGGCAGCGTCGAGCTTATCGATACCGCGGACTTCGAGCATGCGCCCGCCGGTAGCTTCGGCTAATTTTTTGAGGACGGGCACGCCATCACTGCCTTTTTCGTAGATGTGCAGGACATCGCAATGATCGTGATGGGAGCCGTCGTAGATCTGCAGGACGTAGGCGATGACGTCGTTGGCGAGAAGAGTTTCCATGGCGTCGGCGAGCTTGGATTCACTGCCGGCGTCGCCGGAGAGCGCGACGATGACGACGGCTTTGCGGCCGACTTCCCCTTGCAAATAGCGATGCGTGCCGACGTTGATGGCGTCGTAGAGGTGCGCGGAGCGATTCTGGTTGACGCGTTTGCCGTTGATGCCGACGGTGCCACCGCCGGGAAGAGAGAGACCGGGCTCGTCGGAGGAGTCTTTATCGGAAAGGCCGATGGCGCCGCCGTTGGAAATGGATTCCACTTGTTGGCGGAGAAGAACGGTATCGGAGGTGGGCGTCTGGAGAGTTTCGACGCGCGAAGCGTAGCTGAGAACGAAACCGAGGTCGGTGTGGCGGACGACGTGGCGAAGGAAATCGGCGGAGGCTTGGGCTTCTTCGGAGAGGAGCCAGGACATGTTGGTGCCGGTGTCGAGAAGAACGCCGACGTTGAGGACGACGTCGGAGTGATGGGCGAAGAATTTGATGGATTGCGGCTGGCCGTCTTCGGCGACGGAGAATTGCTCTTGCGCGAGATCGCTGACGAGACGGCGCTGGTCGTCGCGCACGGTGAAGTAGACGGAGACGAGATCGACCTGGCTGCGGAAGGGGCCTTCCTGTGCGGGTTTGTTGGCATTGGGTTGGTCGATGGGAGGTTTATCGGCGCCTTGTTGGCTGAACACGGGAGGGGCGACTCCGAGAGCGATCGAGACGAAGGTCAGAAGCAGAAGAGGGCGGGAGACGCGCGTGCACATGGGAGACGCTCCTGGCAAATGGACGTGAGAAGTGGGATGCGAGGGTACGAGGCAGAGTTGTCGTCAGGTGACGCGGTGAAGGCGTCACGCGTGGCACATGCGACAGCAGTGTTGGGCATCCGAAGAAAACACCCAGCCGAGACCCAAGTTCAGACAGTGAACCTGCGGCAGCCTTGGAAGGCTCGGAATGGGGCGGATGTTTGTTGGGTGGTGGCGGCAGCTGGGCTGCCGCTGAGCGATTTGTGGTTGGGATTATTTGATGTACCGGCGGGAGCTGGGCTCCCGCACTCCGGGGTTGGGACACAGGCTTTAAGCCTGTGCTACGGGGCGAGCCGACTACTTGGTTGTAGAGGCGTAGGACTTGGATTGTTGGGAGATGATGTCTACTAGGTTGCCTAGAGCTAGGTTTACGTCGATTAGGTGGAGGCCCCAGTCGGGCAGAGGCATGCCGTCTACGACCAAGTCGCCGCCGATGTCGTGAGTGCGCGGGCCGGGGGTGTCGTGAATGGTGATGGACAGATAGGAGAGGCGGCCGCTGGTGACGCACTCGGCGGAAAGCAGGCCGGGGAGCGAGACGAATGGGGTGTTGATGGGCACGGAAGGAGTGAGCCAGGGAGGCTGCTCGGACACGTCGTGGACAATATAGCCGCTGTCGTTGGAGGGAAGGTAGGCGTGCAATGCGCCACTGCCGCCGGCGAGAGCGGCGGGATTGGTGCAGCCGGCCATCATGTCGGCTTCGGCTACGGCGCCGAAACGAGTGTTGGGCGGAGGCGGAGGAGTGGCGCGAAAAGAAACGTAAGTGATGACACAGCCGGTTTGCGTGGCCGCGCGACAGAGAGGAATGTGCTGGAAAACGCCGCCGACCTCTTTGCCTTTGGGAAC
>Ga0335072_10011115_pt1 | contig 12909 bp, 10 predicted proteins | sample Lox_Sample_21_FD_206725 | JGI IMG/M metagenome (GOLD analysis project Ga0335072, IMG submission 206725) | Soil microbial communities from Loxahatchee National Wildlife Refuge, Florida, United States - Lox_Sample_2.1 | ecosystem: Environmental > Terrestrial > Soil > Wetlands | place: USA...
CCGGTGTTGATGAGCTCATATTCCGGCTCGGTCTTACCGCGCGCCCCGTTGGTGGCGACCAGGTCGTTGTAGGGGAACTCGGCCTGCGGGTACTTGTAGAGCATCTTCAGGTACGACGACGTCGGCGTCGCGTCGAGGTAGTAGTAGCACTCCTTGACGTCCTCGCCGTGGTTGCCCTGGGAGTTGGTGAGGCCGAACAGCCGCTCCTTGAGGGTCGGGTCGCGCTCGTTCCACAGCGCGAGGGACAGGCACAGCAGCTGCTTGTCGTCGCAGACGCCCGCCAGCCCGTCCTCGCCCCAGCGGTAGGCCCGGTAGCCCGCCTGCTCGTAGGGGAACGCCCCCCAGGTGTTCTCGCCGTGGCCGGGGTCCTCCCGGACCGTTCCCCACTGGCGCTCGCTGAGGTAGGGCCCCCAGCGCCGCCACCGAACGCCGTTCTCCGCCTGCTGAAGCCGACCTTGCTCCTCGTTGGTCATGCTGTCCGCCCGTCCGCCGCTGCTTTCCCCGACCCGCGCCGGATCCCCGCCGGCGCGCCGGCTCTAGCATCGCCGCGGGCTGCGAGGGCACGCATCACCCAGCCGGGGTGACGGTCGCGGCCGCCCCCGCCCGGGCAGATGAACGGCTGATGACGGGCCGCCGACGCGCTGGTGCGGCGAGCTCGGCGGTGCCGCTACCGGGGGGCGAGGCCGCGCAGCAGCTCGTCGACCACGCGGGTGGCGAAGCAGGGCTCGGCCGGGAGCGCCTCGTGCTTGCCCCGGATCATGACCGCGCCGGTGAGCGCCAGCATCGCGATCTCCACGTCGGCGTCCGGGCGGATCTGGCCGGCCGCGATGCCGCGGCGCAAGACCGTCCGCATCAGCTCGCGGCGGGGCTCGACCACGCGCTCCTTGTACAGCGCCACCAGCCGCGGGTAGCGCTCGCCCTCGGCGTGCAGCAGCGCGTACTGCTGCGCGAACCGCGGGTCCTCGGCGTCCTCGGACATCACCTCGAGCATCGCGATCAGGTCGTCGCGGACCGACTCGCCGCGCGGCTCAGGCAGCGGCCGCTTGAGCGCCGCGAACGCGGCGATCAGCAGGTCCTCCTTGCCCGGCCAGCGCCGGTAGAGGGTGGCCTTGCCGACGCCGGCCCGGGCGGCGACGTCCTCGCAGCTGACGCCGTCGATGCCGCGGTCGCCGACCGCCTCCAGGGTGGCGTCGAGTATCGCCTGCTCGGCCTGCTCGCTGCGCGGCCGCCCGGGCCGCCGGGCGGCCGTGCAGTCCTGGGCGGACCCGGCGTTCGGCGCTACCCGGGCGTTCGGGGGCAGCCCGGCCGCGGTGCCGCCCGGGGTGCCGGTCCCTGGCCGGGGGCCGGCTGCGGCGGGGATCCCGGGGGCGTCCGTGGACGCGGCTGCGGACGAGGTGGTTTCTTGAGTTCGCATGACCGGGATTCACCTTCTCTCGGTTGCTTGGATTCTTGGATTCGATTGTCGGCCGGGCGGCGGGCGGCCGCCCGGCGGTCAGGCTAGGCCGTCGAGGGATTCGCCGGCGGTGCCGGGCGAAGCAACGGACCGTTCGAGATGACTGGGTGTTGAATTTTCCTCGTCTTCGCTCGGCCGGGGGCGGGCGATCAGCGCGAGGTCGCGCTCGGCCGCCGCGATCTCCCTGGCGACGATTTCCTCGATTTCCTCGATGGTAGGCCGCGGCTTGCCCGGCATCCAGCGCGACACCGCGATCGCGCCGATGACCGCCAGCCCGGCCGCGATGGCGGTGGTGATCCGCATCGCGTCCACGAACGACGCGTCGGCGGGCACGAGCAGGAACCGGCCGGCCGGGCCGAGGTGCTGGGCGATGGCCTGGGTGGCGGTGATCGAGGTGCCGGCCGCGGTCCTGGCCGACTCCGGCAGCCGGGACAGGGTCGGGCTGAGGGAGGTGCGGTAGGCCTGGGCCAGGATCGAGCCGAGCACGGCTACGCTGAGCGCGACCGCGACCTGGCGGGCGGTGTTGGACAGGGCCGACCCGGCCCCGGCCCGCTCGCGCGGCAGCGCCTGCATGACGCTGGCGGTCGCGGCCGGGATGGCGAGGCCGAGCCCGGCCCCCTGGACGAAGAAGAGGGCTGCCACGATCCAGATCGGCGAGGACGTGCCGATGAGCACCCAGCCGCCGATCGCGATCGCGTTCAGCAGCATGCCGGCGACGCCGACGAAGCGGACGCCGAACTGGTCGACCAGCGGGGCGCTGCGCGGCGCCATCAGGAACTGCGCGAGCGCGAACGGGACGGCGAGGGCGCCGGCCTCGAGCGGGCTGTAGCCGCGGACGTTCTGCAGGTAGAAGCTGGTGAAGAAGTAGACGCCGCCCATGCCGAAGAAGAGCAGCGCGATCGAGCCGACGCTGGCCGACAGCGTCCGGTTCTTGAACAGGCGGACGTCGAGGCTGGGGTGGTCGATGCGGGCTTCCCACCAGACGAACGCGGCGAGCGCGGCCAGGCCGCCGAGCAGCGGTCCGAGCACGCCCGCGCTGATCCAGGACGCGCCGTCGCCGCCCTGGACGACCCCGTAGATCAGCAGCACCAGGCCGAGGACGGAGCCGAGCACGCCGACGTAGTCGATCCGGCCCGGGGCGGGGTTGCGGGACTCCGGGACCAGGAAGAACGCGGCCACCAGGCCGACGGCGGTGACCGGGACGTTGATCAGGAAGACCGAGCCCCACCAGAAGTGGGTCAGCAGCAGGCCGCCGAGGACCGGGCCGATCGCGACGCCGATGCCGACGGCGGAGGTCCAGATGCCGATGGCCCTGGCCCGCTCGTGCGGCTCGAAGACGTTGGCGATGATCGACAGCGTCTGCGGCATCACCGCCGCGCCGCCCAGGCCCATCGCCGCGCGGGCCGCGATCAGCTGGTCGGGCGAGTGCGAGTAGGCGGACAGCAGGGAGCCGATGCCGAACAGGGCCAGGCCGACCATGAGCACGCGCTTGCGGCCGATGCGGTCGCCGACCACCCCGAAGGTGAACAGCAGGCCCGCGAAGACGAGCGTGTAGGAGTTGATCGCCCACTCGAGCTGTGACTGGCTGGCGCCGAGGCCGCCGGCCGGGCTGGCGATGGTCTTGAGCGCGACGTTGAGAACGGTGTTGTCGATGACGATGGCGAGCAGCCCGACGACGAGCACGCCGAGGATGATCCATCGCCTGCGTTGGATGACTGAACTGTCCACCAGGCCCCTCCGGAACATTCAGAAAGCTTCCGTGCCGGCCGCCCGCGGGCGTCGTCTTGGCGACGCCAAGTCCCGGCACTATCGATACGGAACAGGACCGTATCGGAATCTATTCCTGGAGAAATCGGGCAAGTTTCCCGACGATTTCCGACAATCCGGCTAGAGGGTTACGTCGGCCTGCCTGAGCTCGCCGGTGGCCCGGTTGACCAGCAGCGACAGCGTGACCGGGGCGTGCTCGCCGACCAGCTCGACGGTGCTGGAGGCGGTGCCGTGGCCGGCCTGGAAGGCTCCCGGGGTGCACTTGCCCGCCCAGGCGGCGGCCATCCGGAGGCGGCGGGCGATCAGGCCGGCGTCGGCCGACGCCGCCACCGGCACCTCCGCCGGCCAGTCCTGGGCGGGGTCGTTCAGCCACTCGACCACCGCGTCGAGGGCCCGGGCGAGGGCCGAGCCCGGGGCCGGCGGGACGGCCAGGGTCAGCGACATCACCCGCGGCTCGCGCTCCGGGCTGAGCTGGATCTGGACCTGCACGGTGCCGTGCTCCCCGGTCAGCCACCAGCGGCGGTGGGCCGGGGTGTCGGACTCGGCCGGGCGGGCGCGGTCGGCGGTGAAGTCGCCGATGCGCTCGCGGATCAGGCCGATGGCGTGGCGGCGCTCGCTGTAGGGGCCGTCGAGGGCGACGTTCTCGGTGAACAGGGCGTCGGCGGCGGCGTCGTCCCAGTCGGCCAGGAGGCGGTTGACCTTGTCCTGGGCGGCGAGGGTCTGCGGCCAGGGGGCGCCTGCGGTTTTTCCCGTTTTGGCCGGGGCGAGGGCGACCTGGTAGGCGCCGGAGGCGGGCACCAGGGCGTCGAGGACCAGGCCGGTGAGCGGGGACATGGGGGCGTAGGTGCCGTTGCCGAGGGCGATCACGCCGATGCCGGTGGCCGGGTGCCAGCGCATGTTGGACCCGAAACCGGGGTAGCCGCCGCTGTGCGAGACCACCCGGCCGAGGGCCGGGTCCTCGTCCACGAACAGGCCGAACCCGTAGTACTCGGGCGGGGCGGGCGGCCCGCCGGGCGGCCGCCCGGCCGGCCGCCAGCCGGTCACCGCCTGCGGGAGCTGCATCTGCCGGCGGGACGCCGGGCGGAGCGGATGGGCGTCGTTGGCGTTTTTGGCGTTTTTGGCGTTTTCGTGGTCGGCGGCGGTTCCGTCGGGCGGGAAGGCGGCCGCGAAACCGGCTGCCCAGCGGGCGAGGTCGGCGACGGTCGAGAACACGCCGCCCATCGGCGCGAACGCGCCGTAGGGGTCGAACGGCACCTCCGTCCAGCCGGCGTGCCCGTGCCGGTAGCCGACGGCCAGGTTCTGCTGGTCGAACTCGTCGGCGTTGAAGCCGGTCCGGCCCAGCCCGAGCGGCGTGAGCAGCCGGGTCCTGATGAACTCGTCGTACAGCATCCCGGACGCCATCGTCACCACCCGGCCGAGGATCGCGTAGCCGAGGTTCGAGTACTCGAACCGGGTCCCTGGCGCCCAGTTGAACGAGACCCCGGCCGCCAGCAGCTGGTCGAACGCGGTGATCGGCAGCCCCTGCTGCCGGTCCCCCCACGGGTCGTCGGTCGGGAACCCGGCCGTCATCGTCAGCAGCTGCCTGATCGTCACCGGGCTGGCGTCGGCGTCGGGCGAGCCGTCGGCGTCGGGCGACCCGTCGGCGTCGGGCGAGCCGTCGGCCCAGCCGGCCAGCTCGGGCACGTACCGGGCGGCCGGGTCGTCGAGCGCCAGCGCGCCGGCGTCGCGCAGCAGCAGGATCGCCGACGCGGTGAACGACTTGGACATCGACGCGATCCGGAACACCGTGTCCGCGTCCGGCGGCCCGGCGCCGAGGACCCGGGCGCCGAACCCGGCGCTGTGCACCAGCTCGCCGCCGGCCACGATGCCGTAGGCGATTGCGGGCTGACCGCCGCGGTCGAAGAGCTCGGCGACGATGGCGTCCGCCGCGGCGAAGTCGTCGGCCGAGAAATGGTCACGCCCGGTCACGTTGTTTTCAGGGGAGTCGCTAGCCACATCACTATCCTCGCACGCCGCCGGCATGCGATTATTGGTCCGTCCGGGTACGCCGCAGGGGCGCCTCGAGACTTGGAGGATCTGACGATGTCGTCACAGGACATACCGCCGCGCACGCAGCCGACGCCGCAGACGCCGCCGACGCTGCCGACGCAGGAATCAGAGCCGCTGTACGGCGGCCGCCGCCCGGGGCGGGTCACGATCAGGGACATCGCCGCCGCGAAGGCCCGCGGCGAGAAGTGGCCGATGCTCACCGCCTACGACGCCCTCACGGCCGGGATCTTCGATGAGGCGGGGATTCCGGTGCTGCTGGTCGGCGACTCGGCCGGCAACGTGGTGTTCGGCTACGAGACCACGATCCCGGTGACCGTCGATGACCTGATCCCGCTGACCGCAGCCGTCGTGCGCGGTACCAGGCGGGCGATGGTGGTCGCCGACCTGCCGTTCGGCTCGTACCAGGCCTCGCCGGGCGAGGCGCTGCACGCCGCCGCCCGGTTCATGAAGGAGGCGGGCGCGCACGCGGTCAAGCTCGAGGGCGGCCAGCGCGTCGCCCCGCACGTGGAGGAGCTGGTCGGGGCGGGCGTGCCGGTGATGGGCCACGTCGGCCTGACCCCGCAGTCGGTGCACGCGCTGGGCGGGTTCCGGGTCCAGGGCCGCGGCTCCGAGGCGGGCGACCGGCTGGTGCACGACGCCAAGGCGCTCGAGGCCGCGGGCGCGTTCGCGGTCGTGCTCGAGGGCATCCCGTCCGAGCTCGGCGCCCGGATCACCCAGACCCTGAACATTCCGACGATCGGCATCGGGGCCGGTCCCGAATGCGACGCGCAGGTGCTGGTGTGGCAGGACATGGCCGGGCTGTCGGCCCGCTCGCCGAAGTTCGCCAAGCGCTACGCCGACGTCGCGGCCACGCTTCGGTCGGCTGCCTCCGAGTTCGCGGCCGACGTCGCCTCGGGCGCGTTCCCGACCGAGCAGTACTCCTACCGGTAACGCCCGGCTGAGGTCGCAGAAGTCAAGGTCAACGGCTTTAGTCTTAGTCAAGGTCAACGGCTTTAGTCTTCCGAACGGTCGGGTGTTTCACCGATCAGGACCGCGTTAGCCCGGCCGGCGGTTGTCCGCCGACCGGGTTTCGCGGGGTATCGGCCGCGCTTAGTCGGTCTCGAAGTAGTGGCTCTCCTCGAGGTCGGCCAGGAGCCCCGGGTGGGCCGGATGACCTCGGCGATCGCCCGGACCGCGATGCCTTCCTCGGCCGCGGCGAACAACTGCGTCCCGGCTTGACCCCGATCGCGACGAGGGCCTTGCCGGTCCCCTCGAGGGCGTCGCCGAATGCCCGCGCGACGGCCAGGTCGGTCGCCGCCGCGGCCGGGAAGTCCCCGGCCAACGGCGAGCTGCAGGAGCGGGCCGTGTTCAAGCGGGCCGGCCTCGCTGCGGCGATGGAGGAGGGCCCGAGCCGGCTAGGCGTAGTCGCGCAGGCCGGTGGTGCCGATGTCGATCAGGGAGTCGGTCTCCGGGCCGCGGTTGCCCTGCCGCCACTGGTTGAGGCCGCCGAGGAGCTCCATCGCGGCGGCGGCGCGGCCGACGGCGGGCAGGGCGGCCTCCTCCGACGGGGTGAGCGGCTCCGGGCTGGCGGCCTCGTACAGCCGCGCGACCCTCTCCATCCGGGCCGGCAGGGCCTCCGGGGAGCCGTGCAGCAGGCTGGCCGCGATCACCGCGAGCTCCTGCAGCCTCGGCCAGCGGTTGGCGAGCGCGAAGTCGAGCACGGTGATCTCGCCGTCGGGCCCTCGCAGCACGTTGCCGCCGGTCAGGTCGGCATGGATGAGCGTGGCGGGCAGCGACCCGAAATCGACCCGGGCCAGCTCGGCGACGGCCCCGTCCACCAGGCGGCGCTGCTCCCCGTCGAGCAGATCGCCGACCTGGCCGGCCAGCGGGACCAGGTTGGCGATGGCCCACGAGTCGAACACGGGCTCCGGGCGGGCGTTGACCCCGTGGATCAGTGCCGCCTGCTCGACGACCCTGGCCAGCTCGGCCTCGTCGGGCGGCCGGCCCAGATCGTAGAAGGTCTGGCCGGGGGCGAAGTCCATCACCAGCAGCCGGTGCCCGTCGTAGGCGTGCACGTCGCCGCCCGCGGCGTCGGCGTGCAGCCGGGGGTGGCGGACGCCCGCGGCGGTGACGTCGGCGATGAGCGCGGCGGTGCGGGCGGCGATCCCGGCCGGGCGGCCGGCCGCGAAGACCTTGATCACAACCCGGGCGCGCTCCGCCCGCAGGTCGATGTTGCAGTCCTCGTACCCGGTGGCGATCACCGACCAGTCGCGGACGTCGCCCAGTCCGTATTCGCCCGCCACGTGGCCGACCAGTTCCGGCAGGCTGGTGCTGACCCGGCCGGCCGGCCCGGCGGCGGTGCCAGGCGAAGCGTCTCCGGTCACCGAGTCAGGGTACTCGACCTGCCCCGGGCCGTAATGGGACCGCCTGCGCGGGATGATCGGCGCGAACCCGCATGTTCTACCTCTTCGGAATCGAGGGCCGACCGTGCCCGGCCGGGGCGGTCGAGGTTGAGGTTGAGGCCAGTCTCTTGGAGGACATCATGACCAGTACGCATGACTTCACGGCGAGGACCGCCGACGGCGGCAAGGTCGAGCTGAGCGACTACGCGGGCAAGCTGCTGCTCATCGTCAACGTGGCCAGCAAGTGCGGGCTGACGCCGCAGTACGAGGGCCTGGAGGCGCTGTACCGGGACGAGAAGGACCGCGGGCTCGAGATCCTCGGCTTCCCGTCCAACCAGTTCAAGGAGCAGGAGCCCGGCACCGACGCGGAAATCCAGGAGTTCTGCAAGACCACCTATGACGTCACCTTCCCGGTGTTCGCCAAGGTTGACGTCAACGGTCCCGACGCCGCGCCGCTGTACCAGTACCTGCGGGCGGAGGCGCCCGGTGACTTCGGCCCGCAGTACGGCGGGTTCTACGACGCTATCTCCAAGATCCGCCCCGGCGCGGACGGCACCGACGAGGTCAAGTGGAACTTCACCAAGTTCCTGATCGGCCGCGACGGCACCGTGATCAAGCGCTACGAGCCGCCGGTGGCGCCGGCCGACATCAAGGCCGACCTCGACAACTACCTGTAATCCGATGCGACTTCCACTATCGATCCTTGACCTCGTCCCGATCGCGCGGGGCCAGACCGTCACCGACGCGTTCGCCGCCAGCGTCGCGGTCGCCCGGCGGGCGGAGGAGCTCGGCTACACCCGGGTCTGGTACGCCGAGCATCACAACATGCCAACGATCGCCTCGGCCGCCACCAGCGTGGTGATCGCGCATATCGGCGCGCACACCTCGACCATCCGGCTCGGGGCGGGCGGGATCATGCTGCCCAACCACTCGCCGCTGACGATCGCGGAGCAGTTCGGTGCGCTCGACGCGATGTACCCGCACCGCATCGACCTCGGCCTCGGCCGGGCGCCCGGCTCCGACCAGACCACGTTCCGGGCGATGCGGCGCGACCCCCGGTCGTCCGACGCGTTCCCGCAGGACGTCCAGGAGCTCCAGGCCTACCTGGCGGGGTCGTCGCTGGTGCGGGGGGTGGACGCGATCCCGGGCAAGGGCTCGCGGGTGCCGCTGTACATGCTGGGCTCGTCGCTGTTCGGCGCGCAGCTGGCGGCGGCGCTCGGGCTGCCCTACGCGTTCGCGTCGCACTTCGCGCCGGACGCCCTGTTCGCGGCGCTGGCAGCCTACCGGTCCGAGTTCAAGCCGTCGGCGCAGCTGGACCGCCCCTACGCGATCGTCGGCGTCAACGTGACCGCGGCCGACACCGCCGCCGCGGCGCGCGAGCAGTTCCACGCCGTCCGGCGGGCCCGGGCGATCAGCCTGTTCTCCCGGCACGTCGGCATCCCGCCCGAGGACATGACCGACGAGCAGGCGGACGAGCTGCTCGGCAGCGCGGCCGGGATGCACGTGGACCAGATGCTCCGCTACGCCGCGGTCGGGACGCCGGGCGAGGTCGGCGACTACCTCGACGACTTCCGCAAGCAGACCGAGGCGGACGAGTTCATCACCGTCCACCAGGCGTCGGGGGTGGAGGCGCGGCTGCGCTCGATCACGCTGCTGGCGGAGGCGATGGCGTAGTCGATGGCGCACTCGCGGACCATGTCGGCTACGCCATCGACCCGGAACGCGACCTGTCGGCTACGCCAGCGACCGCGCCTATTGGGGTCGGTGGCGTAGCCGACAGGAAATGCGGGCCTGTCGGTGGCGTAGCCGACAGGAAATGCGGGCCTGTCGATGGCGTAGCCGACAGGACCTCAGGCGGCCAGGGCCCGCAGTTCGGGCAGGACGTCCTTGCCGATCATCTTGATGGCGGCCATCGGGTCGGCCGACATGACCTGGATGGAGACCAGGTCGGCGCCGACGTCGGTGACCAGGGGACGGTAGGCCTCGATGAGGCCGGCCGCGTCGGGGACGACCGTGTAGCTGGCGAGCACCTCGGCCCGGTCCATCTCGTCGGCCTTGAACCGGAGCTCGGCCGGGTCGGTCGCCTCCAGGCGGCCGGGGGCGCGCAGGCCGCGCATCGAGGACAGCGCGTGCCAGGCCTGCTCGGGGCCGTCGGCGAGGACGGTCCAGCGAGTGGCGAGGATCCGGTGCTCCTTGCCGATCTCGGTCGCCGCCCGGCGGTAGGGCTCGATGACCTTCGCGACGGTGTCGGCCGGGTCCTTCACGCTGGTGATCAGGCCGTCGGCGTAGGTGCCGGCGAACACGGCCGACTTCGGGCCGCCCGCCGCCATCAGGATCGGCAGCGACCCCTTGGGCGGTGAGTACAGCTTCGCGGTCTCGGTCGTGTAGTACTGGCCGTGGAAGGTCACCTTCTCCCCCGCCAGCAGGCGGTGCATGATCTCGAGGGCTTCCTGCATCCGCGCCTGGCGCTCGGCGTAGCCGGGGAACGGGAAGCCGAGCGGCCGCTCGTTGAGGGCCTCGCCAGTGCCGACGCCGAGCCACAGGCGGCCGTCGGAGAGCCGGTCGACGGTGGCCGACATCTGGGCGACGAGCGCCGGGTGGTAGTGGAACAACGGGGCGGTGACGGCGGTGCCGAGCAGCACGCTGCGGGTCTTGACCGCTACCGCGCCGAGCCAGGACCAGACGAAGCCGGCCGCCGACGTATCGTCCACCCACGGATGGAAGTGGTCGCTGCCGAGCACCGCGTCGAACCCGGCCTCTTCGGCGGCGACCGCCTGATCCACCAGGTCTTCTGGCTGGTAAGACTCGTGGCTGCAGAGCCAGGCGAACTTCATCAACGCCTCCATCGATCGTCGGGTCCGGTTCGATCCTCTCACTGCCCAGTCGCGGGCCGGGCGGTGGCACGGGCGAATTGCGCCAGTTGCGGGTTTCGCGGTGGCGCCGGGGCCCGGAGATCAGCCGCTGACCCGGGTGACGTACTTGCCGTCGCCCCGGCCCTCGGCCAGCAACTGCTGGGCGTCGGGCGTCTCGGCCAGCGAGCCGACCTCGGTGATCGCGATGCTCAGGCGGCCGTCGGCGAGCAGGTCGAGGACCCGGCGCAGGCCGGCCGAGGCGCGATGCGGCGCCCCGGCCCACAGCCGGCTGATGCTGAAGCCGCCGATCGCGAGGTTGCCGCCCATCAGCCGGCCGACCGGCGGCAGCGCCGCCTGCTCGCCGCCGCCCGCGTTGCCGAACAGCACGATCCGGCCGCCGGGAGCGGTGACGGCGAGATCGGTGTCGAGCAGGACGGTGCCCTGCGGGTCGAGCACGATGTCCGCCCCGACGCCGTTGGTGGCCGCGCGGACCGCCGCCACCACGTCCTCGGCCCGGGGCACGACCACGTCGTAACCGCTCGCGAGGGCCGCCTTGACGCTGTCCGGGCGGCCGACCGTGCCGATCCGCGGCCCGCCGCCGAGGGCCGGCACCAGCTGGGCGACGGCGCTGCCGATGCCGCCGCTGGCCCCGTGAACCAGCACGCTGTCCCCCGGCCGGAACCGGGCGGCGTCGGTCAGCAGCAGCAGCGCGGTCGTCAGCATGAGCGGGGCGGCCGCCGCGACCGCCAGCCCGACCCGGTCCGGCAGCGGGACCGCGAACTCGGCCCGGGTCCGCGCCACCTCGGCCAGGCCGCCGCCGGCGGTGTAGGCGACGACCGGCTGGCCGACGGCCAGCGTGGTGAACCCGGGGCCGACCTCCCGGACCGTGCCTGATACCTCCAGCCCGGGCGTGTAGGGCCAGCCGGCGGCGTAGCCGGGGTCACCGCGGCGGGCCATCACGTCCATGAAGTTGATCCCGGCGTAGGCCACGTCGATCGTGACCTCGCCCGGCCCCGGCTCGGGGTCTTCGACCTTGCGAACCTCGGTCTGGTCGGTCCCCTGCGACGGCCTGATCATCGTCAATGCCTGCACAGCCGCTCCTCTTTCGATGTTCGACGTACAACGAAAGTCGTATCATGATCATACGATGATTGTCGAATGAGAGGTGCTAGATGCCGCGATCGCCGCGCCGGCCGGCGCTTGTTCACCCGCCGCCGGAGGACTTCACCGTGCTGGCCATCCTGCACGCCCTCTCGGACCCTACCCGGATGACGGTCGTCCAGACCCTGCGCGCATCGCCCGAGCGCGCCTGCGGCACGTTTCCGGTCGAGGTGGCGCCGTCGACGCTCACCCACCACTTCCGGGTGCTGCGCGAGGCCGGGATCATCCGGCAGCGCGAAGACGGCAACCGGCGGTGGACCACGCTGCGCGGCGAGGACCTCGAGGCCCGGTTCCCTGGGCTGGTTGACGCGATCGTGACCGCTTACGAAGGCGACGGGCCGGTGGCGTTAGGGCGGGCGGCGGCGGCTTGGGCGGCGGCGGCGTTTATGCGGCGACGGTTTGGGCGGCGGCGTTACGCGGTGGGGCCGCTGACGGAGTCGAGCAGGCGGGCCAGGCGGTCGCGCAGGCCGCGCTTGCGCGCGGCGCCGGCGTCGCGCTCCCCGGCCGCGGCCGACACCAGATGCTGTCCGGCGTCGAAGGACAGGGACTCGGGGACCGCGAGCGCCTCGTGGGCCATCGCGTCGAGCTCGGGGTCGCCGTCGCCCGCATCCAGCGCGAGGATGGTGGCGCCGGTCTTGCGCGCGTCGCTGACCCGCTCGAGGAGCGGGACCGGGGCGCGGTCCTCGGTGACGACGAAGAGGGTCTCGCCGCGCTGGGCGGCCTCGAGCCGGGCCAGGCCGACCGCGAGGTGCGGGGGCGCGCCGGGCGGCGGCGACCAGCGGACCAGGGTGGGCGTCAGGGCCGCGATGCCGGACAGGCGGCTCTCGTCGTCCAGGTGCGCGGTCAGGTGCCACGGCTCGAAGGCGGGGGTGCCCACGACCAGCAGCCCGCCGGGCGACTTGGGCGTCGTGCGCAGCGCGCGGCCGAGGATCCGGGCCCGCTCCAGCCATCCCGAGCCGGCCAGCACTGCACGGAGCGTAGCGACCTGGTCTGCGTCCACGTACTTAGCATGCACGCCGGATCCCGGGTTCGCACCCCCCTTGGACTGGGAACCCCTTGTTCACCCGGACTTCCCGACCTGCGGGTCGCGCTGCGAGTCGTTCTCCGAGTGGTTTTACGAGTCGAGCGACAGGACCATCGTCGGGGGCTCGATGACGTGGTTGGCCCGGAGCGGCCGGACGGCGGTGCCGATCGCGAAGAACTCGGTCGTGTGCGCGCCCCAGGTGTGGCTGTGCTGGCGAAGCTG
>Ga0335072_10011116_pt1 | contig 12907 bp, 22 predicted proteins | sample Lox_Sample_21_FD_206725 | JGI IMG/M metagenome (GOLD analysis project Ga0335072, IMG submission 206725) | Soil microbial communities from Loxahatchee National Wildlife Refuge, Florida, United States - Lox_Sample_2.1 | ecosystem: Environmental > Terrestrial > Soil > Wetlands | place: USA...
ATGATTGAACTTGTCTTTTTCTTTCGCACTCTCTCCCCGATTGCGACTCTGGCGGTGTAGCTCAGGTGGTTAGAGCGACGGTCTCATAATCCGTAGGTCGTTGGTTCGAGTCCAACCGCCGCCACCAGATTCAACCGACAGTAAACAGGGCGTTTACTGGATTAAGGCAGTTGGGGCCTCCGCCTCTAGTGTTGCCACTTCGTTGCCACTTTGCAAATTTGTGGCTTCTGCATTGCCAATCACGAGCTTTTCCAGCTTTGCCATCGCGAGGCGAGTGTCATCGGCTGCGCTTTTGATGTAGTACGTGTTCGTCGTCGAGACGTTCGCATGGCGGAGTATCGCTTGGATCGTTTTCTCAGGCACTCCCAAGCGATACAGGTTGGTTCCCAAGCCTCGGCGTGCAGCGTGCCAACCGTGCCACTCGGGAAGCATCTTGTCACGTTCAAACTCGTGGTGTGGCGACACGTTCTCCCCTTTGCCACGAGGTTTGCGACATTCCTCTTTGGGTTTTCCGCAAACGCCACAGCGGTTGAGCGCCGGCAGGATTGAGCGGTTCAACAGGTTTCCCAGATCCATCGGTTCGCCGTTTTGGTTCGGAAACATAACCCCTGAGTTGGGCTTCCCCCTTTTTGCCCGGTGGGATTCCAGACGCATTGCGAGCGGCAATATTACGGGAATGGCCCCTCGGCTTCTCCGCGTTTTGGGTTCGGTGACGTGCCCACGCCAGATGGATCGAGTCACTTGGATTTCGTTGTCACGATAGTTTTCCCACAAAAGACCGCGAATTTCACCGCGCCGCGCTCCCGTAAAGGCCGCAACAGCGAAAACGGTGGCGGCGGGTTCAGGTAGCACCGAAAGAATCTGCGCGATTTCCTCAAGACTGTAAGCGTAGGTTTCTTCCGAAGGATGCGACGGAGGGATCGCGGTGTTGCGGGCCGGGTTCTCGCCGTCGAAATACCCTTGCTGTTTGGCATAGGAAAAGACGGCGCTAATGTGGCTCTTGATGTGGCGCAGAGAGTTGCTACTAAGCGTTCCTGGCGCGGCGATGTCGTCAAGAATCCGCTGAACGTCGCACGTCCGAATCTCCCGCATCCACAGCCCTACGCTGCGGGCCTTCAGGTGATTGTTCCATATATCCCGGTAGCCTTTGACTGTCGATGGACGCTTCTGCTGTTCCATTCGAGGAAGGAAGAGGCGTTCCACAAAGTCAATCAGTGATACTGCTGTTTCTGGCGTCTTGTCCGGCCGGTTGATCTTTGCCAGTGTTGGTCCTGCCAATTCTCTTGCCTTGGCTTTTGTAATGGTCGTGAGCACCCCGTCTATTGTGTCGCGCACCTTGGCAATCTGTTTTGCGATGCGAACACGCTTCACTTCACTCTCGATGACGCGGGTGTCAAAGTAGCGGACGTACCAGATGCCGCGTGCCTTGAAGATGTAACCGTCCTGTTGTCGTTTTCGTCTCAAACTAGTCCTCCTTTCCTGATAGCTTCCGTTTGCGCTCGCGAGCTGCGACCGCGAGCTTAGCGATTCTCCTGCGATCAGCGGCAGAGAGACTCGCGTTTCTCGCCGCCGCCGCCTTCTTGGCAATTGCCGAGCGTTCCGCTTTGGACAAGGAACTTGCCCGAGCGATGCCGCCCAACTTGCCGAGGGCTACCGCGTTTGGGTTCTTTCTTACACCCATGCCCGTCATTATCTCGCTTAGCAGTAAGCTAGTAAAGAAAGAAATGAACTATTTTCGCCGTTTCTCCCACCATTGGGCTAATTTGGGACTGCCCCACTCGAAACGGACATAGCGACCAAGCCGGACGCAGGGCAGAGGGTCGGAGGCCCTTTGGCGAGTTTGTTCGCGTACCCAAGTAACGGGAACACGCCAGCGCTGAGCCAATTCGTCCGCATTGAGCACCTCGTAACTTTGTTTATCTGGCAACATTGTGGCAACGCTCCCGTTTTGCTCGTTTCTTTTGAGATACTTCCGCTGAATTGCGGTTAAGCTAACCGCACTTCACGCTGTGTCAACCCTGTCTAGCACTAAGACATCCATTCAACGCTGACAGGTTCGGCGAACTGTTTGTACGTACCTGAACGTCTGTCCGTAGAATCAAGCCCACTACACACCTTGCAACGGTCGGTGTTCTTACTGCAGCAGCGTCAATGTCGTCCCCCGTACCTCGCTCTCACTGCGGCCAACTGCTCGCTTTTCCGCCGCTTCAGATCCTCGGGCGATAGCGGCTTGTACGCCGACATCGGTTTGGCAAGCTTCTCGACTAGGGGTGCTTGCGCTTGGGATTGCTTTTCGGGTTTGCCTTCAACAAGCTGTGGCCGTGGCTCGATCACCAGCAGCTTCGAGGGGTCATTGATGGACTGCACCGCCGTCCATGCCTTGTATTCATCGAAGAAGCGCTTCTTGACGAAGGGGAAATCTTCGTGGGTCATCAACTTGTACGTGCGCCACCCGCCCGTGCGCCGCACTGTGTCGAGAATCCGGTCGCACAGCCGCGGGAAGTTTTTGTACCAGCCGTGCTCAGGCCCGTAACTTCCGTTGATGTCATTGCCGACGTACTTCCGGACAAACTCTTCGAGAACTTCCCAGGCCTTGCGGGACTCGGCGTCAAGTTTTGTGGTCTCATCCACAAGAGCCAATCGGCGAATTTCTGCAACCCCAGGCAAGTAGTCGATCTCTTTGCGCGCGAGTTCAAAGGCTCCCGCCAGCGCCTCGCGTGGAATGTCAGCGAGATCAGCGGCGTTAATGCGCAGGCGTTCGGTCGTAAAGAATTGGCCCTTGGCTACGGCGCAGATCGAGAGTTGGTCAACGATCCACGCCAAATGCTCGGCGGGCTTCATTTCTAGCTGCGATTTGATCGTCAACGAGTTGCTCGGCTTTACTTCGTCTTCGTCCATCGATACTGGTCCTCTCCCACTCGCGAGGGTCTTTCCGGTATTCAAAAGCTCGATAAAACTTGTCCGTCGCGAGGATGAAGTTACGCTCGTGCGGCTGCCACTGAGCGGTTGCTGCGGCATAGAGAGCGGTCTTTCCCAGAACAAAATCTTCTCCGTCACGGGCAATGGCCTCGATGATTGGGTCCGCGTCCGCTTTCGGTATGTGAATCTGATCCGCGCGGTGGTGATTCTTCGGATAGGTATGCCAAATAAGAGAAACCATCTCGTCGGAAAGGCCCGCACCGACCGCGCCTACTCTGCTCCCCTCTTCTCTGGTCTGCTCTTTTCTGCTCTTCTCTTCTCCGATCTGCTCTTGTACTGCGCCCGACATGCCGGATACAGTGCTGGCGGGATTGCTTGCCGCACTGCCATTCGCATTGCCGGCCGCATTGCGTTTGTTCTTCACGTCGTCCCATCGCTTCCGGGCGAGCCGGGTGCCTTCGTCGCTTTTGCGCTCAAGGTCTGCGATTACCTTTTCCCGTTCGATCCACATGTACCGGTTCGCACGTTTGCCCGGACCCACCACCGGGAAGAAGCCAGACAGAATCGACCAAGCCCTCTGCATTTCCGCCTCTGCCAGCCGGCAATGACGTGCAAGTAGTTCTAGGTCATCGGGAATATCGCCGTCGATCCATTGGCGGCAGAGGAGCCGCAAGCAGGCCCCCAGCTCCAGCGTGGACAGCGCATCGACGATCTTGTCGGACAGGAACTTGGCGGGGTTCATCTTGAACCATTCCGGTTTTTCAATCGCCATCGCTCACCCCAACGAAAGTCATCACGCCTCTGCGTTCCGCCCATTGACTCGCTCGGCGTATGCCACGAGGGCGTCGACCCGAATCAAGACTCAGCACGCGGGCACGATTGGCAAGCCCTTTCGCCCGTGGTGGAAGAATCTGCTCTCCCGAGTAGCTGTCCCTCATTTCTCTTGTCCTTGACGTATAAGGCCGATGTGCTCCATGCGCACAGACTCCCTGTTGGACTTTTTTTGTACTGGTCGACCACAGAGACGGCAAAACCGTGTCGCGCGCTGTGAACGGCGCTGCCGTCGATACTCCCGCTGATGCTCCGGGGTGCAAGTCACCGCGCGGCGACGCTGACGCTCTTCTGGGATTTCGGCACGACACAGCACACAATAGGTCTTCATGGCTAGTGTTCCAGGTTTGCTTCCTCTATTTTCAGTTTCCGAGCACCGTTAATCAGGCTCTGGTCCGCGACGGAGAGGTTGTTTTCCCTTGCGCTCTTTCCAGTACGGGCATAGTGCCGGCTGCTATCAGTCTCTGAATCTCGCTCCGCGGAATACGTACGGCGCGCGATACCTTCACGTACTCGATCTGTCTTTTCCAAATCCAACTCCGAACGGTCGCGGGTTTAACCCCCAGGGCTTCTGCAGCCTCATTGATAGTGAGCATTGTCGACATTCGCATCCCCTTAATGACGGAATACTACTTCGTGATGTGCTCTACGATGAACGTATGATATTTGTAGAGCCATATGCCCAGGCGGAAACATGCTGAACTCTCCTATCTTCCAATGATTTGGGCTTTTGATATTGAAGCCGAACAGATTCCAGACGGACCCCTTTTTGTCTCTGGCAAAGTACCTGCACTCGATGACGACCTGGAAATTGAACGAGATCCTCATCATCGTTATCTTTCTTCCGTCAAGCTGCGATTCGGCCAGAAGGGCACGGGATTGCTTTCGCCGCACGTGCAGTTCGCCAATGCGGTCAGCGATCAGGATCTCCTCGAATTTGTGCGCGAATTTGGGCCGGTTGCCGCGACGGATGTCCCTGAAGCTGATCCTGCGGAAAATTTCACGGCTTCTACAGACTCTGAAGGGCTCGCCGCACAGAGCACGACGGTCGCAGCCTACGAAAACTTATCGTCCCTGCGCAATGAGCGTCGCATCTACGCTGCAGCTCTGAGCCTTCTAAGCGAACTCAAACGCGGAAAAGACAAGTCTCAGCGAGACCAAATCCGAGCGTACATCTCAGAAATCGCAGAGGGCATTTCGTCTTGGCCTGAGCAATGGCTTAGGGAGAAGGAATGGCGAGATGCACATTCAGCGGGTCCCATACCATGGCATTTTGATTTTCTCTCCCGAGATTACATCTGGCGAATGAAATTCGCGGCCGACCGGGAGAGGCCGGCACCCCGACGTGAGGATTATCCTGACACCGACAGCTATCGTGAAGCGAAGTACAGGCACTCCGCAGAGAAGGTGGTAGGCACGACACCTCACGTCGCCGGCCAGGGGGTGCTATGTAAACTCATCAACAGCTTTCCGACGGAAATCAGGTACATTGGACACCACCCGGTGGATACTCTGCCTTTTGCCGCCCTCAAATTTGGAGTTCGCCCCGGCCTCTATCTGATCCTAAAGCACGTATGCTTTGGGCAGAGCGGCACGAAGATCTGTCACAACGACCAGTGCAATCGGTTCTTTGTCAGCCAGCGAGAGGGACAGGTCTTTTGCGGCCCCGAGTGCTCGCAGAGACATCGACAGCGGATTTACTGGTCCGCCAAAGGATCTCGAAGAAGGAAACGGCGGCGAGCAGCTCAACGGGCGACCACTAACAAAGAGAACCGCTCGAAGCGAGGCTGAGGACGGCATTGTGTTCATCGCACTCGTAATCATGACCGGCTTCGCAATCCTCCTTTCTTGGACCCAGAAGTATGTTAATCATCTGTGGTACGCTGTAACAGCGAATGGACTTTACCGTCAATTATTGACAAGGTCGCCGGGCCTTATAGAAAGCGGCTGTCAGAATGTCGGCGCCACATGATTGCGTCGTCTCGAAGCAAAAAAGGCCCCAGCCATCGGAGGCGCCGGTGAGTCTGCCAAGCTGTCATTTTGCTTCCGTGCTCAACTCCGTCGTAAGGATCATTTGATCCTTATCGATCGGGGTCAATACTCGATGGCCGACCATATCGCTGTAGCCTCGCTGGAGCGACGCGGGCTGGAAGTGGGAACGCCCTTCGGCTCAGCCAAGACTGTCCTGATGTCAGCATGGACGATGATTGTTCCCGAGGTCGGCCCTGTTATTCAGCGTTCAGTCGTGCTCCCAAATCTGTTTTTGTTGCTGCAGGCGAGCTAAGTGCGGCAGCCGCCGCACTCGCTCTCAGTCAGGAGGTTTTCCTTGCCGCTTTCATTCCTACGGTTCGCGTTCGCTATCGGGGAGATTTTTAATCGCTTCCCACATAGCGCACCCGATACGATGGTTGATACTTCGTGCCCCGATGTGGGGATCGCAGTCGCAGAGCTTGTCAATCTCTGCCCGCCGCTCAGGAGACAACCGACCGAAGAGTTTTAGTTGTCGTAGCATTCGATCCGGATTGAATGGTTCAGTCATTTGCACTTGGGCGCAGGGTTTGCAATGTTCAGTCATTTACGGCCTCGCTTCGGTCAAGGATTAACGGTGCAGCTCGGGCTCATAGGAAGACCGGGAGTATTAACTCTCCAGGCGATCCCATGCTCGCAGTTCCAGAAATCCGCTCCGCTGGGTCTTTTGCACAATGCCAGCGTGCCCCAACCAAACCCTGGCGGCGGAGTAACATCTCCGATAGGAGATGGATCAGAATCCGGCGGGCCGGGGTCGCACAAAGGAATCGCGTTGTAATTGCCCATCTGTATACCCTATTCACGTCCGCCGATCTGACGATTGTTCCGGCCTTTAGGTCCCGTGATGCCAGGACCACATTTGCCCGACCGTTCCCTCTCATAAAGCCCAGCAGAGTCGCCGCCTGAACTACAACAGTACAGAGCGCAACTAGACGCTTCATGTTTCTCCCTTCCTTTCAGCTTACGGATTATCCGCGCAATTTGGCTTTGACGCCGGGATCGGTTTCAGTCGTGCCCCCAAATCTGCTTTTGTTGCTGCAGGTACTTTCGCGTTTGATGCACCTCGTAGAGCTCCGCCCCAACGTAAAACAGCGAGAACGCTCCCCAGAGCGCTAGAAAATAGACCACGCCCCGAAAGGCCGCCTTCAGCAATTTCATAACCTGCCCTTTCGCTAAAAGTTGTCCCTGCATTCACCATAAGGCCCCTCGTAATTGGTGTGCCTCGTGATGATGTTAGAGGGAATCCAGATGTTACCCAAATTAGCACACACCCACGGTTGGCCACCCGTAAGGGATTACTGCTTCAGCCTATGCTGACGCCGATATTCCTCAATCTCGTCATGCGCAGATCTCGGTCCAGGCTTGATCTCAGCCGCGCACTCCTTCTCGGCTTCCAAAACGATTGCAGATTCCTCGCCTGGGGATGCATTGTGGAAAGCAGCGTAGTAGCCGTTGCAGACTTGAAACTCGCCAATGGGGGGATCGCATCCTTCCGAAGCAACCTTGGCTACAGCGCATTCGTCGATTCTCGACGCTTGTTTTTCAGCAGCCCTCATGGTCCAGTAATCGTACGTACCGAATCCGGCGGCCAGCGCAAGAACTGTGAGCAACAGAAGCTTCCACCGTCTGGCAGCGACGAAAGCCGCCGCGCTTAAGCCAGTCGCCACTCCGATGCGTGTCACGATTGCAACCAGACTAGGAACTCCTGTTCCGGTCGGTGGCGACCAGATCCAGCCGTATCCTTGATGGACGTCTTTGATCCCTTCGAGGTTAGCGACCCATGGCACCCAAATACAGCAGTACGCCACCAGCAAACCATAGAGAACAAGGATGATACGTTGTGATCGAGTCACGATCTTTGCTCAACAACTGCTTCTCGAGATGCTTCAGAGCCTCGAATCAGGTACTATAGTACCTGATTGCTTTGGGGGTCAATGGGCAACCATGCATAAGTGGCGAAAGGCATCGGGGCAGACAAAGCGAGGAGAACAGATACTTTGGCTGAATCTCTTGGGGCTGAGATTACTCGTTTGCGCGTTGCAAGAGGGTGGTCACAACTGAGGATGGCATCCCTCCTCGGCTACGACGAACGGTACCTGAGACAATTGGAGCAAGGAAGCAAGAGTCCAACTCTGCGAACACTTGCGAATCTCGCTGAAGCATTCGAAATCCCAGTTTCAACGCTGATAAGGCGAGCCGAGCGCAAGGTGCCAGTTCGGAGGTAAGCAAGTCAACCACCGTACCAATCACTCTCTCTGATTTCGGCTGTAGACCACTTTGTGCGTCTGGAAGCTTCAGACCTGCCTCATTCCTATGGGGTTGGCCCGTCAGAATCTCTGCGCAATCTCCGCTCAATGTTCGCAAGTGCTACAACGGACGGTGGTGAGACGGTTCAAGGAAGCGTAGAATAGAATATGAATACCGAAAGCCGGTCTACCTCTTCGCTCCTCCTGTCCTCGTCAGCAGTCGAATCTTCTCACTCCGCAACCTCCGAGGAGTTGGAGTCGACGGGTTCGCTCCCCTCTACCGGAGCGCGCTTTCTCTCCAAATGGCCTGCCCACTTGGTCATCGTTCGCCACGCCCAGTCTGAACGAAACGTCTGGAAGGAAATTGCAACTGCGAAGGGCGATTTCATTTACAGCGGTCAACTGCGTGACATGGATGTGGGGCTTACGCCGGAAGGGCAGCGGCAGGCGCTTACGACAGGAACGAGTCTCGGTGAACAATTTCGGTTTGATCGCATCTTTGTCTCTCCGTTCGCGCGCACCCGGCAGACAGCTCAGATCATGATCGGGCAGTTTTCGTATCCGGCCGATCTAATCGAAGATGACCGGTTACGCGAAATCGATTTCGGTGTTCTAGACGGGCTCACCAAATATGGCATAGAGCATTTTCAACCGCACGAGAAGGAGCGCCGCGCGAGGCTGGGGAAGTATCATCATCGCCCGCCAGGGGGTGAAAACTACCCAGACGTTGCTCTCCGTTTGCACAGCTTTCTTGGAACGCTCACACGAGAGGCTGCAGGAGAATGCGTCCTGGTCGTGTGCCACTCTGTCGTGGTGCTGGTCTTCCGCAAGCTCATTGAAAGATTTTCAGAGCAACAGGTCTTGGAAATTGAGTCCGATAAGAACCAGGAAATCCGGAACTGTTCTGTCACGCACTACGCTTGCGATCCGGGTGCAGGGAAACAAGGCAAGCTCATTCTGCAAGATTTCAACCAAGTCTATTACTAGCCTTCGTGCATCGCAGAAAGGACGCGGTGCCGATCTCGAAGGAGGATTTGTGGTTTTGCGAAACGTAGAAGATGAACAGAATTACTGCCGCCTCGGTTTCATTCCTGATCAGTTGAATCTCAAACTGAGAGTGGGCAGAGTGGAACTCAAGGCGCTGGATTACCCTCTCGGAGGAATAGCCCTCTTTTTCGAGGGCGTCCGGCCTGACACGGCAGCCTGGTTCGAGATCAGGCTACCTAACCGCTTGTCCGAGGAGATGGTTGCTGGCATGATTTATGCCAACATCGCCCGAGTTTTCCCGGAAGATGCACCCATCTGGAAGCGTCATTTCCAGAACCTCAAGCTACCACTGTTTCAATAGGTATTGCGACCAACCCCGGCCCTGAGTCCGCACGGTAGCCAGCGACGAAATGCGAGTCCATTGTAATCGTAACAGTTCATGCCAGAAACGCTCCCTTGACCGAAATCGTGTAGGGCTGGCCCTTCACATGCTTCTTCAGATTCATCACGCCAGAAACTATGTGAAAGATGTGCTCGGCAAAGTCCCAGATTTTGGCGGCGGTACTTGCTAGTTGAGTTGGATCTTGGCTGATGGCCATTGCCGCAAGAACTAGCAGGTCAAAGGAACCCTGCTTCGGTGCAGAGACACGGAGTTCTGGGATGTCCTCATTACCGCTCAGATAAATCGCAGTCTTGCGGTAGGAACCAGAGAAGCCGTCAAGCGCCTCGGCCACCAGACGTATCGGCATGGTGCCGTCGTCCACGTCTCGTCCCTGATAGCGGAGCTTGAACTTAATTGGTTCTGGCATGAAACGGGACATTATCCCACGGGGCCTGCGTCATGGAGGAATATCAGCAGCGTGTTTCCAAAAACCGAACAGTTCAGCCAACCTGCTTGATCCTTAGGCCAAATAGACGTAGAACAGTAGGTTCCAGTTCTTCCCCCAGAAATTCGACCAAAGGTGGCCTATTGGGCAACGCCAGTGTTGTCGGTGTCGATGAAGCAAAGCTCTGGAGCATGGCAGATGCGCTCCGGAACAACATGGACGCTGCGGAGTACAAGCACGTCGTCCTCGGTCTGATCTTCCTGAAATATATCTCCGATGCGTTCGAAGCCCGTTACGAGTACCTTCGGGCGGCTGTCGATGATCCGAAGGACGAGTATTTCCTCCGTCCGGACGACTTGGCGGGCACCACTGCCATCCTGGTTAGAACTTCCAGCCGATTCTGCTGGGCCGCCCTTACCAATACCCGCCGGGACGGGAGCGCAGAGGCAATCGATGACATGATGTGGGATCTCGTGAGCAAGGTGAGCGCATGGCGAAAGGAGCTCTCCACCTAAGTCTGTCAGCGAAGAAACGTAAAGTCGAAGGAACCAGGATCGGGGTTCGCTTTCCTCAACTTACGCAACTACGATTTACCAGCCCTGTCCACATGTTGCAGTCACGATAGCGCTCAGAATGCCTCACCGAAAGGGCTGCCTCACCACAACCCCGGCATGTAAGGTCGACCATGACTGTTACAAATGAGTCGTGCTTCTACGGAGATAAGCAGGGGATAAATGGGCTGGCCGCCCCCTTCCCCTGCACCCCAAATCCCCGCCGAAGCTCCTCCGCTTCGCTCCGGGGAACCTTCGTCCCTTCGGATGGTCGTTGACGAAGCCAAACACTTTCCGGCACAATCAGCCTGCCAGCGTCGCTTCGCTCCGACGGCTGTTCGTCTTCCCCGGAACACCGTTCGACTTCCCGCTGGAATCAGCGTTTGCCTTCACCGGAATCCCCACTTCTCGGTGCACCGGCATTCCTTCGCACGCCCAGCGCTGAACGACGGCGGCTGGATGCCCCAAGAAGGAAGCAATCTGTTGCCAGCCTTTGAGAGTCTGCGAATCGCGACCTTCTACCCCGAAGGTAGCATGAGAGCGCTGAGCCGATTGCGCACTCTAGTACAACACGGCCGGGATTAACGGTCACTCTCCGGTCTCATTACCCCCACGACGCCGCAGCCGTGCGCCCAGTCACTGCACTTCAGGTCCGCCTGCGCCACAGAGAATTGAGCTCAAGAGGTGCTGGAAAGACAGCTGGATGGGATGCTTCGGCAAGCCCATACAGATCTGCCATATTAAGCACGAATGTGTGGCCGCTACCGACTCTCGCGTCGTAAGCAGATCCTCGCGGAGCATTTCGACGCCAACCCGTTCGACGATGACTGGGAACCGCGTTACAATATCGCTCCCACCCAGCCGGTTCCGGTCATCCGCCAGCATGCCAAGGAACCAGAGCGCTTGCTCTCGCTGATGCGCTGGGGATTGATTCCATCCTGGGCGAAAGACACGTCCGGCTCTGCAAGCATGATTAACGCCCGCTCGGAAACAGCCGCGACCAAACCTGCATTCCGCGACCCCATGAAGTTTCGCCGCTGCTTGGTGCTTGCAGACGCCTTCTATGAGTGGAGGCGAACTGGAACGGCAAAGCAGGCATTCTGCTTCGAGGTAAACGAAGGTGAGATGTTCGCGTTCGCGGGCCTGTGGGACGGCTGGAAAGATCCGAATGGACAATGGATCAAATCGTGCTCGATCCTCACGACTACCCCGAACGCCGTTACGTCCCCAGTCCACGACCGCATGCCAGTGATCCTGCGTCGAGACGATTACGATGTCTGGCTGGACCCAGGCATGACAAATGTCGACGCGATATGCGATCTGCTCAAACCCCACGACGCGTGTAAGATGCGGTGCTACCCCGTGAGCAGCCGGATCAATCAGGTCGCCAATGACGACGAGGCTTGCGCAGCTCCCGTCGAGATTGCGGAAGCACAACCAGGATTGTTCTGACATGCCCAAATCTTCGAAGAAGAAAGAGCGAATCGCCACGGACCAAAACTCTTCTCTGGCCGGAAATTTCCGATGTTCTTCGTCGAGAGGTCGTTCATGTCAGCACTCCTCAAGCAGATTCTTCGTTGGCTTTGCCCCCATCGCTTCTCATGGCCGCACAGCGGCACGAACGGTCAGGATTACCAGGTCTCGGCATGGCTTTGAGTGTGGGACCAGATTTTCCCGGCAAACAGTAATTATCCATTTGATCAATCGTCGCCGACACGAAATGCCAAATCGGGAACACAACCCGTCGATACAAAGAATGTAGTGGTCATCACCACTAGGACCGACTTATACTAACACTCGTCTGTTGTCGAGATAGAATTCATGACTCATATCAAGCTTTCTGCTTGTCGCACTGTAACAGGCGGCTCCCCGTGCGACACATATGATCTCCGGAGATCGATTCCTAAATCTAGAACTACGACCGAGTGTACAATGCGTTCTCGAATGCGAAAGCATAAATCTGTTACCCCGCCTCGTGAGGAAGCACCACCTCGGGATCAGGCAGCCCCACGGCTCCGGGTCAAGGAAATCTGCGCTGAATTAGAAAAATTGGGGGCATCGGGAGTCTTGTCCTTGCGGGCGGTAGCGGCATGCCACAAAGCTGCATCAGTCCTCCGACTTTTGGAAGACGACATCCGTTGTGGTCTGCGAGCCGACTTGATTGGCGGGGATATTGAGAACTATCTGGCTGACGACTTGTGACAACTCTGAAAACGCCCCGGTAGCAAAATCTCCATAACGGCCGACTCACTCAATCGAGAGAGCACGGATTAAGTAACATAGTCTTTCTAAGTGAGACTTCCCCGAAACGTAAGATTTCCCCGAAACCAGGCGCTGATCGCCTGATGCTCGGATTTAAGTTGCTAACGCAGATGCTGTTAAAACACGGAATCGATTTTTAGACAACTGCACGAGGCTGCGTCACTAGTGTAGCCCGCCTAATAGCGAATGTGTCCCGTTCGAAGCGTGCTTCAGTCCGAGCAACGCAAATCGCGTCCTCACATCGACAGCCTGCGCC
>Ga0335072_10011117_pt1 | contig 12906 bp, 11 predicted proteins | sample Lox_Sample_21_FD_206725 | JGI IMG/M metagenome (GOLD analysis project Ga0335072, IMG submission 206725) | Soil microbial communities from Loxahatchee National Wildlife Refuge, Florida, United States - Lox_Sample_2.1 | ecosystem: Environmental > Terrestrial > Soil > Wetlands | place: USA...
GCGAGCGCCGCAAAGAGGACTGTAGCAACTGGCAAACTGTCCGCAGCTCGTTGCAGCTGTCGCCCGAATCGTTCACCCACTGCCGCGTCTCCTCCGCAAGCCTATGATCCCGCAACGCTTGTCGAATGGAAGCAAGAAACGTCAATTATCGTTTGCACGCAGGGAGCCTTTGCCGCCTAGAAATCGAGCGGGAGCACCACCGGGCGCATTCGGAGCCCTTGATGGTCGAGGAATCTAGAGATGACCTGGAATCTAAAAGTAGAGTGGCGGGTTGGGTAGCTCGCACACGGCCCCTTGCGGAGCCGCTGTCCCCGCGCGGCCCCCAACCCGTTCCTAGAAGGCTACGCAGCCGATATGTGCCCCTCAATGGGTCGTCAGAGCCAGCGGAAGGGGTACCGCGGTCGTGGTACTAGACCGCCGCTCTATCTCTTGCCCCAGATTCTAAATATGTCCTTTATTTACTGTGAATTACACGGGAAAATAGGATATCAGGCGGGTTATGGAAGTACCATCCCTGAGTCCAATTGGGCTCGGAATTATCGCAGACAAACTGAACTCAGCCTACGTTCGCGGCCGCTCGTACGAAGCAGGCTTTGGCATTTGCTTGGCGTAGATCAATCGCAATTCCACGTACTTCGTCTGCCCTTTGCGCAGCGGGATATTCCTAACCCAATCAGAAAATACGCCTCTTGCAGAGGCGCGAATGTCGTAACTGCTGGCTGGCAGATGCAAAATAGTGAACCGGCCATGCGCATCGGCGCGTGCGGCATGCGGTCCGCTTCCGTCGGAAAATTGATAGGAAATATCGGCGTGCGGCGCGGGTTTATCGTCGGGTCCGATCACCACTCCGCTGAGTGTGGAAGTCCCTTTTGCATGCTGCGCCGCCAGAATGCCGCAGGCCGCGAAAAGCGCCAGCGTGAATCCCGTGAGGAAAATGAATCCGCGTTTCATGGTCTCCGTCTCCTGCCAAGAGTGGGGGGCTTTTGTCTAAACTCTTGAGAAAACAAAAGGTCTTTCTGCGCCGCGTAACTTACACCCAGTGTAATCCTTGGTGCTGCCGGCTACGACCGAGTTTCTTCGGTTGTGACCCACGGCGTATCTGCCTCTGCGAACAGGTCAGCGTTCTTCGGATCGCGCTGTTGGCTTGGCAGAAAAGCCGCGGTACACATCGGCATGCTCGGCGATCATTCGTTCGCGGACGAAAAGTTGCAAGGCCCGCTCGCGCGCGATTTGGCCGAAGGAATCTACCAACGAGGGTTGCTGAAGAACATTTCTCATGGCGCTGGCCAAGGCCGCGGGATCGCCCGGAGGGCATTTCAGCCCGGCGTCACCCAGAACTTCTCCGAGACCGCCGATGTCCGAGGCAATGACGAGCCTGCCGCGCATCATTTGCTCGATCGCGGCCAAGCCCGCGGTCTCTTCCCAGACCGATGGCATGACGACTACACGCACGTCGCGCAAAGCTGCCGCAAAAGCTGTGCCGGTTAAAAATCCCGTCACTTGGACGCACGATTCCAAATGATCGCGAGCGATTGCTGCTTCCAGTTTGGCGCGCTCGGGACCGTCCCCGATGAGACGAACCTGGAAGGAATGTCCCTCGTCGCGCAACAAACGGCTAGCCTCTAGTAACACTGCGATGCCTTTTTCCGAAACTAGCCTGCCAACATAAGCGAAGCAGATATTACGGGGAGAGGCAGACGTTTCGCCCGACGGCACCGCGCTCCCCAGTGGATCTTCGATACCATAATAGATGACCGAAGAGCGCGGCAGCTCGCAGCGCTTCAAAGTGTGTTTTGAAATGGCGAGGTTCACGGCGGCGCGCCGAGCCAAAAAGTGGCGCGGAAACATCAGCAGCAGCGCCGCCCAACTCCCGAGCCTCGAGGATTCCTGGCCGAGGCACCTAGCGCATTCGCCGTAATTCCGCGCCAAGAAATGTCCCGGACATATCGTGTCCCCCGGCCTTTGAACGAGCAATCCATTCGGACAGACTGCCTGATACCCATGATGCTCGAGGACGATCGGCCTACGCGCAAGCAGCCCAAGAAAAAGAGGAGCCAGCGAAGGGCCCGCTACGTGAATAGCGTCGGAAGCGCGAATCAAATCCCACAAATGGATTACATTGGGCTGGCGTACCACGCGAAAAGGAAGCGAGCCATCGTCAAATTTTTCCGCGGGAGTTTGCGTGGCGAGAGTGACCTCGAATTCTGCGTCTCCACCGGGATTGCGTAGCCCAGCAAGGCCGCGAGCCAAAGACAAGACAATCGTCTCGACGCCGCCAACGCTTGGCGGAAAGAAATGGGAATAGAGAAGCAGCTTCATTCGCGGAATTTTCCAGCAGCGCCGGGGGCGGCGCGTTCGCCGGACGATTCTGCAAGCACCGTACTTGGCCTGCGGCCCTTCCTTGCCACGGCAATTTCAATCGCCTCGAGCGTAGCCGCGATGTTTCTCTCCGGCGACCACGTGCGCATCTGAGCCACGGCTGCCCGGCCCAGCGACGCCAGCCGCGCACTGTCGGCGACAGCCTCCTTCAAAAGAGCGGCAAGCGCAGCAACATCACCAAACGGAAAAACAAAATCGCGCCGGACCGGCGCGACCAAATCGCGGGCTGCGCCGACCTGGTCGCTGGCCGCCACGGGACATCCGCAGCACATCGCTTCGTTCACCACCACCGCGAATGGCTCGTATTCCGAGGGTAGAATCATCAGGTCGGCAGAAGTATATACGCCAGGCAACTGCGATTGGTTCACGAACCCGAGAAAACGCACTCGACTTCCGATGCACAAAGCCGCGGCTTGCGATTCGAGTTCTGCGCGCAGCGCCCCTTCGCCCGCGATCACCAGCAGCGCATGCGCAAGCCGAGCCTCGGCAAAGGCGCGGAGAAGATCGCCAGGCCGCTTCCAGGGCTGAAGCTTGGCGCAAAAGAGTATCACCGCATCCGAAGCGGAAGCTCCCCAAGAAGCGCGAATCTCGGACCGGTTCACGGCCGCCGATTGCCGCATCCACCAATCGTTGTCCACGCTGTAAGGCGTTAGCGTGATGCGCTCGGCGGGTAAGCCAAGAGACGCTATCAAATCGCGCGCATCCGAAGAAGGAACGATCACTTGATCGGCAAGCCGGAAGAGGAGCGGCCAGAGGATTTTCTTCACGGCGCTCTTCCACTTGCGCCCATCGCGCGACGCGAGCGTGTTGGTATCAGTCCCGAAAAGAAAGGCGGCGCTCGAAAACTTGGCGGCGAAATAGGCGATCCAAAACGAAGCGCGCACATAGCCCACGTAGCAGAGCACCGCGTCGTACTTCCCTTCGCGAATCAGTTTCGAAAGTCCGGGATTGCGCAAGCCAAAGAACGCTTCGCTTCCCGAGCCTCGATTGGGAACATGCGACCACGAATAACCTTCGAGCAAGGGAATGTCCCACTGCACCGTCGCTCCAAATTCGGGATCGTGCGCCGCTTCCGCTCCGCGAAGACTGCAATACGCAACATGCAAATCGATGCCCGGATGCGCGGCCATCCGTCGAAAAATCGGCGCCATATACTGGACAGGGTGCGTGGCCACGGCCAGCACGCGATAGCGCCCGTCAGCCATGGCGAAACCGTGCGGCTAAGGCGCAAAACGCGATAAAAGTAGGGAAGTGTATCGTGCGCAAAGAGGTGCCCCGCCAGCGAGTATACCCGGTTTCCCGCGCGCGGCGGCTGTGCTAAACTGACTTAGTTCCGCAGGGGTTTGCGGTTTACCCTAAGTCTCCGCACAGTTGAGCCCCGCCTTGCGGGGTAGAGTCGCCTAACCGCCACGCAGGTGGCGCGCGGCCTCGTGAAATTTCATCCACCGTGACTCCCTTCCATCCGGGAGCACGCAAAAAAGAGGATGTGTCATGTCCGGGCATTCAAAATGGGCCACCATTAAACACAAGAAGGCGGCCACCGACGCGAAGCGCGGCCGCGTCTTCACTCGAGTCATACGCGAAATCACCATCGCCGCCAGAATTGGCGGCGGCGATCCCAATTCCAATCCCCGTTTGCGCACCGCGATTCTCGCCGGCAAGAACGAAAATATGCCCAACGAAAACATCGAGCGCGCCATTATGCGCGGCACCGGGCAGCTCGAAGGGGAACAGTATGAAGAAGTGACTTTCGAAGGCTACGGTCCGGGCGGCGTGGGAATTTTGATCGAAGCCGTGACCACGAACCGCAACCGCGTGGTCGGTGAATTTCGCCACTTGATGAGCAAGAACGGCGGAAACCTTGCCGAAGCCGGCGCTGTCGGATGGATGTTTCACCGCAAGGGCGAGATCGTCGTTCCCAAGGAAGCTGCCAGCGAAGACAAGCTGATGGATATCGTCCTCGAAGCGGGCGCCGAAGATCTGAAGGACGATGGCTCTGGCTGGTACATCGTGACTCCGCCGGAAGCGCTCGAAAAAGTAAAAGAAGCGCTGACCAAATCGGGAATCACGCCAGAATCCGCGGAAATCGGCATGGTCCCGCAAAATTACATCAAGCTGACCGGGCCGCAAGCCACGCAGATGGTCCGGCTGATTGAAGCGCTCGAGGAACACGACGACGTGCAGCACGTCTACGCGAACTTCGACATCGATGAGTCCGAGATTCAGGCAGCCGTTGGAGCGAACTAGATCAAAAGCACATCGTGACAGACAGGAATTTCTGTCCCACTTTGTCAAAGCCATTCCCGCGCACCAGGAATGGCCTTTTTCTTTTTGCGCCAGCTCCAGAGACAAACCTCTGGCAGCCTCGCCGCGAACGCCGTAGACTTAGCTCGATGAAGACGGCAATCATTTCAGGTGCTTCCTCCGCCAAGAATGGCTGCTTCCGCGTTCTTGGCGTGGACCCGGCTGCAACAGGGCCTACCGGATACGGCGTCATTGAGAGCGACGGCCGCTGCTGCCGCATGCTGCATTATGGTGCACTCAAGGTGGCGTCAAAGCGCCAGAAGGAATGCCTCGGCGCCGTGCTTCAGGATGTTCATGCGTTGCTTTGCGATTTGATGGACGAATTTCTGCCGGACGCGCTCGCGGTAGAATCCGTCTTTACCGCGCTCAATATGCGAACTGCCTTGCGGCTGGCCGAAGTCCGCGGCGTGGTGCTCTTGGCCGCGGCGCAACATGGCGTGGCCGTGCACAGCTATTCGCCGCGCGAAGTGAAAGCATCCGTCGCCGGTTATGGCCAGGCAGACAAGCGGCAAATTCAATTGATGGTGCGCGCTCTTTTGCAGATGACGGAAACTCCGCAACCTTCCGACGCCGCGGATGCGTTGGCCGTCGCGCTCTGCCATTTGCAGGCGGAACAAGCGCGGCAACGCTTCGGGCTTCCGGGGAAAAGTGAAATTGTGAAGTTGTATTCGCCATCCCAGGGCGCCGGAGCCGCCAGGGACGGCGCAACGCACGGCGCTCGCCGCGCATCGTAAGAAAACGATGAGGACCATTCTTGCGCGAATTCTCTTGCCCGCTTGCCTCGCGAGCGTTTTCTCCATCTCGCTCGCATCCACGGCTCTGGCCGCCGCCACGTCCTCTACTGCGCCAGCGCACGCGAAACTCACGTATCGCCGCATCTTCAAATCCAGCACTCCGGAATTCATCGAGATCGCCGTTTGGGACAATACCAATGCGGCCACTTTCGAAATCCGCCAGCTGAGTGATGAGCCGGGAGCTTTGCCTTTCGAAGTCGGCGCTCCCTTGCGCGCGAAAATGTTCCAACTGGCCGCGGAGCTAAACCATTTCCAGGGCCTGGATTTGGACGTGCATCGCAGACTCGCCAATCTAGGAGAAAAGACTTTTCGCTGGGAGCAAGGCGCGGAAAGCCACGAAACAAAGTTCAACTACACCGTGAATTCAGCGGCATTTCAGCTGATGCAGATCTTTGAAGGCTTGGCTCGCCAGCAAGAATTGGTGACGCTCCTGCAACGCAGCATGAAGTACGACCGCCTGGGCATCAACGACGCTCTTCTTCAATTTGAATCGGACCTGGATCACCGATTACTGCCCGAGCCCCAGCGCGCCTTGCCGGAACTCGACCAGATCGCCGGTGACTCCCGCTTTGTTGATATTGGCCGACAGCGCGCCCGCGCTCTCGCCGAGCGCATTCGCCACCAAAGCTGAATGCCCGAAGTTAACTGCTAAGGTTCCACTGTCGCGGCTTGCTCATAGAATCCAGCTCTCGCGATTCCGCTAGCAACTTCAGCGGCAGCAATGCTGTCTTACCATAGTGCTCCCCCTCCAGGATCCGCCCCTCGCAACGTGAAAGCGCTTCTTCCACCTCGAGAATCCTCACGGGTGTTCCTTCGGGCACCATCAAAAGCCTTTGCGAAGCGATCAACAGCGACAACCCAACGTCGTCGTTCGCGGCATCAAGTTTTTTTCTCTCTCCCGCGGTTTCTGCATCGACCGCAACTAAAACGAACGGATGCCCGTCCTCGCAGCGGAGTTTTGCCACCCGCCCAACCCATGGAGACCGCGGGGCAGCGCGCTTGGCGGGCCCCACCGCTCGTGTCGTCGCAGATTCCTTTGCCGCCGTGGGCAGCTTTACTGTGCCAAGAAATCTGTAGCCTCGCTTCGGCAGCGTCTCCACGTAACGCGGCTTCTTTTTGTCATCGCCCAGTGCCTGGCGCAATTTCTTCACGGCCGTGTTCAGGCTGTGGTCGAAATCCACAAAAGTGTCCGCGGGCCACAGCCTTTCTCGCATTTCTTCACGCGTAATTACTTCGCCGGGACTCTCCAGAAGTATCGCCAGCACGTGAAACGGCTGCACTTGCAGCTTGATTTTCCGCCCTGCCTTATACAATTCCTCCGCGCGCAAATCCACTTCGAATGCATCGAAGCGCACGAGATTTGCGGAACGGGAAGCCAGTGCCATAAGAAATCCTGTGGCCCGAGAATATACCATTCCTCCCGCGAATCGTGAGTGTGCCTCGCGCAAGCCTAAGTCTATTATTTCCCCCCATCTGGGGGTTCACCCACAGTCGCTTTCCAGTTCACCCTCCGTGCATTGTCATCTTCAGAGCAATGCGCAAAACTCCGCGGCATGTTGAGACGCTGAGTGGGCATACCGAACAAGCCAGGCGAACGGAAGTTCAGTTTGGATGCCGCCAGTAAATAAGAGGGAGGAAGGTTCCATGAGAAAGCGACTGATGGTTTTGGCAGCAGTGATGACATTGACCGTTATGGCCTCGGCCCGCGTGGCCCAGGCGCAGCAATCCCTGGTCGTCAATATCCCCTTCGATTTTGTCGCCGGCAACCAAGTCCTTCCGGCGGGCCAATATTCCGTCAACGTGTCGGGCACAACGCACACGCTTGTGTTGATTGGCCGCAAGTACTCCATTAAGTCTCCATTCCTGAGGACGAATGCTGTTGCCGTAGACGAGATCCAATCTGCATCAAAACTGATCTTCAACTGCTATGGCGACCGCTATTTCCTCTCCCAAGTTTGGAAGGCGGGAGACTCCACCGGACGGGAGCTCTTAAAGTCGGCCCGCGAAAAAGAGACCGCGCAGAGTGCGAAAATCGAGACCGAAGGCCAAGTCACCCTGGTCGCAGAGCTCCCCACTACTAACCCCTGATGCACATCCCCCCTCAAACCCTGCCAGAAAACACCCCCGGGAATCCGGAACCCACATCCGGATTCCCGCACCCTTTTGAGCTCCCTCCAGTTCTTACCCTTGAATCCACTCCTCGCTTAGCGTAATTGTTGATTGCAACTCAGCCAGTCGGATTCCGGGAGCGGCGACCATGGGAAATCTTTGGCAGACTCTGCGCTACACCTTTCGCGTGCTTGCCAAGAATCCCGGCTTCACCGCCGTAGCGATTCTCTCTCTCGCCCTCGGGATCGGCGCGAATACCGCCATCTTCACCCTCATCAACGCCCTCCTCCTCCGCGACCTTCCTTTCCGTCATCCCGAACAACTCGTCCAGCTCCTCGTCGTCCGCCCCGACGGCAACGTCCCCTTTTCCTATCCCATGTTCCGCGAACTTGAGCGCAACCAGCGCGTCTTCACGTGTCTCATCGCCTGGGGCGGCGGTGGAATGTTCAACGTGGAAGTGAACGGCGTCTTTTCCCGCAATCACCTCACGAGCGTCACCGGCAATGCTTTCGCCGAACTTGGCGTCACTCCGCTCCTCGGCCGCTTGCTCGTCCCTGAAGATTCCAATCCTGAGAGCAGCACAAGTTCCCAGGTGGCCGTCATCGGCTATGACTTCTGGCGTCAGCGCTTCGGCGGCTCGCTCAGCGTGGTCGGCAAACAAATCCGCGTCGAAGGCCATCCTTTCACGATCGTCGGCGTCACGCGCAGATGGTTTTCCGGAATGACCACCGGCGAGCCTCCCGACATAACCATTCCCATCACTGCTTTTCCTATGCTCGAAGAAGGCAACGAATTTAAACTCGACAACCGCTCCCTGCTCTGGCTCTTTGTCATCGCTCGTTTGAAGGATGGCGTCACCGCTGACCAGGCTCGCTCCCAGATTCAGTCCTTCTGGCCCGATCTTCTCTTGGCCACCGCTTCCACCGAATCTCTCGGGCCGCGCCGTCAGCGGTTTCTTTCCATGGGTTTCAAAATCGTCTCGGCCGCCCGAGGCTTTTCCACCGGCCTGCGTTTCAAATTCGTCCGCCCGCTGTACGTTCTCGCAGGCATCGTCGGATTAATTTTGCTGGTAGCCTGCGTCAATCTTGCCAATCTCATGCTCGCCCGCGCCGCCGCCCGCAGCCATGAAATGAGCGTGCGCGTAGCCATCGGCGCCAGCCGCTGGTCGCTCGCCCGCCAAGTCTTAGCCGAGAGCCTGGTGCTCTCTCTTTCGGGTGCCCTTTTCGGGCTCGTCTTCGCCTATTGGGGAAGCTCCCTGCTCGTGGCCTTCATGACTCAGGGAAACGAAGTCCCCGTTACACTGAATCTAAGCCCCGATCTTCGCATCCTGTCCCTGACGATCGGCGTAGCCCTCTTCACTGGAATTCTCTTCGGCTTGGCCCCAGCGTGGCGCGCCTCGAGCCAGGACCCCGCCGCCGTCCTCCAGCAAAACGCGCGCAGCCTCAGCAGCGGCGCAGGCAGGCTAAGCAAGACCCTCATCGTTACGCAGGTTGCGCTATCTCTGATATTACTGTTAGGCGCAGGCCTTTTCGTGCGCAGCTTCCTGCGCCTTCGCTCCACAAACCTCGGCTTCCAAAAAGAAGGCGTCCTTGAAATCGCACTCTATCCCAAACCCGGCGGTTACCAGAACCTCGATCTCGACAGCTATCACAAGCAGCTTCTCGACCGCATTTCCAGCCTACCGGGCGTCCAATCTGTAGGGTTCTCGGACTCTTCCATTCCCGATCCGGAAATGTGGCACGACACCGTTTCTCCTATGTCGGCTGATCCGAATACAGGCCGCCGCCTCATCGCCCGTGCGGTTGAAGTCTCGCCCGGCTTCTTCCGGACTCTGGGAATTGAGATTCTTCGTGGACGCGAATTTGCCGAAACCGACGACCAGCATCACCCGCGGGTCGTCGTTGTGAGCAGCGCGCTTGCAGAACGCCTTTTCCCGAATGGCGACGCCGTTGGAAAGACCGTTCGCTACGGCGTCATGTCTGACTACCAAAATCTCGAAATTGTGGGCGTCACGCGCAATGCTCGGCTCGTCGACCTCCGCGACGCGGCAACTCCATTCATTTATTTCTCAGCTCTGCAATACCAACAATCCTGGGGGGATCTCATCGTGCGCACCAGCCAGACTCCCGAAGCGCTCGAAAAACCGATTAGCCAGGCCATCGATTCTCTCGGCCACGAATACGCGCTCAACATAAAATCAATCGCTCAACTCGTTGACGGTGAACTCGTCGAAGAACGCGTCACCGCCATGCTCTCCGGTTTCTTCGCCGCACTCGCACTTCTCCTCGCCTCCATCGGCCTCTATGGACTCATGTCCTACGCCGTCACCCGCCGCACCCGCGAAATCGGCATCCGCGTCGCCGTAGGCGCCCAGCGCCAAAATGTTCTCTGGCTGGTCCTACGCGAAACGCTCACTCTCGCGCTGCTCGGCATCGCCATCGGCATCCCCTGCGCCCTAGCCGCCAGCCGCCTCATCGCCAGCATGCTCTTCGGCCTCTCCCCAAGCGATCTGACCACGATCGCAGCCGTCTCCTTTCTCCTTCTCTTAGTCGCGCTCTTCGCCGGCTATCTCCCCGCCCGCCGCGCCTCCTCCATCGACCCCATCGTCGCCCTCCGCTCCGAATAAGTAGCACAGGCACTCCTGCCTGTGCTCTTGCTGTTGCCATCACGCAGCGCCAACTCACCACGCGTCTGCCTATTCCCAGAAAAACGCAACGTCACACAATCCAGGAAGGGTGTACGATAGCCCCGCTTTCGAATTCAAAACGCAGATCTCCATGCATCTATGAACAAGCGCACCTTCCTAAAACTCTTCTCCGCCACCATCGCCAGCCCCGCCGTCTCGCGCCTCTCCGCCTGGGCTGCGTCCGACAAGCTCACCAACTGGTCCGGCAACGTCACCTACAGCACCGAAAGCCTGTACGCCGCCAAATCCGAGCAACAGGTCCAAGACTTCGTCAAGCAGCACGCCAAACTAAAGGTCCTCGGCTCCCGCCACTGCTTCAACACCCTCGCCGATAGCAAGGACGCTTTTCTTTCCCTCAAACCGCTCGACGAAATCGTCTCCCTCGACCCAGCGGCCCGCACCGTCACCGTCGACGCTGGCATCACTTACGGCCAGTTGGCCCCGCTGCTCACCGAAAAAGGCTTCGCGCTTCACAATCTGGCCTCGTTGCCGCACATTTCCGTCGCTGGAGCTTGCAGCACTGCCACGCATGGCTCCGGCGAAAAAAACGGCAATCTCGCCACCGCCGTCTCCGCGCTCGAATTTGTCACCGCCTCCGGCGATGTCATGAAATTATCGCGGCAACATGACGCCGACCTTTTCAAGGGAGCTGTCGTCGGCCTCGGCGCACTCGGCGTAATCACAAAAGTCACGCTGGATGTACAGCCCACCTACAACATGCGCCAATATGTTTATGAAAATCTGTCGTTCGACGCGATGAAGGACCACTTCGACGCCATCGAAGCCAGCGCCTACAGCGTCAGCCTCTTCACCGACTGGCAAAACCACAACTTCAGCGAAGTCTGGCTAAAAAGCCGCACCGAAAAGGGCCATGCCTTCAACCCCACCCCCGAATTCTTCGGCGCTAAACTCGCCACCAAAAATCTCCACCCCATCGCCGCACTTTCCGCCGAAAACTGCACCGAGCAAATGGGCGTCCTCGGTCCCTGGTACGAACGCCTCCCGCACTTTCGCATGGGTTTCACGCCGAGCGCCGGAAAAGAGCTGCAATCCGAATACTTCGTGCCGCGCCGGCACGCCGTCGAGGCCATCCTCGCCGTCGAGCGCCTGCGCGATCAAGTCAGCCCCCACTTGCTGATCACCGAAATCCGCGCCATCGCCGCCGACGATCTCTGGGTCAGCCCCTGCCACCAGCGACACTCGGTCACCATTCATTTCACTTGGAAACAGGACTGGCCCGCCGTCAGCAAGCTCTTACCTGTAATTGAAAAGGAGCTTACGCCGTTCCAGGTTCGCCCTCACTGGGGCAAACTCTTCACAATGTCTCCCCAACAACTCCACTCCAACTACGAGAGACTCCCCGAATTCGTCGAATTGGCCAAGAAATATGACCCCCAAGGCAAGTTTCGTAATCAGTTTTTGAACACTTACGTCTTCAGTTGAGGCGCTATCACCATCTAGGATTGAGGCACTATTAGCCTGAAGCAGCAGCTACGGCTTCGCCGCCGGCGCCGCCGCGGGCACAGCCGACTCGGAAACCACCAAATACTCGTATTTCTTTCCATTCACCGTGAACTTCATCTTGTCCTTGTCCAGCGTGAATTCGATGCTCGTGTTCACGGGAATCAGCGCCTTGTTCGCTGGTTTCTCCTGGCGGACGTGGTACTCGGTCGTCTCCGTCCGCACCACGTATTCCTGGCAAAGCACTTCCGTGGTCGTCTTCTTGTTCTTCGCCAACTGCGAGCCGCACGCCACCGAGCTCTCTCCGACTATCGTTCCCGGCTGAGGCTCCTTGGCCGCCGCCGCAGTTCCTGCAAACGCCATCGCCGCTACGAGCACGCAAATCTTTCTCATCGTAATTCTCCCTTGCCGCTGCGGATTCGCACGATCCGCTCTCTTCAGCCGCCCCGTCAGGCCCTTACGTCACTTGTAGCCAATTAGCCCGTTCCCCGCCAGTCTCATTCCTCGCCCTGTTTCGCAAGAGTAGCTGATGAGCTGCATCCTCGCCCCTGCTGAACGCTGCCGCACATCCAACTCCTCTAAAATGAATAATTTAGACGCACCATCCTTTCCCGCGAAGTCACCTTGACCCCGTCTCATTTCTCCAGCCAACGTGCCAAACTCGTCCCGCTCCGTTCCTATTTCCCCTCTTTCCTCTGCCCCCACGAAACAATTTAAGCCGCCCTAAAAATAATTGAGCCAATCCGCCGCTGATTTTCGCATTTACAAGTAGAAAGCGAGCCATGAGCCGCTCGACAGCCGAACCGGCATAACGCGGGTCGGCAGACTCGGAACACCAGGGTTACAAAGGAGGCTGAACATGATTTCAAAACAATTTTCCTTCACGCTAGCCGCTTCTTCGCCGGTTCGTCTCGGGAAACTTCAGAATCACGAACGCGGCAAGCGCGGCCAACAGGACCGTGTGCTCACGACGTCTCTTGCGGCAGTCCTGATGTTCGCCGCGACCGCTTGCGCGCAATCCACTTTCAAAGACCCCGGCGGCAACTTCACCATCGCCGTCCCCTCTGGCTGGCACACCGAAACTCGCCCCGGCAGCCCTCAGGTCTTTGTCCGCAAAGGCCAGGGACACGTGGACGTGAGCATGACCGTTATGCCTTCCCGGGACGGTTCCAC
>Ga0335072_10011118_pt1 | contig 12906 bp, 8 predicted proteins | sample Lox_Sample_21_FD_206725 | JGI IMG/M metagenome (GOLD analysis project Ga0335072, IMG submission 206725) | Soil microbial communities from Loxahatchee National Wildlife Refuge, Florida, United States - Lox_Sample_2.1 | ecosystem: Environmental > Terrestrial > Soil > Wetlands | place: USA: Florida...
GTGTCATACGTCCATGCGTCACCAGGATGTCGACGAGGGCGGCGGCGTGCGCGGGTCGGGTTGCTGCGTCCTCATCGGGGACGGCGTTGTTGCCGAACCAGAACGGCCCGAGTCGTGTCGCCATCTCATTGGTAATCGCGGTGCGATCAGCTTGGGGAAGCGCTCGGTAGATGTTGGCGGCGAGTTCGGCGCGGGCCTGGTCGTCAGGAGTTGCCGCCGCCGGGACGGCGTGGCCGACCCGGGCGATCTGGCGGGCAGCGAGTACGGACTCGGCGGCCTGCCAGTATGCCTTGTTGCCTGGTTGCCCGGATTCCGCGTAAGGGCCGAGGACCTGGCGAGGTTCGTCGGTGGTGACCTTGAACTGCTCGCGGTAGGCGGCGACGATCGCGACGTGGCGGAGCCACTGCCGCTCAATGTCGGGGTCTTGGGGCGGCAAGCCGAGCGGGAGCATCCATGGTGGACGCTGGCGGACGGCGGCGTTGGCCAGTTCGTCCACGCGGATACTGATCAGGTTGACGGCCTCGTCCAGGTAGCGGGCGATCTCCGTGCTGGCGGGATCCAAGGCGGGGGAGGGGCCGGCAAGCCATGGCAGGATTCCCCGGGCCGATGGCGTCGCCTCGACGGTCTGAGGCTGGGAGCGGGCGGCAAGGTGGCGGCCAATCCGCCAGGCGAGTACTTCGCTGACGCTGTGCGCGGTGTGCAATTCGCGCTGACTGGTCACCGACGTGAGCATCGCTTCCGCGTCGTGGCCGGCGCTCTCGGCCCGGCGCAGGGCGGCGATAAGTGCGGGCCATGCGACCTCGGCCTGGGCGCGGGCGCTGATGTTGGATCCCAGTGCTGCCCGCGCGACCTCGGTCAGTCGTTTCTTCGCGGTCGCAGCGGTCTCGTAAGGTCGGCCGTCCGCTGGCGGGTCGGGGTTGTCGGCGAGGTAGCCGTCGATGCGCCAGGCGAGGACTTCGGCGATGCTGTCGGCGCTGCCGAGCTCGCGCTGGGCCGCGACGACCGCCAGCAGCCGGGCCGGGTCCCACCCGCGGGCCTCGGCGTCCTGCAGCCGCGAGACGACCTGGGGCCAGGCGGGGTCGGCCTGCAGGTCGACCTGGGGTCCGTCAGGCCCGCCGAGCGCCTCGGCCGCAGCCGGGTCGTAGCGCGGTTGCGCGGCCTGCAGCACGGCGTGCTGGTAGCGGGGGACCAGGGTCGCCAGCGACCCAGCCTCCTCCTGCGCGGCGGCAATGGTCTCGGTCGCTGACAGCGGTGCGCCCTCGGTGGCGATGATGTTCAGCAGTACCTCGCGGGCTGCCTGGGCGTCGGGGTCGGTGCGGGCCTGGTCGGTGCGGTCGTCCTCGTCGAAGGGCAGGTCGTGGGTCGCGACGTAGAACGTTGTCCGGTCCCTGGCCCGGGAGGCGAGCACGTAGAGGTTTTCCCGTGTCATGCCTGCGGTGACCAGCGGGTGCGCGGTGTTGACGGTGGCGCCTTGGGCGCGGTGGGTGGTGGTGGCGTACAGCAGCTCGACGCGGGTGGCGACGTAGCCGGCGGGCAGCCGGATCCGCCCGTGGTGGGTGAGGGAGCGGACGGTCAGCGAGCCGTCGGGGTGGCGGCGCTCGACGTGCCAGCCGTCGCCGTTCTTGACCCAGTCGCGGCCGCCGAAGAAGGTCATGCGCCGGTCGTTGTCGCGGGTGATGATCCAGTCCCCGCGTCCGGCGAGGTTGCCGTCGTGCAGGACAGCCCCGCCGGTCTCGACCTGCCCGGTGGCGACCCGGTCGGCGCGGGCCCGCGCCGAAAGCGCGGTGACGCTCGCGGTGGCGGCGGCGGCCATCAAGGTGACCTTCCCGGCGAGCATGTCGGCCTTCCACCCGGCGTAGGCGGCCTGGGTCATCGCCTCCCTCGATCCCGAACGGACCCGCCCGTTCCCCGCATACCACTCCACCGCCGTCCCGTCACCCGCCCGGACCTGCAGCGTCGCGGTCGCCTCAGCCGGGTCGCGGAACCGGTGCAGCACCGTCAGGCACGGCGTGCCGGGCTGGGCGGCGATCAGCCGCAATGCCCCGCCCGATTCCACCGCCGGGAGCTGCCGGTCATCGCCCAGCAGCCGCACCGTCGCCCCCCGAGAGCCGGCGATCTGCACGAGCTGGTCCAGGTGGAACGTTCCGGCCATCCCGGCCTCGTCGACGAGCACCACGTCGCCGGGATGCAGGGCGAACGCGCGGGCCTGCCCCGGCACGGGAGCGCCGGCGCGGAGCCGGGCGGCGAACGGCCCGGTCGTCCACTCATACAAGAACTTGTGCAGGTTGTCGGCCGGGGCGCTGAGTTCCCGGCCTAGGACGTGGGCCGCTGCGGCGGAGGTGGCCAGGGGGACGAGGCGGCGTCCGTGGGAGCGCAGGACGTGGGCATAGGCGCGCATCGCGGTGGTCTTGCCCGATCCGGCCGGGCCGATCCCGGCTAGCAGCAGCCGCTCGTCGCAGGCGAACGCGGTCACCAGCTGCCGCTGGCCCGCGTCCAGCCGGGCCTGGCAGAGGGCCTCGAACCCGTCCAGGGCGGCGGCGACTGATGGCGCGGCCAGGCCGTTAACGGTCGGGGTACGGGTGGCGTTGACCAGCCGCTGCTCGGCATCGAGGACGGCCTGGCTGGTGTAGCGGCCCGCCGCGTGCTCGGTGAACACCGATTCGCCGTCGGCGCGGCGTAGTTCGGGTGGCTCGTCCAGCAGCGCCGGGGCCTCGACCGAGATCGAGAACCGCGGGGAGATGGCCAGGGCGGTGATGGCGTCGGCGAGGTCGCGGTGCCGTTCGGGGTCCAGGGCGGGGACGTCGGTGCGGATGAGGCGCTCGGCTTCGGCGCGGATGTTCCAGGTGGTCCAGGTGGAGCGCTTGGCTGCGACAGCGGAGACGGCCCGTTCTGCCATGGTTTCCAGGTCCGGGGCAGGATCTGGAGCGGCGGGCTGGCGGGGGCGGGCGGGGACGGCGGCCATCAGCCGGGCGGCGGCTCCGGGGCCGAACTGCTCGTCCAGTTCCGCGCGCCATCCGGCCCGCTTGTCGGCCAGTGAGCGGGGCGGTTTCTTGCCGTGGCGGGTGTCGAGGGTGGCCTGGCGGGCCAGCTGGTGGCAGGCGGCGGCCGGCGGGTCCAGGCCGTGCCGGTCGCGGTACTCGCGGACCAGCTGGTCGTAGCGGGCCTCGATCGCGGCCCGGCGGCGAGAGAAATAGCTGATCATCCCGAACGGGACGCCGTCGATCTCGCGGACCGGCTCACGGCCCCCGGCGGTGTCGGGCCGCGCCGTGAACCCGACGCCAAGCGCCGCGGACAGGCGGGCCTCGAAGGCCGTGTTGTAGGCCTCGGACGCGGCCACGGTCATCCGGTACAGGGCGCGGGCGTCCAGGCTGCGCCACTTCCCGTCAGTCCCCTGCACCTTGGACGACACCGCCACGTGGGTGTGCAGGTTGGGGTCCCCAGCGCGGGAGTCCCAGTGCTCGAACGCCGCCGCCATCAGCCCGTTCGTGCCGATCTGCGCCACGCCGCCCGCCCCGGTCCGGGTGAACGCGGCATGGTCTTCCACCAGCGCCAGCGCCTCCGCTACAGCACCCTCGTGGGCCTGGCGGATGGCCTCGCGGACCTGCGGGCGCTCGTCCAGCGCCCACAGCAGGGCCGCTGACTTGACGGGGGAGAAGACTAGGTCGAACCCGGCCACCGCGGCCCGCTGGCGGCGCGCCTCCTCCGACCGCACTCTCTTGACCTCCGCCTGCGTCGGCTCCCGGCCCGCCTCCTCGGCGATGATGGCCAGCCGCTGCGCGACGCGGCTGTCGTACTCCGCCAGGGCCTCATACGCCGGGAACCGGCGGCCCAGGGTGGCGTGCCGGATCGCCGCCGCGGTCACCTGCCGGCGCTGCCGGTCCGTCATCCCGGCGCGGACGTGCTCGCGCAGGTAGGCGGTGACCATCGCATCAGCGTTGGGATGCTCGCCCTGGCCGAACAGCGCCCGCATCTGGTCCTCGGTCACCTGCTGGCCCTCCAGCCCGATCAGGTGCACGCCCCGGCCGATCCACCGGCCGGGCGGGTTCCCCTGGGCGGTGTAATACGCGGTCGCGTCCTTCTTGCCTTCGGGGGTCGCGTCGCCGTTGGCGACGTGCCTCGTCAGGTACGTGTAGCCGTCCCCGGCGGTGATCTTCGCGATCGTCATCACCATGCCCGGCACCTCCTAGTCCGCGCGTTTCGCCCCCGGAACGCGCCCGAGGCGAGATCGCATCAGATGCGATTCGTCGCGGGGACGGTTTGTAGTGCAAGAGGTGTCTTGGTTTTTCTGCTCTTATTCATCGTGATCGGCCTGTTCTCGGAGTTGTCGGGTTCGCTGGCACCGGGATGTGATGTCCTGCTCGTATGGTTGACCCTAGGATCTTCGTGAGCTTAAATACAGCTAGTCCATCCGCTGAGATGGAAGAGAGTGCTCCCCCTTAGCCCGAACGCTCGCGTGCAGCGAGCGCGGGCCGGCCGGCCTCGGTCGCCTGGCGAGGGGAGGAGCGCGATGGCTGGCGACAGCGAGCCGGGTCCCCGCACGCTGTGGAAGCAGCGGTACTCATCGCGCGCGCGGACACCAGGCCAGGAGCACGCGAGGCAGTACGTCGACGGCGGGTTCGTCGTCTTCGACCCTGCGGGTCCTTATCCGGGGATCGACGGCTCCGTCTACCATCCGGGTGGCCTGGATGAGGACAAGGGCTTTCTCGCCCCGCTGCCGGTCCTGCTGGTCACCTCGCGCGGCATGGCGGAGATCCTGGCCGGCTGGGCGAGCTGGCAGCAGATGCTGGGCTGGGTGGCCAGCCGGGGCACCACCGGCACCGGCGAGCTCCAGGCGCCGCCCGCGGCTGTGAGCGCGCGGTGCGCCCGGGAGGACACGGTACTGGCCTACGCGCTGCGCAGCCACGCCGACGCGGCCGCGATCACGCAGTACCTGCCCGCCGACACGTTCACCTCCGACGTCAGGTTCGAGGTCTACGCGGCGATCGCCGACGTCATGCACTCCGGCCAGAACGCGACCAGGGACCGGGTGGCGGCCGCGCTACGCGAACGCGAGGTCCTGATCCCCCCGCGGCAGCGGCAGGAGCACTACGGGGGAGCCGGGCTGCCCTGGGCGCAGGCGTACCTCCGGCGACTCGACCAGTCGTGGGTCCAGGCCGCCGACGCCCGGTCCGCTGCCGCGTCGCTGCGCTCAGAGGACCGCCAGGCACTCGCCCGGCAGGCAGCTGCCCAGCAGCAGGTGACGGCCCGCCCCAAGCGCCGCACGCTGCCTGGTGCGCAGCGAGCGGAACCCTTTGCCCTTCGGGTGCAGCGTCCCGGGCCGACGACGCCTGCACATTCACTTGAGCTTAAGCACCCGCCAACTATCATCTGAAGTAGACATGCTCCCCCGGGCAGTCCAGCCAGGGCGTGCTGGGCTACGCGACAGGCCTGGTCCTCAGTGAGGACCGGAGGGCAGAGGGAACATGCCGGGTTCAATGGACCCTCGAGACGATGACCTGGATCGGCGGGAGACAGTAGCCGCGGACCGGGTCGCGCTGGTCGACTATGCCGAGCGCCGGTTGATCTGCGACGCCACGGGAGAACCGCTCAACCCGGCGGAGTCGGTCGCCATGACCGTGGAGATCGCCCCGGGCGTGAGCACGTTCGCCATGGTGACCGCGGCTCACTGGCATGCCGGCGAAGGCGAGCTCTCAGCGTCAGATCCCCGCGTCCACCCAGACATCCTCGACGGGCGGCTGCTCTTCGAGCGCGACCTTCGGCCCGGCAGTTCTCGCCCAGCCCAGCAGTCGCGTCGGCGGCAGTGCCAGGCACCGGCCCGGCGTCTCACGCTTCCGGGCTCCACCTCGCGGAGCGCCGATGACACGCAGAAGTAGAAGCCGACGCGCGGACGCGGAGCGCCAGGCCCGCATCGCCAAGGCGGCCAGGGATGCCGCGCGCAAGGAGCACGAGCACGCGATCGAAAAGGCGCTAGCCGACTACTTTGAGGCCCAGGCGCGAGCGGAGTCGATCAGGGCGGCAGCCCGCGCGAGGGCGGACGCGGCACTCTCTGACGGAGAACGCGCAGCGACGGAATCGATTGCAGCTGTCCGCACGGCGATCCGGACGCTGCGCGACCTGTGCGCCAGCAACGCCGAGGTAGCGGAACTGTGCGGAGTACCGGTGGCGGACGTTCGGGAACTGCTGCTGGAGGCACGATCTGGTGCTGGCGGCAGTGCTCAGGACGAACCCGACACACGCTGACGAGGGACGGGCTTCATGCCCGACCTGGAGCAGTCCGAGGACGAACCCTGACTCGTACGTGCGGGTGGCCGGCACCTCAGCGTCCGGGTGCTGGACATGGTCGAGGCAGGGCATGTCCGGCCTGCTCATACCCGTTGCACGCCGTCGCGGGTCCCGCGCAGATCGAGGTGTCCTCCAGCAGTCGCGGTCTCCTGCTCATCGGGCGCAGGAACGATCGGATCAACCGCGCCATACACATCACCGCCACCCGGGTCCGCCACCGTCTCACCCAGGGCCGCGCCTACTATGACAAGAAACTGACCCAGGGCAAGGCCCTGAAAGAGGTCATGCGCGCGCTGAAACGGCAGGTTAGCGACGCGATCTTCACGGGACCGCGCACCAACACTTGAAACAAGGGGCATTCGCTATGCGCGGCTGCCTGACTGCAGAGATGGCTGCCTGGCGCTACGCTGAACCGTGTGTTTTTGTCCGCTTACGCCATAGCTCGTATGGAGACCGGGATTCCGTCTTCGGATGAGATGAGGGATGTCTAGGGCCACCGTGTGCGCTTCTGTGATTCTGCCGCAAGCGGGTGAATTCTGTTCCGCATTGCGTGTACATATGTGCCGCCATCTCGCGTGTTTCGTTACCAGCAATCTTCCATTTTGCTTACTTCGGCCGCAGTCCGCCTATTTCCAAGTGGCAATGACGTGCGCCGTTCGTTGCTGCGATGTTGCTGGTCAACACCGGATTCCCGAGGTGCATCTGCTAGGGTGGCATGACTGGCGAGATCCAACATGCTCTGCCTGGTCGGTCCATGAAGTTGACTAAAGATCGTAATCGACTATCTGGCTTGTTCGAGAATGTGAGGCATGTCCCGCCGTCATATTCCTTGCACGGGCAGTCAGATAAGGAGATGGCGGCTCGGCCCGGGTCTGTAGTTCACGTCTCGGCCGAGGGGCGGGTTCCGTCGATGGAGGAGCGGGATTTTGCCAGCTAAGCGAACTGCGAGATATGACGAGTACTCTACGAAATAGCTTCGACGGCTGACGACGGGCTCACTGACTGTTATGTCCGCGAGTGATGGCTGTCAGCGCGGTTCCGATACGCGAAGACCAGGGGGAGGATCTTCATGTTCCGTTCACGTCTGGCCAGATCTTTGGTAATTATCGGCTTGACGGCGCTGATATCGTCCTTTATGCCCGGGCGGCCGGTGGCTACGGCGGCGGTATTGTCGTCGGCGCCGTGGTCCTCTTTTGTCACGGCGGTGCAAGCGGTGAAAACCGCGGCGGACGCGGTCGAGACGGGAAGGGCCCCCCTCGCTACCCTGCAGTCTGCAGATACCGCCCTAGAGGCATCGTTCGGTCAGGTCGGATCATGGTTTGATAACGTAGCCGCCTCGTCGGAAGGCAGGGCGACCGCGCTGGGCAGGCTGAGCCGTACTCAGGCATCACTGACTGCCTCCTACAGCAAACTCGACACCGACGTCAAGACGGTGGTTTCCGACGCGGCTTTCGGCCGGTCTGCTGCGGCCGCTGTTGCGGCCGTAGACACCGACGTGGCGGCACTACTGATCAAGCCCAGCACAATAAGCGCCGGTGGCGGCCCTGAGGCACGTCCGGCCCGGCATGTCGCCATTCCGGTGGTGCAGGATCCGGCTGACTTCCACCCGGACCTAGGCGACAGCTCAGGCCCGGGGACCGGTGACACGATGCCAGCAACATCAGTGAGCCGGCTCGCGTCGTCCCTACACAGCCCGCGGGCGATCTACGACTGGGTGCGCACGCACGTCATCTTCACCCCGCAGTGGGGCGTCATCCAGGGCGCTGCCGGATGCCTGCAAAGCCTGCAGTGCGATATTCAAGACACAGCTGACCTGCTTGCGGCCCTGCTGCGGGCTGACGGGATACGGACCCGCTTTGTAACCGGCATGGTGGACTTGCGCCCGGCGCAGTTCGAGGCAGCGATGGGCGGCTTCACGAGTTTGCCCGCGGCCGCGGATGCTGCCGCCGACGGCAGCATCCCGATCGCCGAACAACAAGACGCGCAGAGACAGGTTATCGGCGTGCTCATCGAAGACACCTGGGTACAAGCGGACCTCAATAGTTCAGCCGACTCCGGGGTCGGTCCGGTCGGCGATTGGGTCGCGATGGATGCAGCGCTCAAGCCGATGGCTTTCATCCGGCCCACCGATCTGGCCCGGATCGCGGGCGTTGGACCAGACACCCTGACCTCGCTGGGCGCTGGTGCGCTCATCGACACGTCTGTGCCCAGCATCACAGGTCTGGACACCGCGCGCATCCAGCAGGCGGCCACGGCCTGGCAGTCCCGTATTGTCGGCTTCGAGCAGGCTCGGGCAGCCCGGGGTGCCACGTTCGGTCAGGTCTTCGGCGGGATGACGCCCGCCGTGAACCGGCTGGCGCCTATCAAGGGTCCTCCCGGCCGCATCGTCACCAGCAATTCCCCTACCACCGCGATACCGGTCGGCCAGTCCTGGTCGCTGACCGTCACCATTGCATCGGACGCCGGGAGTCACCTGCTGAACTTGACCATCCCGACATCTGCTCTTGCCGACGACCGGCTGACTCTCGGGTACGTACCAGCCAGTGCCGCAGACAACCAGCTCATTACCTCCTACGGCGGCCTGTACAAGACCCCGCCCTTCCTGCTGGATGTCCTGCCTGTGCTCTACCTCAACGGTCGGCCCGCGGGGATCGGCACCGCCGCCGTGCCCATGGGTAGCGAACAGGAGGTCACCGTCACCTTCACCGAACCGTCTGGCAGTACCGACAGCACAACTCACCTCATTACCGCGGGCACCTTCGCCGTCGTCGGGGTGGGCTTGAGCAAGGTCGGCTCCGGAGTGCTGGCTGCTCGCGCCCAGTACTTGAAGGACACGCTCGCGCGCGCGCAGAGCGGGCAGCCCGTCGCGCTCGACGACCTCATCGGAGAAGGCCTCGAAGACCAAGCGCTGGAGTACTACACGCTCCTGGACACTTACTCGCTCATCGATGCCAATCAGAACAACGTAGTCCTCAGCTACCGGCCACGTGAGATGCTCATGACCTTCGCGCCCGTTTACACCTATCTCGATGGCGCGCCGGTCAGCGTTACCGGGGTCGGCATGGGCATGGACCTGCGGCAGGTCATTATCACCACCGAAGCCCGCAACGGCAACGCGCAGGCCGCCGCCACCACGCTGGTGAACATCGGTACGGAATCTTCCGAGTGGGAAAGTGGGATCTTCCAACTCACCCAGGACGATCCGGCTATCTCAACAACGATCCTGCTCGGCCAGGCCTCCGCCAGCGACATCCCGGTCGCAGCCATCACAGCCAACGATGCCAGCGAAGCCCTGCCCCACCTGAACCTGCCCGCTGCGGACATCGTCGCCATCCGGGCTGACGCTGACTCGGGTCGGCTAGTTCTGGCCCCTGAATCCCTGCAGACCGTCAACGGATGGACCGGCGCGGCCTGGGCCGGGCTCGCGCCCAATGGCTCATTCGACGAGATCATTGCGGGCGGCCTGGCCGGCGGAAGCACTACGACACAGTCAATTGCCTTGCAAAGCGCGCAGAGCGTGGTAAATAGTGCCTCGTTCTCGAGTCTAGAAGAAGGGCTTCAGATCACCGGTGCCACAGGCCTCAGTACGGGAGTCAAACTTGCCGAGAACGGGCTAGGCTACGCGGGAGCTGTCCAAGACGCTGCCGACGTCACAAGCGCAACTGGCAATCCGCTCAAGGGTGCCGCTGCCGGCTACATCAGCCTGGCCGCTACGGCAGTGGCAGGCTTGATAATCAGCTCTACGATCGCCTCGGCAGTCATCGCCGGTGAGTTCGCGCTAGGCACACTTGCGGCCGCGGCCTTGCCTATCCTCGTTACGGCCGGCATCTATGTGGCCCTCGGGTATCTGGCCGTACAGTACCTCAAAACCTCACACTGACACCCGGCGGCACGGACTTCTTTACGGAATACTAAAATTGCCCGACGAGGCCTCAGCGCCATACATGAACCCGGCAACGAAGCGCCCGGATCCATGAGCGATCTTTCCCGTTTGCGAGTACGGGTCACCTGCCGTGGCTATGGTCAATCAGGCGCCGCGTTACGATAGTGATAGGTACACAGAACTACCGCCACCGTTACTTTTATGCCAAGTCAGGTACTCGCCAGCAAGTCGCCCACCGCGTGGATAAGGAGCAGAGCTAGCGGCCGGACTCACGATAGGTGGCGCAAGATATTCACAGGCAGCGCGCGAAGGATATTTGGCGTCGTCGTTCGAAAGAGGTCTCAGGGACGTACTCAGCGCCGTAAGCGCGGCGCGGAGGCTGCGCGTTCGGCCAGCATCAAAAGGGCTAGAGCCCTCGGCGTCTCGTGCTCAGGCGGCGGATGCTAGGCCGTGTGGCCCGTCTTGCTGGACCATCGAGTGGGCAGTTCCGGTATTCGCGTTCGCGTCGGCGCGGATGATCTTGATGATGGCGCTTGCGCGGTCGGTGGAGCAGTTGAGGCCACTCCTGAGCCTGTCGCGGGAGATAGGGCGGCCCTGGTTTGCTTGGCGATGCTCGGCGTCAAGGGACCGGGCCGTGTCGACCTGGTCTGGCGAGAGGCGAAGCAGAGTGACCGCGTTATGGTTCACGTTAGCCTTGTTGTCTTCCGTTCCGCCAGATGCTTGACCGGTGCCTGGTGCAGCCTGAGGGACTGCGTAGAGCTGGTGGAGCAGCGACGGCCCGACCTCGGACCAGCCCAGCAGGAGTACCGGCAGGACGGCCGATACGAGTGCGGCTCCCAGGCGGCCGTGGGTAGCTGGACCTGCGGTGTTGAGCGCCAGGGTGAGCAAGCCGCAGGCGCACAGCATCAGCCGCGCCTTCCACAGCTTGATCCTGGAGTTGTCGCCGTTGGCCGGGCGCCTTTGGACCAGAGCGTTGGTGGCCAGCAGCAATCCGGTGACGCTCAGGTCGACGGCGGGGCTGACCAGCCATGCGATGGCGTGGGGGACGCCGAAGCTCAGGCACAGCAAGGTGACGTTCCCGAAGCTGAACACGAAAGAGATCAGTGCAGTGATTGCGATGATGATTGTCACTGCACTCCGGGTGACGGCATCGACCGCAGCCGGCTGCGCAGGAGACCGGGGGATGCTGGAGGTCCTGGACATGTTCTCCTCACCTGGTGACACTGGCCGTGGGCAACTTGCTGATGCGGCCGAGGGCCGATCGCGAATGGCCCGGCCGTTGGGGGAGTTTGGCGATTAGGGAGCAAGCCGGGGTGCGGTGGCCCGTTCTGGGCGCGCAGGGCCGTCCTTGCGAGGCTGGGGTCCGGCCCGGTCGTTCGGTCTCTTGGGCTGGGTGGCGGGCATCGCGCGCGGGTGGCGGATCCCGGCGTTCATGCCGGAGTGGATGATGCGGAGGATCTCTCGCTGCTTAGCCAGGCCGGACTGCGTGGCGGCGTCGGCTAGCGAGGTGATGACGGCGAGCTCGGGCAGGAGTCCGGCGCCGACGAGCTGGCCGAGGTTGTACGCGGCCCGGTTGAGGGTGTCGTGGCGGGTGCCGTCAACTGCGGCCGCCACGAGGTGGACCTCGTCGCGGAGGGCGGCGATCGCGTAGGCCGTGGCTGGTGCGCCCAGGTTCGGGATCGCGCTCGCCCGTTGTGCCGGTACCGGGGGCTGCCTGACGAGGATGGCCGCGAGCCAGCCTGGCAGCGGCGCTGGCCGGACGGGGTTGCGCGCTGTGTATGCGTGGTCGCCGATGCGGCTGCCGGGAGCTACGACATAGCCTCCGGCGGCCCGCACGTCTACCAGTGGCGCGAGCTTCCCGGCGGAGTTGCGGATGTCGTGATCCCCCGCGGCGAAGTACAGGTGCAGGCCGCCCGACGGGGTCGCGACGGCGAACGTGCGCCACGGGACCGGCTGGCGGTGCTGCTGGCAGAGCCGGGCGAGCGACCGTGCTCCGTTGGCCTGCCCGGGTGCCTTGGGCATGTCAAGGTCGATCACGGCCAGGCCGGACGGGCCGCAGGAGATGCCGATGTTGTACGGGCGGCGGGTCCACCAGTCGCGGATCTGCTGCGGGTCGGTTGTGGCGTGCTGTTGCCAGCTGCCGCGCAGCGCGGGTTCCTTACCGTTCACCGAGCAGGGGAAGACGTGCCAGCCGCGGGCCGCCATCGCGAGCGCCGCGTGCAGCAGCATCTCCTGCCCGGGCCTGCTCATCGGGGGCTGGCCTGGTGTCATGCCACGTCGCTCCCGCGCGGGCGGGCGTTCCCCGGGTGGCGGTCGCGGGCGCGGGCGAGGTTACGGCGTTCCTTCTCCGTGAGGCCGCCCCAGACGCCGAACTCCTCGGCGGCGTCCAGCGAGTACTGCAGGCATTCGGGCCGGGCGGGACAGGCGGCGCAGATTTCCTTGGCCTCGGTTGCCGGGGACCGGGAGTCCTCGGGGAAGAAGAGGTCCGGGTCGGCGGTGGTGCAGGCCGCTTCCCGCATCCAGCTGGGGGTCGGTAGGGACGCCGGGCCGCGGGGTGGCCGGGCCGCGCGGTGGCGGGGGGCTGGCTGGGCTGGGACGCCAGAATTCATGCAGGATCGCTCCGCTCGTCAGGGGGACGGGGGAGCGATGGAAGTCCCAAGGGGTGACCGGGCCGCACTCTATGCTGAGATGTGACCTCTACAGAAAATTAAGCTGAAGAAGAACGATCCGTCAACCCGTCG